>WNGQ01000762.1_pt1 | contig 33311 bp, 30 predicted proteins | sample 5407661 | NCBI WGS metagenome assembly WNGQ01 (sample SAMN13153382, study PRJNA577476) | soil metagenome | isolation source: 60 cm soil or saprolite under Garry oak tree replicate 2 | place: USA:California | collected 2016-06-15 | reverse complement strand
AACAGGCCCTAAAACTGGCCCGACGGCTCGGGGATAGACACCTGGAGGCGATGGCCCAGCGGGTCGTGGGGAACCTGCTGGTACGTGGCAATGATCTCCCAACAGGCATCCCACTGCTTGAACGCGCCCTCACGCTCGCTGTTGCCGTCGATGACCCGGTGGAGGCGGCAGAGTGCTGCGCCTGCCTGACCCTGGCCTACTTCTGGAGTGGCCAGATTCACCAGATGAAGGAGAGCCTCCTGCGCCGGATGGAGGCGGCACATCGTTGCCAGGAATCCTACCAGCTGCGCCACATATACCCCTGGCTGGCGGGATGCGCGGCTTTCCAGGGAAACTTCGCGGAAGCGGAGCAGTGGCTCGCCCAAGCAGAGATAGCTATCACCTCCCTGGCTAGTCCCGAACCGCGGGCGTTCCTCCTCCAGCTACACGGCCTTCTGGCTGTTAGCCAACATGCGTATGAGGTAGCCGAAGGGTATCTTGCGCAGGCGGTGGCCCTCTTTCGCCAAATGGGTCCAGGTGTATTGATCTGGTACCTACCTATTCTGGGATGGGTCCAGTTGCTACTGGGCAAGCGACAAGAGGCACTAGCCTTCCTGCAGGAAACCGAGACGCTGCTCTCCTCACACGAGCCTGGAACCATCCTCACCGGGAACGTGGTGGTCTATCTGGCGCAGATGGCCCTGTTGTTACAGGACCGGGAGAGGATCGCACGCTACACCACGATGCTGCTTCCCTTCCAGGGATTATTCCTCGATTGGCTAGTTGACCGGATTTTGGGTGAACTATACACCTTCCAGGCAGCCTGGTCGGACGCACAAGCTTCCCTTGGCAGGGCAGAGGCGACAGCGCGCCGCGAGGGCCTCCTCCCCGAACTGGCACTCACAGAGGTCGCGCAAGGTCAGCTCACCCTCGCTCAGGGAGGGCGAGGCAGTGTGGCGCGGGCGCGCAGACTGTTCGAGCTGGCGCTTGACCTGTTACAGGAGTTGGGCATGCATGGGGAGGCCCTTGCCGTGCGAGCACGACTGGAGCAGTTACCGGAGAGATCATCATCCCTCAACGCTCGACCGCTTCCTGCTGGGCTGAGCTCACGGGAAGTCGAAGTGCTGTGCCTCGTTGCGGCTGGCAAGAGTAATCGCCAGATTGCCGAGGAACTAGTGCTGAGCGAGAAGACCGTTGCTAACCATATTGCGCGCATCTGCGCAAAGACGGGTACAGACAACCGTGCTGCTGCTGCTGCCTTCGCCATCCGCTCCGGGATCGCATAGCCTCCTCACATCTTTAGGTATTTTTCCCCAATGGAAGAACCACTCACTCTACTAAAAGAGTTCCCGGGAATGATTAGTTTCCCCGATGTCTTTTCCAGGTGTTGCTCTTACACTGTCAATAGCAGAAGCGGAAACCACCGCAAAGGCAAGAAAGGACCACTGGTCATAACGAAAGGAGAAAGAAGTCTATGCGAGGATCAAGAGCAGATATACCCGCAGTGCTCGAAGCGGATTTCGGGACCATCCGAGCAGTTGAATGGGGTGGCATGAATGCCGAATTAGGGACGTTTCAACAGGAGGTCGATCCGGCTCCCTTCTTTAAGGGACTTCCTGATGATCGCTGCCAATGCCCACACTGGGGATATGTCGTACGAGGACAAATGCGCTACCGGTTCGCCGACCACGAGGAAGTCTACAACGCGGGCGATGTGTACTACGTCCTACCTGGACACACGCCGGTGATTGGCGAAGATACTGAGTATGTCGAGTTCAGCCCCCTGGATCGCTACCATCAGACCATGGAAGCCGTGGGGCGCAATATGGCTGCCATGCAGCAGCAGGCGTAGGCAGCGTTAAAAAGTCCTGCCAGGCGTACTAAAAGCAAAGGAGATGATGAGCATTATGATTTCACACCGTACCCACTTAAAAAAGTTGGTTGGGGAATGGAATGGCAGCGGCACCATGACTGCACATGGCGAGATGTTTCCGGTAAAAGCACGCTGGAAAAACGTGTTGGCAGCTTCTGGTTATGCTCTGCGCTGCGAAATGCGCATGACCGGCGTTCCAGGTGCCGAAGAATTTGTTGATGTTGAACAAATTGGTTACGACGATTACGAGCAGCACTTCCATGCGGGCACTTCCTGCACCTTTGGCGAAACGCACGATATGCGGGGAGATTGGCAAGAGGATACGCTGATGGTCAAAGATGACCGCGAGAGCTTGGAAATACGTGTTGTTTCACTAAATAAACTCAAAGTGCATGTTGAGAACGCTGGTGGCGGGCCAGTATTTGACGTCGACTTTGAAAAATCACCGGAAAGGCCGATGCACATTTCGTCGGCGAATATTCCTGATCGATAATCGGCCAGGGCGTAATCAACAGCGAGGCATACTCGGTAAAGAAGGTCAGCAGCGAAAAGGTGAAGGTCAGCGAGAGAATGGCGGTCTGACCTCACCCTCATGAGTTGTAACGACTAAACGCGGGAATCAGACCCATAGGAGTGGGTGCAGTGTGAAGCAGTGCGGGGAACTGTATGGCTGAAGAAGCGCTGCTATTACGACCCTGCCCGCTTCATCAACCATTCCATCAGTTCCTCAACGGGAGCTCGCACCTCTGCTCAGGGGGTTGCAGGAGAAACGTCGCGGCCTCGACCACGTGGGGATCAAACTGCGACCCGGCACAGCGACACAATTCCGCCAGGGCAACCGTTGGCGCACACGCTTTTTGATAGGGGCGATCCACGGTCATGGCCAGATAGGCATCCACGACCGTCAGGATGCGTGCCCCAAGGGGAATCGCCTCTCCCTTGAGGTGGTTGGGATAGCCCTGGCCGTCCCAGCGTTCATGGTGCGCACGAATCACGGGAGCCAGGGGCCGCAACGCCGGGATATGGCTGACGACCTCTGCTCCAACCAGCGGATGCGTCCGCATCAGTTCCCACTCCTCCTCCGTCAGATGACCTGCTTTCTGCAGCACACCATCGGGAATGGCTACCTTGCCGACATCATGCAGGCGCCCCGCCAGCGCGATCATCTGCGCTTCCGAAGGAGGTAAGCCCAGGGCACGGGTCAGCCGGAGCACGAGGTCGGCCACCTGCTGGGAATGGCGCCCCGTCGAGTAATCACGTGCCTCCACCAGGGTCACCAGGGCTTCCACCATGCCCACCAGCGCAGCTTCTTCCCGCCCCTCCTCGGAATTGTTCGCTGGGAAGAGGGCGAGTACCGCGGGATCGTTGGCCGCACGCACCTGGTTGCGGCCAAAGCGTTTGGCCCCATACATGGCATGGTCGGCGGCGCTGAGGAGGCCTTCGCGCTCCTGGGCATGCCCAGGACAGCTCGCCATGCCCACGGAACACGTCAGATGGATGCCGCCGCCGACACTGAAGGTATGGGCGGCAACCGCAGCTCGCACTTCCTCCGCCAGGACCAGGGCTTCGTCTGCCTGCAGCTCCGGCAGGATCGCCACGAATTCCTCGCCGCCCCAGCGTCCCACCGTATCGATGCGCCGCAGCCGTGCCCGCACCAGGCTGGCAAACTCATACAGCACGTCATCGCCAGCTGTATGCCCATAGCCGTCATTGAGCGCTTTGAAATGATCCAGATCGAGGAACAGCAGAGAGCAAGCACGCTCATACCGCTGCGCGCGTTCCAATTCCTGATCGAGCTGGGCAAGCAGGGCCCGGTGATTGGGCAACTCGGTGACCGGATCGGTCGTCGCCAGGGCCAACATGCGCTCCTTGAGTACGCGCTGTTGTTCCTCCGCCTGTTTGCGCTCAGCAATCTCCGCCTGGGCTTCCCGATGGAGACGAGCATTATCCAGCACTAATGCGATGCGACGCGCTAACTCCTGGGCAAAGGACAAATCGTCTGGCGTGTAGTAGCGATGCGCTTGAACGGAAGAAAAGGTGATGGCTCCGATGGTCTTGCCGCGTGCCAGCAGGGGAACACCCATATAGGACTCGAGACCAAGCGCATGGATAATCTGCAGCAACTCCGGGCTCCGTTGTACGGACTCTAGTACGTCACCAGAAATGGTGGATAGCAATTCCGGTTTTCCTGTTTGCAGTATTCTCTGCACGCCATGCGTTATATTTGCCCTATCTTTATAGTTTTCATACAGATCTCGTACCAGGGTGATTTTTTCAGGATCAATGTGGTTGACCGTGATTTCTTTGACCTGTTGCTGCTCATCTACCAGAGCAATGCGGCAGTAATCAGCAACGGAGGGCACAATCAGCTGGGCGACCTCTGGCAGCGTGAGCTGGTGGTCGAGGGAAGAGACTAACGCATTGCTGGCTTCATTGAGCAAGTGCTGTCTTTTCTCGGCGTGTTTGCGCTTGGTGATATCGCGAGCAATCGTAGAAGCTCCGATAATTTTTCCGGTTGCATCCCTTACCGGCGAGACAGTGATCGACACATCAATGCGTCTCCCATCTTTTCTGCTGCGCACCGTTTCAAAATGCTCAATCCGCTGTCCTTCTGCCAGCCGTTGCATGATTTCTTCCCATTCCTGCCTGCGCTCAGGTGGCACAAGGGTGTGAATGGATTGGCCGATCATTTCGGGCGCCCTATAGCCATAGAGCCGCTCGGCACCTGTATTCCAGCTCAATACAATCCCGTCTAACGTCCTGCTGAAAATGGCATCATCGGAAGATTCCACGATCGCTGCCAATTTGAAAAGCTCTTCTTCCACCTGTTTATGCCGGGTAATATCCTGGAAATACACGCTCATGCCTTCTCTTGAGCGGTAGGCCTGTACCTCAAACCACTTGTGCAAGGGGGGGTAAAACTCCTCAAAACGGATGGAGGTGAGTATCTCGAAAGCTTCATGATACTTGCAGTAAAAGGTTGAACCGAGAGCTTCTGGGAACGCCTCCCAGAGAATTTTGCCGAGCAGTTCTTCTCTGGTTTTCTGCAACAAAGACTCTGCCTGAAGGTTGATGTACGTCACACGCCATTGCTGATCCAGGCTGACAAAGGCGTTGGTGAGGCTATCAAGGATACCTGCAAAGCGCTGATCTACTCCTTGCCCCACGTCTTCCAAAGAAAAGGTCTTTTGGGCATGCAGTGGATGAAAGATGTGTTGGTTCTTTGATGGAAGATGGGACATTACGACGTCTCCTCCTCTCCTCGAGACAAGCATACGTGATCTGATTGCTGTGGTGCGAGCGCGTCAAAAAATCTTCGTGGGCAAGGCCAGGTGAAGGTACTTTACCTCTGTCTACGAATAGATTCATTACCACAACAAGAGAAGTATACTTCACTATCTCAACAAGAAGAATAGATTAGTACATTTGGATGTTTTGATGTATCCGATGCTTGCTTGTTGTATATCTCATGTAGAGATTGGGACTGTACTTATCCTCTACTGTAACATCACTGTGTTAGTGAGTTTCAGCTTTTACACAACACTTGACATACTGCCCTTTGAGCAGTATATCGCCTACGGATGGAATGGAGGATGAAACTTCTCGCTATGATGGAACGTGATGTTGGATGTTAGCAAACAGAGCTACAAGATCTTCAAAGAGAAAGAAGATGACTGCATCGAGGTTGTGCTCAAACCATAAGAACGAACTCGAATAAGGCGGGAGGAACCACATGCGATTCAATGGCGGCCAGGTAGCCCTGGTAGCAGCAGTCCTAGGATTGGGGATTGCAGGCAACAGATTCTTGCGGCGGCTCAAGGCAATCGATCTGACCGGGAAGGTGGTGCTGATCACCGGTGGCTCACGTGGTTTGGGGTTGGCGCTGGCTGAAGAGTTTGCACACCAGGGAGCCAGGCTGGTACTGTGCGCCCGCTATGAGTCGGAACTGGAACGGGCGCGGCAAAAGATTGTTGCCATGGGAGCGGAAGTATTGACAATACCATGCGATATCACTGACCGTGAGCAGGTACAGAGGATGGTGGACCAGGCGGCTACCCGTTTTGGACAGATTGATGTGCTCGTCAACAACGCCGGTATCATCACAGTGGGTCCGCTGCAAGCACAGACGCTCAAAGATTTTGAGGAGTCGATGGCTGTGATGTTCTGGGGCAGTGTCTACACGACCCTGGTCGTGCTACCAACGATGCTGGAACGTCAAAGCGGGCATATTGTGAATATCACTTCTATCGGCGGGAAGGTGAGCGTACCCCACCTGCTGCCATATGCCAGCGCCAAGTTTGCACAGGTGGGTTTCTCCGAAGGATTGCATGCCGAACTGGCAAGGGAAGGCATTCATGTCCTGACAGTCGTTCCTGGGCTTATGCGTACCGGCTCTCCTGCTAATGCCTTTTTCAAAGGTCAGCACCGGATCGAGTACACCCTGTTCAATCTGCTCGACACGCTCCCGTTCACATCAATCAGCGCGAGGAAAGCAGCTAAACAGATTGTTCATGCTACGAAGCGGGGTGATGCAGAGATCATCCTCAGTGTTCAGGCCCAACTGGCTGCAAGATTCCATGGGCTTTTTCCAGGCGTTACTGCCGGTGTGCTGGGGTTGGTCAATCGCTTGCTCCCGGGGATCGAGAGTGATGCTACAGCAAAGGAGCGCTGGATGGGGAAAGAAAGTACGACTGCTCTCTCCTCATCCTTCCTGACGATTCTCGGTGAGAAGGCGGCACACGAGTACAATGAGTCGCAAGAGCCATGATGTGGCATTGAAAGCGCTGGATTTCTACTCTTATGTGGAGGGCATTGTGGACGAAGCGTTGAGGAGGAGTTTTCTGGCCGCCCCCCAGATTCAAAAGGTGTTACAGTAAGCCCAAAGCGAGCCCTGCCGCAATTATAGTTTTGGGATACAGCGGAGTTCTGCCGTATCATCCGGCCCCTAAACTGGCCTATATGCAAAGACAGATGCAGCCTCCCCGTTGAAACTCTCACATTTTGGATAGCTCTTTCGTCTCCTGTATAGAACATCTCATGAGAGGGGATTGCTCAGGTTGCATCTCGCAGAAGAGATGCCCTGATTAGCCCAGAGAATAGATGTATAAGGATGAATAGAAGGAGTATAATACTATGGAAATTTTTGTGACGGGAGCGACCCGCGTGCTCGGGCGCCCAGTTGTACAGGCACTTGTCGATGGCGGTCATCGCGTGCGCGCTTTGAGCCGCTCAGAGGAAAACGCTGCAGCGCTTCGTGAGCTGGGTGCGGTCCCAGTGGCAGCCAGTTTGTTCGAGGTAGAGTCCCTCAAGCCTGCGCTGACAGGAAGTGACGCCATCTTGCATCTTGCTACCAAGATTCCACCGACTATGAAGATGGGCCGGCTTTCGGCCTGGCAAGAGAATGACCACATTCGCCGCGAGGGAGCGCGCAACCTGGTCGAGGCTGCCCTTGCCGTTGGCGGGATACAGACCTTCATCTATCCCAGTTTCGCCTTTGTCTATCCGGACAGTGGTGACAGGTGGATTGATGCCGACACCACGCGGGTCCAGCCTGCTGCTACGCTCCACTCCACGCTCGATGCCGAGGTCGCCGTTGCCAGCTTTGCAGGAAACGAGCGTCGAGGGATCTCGCTACGGTTGGGAGCGTTTTATGGACCAGAGTCACCCGCGACGTGGGAATTCCTCAGTTATGCCCGCAGAGGGATCGGCGCTTTCCCCGGATCACTTGATGCCTACCTACCGCAGATCTGGGTTCGGGATGTGGCCAGCGTCATTGTCGCTGCACTGACGCAACCAGTACCCTCCGGCATTTACGATATTGTCGATGACGAGCCGCTGAGACGTGGTGATATGTTCGACGCGGTAGCCCATGCAGTCGGGCGCAAGCACGTACGGCCTCTGCCAGATCTGCTGATGCGGATGCTGCTAGGAACGAAGTATGACGATATGCATCGCAGCTTGCGCATCTCGAATCGTCGGTTCAAAGAGGTGAGCGGCTGGCAGCCGACGGTATCCAACGCACGTGTCGGCTGGGCGCGGATCGCGGAGGAGGGCAGGGTGGCAGAACCTGTCTAGATCAGAGTTACAGCCAGGAGATGTGTGGTTGGTGTCACATTTCAGCACACCGTCTCCTGTACGATTTGCTCAATAACGGGATAAACATGCATATAAGTATGAAAGAAGAAGGCTTCTATGACGAAAGTGCTGGTTACTGGCGGCGCTGGTATGCTGGGCCACAAAGTGGCAAAAGAACTGACTGAAACTGGCTATAGCGTGCGCATCATGAGCCGTAAGCAGGAGCCTACGAACTTGCTATCCGCTACGGAATGGGCGCAAGCTGATTTAGAAACGGGTCAGGGCATTGCAGATGCTGTGGCTGGTATCGACGTGGTGGTGCACGCAGCGAGTAGCCCCTTCAAGCACACGCGGCGGATCGACGTAGACGGTACGAGGTTACTGCTCGAACAGGCTCGTGTTGCTGGCGTAGCTCATGTGATCTACATTTCGATTGTGGGGATCGATCGCATTCCCTATTATTACTACCGCGCAAAGCTTGCCGCCGAAGAGTTGGTCAAGAATAGCGGCATCCCCTGGTCTGTTCTCAGAGCCACGCAGTTCCACTACCTGGTCGATCTCTTCTTCCATGCGGCGACAAAGGTGCCGTTCGTGACGCTACTACCCACTGATCTCCAATGCCAGTCGATAGCTGAAAGTGAGGTTGCCAGCCGTTTATGTGAGATCGCGGTCGCCGGGCCGTCTGGTCGCCTGGCTGATCTTGGTGGGCCAGAAGTACAGACGGCGGGTGAGATGGTACGAACCTGGTTTATGCTCCGCGGGTTGCATCGTCGCGTGCTTCCTTTGCATGTGCCAGGCAAAGTCGCGCAAGGTTTCCGTCGTGGCGATAACACCTGCCCTGATCAGCCGGTGCGCGGGCACATCACCTGGGCCGAATGGGTGCAAAGCAAGTATGAGGTGCAGCACAACCAGGCGGGTAGAAAGAAAGTAACAAGGGAAGCGAAATGAAAGAAGGTATATGATGCGAAAAGTTATACTTGTTGCGACATGGGTCGTATGGCTTCATGGGATCGTAACGGTCCTCCATGGCTCATACGCTTCCTCGCTGATGAGAGATGTGGTAGTATGAAGAGCATGTACATGTCTTCCTCAGAAACACGGATTGAGCTATACCAACGCCGTGTGTTTCTCTTTGATTCAACTCGTCCAATCTTGCATCATACGCCTCCTCGCTGATGCGTATGAGGCGTCTAACGTTTGCATTTACATCGAAAGGGGGATCCATCGTGCAAGAAGCTGCGGTGTCGCCGCTTGCCGCCTGGCAAAACTTTTACGTCATCATCGGCACCTCTGCTGCGTCGCTGACTGGATTGATGTTCGTGGTGATCACCTTGATCGCAGGGGCTCGGGTGCGAGGGTCGAGTGGGGGGCTTGCGGCATTCGGCTCGCCGACAGTCGTGCATTTTGGCATCGCGCTCCTCGTCGCCGCGATTCTCAGCGCGCCATGGCAGGTGCTCTGGAATGCTGGCCTTCTGCTCGACCTCTGCGGTCTAGGGGGGGTGACATACTTCGTCATCGTTGTACGGCGGGTACGGCGGGCGCGCCACCAGGCTGACTATCAACCGGTGCTGGAAGACTGGCTGTGGTATACGGTATTTCCGCTCGTCTCCTACACAGCACTGCTCGTCGCGGCGATTGTGCTCCCAGGCAATCCTGCGCCGGCACTGTTCGTCATCGGTGCTGGTACGGTTCTGCTCCTGTTCACCGGTATCCACAACGCGTGGGATACCGTTACATACCTTGCCATCGAGCGCTCCCAGCCGGAGAACAAGAGTCAGGACTAGCTAAACTTTTTCAAGCCACCCGTGCTCTTCGCGGAAATATAGCCCTTGTTGTCGTGCTTCCTGTGCTGTCAGATAGGGCAGGAGGTGGCCCAACAAGGGCTGATTCGCTTTGTACCGGCGCAGGTTGTCCTCTGCGCGTTGGGTCAACAAACGATGACCAATCAGCGGGTCCCCCAGTGTCTCTTGTAATGTCTGCCACGCCCGTTTGGCAAGGGCCTCATCTTCCTGCCTTTGATATTGATGGCCCAAATAGCGTGCCACGCCAAAGAGCTCCTCCTCGCCAAGCAGCCCAAGATGTTCGGCCCACAGCATCTGGCGCAGCCCGCGGGCCAGTTCCGCGTCAAGAGTGACGACATTCATTTCGGTATCGTCGCGCATGCCTTTATTATTCAAATTTGCGGAGCCGACGGTAGTCCAGAGATCGTCGATAATAGCGACCTTGGCATGGACATAGATCGGGCGGTAATGTTCGCCATCCTCTTTGCGAGTTGAAGTACCCAGACAGAACACCTGTAATCTTCCCTGCTCCACCGCTTCAAGAGCTTCTGCGCGCAAGCGAGTGAGGCCGGCATCTGTGTACGCGCGACCAACATTGGGGTGGTCAGGTAGCACAAGAGCAAGCGTGGCACCACGTCTCAATGCCTCACCTAATTGTCGGATGATGCCTTCCATCTCAGGGCTATCAGCTCCCAGCAAGGGGACATCGATGCCTCTATAGGAATGGAACCAGAAGTATTGATTCTCCAGGTAGATAAAGTGTTGCGCGTTGCCCAGCGCGTTTCTGTAGATCTGTGCAATGCCCTGGATGCCAGCATGGGGGTCGAAGCGATAGGTATGCTCAGGAATAGTACGAGCCACCTGCATCATGGTCTTACTCTCCAATGGAAGAGCCGAGGGATGCTCGTAGATAAGCAAATCTTTCTCCCGTGAATGGCGCAGGATCACATCATTCCACCGCTCGCGAAAATTGAATTCGACATCCCCGGCTGCTGGCCCTTCAATCAAGGCATGGGCATCGTGCCAGGGATGGGGAGTGGTTCCCGCTTTATTGCGACGGAAAGGGGATGAGAAAGGATGGGATGGACTATCCCAGCGATCGAAGTCACCACTCAGTTCGATCAGTGGATCTACACCGCCTACAAAGGCGTGGGTGCCATCCACAATCGAGATCTTTTGATGTAAGGACTCAGTGGGGTGATGGATTATACCACGCGTACTATCATCCAACAGACATGTAACGCCTACCTGTGTCAATTGCTCCCGGGCATCCTGGGGCCTGTAAGAGGCCAGCCTCGGTAAAACCAGGCAATCCCAGAGCAGAATCTTTACCTCAACACCTTTACTCACGGCATACTCAAGGACGGCCTGCACAGAGAGATCATGGGTACACCAGAAGTCGATATCAGCCTGCTCAAGACCGTGGATACGTAGTTCGGCCAGCAGCGCCTCCTGCTCGGGACTTCCATCGGGACCTGCTCGATGGTCAGTTCCGCGTACCAGCTCCATACCGGGGGTCATACCCCAGCTCGCGATGTAAATGTACTTGCGTGCCTTGAGCAGATGGTAGCAGATGGTGAGCATGGCACTGCGCCCATCGACGAGGTAGGTAACCCGAGAATTGTTGTGTACAGGGATATCGTCTTCAGCCCACCAGTTGTGCGTCATTTGTTCGTGATAAGCTGTCATGTTCTTCCTCTTTGTGAATGTTCCTTTTCCTAGAAGGCTTTCTTGCATTGCATGTATCTCTTCCATTCTACCATTTCATGGCAATGGTGAGGTCGACCTCAAGTTCTTCATCTCTCTCTTCTAGCAATGGTTCGTGTATTATATATTAGAGATCATCGGATTAGAAAGGAGCACGCACGTGATCACAGGAATTGGGCACGTGGCGTTTCGTGTGACGAGCTTACAACGAGCGCTGGACTTCTACTGCAACAAGCTCGGCTTCTCCGAGGCGTTCCGCCTTGAGAAGGAGGGACAACCTTCACCCTGGATTGTGTATATCCAGGTCGCCCCTGGCTCTTTTATCGAATTATTTCCTGATCCGCAAGATGCACCAGGGGCGCTTCCTGCACAGGATCCCCGGGCGAGCTACAAACATGTTTGCTTACTGGTTGATGACTTGCCGGCTACCCTGCGTGAGCTGGCCGAACGAGGCCTTGAGATCAGCGGTTCTCCTGTCCGGGGGATGGATACCAATCTGCAGTACTGGATCAATGATCCTGACGGGAATCCTATCGAATTGATGCAGATCATGCCTACTTCCCCACAAGCGGCTGCCGATGCGAGAATGCAAAGCATGAACAGGTAGCGAGATGAAAGAGTCTAACGTGTTTGATCGCTGGAACCTGAAATGGTTTCAGCGAGTTGGCATTAGGGATGAGGCTTGCTTATGCGTTCCCTTCTCAGGAGCCAGGACATGCCGTATGAGTCGTGGCGGTATGGCTCCTGAGAAGAAAAGTCCCCTTACTGCTGCATCGGTGGCATGCGCTCTGGATACTGTGCCTGGGGCTGATCGAGGTCATTGGACTGAGCTGCCTGGCTGTGGGAAGGCTGCCCAGAAGGGTAGTTTTGCCCATACGGCTGTGATCCTGCCTGTGGCGACGGCTGGTAATAGGGCGGCTCAGGGTTATAGCCTTGCCCATAGGGCTGAGATGGCTGCTCTTGTCCTGCCTGCGATGACGGCTGGTAATAGGGCGGCTGCTGGCGCTGTGAGGTGAACCGCTGCTGCCACTGATAGCCCGTGTTCCACAGGGAATTCCAGGGGCCCCCGGAGTTTTTCGGCCCGATTGACCGAATGATAAACAGGATCAGTCCGACAACGAGCAGGAGTGCGATGACAGGCAACAGCAAACGGAACAGCCAGAATGCCAGGACAATGCCCAACGGGAAGATCAGCGGAAATGCTATAGGGATGATATGAGGGAAAAACCGTATCCCTCTGCGATAGGGTTGGTATCCATTCCACATTAGTGTTTGCTCTTTCGTAACTGTGAGGCGACGCATTGCATGCTCTCACGTATTTCATGGATTCACGATAATCATTTAGTGATAAAAGCCGGCTCTATCAAAAAATTCATTCTATAAACCATACGGATGATATGGTTCGTAGTTGTAGAGTGATGATAGTCCACAACAGAAAGGTTGGTTTAGTATGGCAGGACCACGGTTACAACATGCTGCTATGAACGTTCCGCCCGGTAGCCAGGAGAAGGCACGTGCTTTCTATGGGGGGATCCTCGGGTTGGAGGAAAAACAACCACCGCAATCGCTGGCCCATCTCAATCTTGTGTGGTTCGCCGCCGGAGAGGGTGAGATGGAGTTGCATTTTCGGCCCGACCCCAATCCACCTGATGGAACAGATCGGCGTCATCTCTGCCTCGTTGTTGATGACCTGGAGGATTACCGGCGCAGGCTAACAGAGGCGGGTGCGACGATCACATCAGCGGAACCAATCCCGAATCGGCCGCGTTTCTTCTGCCGCGATCCTTTTGGCAACCTGCTTGAGTTTACGACGATCCAGGGAGATTATCGCATGGCACAATAGCGTCATCGCCTGAACTAGAAAGCATACACGTACGAGGCCTTTGTATGCTTTCTAGTTCAGGCGAGAATAAACTTCTTAAAGCATTCCGCGTACTGCATGTCGTGATCCTGAGCGGTCTCCCTGGCGCGGTTACGCACACGATCGAACGTCTCCGGCGAGCGGATCTGGCTGGTATGCTGGTGCAGGGCTTCGATCTTCTTGTCGAATGTCTCTGTGATATCAACCCAGGTGTCCGGTGTGTCGGTTCCCATCACATACACTTCGCGGACGGCGTGAGGCTCCAGCCCTTCTGCCAGGAGTTCGGGAAAGGTTAATCGATCGCGAGCGGTAGGGTACACGGCTGCGAGCGATGCATCGCCTACGGCCAGGTGATCCGGGTGATTGACGGACGAATTGACCGTGAACGCGCGATAGGGCGTCATGGTAAGCAGGCGCTCAGGTCGGAACTGACGGATAGCACGGGTGATGTCCTTGCGCAGGGCGAGTGTGTGCTCGAGGTAGCCATCAGGGTAGCCCAGAAAGACGATATCTTTGACTCCCAGGACGTCAGCTGCACTGCGTTGTTCCTGGCGGCGCAGAGCTATCAATTGTTCGGGGCTCATTGCGGGATCGGCAGACCCTTTGCTCCCGTCTGTTGCTACCACGTAGACGAACTCGATGCCTTCGGTCACCCACCTGGCTACTGTTCCTCCACAGCCGAACTCGGCATCATCGGGGTGGGCAAACACTACCATCGCCCGGCTCACCTTTTCATGTTGTTGTTCCTGGCTCATTCTCGAACGGACTCCTTTTCGCGTGATAATGATTTTTTACCCCCAACGCTTGCGCAGTCTTGGCAGTATTTCACTGGAATACAGTTTGATAAACCGTGACTGGTCGTCGCCCGGAGCGTGAAAGATCAGGTGGGTGAAGCCCAGTTCGATGTAATGGCCAACCTGTTCCACATGCTCCTCTGGATCGCTTGACACCAGCCAGCGGCGATACGCCTGGTCCGCAACCTTCTCGGCCTTTTTCTCCATCTCGCGCGGATCGTGAATGCTCACCTTTTCTTCAGCGGGCAGGGCCAGCGCCGCCCAGATGCGCGTATCCGCCAGGGCCCGCTCTTTGTCTGTGTCGAATGAGACTTTGACCTCGATGGCGCGCTCAATCTTGGAGGGATCACGTCCCGCTGATTTCGCGCCTTCTTCCAGAGCCGGCAGTAGTTTATCGCGGTAGAGCTCGTCACCCTTGCCGGACGTGCAGATGAAACCGTCTGCGACACTGCCGGCGAATTTCGCAGCAACGGGGCCACCAGCGCTGATGTAGATCGGTACCGGCTGGTCGGGTTTATCATAAATGGTGGCTTTGAGTGTACGGTAATACTGACCCTCATAGGTCACCAACTCCTCTGACCAGAGGCGGCGAATCAGGTCCACGGCTTCACGTAGCCGGGCCAGCCGCTCTTTTGCCGGGGGCCACTCCCTGGCAGTCACAGCGACCTCGTTGAGTGACTCACCAGATCCGAGGCCGAGGATCATACGGCCAGGATAGAGCTCTCCCAGCGTTCCAAACGCCTGTGCGATTATGGCTGGTTGGTAGCGGAACGTGGGGGCCAACACGCTTGTTCCCAGAATCACGCGCTTCGTGCGCTCACCCGCCGCCCCCAGCCATGAGAGCGCAAAGGGGGCGTGCCCATTGGTATGCCGCCAGGGCTGGAAATGATCGCTGATCCAGACACTGTCAAACCCGCGCTCCTCGGCCTCCGTTGTAAAGTCCAGGAGTTGCCGGGGGCCGAATTGCTCTGCCGATGCTTTATATCCGAGTCTTAATGGGTGTGTAGCCATGTTTTTTTCTTTCCTTTCGTGGGTTTCTATCGTCTCTTGCTATTGTACGGCAAGAGGCTGGCATGGTGTCAACCGACAGGAGTTTGGAAATCTGATACTTGAGTAGTATTTCGAGGAGCATAGTGTTGAGAAGGGGAGAATGCTACTAAAGAAGCATGACTCTCCTGCCACCTGACTGTAGACTAAAGTTGTGCCCATGAAATTGCGCATGAGCCGGTAGAACCAACTAATCTGTAAGGAGGATACCAATGGACGGTGCAACTTCTCTTCCCGGTAAAGGATCACGGGAAGATACCTTTTTGACTGGTGGCGAGAAGCGGTGGTACAGGAATACACGCCTGCTTGTTGCGATCACGCTCTGGGGTATATGCTTGATGACTCTGCTCGTAGCTTCCGTGATCGTTCATTTTCATCCTGGCCCCTGGCCTTTCGACCTGCAAACCACCATAACTTTACAAAGCCTGCATCTTTGGGCGTGGGTCAATAGTAGTATTGATTTTATTAGTAGACTGAATGATCCTCTTCCTGTGACGATAGCGTTGGTGCTCTGGCTCATTGGGCTGTCAATCTTGCGCTGGTTTCTCCTGGCCATCTTTTTCGTGTTCGGAACAACGATTTCAGATCTTGGCATCAATGGCTTCATCAGCCAACTCGTTGGACGTCCACGCCCCAGTTCACCGCTCATCCATATCTATAATCCAGAGCCGTCTTATAGTTTCCCTTCTGGCCATACCGAACACAATGTCGTCTACTATGGTTTTCTACTGTACCTGAGCTTCAGCAAACCCGTACGCGAGTGGAGATACCGCTGGATATTAGTCCCGTTGCAGATCTTTGCCGTGTTGAATATTCTCGGCGTGGGCTATTCACGTGTGAAGGAGGGCTCACATTGGATGACTGATACTCTGGGAGGGTATCTTTCTGGCGCGCTCTGCCTTTTCCTCATCATTTTCCTCTATAGTTGCGCAAAGCACATCGTGGCAAAGTGGCTTGCAAAGAGACATTACGCTGTACATTTTTGGCCTTAGATTACTCTTCCTCTTTGTCTTCTTTCTGTTCCTGGGGTGGTCGAACGTTGTACAGTTGGAAGAAGGTATTCATCATCTTCTGATAGTGTTCGAGTGATGAGGCCCAAAACTTCAGGTAGTTTTCACCTGCTTCAGTGATCGAATAGACACGACGAGCCGGCCCTCCCTCCGAGGTATCCCACCTGGAACTTACCATGCCATCTTTCTCCATTTGCCGCAGTGTACGGTAGAACGTTCCCGCGTTCATAGTACTCAGGCCAAATGCTGCCATTTTTTCCATCAACTCATAGCCGTAGGAACTCCACTGTCGTAACATCAAGAGGAGTACCGGCACAAGCCAGTTTTTTGACCAGGCATCAGTCACGGCATTGAGTGACTCTTTTTCTTTGTTCTCGTCTGTCATTTTGTACCATGTATACTCATAGCTCGAGTAGGGGTTGCTGCTGGTACGTGCATTTTACATATATATAGTAGTGTTTGTCAAGGGCAAAAGTGCTATTTATCTTCTCTGCCGGTGCGCAGGTTGCGAAATAAGCCTGTCAGTCAGTGACTGGCTTTCTGAATCCTCGTCGCTGCGCTCCTCGCAAAGGTATTTTCGTGGAGGTGCGGGTGTAGCTGCCGCCAGCAGCCACACCCGCACCTCCACAAGGATGTATAAGTAGAAGGCGGGCTAAACCACCTGTGGCATTCTGTGTTGAGCGGCAGCGACTGCCTCGGCTGGATATTCGTAATCTTGCAATTTGCCGGAGAAGTATGCTTCGTATGCGGCCATATCGAAGTGGCCGTGGCCGGAGAGGTTAAAGAGGATTACGCGTTCCTGCCCGGTTTTTTTGGCCTCGAGGGCTTCGTTGAGCACGGCACGGATGGCGTGCCCGCTTTCTGGCGCGGGTAAGATGCCTTCTGCGCGTGCGAACTGGACCGAAGCATCGAAGACGCTGATCTGGTGGAAGGCCTGAGCTTCGAGAATGCCGGTATCGTGGAGCAGTGAGACCAGCGGGGACATGCCGTGGTAGCGCAGCCCACCGGCGTGGATGCCTGGGGGCATGAAGTCATGGCCGAGGGTGTGCATTTTGACCAGAGGCGTCATGCCAACGGTATCACCAAAGTCGTAGGCGTATATGCCCCTGGTCAAACTGGGGCAGGCCATTGGTTCCGCGGCCAGGAAACGGGTGTTCAGGCCTTTTTTGCGGGCTTCGCCGATAAAGGGGAAAATCAGTCCTGCCATATTGCTGCCACCACCTGCGCAGCCAATCACCACGTCCGGGTAATCGTCGGCCAGCGCCATTTGCTTTAGAGCCTCTTCGCCAATAATAGTCTGGTGCATCAGGACATGGTTGAGTACGCTCCCGAGGGAGTACTTAACCGTTCCGCCGCTTGTAGCAGCGACCTCTACTGCTTCGCTGATGGCTATGCCAAGGCTGCCCTGGTTATCCGGGTCTTGCGCCAGGATGCTGCGGCCCGCGTTGGTGAGATTGCTGGGACTGGCATGGATGGCGGCGCCGTAGGTTTCCATCATGTTGCGACGGTAGGGCTTCTGCTGATAGCTAATTTTGACCATGAAGATTTCGATGTCCACGCCGAAGTAGGCACCAGCCAATGCCAGGGCTGAACCCCACTGCCCGGCGCCGGTCTCAGTCGAGATCTTCTTGACGCCCGCTTGTTGGTTATAGTAGACCTGGGCAACGGCGGTGTTTAACTTGTGACTACCCACCGGGCTGACACCTTCGTACTTGTAGTAAATGCGAGCCGGGGTATCCAGAGCCTTTTCTAGTCTGCGAGCACGGTAGAGCGGGCTGGGTCGCCATAATGTGTAAATCTGGCGAATTGGTTCTGGAATTTCGATGTAAGGCTCGGCACTCACTTCCTGCATGATCAATGCCATTGGGAAGAGTGGAGCAAGGTCGTCGGGCGTGACGGGCTGTTTCGTGCCTGGGTGGAGAACCGGTTCAGGCGGTCTGGGTAGGTCGGGTGCGATGTTGTACCAGGCACGGGGCATCTCGTCTTCACTGAGGAGATATTTAGTGTGAAGCTTGTCTACCATGGTTAGCTCCTTTCATGGCTTGAGAAAAATACGTCGAAGGTGGTCTATGCTAGTCTGCTTCCAGGTGGCAGCTGCGCAGCGTAGCTACTGCCTGAAGGCTCCAACAGGGCATATACGCGCGGTTAAACGTCGTATGCAGCTATATGGTAGGGCCTTCGGCTGGGATTGTCAAGTAGTATGGTCTGGTGATTCCCCCTAAGTCCGCCAGGCCACGTGAGGCAGGTTGGCTGGACGAATGCGCGCCAGAGATCCTTCGCTGCGCTCAGGATGACACAACCCCTGGCTGTCATCCTGAGCGCAGCGAAGGATCTCTGGTGGACTTCTGGGGAATCACCAGGTATGGTTCATCTTTGGGTGTGTGGAAAAGTTGTAGACAAACGGACGTTAAGGAAGGTGCAGGGCCGATCCGTTCGGTTGATTATCTACGAACAATTCATATGCCCGGTTCATCGTTCACTAACCGTTTATCCAGGTTGTTTCTAGTCGAATGGCTGATGTTAGGCTTTGCTCTATGACATATATTACATACAGTTACGGAATTTTGCGGTGGAGATTACGAAAGAGAATTAAGTATGGAACAGACAACGAACCAGAACGATATGCATGTGTTGAGATTATTGTCAAACCAGATGGCCGATGCAGTTGAGAGGGTAAGCCCGTCACTTGTACTGGTCAATGGTCGTCAACGCCAGCCCGGCAGCGGCGTCGTCTATGCCACGGATTTGATCCTGACGGCGGATCATGTCCTTGAACGTGAGGAGGATTTGACTATCCAGACCCACGATGATCGCACACTTGGCGCGCAATTCGTTGGGCGCGATGCCTCGACAGACTTGGCCGTCTTACGCGTGACTAACCTGGGACTGGGCGCAGCATCTGCCGCAACAGATGCTGCTCGTGTCGGTCAACTGGTACTGGCGGTGGGACGATCTTCGGGAGAGGGGCCAATGGCAAGCGCGGGTGTTGTCAGCGCGATGGGGGGTCCGCTGCGCACAGGTCGCGGTACAACCCTTGAACGCTATATTCGCACGGATGCCACGCCTTATCCCGGTTTTTCGGGCGGGCCATTGATCGATGCACAGGGAGGAGTGCTGGGTATCACGACCACAGGATTGGTAAGCGGGATCGCGCTTGCTGTGCCCGCGTCGATAGCCTGGGTTATCGCGGATACGCTCGCGCAGCAGGGGTATATCAAGCGCGGTTACATGGGGATCAGCAGCCAGTTGGTGAATCTTCCACCCGCGCAACGTGGGGGGCGTACGCAGGAACATGGCCTGTTGATTGTAAAAGTCGAAGACGATAGTCCGGCGCAGAAGGGTGGGCTGATGCTTGGGGATATCCTGGTGGGACTGGATGGTACCGTCGTCAACGACTCCGAGGACCTGCAGACAGTGCTTACCAACAATCGCGTTGGTAAAACGGTCCCTGTTGAAGTTATTCGTGGCAACGCATTACAAACCTTGCAGATAACCGTAGGACAACGCAAATAGGGTTTGCAAGAACGATAGACAGGTATATACATGACTCAAGAAACAGTTTTTACTCCGGCGGTATCGCCCCTGCTGCCCGATGCGTTTTCGCACGCGCTGATGCAAATGGTGAAGAGAGTGCAACCGAGCATCGTGCAGGTGGTTAAGGAGGGGCGTGGCGCGGGTACGGGCATTGTCTGGAAGGTTGATGGACACGAGGGTTATATCATTACGAATAACCATGTGGTTCCCGATGATTCTACGAAGATACAGGTGCATCTAGCGGATGGTCGCAGCCTGGATGCGAAGGCATTGGATCGCAATAAAAAGCTCGACGTGGCGATGCTGCTGGTGAGCGCGGATGATCTGCAAGCGGTAGAGGCCGCGGATTCAGGCAGCTTGCGCGTGGGCGAATGGGTTTTTGCCGTGGGTAATCCCTGGGGACAGCGCGGCGTTGTCACCGCGGGTATCATTAGCGGGGTCAGCGCGCCAAGGTCTACCGAGGGCGAGGATGAATTTCAAATACGCTATATCAAATCGGATGTTATTCTCGCGCCAGGGAATTCAGGCGGGCCACTGCTGAATGCTGACGGGATGGTGGTGGGGGTCAATGCGATGGTTTTTGGCGGGGACCTGGCTGTATCAATTCCCAGTAATGTGGTAAGCTCGTGGATAGTGGGATTGTCGAGGCGACGACAAATCTCTCTGGGGATCGAGGTAGAGACGGTGGAACTGCCGGCCAGCCTGCGCGAGAAGACGGGTGTGAGCTCCAAACGAGGCTCGGGTCTACTGGTTGTAGCTTTGGAGACGGGTGAACTCAAGGAGCAGGCCGATAGGGCGGGCTTATTGATAGGTGACCTGTTGCTGGACGCGGCAGGCAAACCGGTAGATGATGCCGCGTCGCTGCTGGATATCGTCGCCAGGAAAGATAGGCAGGATTCGTTACAGATGCGCCTGGTACGAGGGGGCAGCATTCTTACACTCGATGTGGCCGTCGCAGCATTGGAGCACAGGGATATAGAATAAGGGAATAATGATACGTGTCTTTGTTGTGGCACCGACGCCGATGATGATTGCCGGTTTGCGCGCCATGCTCACCACCACTGAGATAGCGGTGGTGGGCGAGGCGGCGAGCCTCGCGGAGATCACTATAGAGCTCCCAACTATCGACGTGATCGTCGTGGACCAGCTGTTGTTGGACGAGGTGGTACGTGCTATAGCGAACGACGGGAGGCTCGCGCTGGTGGTGCTTACCAACGCCGATGAGCGGCCGTTGGCGATACTGCGAAATTTGACTTTGCACGGTTGGAGCCTGTTGCCTATGGGAGCTACCGGCGCGGAACTGCAGGCGGCGGTGACGGCGGTAGCGCAAGGATTCGTGGTGTTACCGGTAGCGTATAGCGAGCAGTTCTCCGAGCAGCGCCCGGTACCGGTGGTGGGAGCGCTCAATCTCAGTTCGCCGGATGAGGCGCTGACGAATCGCGAGCGTGAAGTGCTGGAACTGGTGAGTCAGGGCTTGTCGAATAAGCTAATTGCACGCCGTTTACAGATCAGTGAGCACACGGTTAAGTTTCATATTTCATCGATCTCCACCAAACTGGGGGCCTCTAGTCGTACTGACGCGGTTAGCCGCGGGGTACGCCGTGGCCTTATAACGCTTTGATGGCAATGTGTTTGTGATGTTGTATAATCATCTTAATGGCTTTTAACGACATAATTCGGATAGCGGAAGATCAGGGCCGATCAATCGGCGGTGGGCGCAGAGACCTCCTTATAACATCCTTTATGTAGTTGGGCAGTCGGTTGTGGCTAACCCCCTTGTCATCCTCACAGCCATTGTCTACACTGACAAAGGAACATTTTTTACCAGCATGCGAACTTGAGGCAGTTCCTTATCGAGGCTTGGCAGAGGCAGGGGTGAAGGTTCACTTTTATCACCGGACTCTTGAAGAATATCTGGCGGCCAGTATCTCCGCAGGATTTCAGTTACAGCAACTGGTAGATGTGCCTGCTCCTGAAGGCAGCATCTCGTAAAAGTGTAAATGTAATTGCTCGATGGCAACAAAATGGTACAATTCCAAATGATGGCAGCACCTGGGGAAATGCTATTGCCAGCGGCCAGGGCAGTAGCGGCTATACGGTTATTCCGTTATCCGAAACTTGGAATTTTATGGACAAAGCCATAATCGCCCGGTTCGGTTGCTCGTTCAACCAGGGCCGTTTCACTTCTCATTGCTGAGAAGCCAGAGCCGCCCTGTCCAGAGCCGTCAAATCCCGCGTAACTCGCGGTACTCATCAATTCAAGATACGCCACAAGTTCCAGATTTCGCGCTGCATTCAGATCTCTGTCGATCACCAATCTGCACTCCTGGCACACAAAGACCCGATCAGCAAGCTGCAAATCCGCATGATACCAGCCACAGCCGGAACACGTTTTGCTCGATGGTTCCCACCGGGAGACGACATGGACCTGTACGCCAGCTTGCTCAGCTTTGTAGGTCAGGAGCCTCCGAAACTCAGACAGGCCCACATCCGCAATGGCACGGGCCAGCTTGCGGTTCTTGAGCATGCCCGATACGCCCAGATCCTCGATGCCGATGACGGCGGCCCGCTTCTCTGCTGGCTTGGTTTTTGCCACCAGGGAAGCGGTTGCTTTGTGCAAGGCATCTTCGCGGATATGAGCCATCTTGGCATGCAGACGAGCCAACTTCTGTTGGGCTTTTTTGCGGTTGGCTGAGCCTTTCTGCTTGCGCGAGTGCCAACGGGAAAGGCGTTGCAGCTTCTTCAAACGAGTGCGCAATGCTTTGGGATTGGGGATCTCGCGGCCATCGGAGACGACTGCCAGTGTTTTGATGCCGAGATCGACCCCAATCACGGGGCCAGTGGCGGGCAGCGGCTCAGCTACCTCTTGCGCTACTTGGATCGAAACGTACCACCTCCCTGCACACTCGCTCACGGTAGCCTGCGCCACTTTTGCGCCCACGGGGAGATAGCCATGCTCTTTGAGACGCAGTGTACCCAGGCGCGGAAGCTGAATGCTCTTTTCAAAGACATGGATAGCGCCCGTCAAGCGGAAGCTCCCAATGCCTTTGTTACGACTCTTGAACTTGGGATAGCCACACTTGCCACGAAACTGTCCCTGTTTCTTCAAGGCAGCCTTGCGGAAGAAGTGCTTGAAAGCATCATCCAGGTCAATCAGGGCTTCTTGAGGTGCGCATTTGCTGACTTCGTACATATAGGGAAACTCGGTGGCTTTGAGGACATTGAGTTCTTTATGCAGATCACGAGCCGATGGCAGGCGATTTCCAGCAGCGCGGGCTTCCTGTTTGCGAGCCAGCCCCCAATTGTAGGCTTTCCTCGCGCATCCAGCGTGTTTGAGGCAAGCCGTGATCTGCTCATTATTCAGGTCTAACTCAACCTTGTAGCCACGCGTGATCTTCACGAAGCATCCTCTGCTTTCATCACCTGTTCCACACACTGCTTAATTTTTTCCGCACGCCGTTTCGACGTGCGCCGCCCATAGATACGACTTGCCATGCTGGTAATCACCGCGATGAAATCATCCACCAGATCATTATCGGTATCGCTCGGAAAAATAACCTCCAGGCGGCGACCTTGCATCTGCATCAACTGTTCAATGTAGTTGAACCCGAAGCGCGTTAAGCGATCACGATGCTCAATCACCACAATACCGACACTGGCAACAGTCAGTAACTTCATCAATTTCGGACGGCGATCATTCAAGCCCGATGCCTGTTCACTCACCATTTTGGTAACCTGATAGCCTTTGGATGCAGCATAGTCCTTGAGACGCTGCATCTGGCGTTCTAAGTCTTCTTTCTGGTCAGCCGATGAGACACGAGCATAAAGTGCGACCTGCAACTGTTCTGCTGATGTGGCTGGTTCTCGTACAATAATCGTTCCCGTATCCATTTGATAGGCGTCAAGCTTGCCGGCTTTCCACCAGCGGAAAGCGGTCTTGTAGGTCACACCCGTCTTTTCCGCATAAACACTTAATCTCATCGGGGTAAAGTACCATAGATATCCCTAAAAGTCAACATTTTGTTTAGCTATTATTATCCCTTTACGAAACAGTCGGCACGCTATATCAAGGTTGTGCTTACTGCCAGTTCAGGTAGCTGGTGGTCTATAGATGAGTTCTATGCATTTTCCTAAGACGTAGAAGCACCACCGCTGATACTTCTATGTGGTCCTTTCATGGTAGTGTTGCTCAGGTTTTTGGCGCGGTAGAGGATTTCGCCGGCGTGGGGGACGACGAGGATGCCTTCTTGTTCGCGCCCTTGCCACGTATGGGGGTTGATGTCGCGGTAGTCGAGGTAGCCGAGGTTGATGCGGCGGCAGCGTTCTGCAGGGATACTGGTTGCCAGTGTTACCTGGATGCGCGGTGTTTCGGTGTTGGTGGCGAGATCGTAGGTGCCTGATCCTTTGACGTGGGTGCTGTGGGCGAGGATGCTGCCGGGGATGTCTTTGAAACGGTCCCACTGCTTGAGGAAGTAGTCTTTGACATGGTAGCCGACTTGATCGATCAGGCGGCCGTGGGTGTATGAAACTTCGGTGATGTGGGGGGCGAATATGATGACTTCGCCACCGTCGGCGATGGCGGGTTCTGTTTTGTACATAGCCTTGGCTGCCGTCCAAAGGTCGTCGTACATGGTCGAGGGCATGGAGAGGACGTGGTTGAAGGGCCTGTCGACGGTTATTATATTGAGCTGTGCGGAGAGGTCGGCTGCCGCGCTGAAAGCTTCGCTGTGAGGGCCGATGTAGAGGCCGTGCAGGTCATGGCCTTTGAGGACCATGGCTATGCAGAGCAGCGGGATCGGCAGGAAATCGGCGGCGCGGTGAATGACGCGGCGCGTGGGAGTATCTTTGATGCCGATAGTGTGCATACTTGTGACGAGGGCCCCGAGCCAGTGGGTGAAATTGATGATGTCGGGTCCCGCGATGCCGGGGAAGAGGTACTTGGCGCCGCCGGAGAAGCCAGCGACTTCGTGGGGGAAGACGGGGCCGCAGATGATCAACTGGTCATAGGCGAAGATCATGCGGTTGAGGGTGACGGGAACCTCGCCCGAGAGCAGGCCGCCGGTCAGGTTTTCAGCTTCCTCTCGCGAGATGACGCCGATGGTACGGAGCATTTCCGGCTCTGACCATTGATGGTTGAAGATGCGCACGTTGGGGTATTGTTCCACTCTCGCGTTCGCCGGAACGCCCACAAGTTGATCGACGGCCTCGTCGGACATGGGCGGGTGCGTTCCAAGGGCGATAAGGTAGTCTAACTGCGCTACACGTCGGCCGAGCTGTTCGTACAGTGTGCGAAAGAAGAGAGGGATGGGTGCGGTGCGCGTCCCATCGGGTATGATGACAAGTACGCGCTTGCCGTCAAGCGTTAAGGGCTCGCAGGCACGGGCTACGAGTTGTTGGACGTCTTCAGTTGTTAGTATGGCGGTTGTCGATCCTTTGCCAGAGATCATCACTTGCTCCTGTCTGCTTGTTACACGCCGCTAAAGGACGAAAAACCTCCATCGATGGGTACTACGATGCCGGTGACGAAAGCCGAGGCCGGGCTGACCAACCAGAGTAGAGCACCTACCAGGTCTTCGGGCTGGCCCAGGCGTTTCATGGGCGTATGATCGAGGATGGCCTGGCCGCGGGGGGTCATGGCACCGCTGCTGGCATCGGTCAGCAAGAAGCGGTTCTGTTCCGTGAGAAAGAAGCCGGGGGCCAGGGCGTTGACGCGTATGCGCGGGCTGTACTCCTGCGCCATATGCACGGCCAGCCACTGGGTGAAATTGGCGACGGCGGCTTTGGCGGCGCTATAGGCGGGGATACGTGTTAGTGGACGCAGCGCGTTCATGGAGGCTACGTTGACGATGCACCCTTGCCCGCGCTCGGCCATGCCGCGGCCAAAGACCTGGCAGCCGAGGAAGGTGCCGGTGAAGTTCAGGGCAAAGACGGACTCGGCTGCGTGACTATCCAGGTCAAAGAAGGTGCGGTCGGCTGACGTTGTCGCCTGTGGTTTGTTGCCGCCGGCGGCGTTGATCAAGATATCGACGGGGCCGAAGGCGGCGGTAACTTGCGCCAGGGCCTGCTCAAGGGCTGATTTGTCGAGCACATCACAAGCGATGCCGATAGCATGGCCGCCTTCGGCCTGGATGGCGGCGGCGACTTTGCCGGACGACGCGGCGTGAAGACTGACAATGGCTACCTGCGCGCCAAGCTGGGTGAGGGCGTGGGCCATGGGTTTTCCCAGCTCGCCGCTGCCGCCGGTGATAACGACTGTCTGTCCTTGTATGTTGAAGAGTGATTGCAAGTTTGTCATGTATTTAACCATACCCGTTCGTGGTTGGCGTTGTCAAGCTGAGGGGTTGCGTTGGGTGTATGAAGTTGTAGTAGGTGCGTGGGCGTAGGGAAGGCGCCTGGCACTCCAATTGAGAATAAGTACGCTTGACAAGTAGTATTCACTTCCTTACAATTGTATAGGTTAACAGAAACAGTGCTCAACTGAGCACGTTCAATGGCCCTGCATCGCTCCTCAAGGAGACCAAACGTGAGTGATTTGGTAACACGTGAAGGCCAGCAAATAGGCGCCTATCAACTCATCCGCCTGCTGGGCCGCGGCGGCTCAGCCGAGGTCTATCTGGGGGAACATGTCTATCTCAAGAGCAAGGCTGCCCTTAAACTTTTGCCTGTGGTACTGCAGGAAGAAGAGAGAGCCGGTTTCTTAAGGGAGGCGCAAACCCTCGCTCACCTGGAGCACCCCCACATCGTGCGTATCCTTGATTTTGCTGTGGAAGCAGGTACCCCGTTTTTGGTAATGGAGTATGCCCCACGTGGTTCGCTGCGCCTCCGCCATCCTGGCGGTACGCGGCTGCCACTCACCACCATCATCTCCTATGTCCAGCAAGCAGCCTCGGCTTTGCAGTATGCACATAACCAGCAGTTGATCCACTGTGATGTCAAGCCTGAGAACCTTCTGTTGAACGAGCGTGATGAGTTACTACTCAGTGACTTTGGTCTGGCTGTGCTTGCGCATCGTTTGCACTCCTACAGCACGCACGTTCTGGAGCGACAGGTGGCGGGAACAGCACTCTACGAGGCCCCTGAGCAATTGCAAGGTAATCCTGTGCTTGCTAGCGACCAGTATGCATTGGGCGTTGTGGTGTACGAGTGGCTCTGCGGAACACCGCCGTTTCACGGGTCACCCCTTGAGATTGCAATACAGCACCTCTCGACGCCAGCCCCATCTTTAAGCAAGCAGATACCCAACCTTTCGCCTGCTGTGGAAGAGGTTGTGCAACGAGCGCTGGCTAAAAGACCAGAGCAACGTTTTGCTAGTGTGCAGGAGTTTGCCCATACTCTGGAGCAGGCGCTTCAAGAGGCATCGCGGTCTTCCTACACCTCTGTCCTTTCTGTTCAAAAAACAGGGTCGCCCCTACCAGGCAATGGACGGCAGAGTATCCTGGCCAGCAGCAAGCCAGTAGCGATCTGGAAAGTGCCTGCTCCTCTAACACCCTTGATCGGGCGTGAGGGGGACGTGGTAGCAATTTGCGCCTTGCTGAGGCGGCCAGAGGTGCGCTTACTCACGCTGCTGGGCACGGGCGGCATCGGCAAAACCCGCTTGAGTTTGCAGGTCGCTGAACAGATGCGGGCAGATTTTGCCGATGGCGTCTGCTTCGTTCCGCTGGCTGCCATTACAAATCCCAACCTGCTAGTGCCAACCATAGCCGAGGTGCTGGAGATGAGAGAAATCGGCGAGATCAAAGAGCAATCCCTCTTTGGACAGGTAAGGATGGCGCTACGAGATAAGCACCTTCTGTTGATACTCGATAACTTTGAGCAAATCGGGATGGCGGCTCCTCAAGTGGAGGAGCTCCTGGCAATATGTCCGTCTCTGAAAATCATGGTGACAAGTCGCGCTGTGCTGCACACCCAGGGCGAACATGAATTTCCGGTGGCTCCGCTGACACTCCCGGACCTCAACCAGCTTCCAGGGCACGAGGCGCTCACACATTATGCGGCAGTTGCGCTCTTTCTCCAGCGCGCGCGGGCTGTTCTCCCAACGTTTGAACTGACCGAAACCAACGCGAGGGTGATTGCGGAGATCTGTGTGCGCCTGGATGGGTTGCCGCTGGCGATTGAACTGGCGGCGCCTCGCATCAAACTGCTACCCCCACAGGCTCTGCTGACGCGGCTCGCCCAGCCGCTGCGCGTGCTCACGGGCGGGCTAAAAACAATGCCTGCGCGCCAGCAAACACTGCGCGGCACCCTCGAGTGGAGCTACAACCTGTTAGATGACCAGGAGCAGCAACTCTTTCAGCGACTCTCGGTCTTCGTTGGCGGCTGTTCCCTGGAGACGGCGGAAGCCACCTGTTTTAGCGGCGAGGACCAGGCGGACGTGTTGAACATGATCTCCTCTCTCGTGGATAAAAGCTTCTTGCAACAAACAGAGCAGGAGGCTAAAGAGCCTCGCTTCGCTATGCTGGAGACCGTCCGCGAGTACGGGTTGGAATGCCTGCAAGCCAGTGGAGATATAGAGAGCGTCCAGCGCGCTCACGCAGAGTACTTTCTCAGGCTGGCAGAGGAGGCCGAACCCCACCTTATGGAAGCGCAGCTGCCCGTGTGGTTGAGACAGTTGAACCGGGAGCAGGAGAACCTGCGCGCAGCGTTGCGGTGGTTCATAGAGCACGAAGAAGCAGATCTCGCCTTGCGGTTGAGCGGGGCCCTATGGAGGTACTGGTTCATCCGCGGATATTGGGCCGAGGAGCTTCACTGGCTGAGAGCAGCGCTCCAGTTGTCACACCCAGAAGAACAAACAGAGGCGCGAGCCAAGGCGCTCAGCGTGGCAGGCATGATGACCTTGTACATGGACAAGAACCCCGAAACAGCGCAGCGGTTGGTGGAGGAGAGCATCACATTTTACCGCAACGTGGAGAACAAGCCCGGTCTGGCAATAGCTCTTTTCTATCTAGGAATCGTGTATAAATTTCGCACCGATTACGTCACAGCGCAATCCTTGATGGAGCAGAGCGCTGCCTTTTACCGCGAGGTCGGAGACAAATATATGCTCGCTATTGTGCTCAACGATAGCGCGCGGGTCGCGCGCAGGCAGGGCGATAACGTGACAGCGCGAGCGCTGCTGGAGGAGTGCGCTATGCTGATACGGGAGGTAGGGGTTACATGGTGGCTTACTCGTCCACTTGCTCAGCTAGCGTCCATGGCCCGCACTGAAGGCGACTATGCACGGGCGGCAGACCTGGCTCGAGAATGTCTCGCTATAGCCCAGGAGATTGGAGATATGTTTTTAATTGTCTGGTCGCTCACCACCTTAGTAGAAATAGCCAGGTTTCAGGGTGACTATGCATCGGCAATGGCATGGGGCAATCAGGGGCTGGCGATCGCCCGCGATAAGGGGAATCGACAGGCCGTCACCAGGTTACTATGCATATTGGGAGATGTTGCGCAAAATCAGGGGAATGTCGCGCAGGCATCCACGCACTACTATGAAAGTTTATCTCTTGCACTCCAGGCAAAAGATAAGAAAAATACTGGTTGGTGCCTCCTTGGATTGGCGCGACTGGCAAGTGCAGAAGGACAATTCTGGAAGGCCGCGTTGCTCGCTGGAGCGGCGGAGGCACAACTGGACGTGAACAGGGATATGGAACCTGTTGTGCACGAGGAGTATAAGCGCGATTTGATCGCAATACGTACCAGGTTAGGCGACGAGGTCTTCGCAGGGGCGCGTGCTGAAGGACATAGCATGACACCAGAGAAAGCGCTTGCCGTATCCGAAGAAACCATCATATCTATACTGGCCTCTGTAGAGCTGCCATCGACTCCTCCCGGAGAACAGCCATCTACACCAGCCTATCCTGACGACTTGACCGTGCGCGAGGTTGAAGTACTCCGCTTGATGGCTCAAGGGCAGACCAATGTACAAATCGCTGAGCAACTAGTGATCAGTCCCCGCACCGTCAACTCACACCTGACCTCAATCTACAAAAAAATTCAGGTCACCTCACGCAGCGCTGCCACACGTTATGCGATTGAGCATCAACTCGCCTGAGCGAGGTTCCGAGGGGCGGTTGCTCTTTTTCCTCACAGGGAGTCGGCATCACTCCTGCGACTTCCTGGCAGTTATGACGGCTACAGCGACGCTTCCAGGCCCGCTATGGGCTCCAAGCACGGCTCCGAGCTTGTACGTAGAAATGTCTCCCTGGTAGGTTGTATTGAGCGCTTGCGCCAACTGTTGGCCAACTTCCTCATTCGATTCACCGATGACAAGCTTCTCTATCTTGCCCATGTCACTGACAAGTTGCGCGATGAGTCTATAGGCTTTGCTGCGTGTGCGCGGTTGTTCTACCAGTATAACTGCGCCATCTTTCAATGAAATAATAGGCTTAATGTTAGGCTGGTTACCGAGAAGTGCAGCAGCGCTGCCAAGACGCCCACCGCGTTTTGCGTATTCTAGCGTATCCAACACACCCAGAATGCGTGTGCGCGAGAGTTGGTCGAGCAAGTGGGCTTTAATCTCTTCAAGACCCATGCCCGAGCGCGCCTCTCTTGCGGCCTGCAGAACATCCTGGGACATGCCTACGCTGACGCTCTGTGAGTCTATGATTTCAATGGGAATCTTTTTCACGTCGTCCGGCAATGTGTCTCGTGCCGCGCACGCGCACTGGTAGGTCCTACTCAACTTTGAAGATATATGCACTGAAAGGATGCCATCAGCTCCTGCGTCGATAAGCCGGATGTAGGCCTCTTGAAATACAGTTGGAGAGGGCTGTGAAGTGCGTGGGAAAACCTTGCTCTCTTGAAGCTTTGTGTAGAAACCTACATTGTCTAGCTCTGTCCCATCGAGATAGGTGTCTTCGCCAAAGAAAACGGTGAGAGGAATGATGGTAATACCTAACGCCTGCGCTTGTTGGGGCGAGATATCTGCGGTGCTATCCGTGACGATACGAACAGGCATTAGGCTCCTCCTATTACTCATACATTTGCTATTCATAGTATAGACGGTTGAGGGCTGAAATACATCTGTCGAAAAACGTAATTCCCTAACTCATATGTACGCAAGCGCTGGCGAGGGTTTCTGCGTAGAATTACGTAAACGCTTCTCACATACTGAAGTGCAGGCAGTCTATCGGCTGCGACGCAACATTTTCGAGTGGCGGCTGCGGGATGCGGATTAGATCAGAACGCTGTTGTATCCTTAGCGGGTAAATCTTTCGTACTCCGCCGGCAGAGCAATGCCAAATCGCTCACAAAGTGCAGAAACATCACGATAATCATTTTCATCAAGTTTATAGCCAGTATGAAACTTCACCATCCATTCAGCTGAAATGCACTTCACCGGGTATCCATGTATGGACCCGGTGCCAGTCAGTGAATCAAACGGATACTCAACTCCAAAAACGATCTTTCCATGAGCATCAAACGTGTAGGAGTGGAAATCAACCTCATGTCCCTTGTCGTCGCCCATGACAAAGTTACAGTCTCGAGTATCGTCACGGGGGACATCTTTGTACCCACGTGCTTCAAGCAGCGCGCGGAGTTTCGGTACATCTTTGTGCTGTAAAGCGATGTCTAAATCCTGGTGTGAGCGAGTTTGTTCACCCAACAGGGCATCTACGCTCCAGCCACCATCAACAACGACATCAATGCTATTCTGGTCAAAAAGCTGCATAAGCTGAACTACAACATCCCCACTCATTTCCGCGTCGCTTTTTTGCTCAAAACTTTCAGATGGTTTCATGTGTCACTGCTATCTTGATGCCTTCTCCGCTGGCGGCTTTGTCCAGTGCTGCATGAGCAGACCGGAGCGGGAAACGGTCAGTCACCATTGCTTCCACCTTGATACGCCCCGACTCAATGAGCTGAAGAGCAGTCAGGTAGTCGGCACGCCGGGAATTCGCACTGCCAGTTACCTCCAGTTCTTTGTAGTGGATGAGGTTAGACTCGATCTCGGCCCACCCTTTGGCGGCCAGACCAGCAAAGATATTGACATGACCTCCCTGTCGAGCCATGTTGAGAGCATCATTCACTAGCGTGGGTATGCCAATGCAGATAATGACCGAATCCACTCCAAGCCCTCCTGTAACCTCGGACACTACTGAAGAAAGGTCTTCAGCGGTAGGGTCAACGGTGATATGTGCCCCAAAGGTGGAGGCGACAGCCCGACGAGGAGCTGAGGGATCGCTCACGATGATGGCACGCGCTCCTGCCAGGAGGGCAAGCTGGAGGTGAAAGAGGCCGATGGGGCCTGACCCCATAATGAGCACAGTAGAGTTCAGGTGTATGCGAGAGCGGTGGTGGCCGTTGACGCAACAGGCCAGCGGCTCGGCGAGTGCCAGATATTCCGAGGGTACATCCTTTTGAACAACAAAGAGATTCCCAGCTGCTACTGCATCGGCAGGGATCCGCACATATTCACTTAAGCCCCCATTCACGTCATAGCCTACTATTTTCGGGTTGGGGCAAACATTTTCCATGCCATTTTGACAATAGAAGCAGTGGTGACATGCGATCACCGGGGCCATCGCTACCGCTGCTCCCACCTCATATCCTCTTACATGCTGACCTACCTTATGCACGTAGCCTGCCATTTCGTGGCCCAGGATGGTGGGCAGCGGGATGCCTTTTGTCTTTTCTCCACGGAAGATACGCACATCAGTTCCACATATCGTGTTGGCACCTACTTTGACGAGGACTTCGTCCGGTCCGATCTCGGGCGTATCAACCTCCATTACTTCCATCTGGCCGGGACGTAGAAACACGGCTGCAAGCATTTTATTTCTCCTAGCATTATCTGTTGTCATCCCTTACGTCTTGCGACGTGTTGGGCAACATCATGCATTAAGTCCCGCATCTGGGCATAAGTAGCTATATACTTATCGACGTAGAACTCGTATTCTTCGTGTCGTTGCTGATCTGGCTCAATACGATGGCTCGTATGCACCATATGGCGTGCTGCTTCCTGTAGATCCGGGTATATTCCTGCGCCCACCGCCGCTAGTATTGCCGAACCCAGCACCGCAGCTTCGTCCACTTTTGTGAAGGTGATCGGAAGATTGCTGACGTCTGCATGAATCTGCATCCAGAACTGACTCTTTAGAGGGCCTCCGCAAGCAACGATCTGCTGCGGCTGGAAGCCATAATTACGTAGTGTGCGAAAGATAAGCTCTGTCCCATAGCAGATGCCCTCCACAATCGCACGGTAGACATGCGTCGTGTCGTGCTTAAGGGTAAGTCCCCAAATCATCCCGCGTGCTTCTGAGTCGGTATAGGGAGTACGGTTTCCTTGCCAGCGATCTCATCGGGCACAATACCGCTTTTACTTATTACGTCCCTGACCGCCGCTACCAGGGACGTCCACCACTCATCGGGGTCCTGCTCTGCCCAGCCGGGGCGTGGGTGCTTGAGTGTATACGTGCGGCTCGCGAAGCCCACTGGCGTACCTTCCTGGTCGAAGATGCCGACGCGCAGACTCTCCGTTCCACCATCAATTCCGATGAAGTAAAGGCTGCTCACTATTGTCCGTGACACTCCGCCGCGACTGGAAGTCGTGCGGCTTCTTCCGCCACTCCTCTGTACGCGAGAGGCTGAGAAGTGGAGCGTGGCTCCGACTCGGTGCGTCTCGTAGTGGAGGAGGAATAGCTGAGAGAGTGCCTCCATTCA
>WNGQ01002798.1_pt1 | contig 33317 bp, 25 predicted proteins | sample 5407661 | NCBI WGS metagenome assembly WNGQ01 (sample SAMN13153382, study PRJNA577476) | soil metagenome | isolation source: 60 cm soil or saprolite under Garry oak tree replicate 2 | place: USA:California | collected 2016-06-15 | reverse complement strand
TAGTGCAGAACATGACCGACAGTCTGTCGGTGCCGACCGCGACGTCGTTCCGCGAGATCACGGTCGACGTGCTGGACGCGCGGCGCCGGGAGCTCAACGCCCGGCTCGCGACGACGGGGAAGAAGATCTCCTACACCCACCTGATCGGCTGGGCGATCGTGCGCGGCGCGCGCGATCTCCCAGTTATGACCCACGCGTTCCAGGAGGTAGACGGCAAGCCGCACCGCTTCGACCCGCACGGCGTGAACCTCGGCCTGGCCGTGGACGTCGAGAAAAAGGACGGGAGCCGCGCCCTGGTGGTGCCCGTTATCAAGCACGCGGACGGAATGGACTTTGCGACCTTCCACGCGACGTACGAGTCGCTCGTCGAGAAGGCACGCGGCAACAAGCTCCTCCCCGATGACTTCGCCGGCGCGACCATCACGCTCACGAACCCCGGCACCATCGGCACCGTGGCCTCCGTGCCGCGCCTCATGAAGGGTCAGGGATCGATCATCGCGACGGGGGCGATCCGCCAGATCGGGCCGGCCAAGGTCATGACGATCACGAGCACCTACGACCACCGCGTCATCCAGGGCGCGGAGTCGGGGATGTTCCTCCGCCGGCTCGACGATCTCCTCCAGGGAGCAGACGGATTCTACGAGAGCGTCTTCCAGACCCTCGGTCTGTTAGGGAGAGGGGAGAAGGGAGAGGTACTCTCCGTCGCACTGCCCCCCCCACGTCCCTCTCCCATCTCCCCTCTCCCCGGTGGGGTGGTGGGCGGGGAGGAGTTGAAGCACGTCGCCGCGGCCATGGCGCTGGTGAAGGCCATCCGGAATTTCGGGCACCAGGCGGCGCAGCTCGACCCGCTGGGCTCGACGCCGCCCGGCGACCCGGCTCTCGACCCCGGCCCGCTCGGGCTCACGTCGGAGATCATGGCGCGGATCCCCGCCGACGTGCTGCGCATTTACGTCCCCGGCAGCACCCTCGCCGATGCGTACCCGCGGCTCCAGGAGACTTACTGCGGCACCATCTCCTACGAAGTGGAGCACATCGGCAGCCACCAGGAGCGCGTGTGGCTGCGTCAGGTGATCGAGTCGGGCGAGCATCGCAAACCCCTCACGCCGGACGACAAGCGCCGACTGTGCTCGCGGCTCACCGCAGTGGAGACGCTCGAGCGCTTCCTGCACCGCGCCTACCTCGGCCAGAAGCGGTTCTCGATCGAGGGGCTCGACGTGCTCGTGCCGATGCTCGATCAGACGATCGAACTGGCCGGCGCGAGCGGCGCCCGTCGCGTGGTGCTGGGCATGGCGCATCGCGGCCGGCTCAACGTGCTGGCCCACATCGTGGGGCTGCCCTACGAGACGATCTTCGCCGAGTTCGAGGGCGGGCGGCCCGTGGAGGAAACGCTGACGCCGGAGGGGGGCACGGGCGACGTGAAGTACCACCACGGCGCCGACGGCGTGTATCAGACCGCCGCCGGCAGGCCGGTCAACATCACGCTGTCCCCCAACCCGAGCCACCTCGAGGCCGTGAACCCGGTGGTCGAAGGGCGGGCGCGCGCCAACCAGACGAACCGGCGCGGCAAGGAGCCGATCCACGACGGGACGGTGGCGGTGCCGGTCCTGATCCACGGCGACGCGTCGTTCGCCGCGCAGGGTGTCGTGGCCGAGACGTTCAATCTGGCCCGCCTGAAAGGCTATACCACGGGCGGCACGATTCACCTGATCGCCAACAACCAGCTCGGCTTCACGACCGACCCGCGGGAAGGGCGCTCGACCGACTACGCGAGCGACCTCGCCAAGGGCTTCGACGTCCCCATCGTGCACGTCAACGCGGACGACCCGGAGGCGTGCCTCGCCGCGGCGCGACTCGCCATGGCGTATCGGGACAAGTTCCACGCCGACGTGGTGATCGACGTCGTGGGTTACCGGCGGCACGGCCACAACGAGGGCGACGAGCCGGCCTACACGCAGCCGCTCATGTACGAGCGCATCAAGCAGACGCCGACGGTGCGCCGGCGGTACGCCGACCAGCTCGCCCGCGAGGGCGTGCTCGACGCCGCGCAGGCGGAGGCCGAGGCGGAGCGGACCTATCAGCGGCTCGCGGAGATCCAGCAGTCGCTCAAGGCCCACCTCGCGGAAGGGGGGGCGGGGGAGGGGGCCGGCGAAGAGCCACAGCGGATCTCGGGGGCGCAGCAGGCGATGGCCGAGCCCGACACCGCGGTGGCAGCGCCGCTCGTCACGAGCCTGAACGAGCAGCTGCTACAGGTCCCGGCGGGATTCACGGTGAATCCCAAGCTCAAGCGGCAACTCGAGCGGCGGCGGCCTGCGCTCGCCGAGGGCGGCATCGATTGGGCGCACGCGGAGGCGCTCGCGTTCGCCTCGCTGCTCGGCGAGGGTACCGCGATCCGGCTCACCGGCCAGGACACGGTGCGTGGCACTTTCAGCCAGCGGCATCTGGAGCTGCACGACACGGTGACCGGGCAACGCTACGCGCCGATTCAGAACCTCCCCGGCGCCCGCGCGCCGTTCGAGCTGCACAACAGCCCGCTCTCCGAGTTCGCCTGTCTCGGGTTCGAGTACGGCTACGCCGCCGCGGCGCCCGAGGCGCTGGTGCTGTGGGAGGCGCAGTACGGCGACTTCACGAACGGCGGCGAGGTGATCATCGACCAGTTCATCATCGCCGGGCTCGCGAAGTGGGGGCAGACCTCGCGCCTCACGCTGCTGCTGCCGCATGGCTACGAGGGTCAGGGCCCGGAGCACTCGAGCGCCCGGATCGAGCGGTTCCTCGCGCTCGGCGCGGACGGGAACATCCGCATCGCGAACTGCACGACGCCCGCGCAGTACTTCCACCTGCTGCGCCGCCAGGCACGGCACCCGGAGCTGCGCCCGCTCGTCCTCTTCACGCCGAAGAGCTTGCTGCGACTGCCCCAGGCGACGTCGCGGCTCGAGGACCTGACGAGCGGGGCCTTCCGGCCGGTGCTGGACGACGCTGAAGGCAACGCGCGCCGCAGCGCGACCCGGCTGGTGCTCTGCAGCGGGAAGGTCTACTACGATCTCCTGGTTTCGCCGCTCCGCCCGCAAGCCCCTCATGTGGCGATCGGTCGCGTCGAGCTGCTCTATCCCTTCCCCGCCCCGGAGCTCGCCGAGCTGATCAAGCGGTATCCGAGCATCACGGAGATCGTCTGGGTGCAGGAAGAGCCGCGCAACATGGGGCCGCAGAAGTTCATGCGGCCGCAGCTGCAGGAGCTCGTGAGTCCGGACGTAGTTGTGCGCGACATCGGGCGCCCCGAGCGCTCGAGCCCGGCCGAGGGCTACCCGGCCGCGCACCAGGCGGAGCAGGCCCGGATCGTGGCGGCGGCGTTCAGCCCGTAAGCCCGGCCGCCCTACCCTGCCCGAGTGCAGGCACGCTAGTTTTTCTCCAATGGCTACGGCCCCGGCTCGTCGGGCTCGGCAGGCGCGCGAATCCGTCGTCATCCGCTTCGCGGGAGACTCGGGCGACGGGATGCAGGTGACGGGCTCGCGCTTCACGGTGGAAACGGCCCTCGCCGGCAACGACCTCACGACCTTCCCCGATTTCCCCGCCGAGATCCGCGCTCCCGCCGGGACGACCTACGGCGTCTCGGCGTTCCAGATCCAGTTCGGCGCCGGCGACATCATGACCCCGGGCGACGCCGTGGACGTGCTGGTGGCCATGAACCCCGCCGCGCTCAAAGTCGATCTGAAAGATCTCCGGCTCGGCGGGAGCATCCTGGTGGACACGGGCGCCTTCAGCGAGCGCAACCTCACCAAGGCGGGATTCCCGGCCAACCCGCTCGAGGACGGCTCCCTCGCTCCCTACCAGGTGCTCACCTTCGACATCACGCGACTCACGACGGAAGCGGTCAAGGCCTTCGGGCTTTCGACCCGGGAGGCGCACCGCTGCCGCAACATGTGGGCGCTGGGCCTGATGCTGTGGATGTACGGCCGCGACCGGCAGGTGACGATCGACTGGCTGCGCCGCAAGTTCGCAGACCGGCCCGAGCTTGCCCAGGCCAACGTCGCAGCCCTCAACGCCGGCCACGCGTTCGGCGAGACCGCCGAGATGTCGGAGCAGCTGGTGGGGTACACGGTACCGAGTGCGCCGGCCGCGCCGGGGCGCTACCGCACCGTGAGCGGGACGGAGGCGCTCGCCTGGGGTCTCATCGCCGGCATGCGTGGGGCAGGGCTCGAGAAGATGATTTTCGCGGGGTATCCGATCACGCCCGCCTCGCTCCTGCTGCACACCCTGGCGAATCTCAAGGCGCACGGCGTGATCACGTTTCAGGCGGAGGACGAGATCGCCGCCATCGGCGCCGCGATCGGCGCCGCCTACGCCGGAGCCCTCGGCGTGACGTCCAGCTCCGGCCCCGGGATGGCGCTGAAGACCGAGATGCTCGGCCTCGCGATCGCCACCGAGCTGCCGATCGTCGTGGTCGACTCCCAGCGGGCCGGGCCTTCCACCGGCATGCCCACCAAGGCCGAGCAGTCGGACTTGTTTCAGGCGGTGCACGGCCGGAACGCGGACGCGCCACTGGCGGTGATCGCCGCGGCGACGGCCGTCGACTGCTTCGACGTCGCGATCGAGGCGGTACGGATCGCGACGACGTATATGACGCCGGTGATCCTGCTCTCCGACGCTTACCTCGCTCACGCCGCCGAGCCGTGGCGCCTTCCCGACGCGGCGGCCCTGCCGCGCTTCCCCGTGCGGTTCCGGACCGACCCGGCGGGCTTCCACCCGCTGCTCCGCGACCCGGCGACCCTGGCGCGGGCGTGGGCCGTACCGGGCACGCCGGGGCTCGAGCACCGCATCGGCGGGCTCGAGAAGGACTACGATACGGGGCACATCTCCTACGATCCCGACAACCACGCGCGGATGACCCGCGCCCGCGCGGCGAAGATCGCCGGGATCGCGAACGACATCCCGCCCCAACGCGTGGCGCTCGGAGACGACCACGGCGCGGTCGCGGTCGTGGGCTGGGGCTCGACGTACGGCGCGATCCATCGCGCGGTCCGCGAAGCGCGCGCGGATGGGCTCGACGTTTCGCACATCCACCTCCGCTACCTGAACCCGTTCCCGCGCAACCTCGGCGAACTGCTGCAGGGGTTCGGACGGATTCTCGTCCCCGAGCTGAACAACGGGCAGCTCGTGCACCTGCTGCGGGCGGCCTACCTCGTGCCGGCGGAAGGGCTGAGCAAAGTGGCGGGAAAACCATTCAAGGTGGCGGAGATCGTGGATGCGATCGAGTCCGTCCATCGGAGCAAGCCCCGATGACAGTCACGACGATCACCGACGCCGAATTGGTGCCCAAGGACTACGCGTCGGACCAGGAGGTTCGGTGGTGCCCTGGGTGCGGGGACTATGCGATTCTGAAGGCGGTCCAAAAGGCCTTGGCGGAGCTGGGCGCGTCGCGCGAGCGGACGGTGTTCGTTTCAGGGATCGGTTGCGCGGCGCGGTTCCCGTATTACCTGTCGACGTACGGGTTTCACACCATCCACGGGCGGGCGCCGGCGATCGCAACGGGGATCAAGCTCGCCAATCCCGAGCTCGACGTGTGGGTCGTCACGGGCGACGGCGACGGCCTCTCGATCGGCGGCAACCACATGCTGCACGTGCTGCGCCGCAACGTCGACCTTCAGATCATCCTCTTCAACAACGAGATCTACGGGCTCACCAAGGGGCAGTACTCGCCGACGTCGCGGCGGGGGACGCGCTCACCCTCGACGCCGCAGGGCTCGGTCGAGTACCCCGTGTCGGCCTGCGCGTTCGCCCTCGGCGCCGGCGCGCGGTTCGTCGCCCGGGCGGTGGATACCCAGCAGCCCGACGTCGTGGCGCTCTTGAAGCGAGCCCACGCGCACCGGGGCGCGTCCTTCGTCGAAGTGTTCCAGAACTGCGTCGTCTTCAACGACGGGGTGTTCGATCACTTCACCGCGAAGGATGTGGCGCCCGACACCCAGCTTCACGTGGAGCACGGCAAGCCGCTGGTCTTCGGACAGAACCAGCAGCGAGGGCTGCGACTGACGCCGGGCACACTCGCCCTCGAGGTCGTGCCGGTCGGTGACGCCGGTGTCCCGCTCCGCGACATCCTGGTGCACGACGAAACGAACCGCGCGCTGGCCCAGCTGCTCGTCGCGCTCGAGCCTCCGGCGTTTCCCGTGGCGCTCGGCGTGCTGTACTGCAACCCCGCCACGTCCTACGAGCGGGAGCTGTACGCGCAAGCGCGGGCCGCCGGCTTCGGGCGCGAGCCCGCCGACCTCGGGGCGCTGCTCGGCCGCGAGGGGACGTGGACCGTCGAGCGGTGAGCCCGCTCGAGCCCGCGATTCGCCCCGCTGCATGAAACCGCTGGCCGTCGTGCTCCTCGCCTGTGCCACTGCTGTGCCGGGCGACGGCCGCTGGTCTCCGGCGGCGCCGCTCCCCGAGCCGATCCAGGAGCTCAGCGCCGCCGCGCGCCACGGGAAGATCTACGTCGCAGGCGGGATCGACCGGTCCAACCACCCTACCGCTGCCGCGTTTCGATACGACCCCGCGACGAACGGCTGGGAGCGCATCGCCGATCTGCCCGCCCCGCGCCACCACATGCCGCTTGCCGTCGCGGGCGACACGCTCTACGCCGTCGGTGGGCTGTCGGGCCAGAGCTTCATCCCCGAGCGCACGCTCTGGGCCTACCGCGAGGACGTGAACCGGTGGGAGACGCGCGCGCCCCTCCCGGTCCCGCGCGGCGCGTCGGGAGCGGCAGCGGTGGGCGGCCGGCTGGTCGTGGTGGGCGGGTGGGGCGCCGGGCGCCAGTTGGTGGACTCCACGGCCATCTACGATCCGGCGGCGAACCGCTGGCGCAACGCCGCCCCGATCCCCACGCCGCGCGACCACCTCGCCGCCGCCGCCATCGCCGGAATCGTGTACGCGATCGGCGGACGGCCCCTCGACCCCGATCGCAACTACGACGTGGTCGAAGCTTATGACCCCGCCACCGACCGCTGGACCACGAAGGCGCCGATGCCGAGCCGGCGCGGCGGGCTCGCGGCCGCGGTCCTCGACGGCGGCATCCACACCGTGGGCGGCGAGACGCGCCGCGCGGTGTTCGCGAACCACGAGGTGTACGACCCCGTCACGGACCGCTGGAGCGTGGCCCCCGCGCTCCCGGCGGGGCGCCACGGGCTGGGCGCGGCCACGCTCGCCGGCACGCTGTACGTGATCGGCGGCGGCCCCGCCGCGGGGTTCGCGCAGACTGACGCCGTCGCGGCGTTCCGGCCTTAGACTTAGGCCATGCCCGAGCTCCAGGTCGTCGTGCGCTACGGCGTCTTTTCCCTGTTCGTCCTGAGCGCGCTCGTCGCGCTCGCCTCCTGGCTGGTCCGCACGCGGCGCCTGTCGCCCTTCGGACCGGTCGGCCGGGCACTCCGCGGCGCGACCGAGCCGGTGCTCCGCCCGGTCGAGCGCCGGCTGGTCCGCCTGGGCGGTAACCCGGTGCACGCCGGTTGGTGGCTGGTCGTGGTGGTGGCGGCGGGCGGCGTGCTGCTGCTGTCGCTGCTCGATTGGATCATCCACACCGTGGAATCGGTCGTCGGGTCGGTCGCGAACGGCCCGCGCGGCGTGGTCCTCCTGCTGATCCCGCTGGCCTACTGGGTCCTGGTCGCCGCGCTGATGCTGCGGGTGATCGCGAGCTGGTTCGGGTTCTTTCGCTACGCCCGCTGGATGCGGCCCGCCTACGCCCTGACCGACTGGTTCGTCGCGCCGATCCGTCGTCTGTTGCCCACCATGGGAACGCTCGACTGGAGCCCGCTCGCGGCGTGGCTGCTGCTCTACGTGCTCGAGCGCATGTTGCTCGCCTTCGTGGCAGCGCTCTGATGGCCACGCTCGTCGTGCACGTCGCGCCGCGCGCTCGCACCACGGCGGTCGCCGGCCGACACGGGGACGCGATCAGGATCCGGGTCGCCGCGCCGCCCGTGGACGGTGCCGCCAACGCTGAACTGGTGCGCTTCCTCGCGGAGCGACTCGGCGTATCGCGGAGCGCCGTGGCGATCGCCGCTGGCGCCGCCGGGCGCCGGAAAACCGTCGAGATCGCGGGGCTCGCGACGGACGCGGCGGTGCGCGTGTTGCTGGAGGGACGCCCCTAGCGTCGTCCGCCCCTACGGATGACGGACGACGGACGACGGATGCCTGCCCTTGAAGACCCGGAACAAGTAATACAGCGACGGAAACAGCACCGCCGCACCCACGGCCAGCGCGCCGAGCACGAGGCGCAGTGTGGCGGCGGGCGCGGCCGCGGCGGCAATCGTCAGGTCGGGCGGGAGGACGTAGGGGTGCTGCCCGAGCGCCCACCCCCAGAGGATCAGCGACACCTGCACCGCGGCGGCGAGGCGGGCGGCGCGCCAGCGCCGGTACCACAGCGCCACGAGCGCCGTGATCGCCGCGGCGGCGGTGAGCAGGTGCAGGGGTACCGCCCACGCGGCGAAGATCAGCCCGTCGCGCACGAGCGGCGCGTAGCGCAGCGCGAGCACCAGGACGAGGACGGCTGCCACGAACAGCCCAGCGCCGGCGGCAAGCGCGCGGCGGCGGAAATCCTCGGCGAGCTCTCGCTCCCCCCCTCCTTCCCCCTCCGCTTCGAGGGTGAGATACACCGCCGCCAGGAACGCGAAGGCGACGAGCGCGAACAGGCCCACCGCGAGGGCGAACGGATTGAGCCACGACGCGACGTAGGTCGCGTAGAACCCGTCCCCCGTCCCCCGTCCCCCCTCCCCCAACCGACCGGATGCGATCGCACCAACCGTGGCCCCGAGGAGCAGCGGCGTGATCAGGCTCGCCACGGCGAAGAGCAAGCCCCAGCGGCGCTGCTCTCGGTCGCCGTGCGCGCCCCCCCCGTAGCGCCAGAATGTGAACGCCGAGCCCCGCAGCACGATCCCGATGAGCACGAGTGAGAGCGGGATGTGGAGCAGCGTGCCGAGGCGGGCGAACGCCGGCGGGAAACAGGTGAAGAGCAGCACGATGGCGAGGATGAGCCAGACGTGGTTCGCCTCCCATACCGGGCCGATCGCGTCGGCGATGAGCTCGCGCTGGCGCTCCTGGCGGGGCCCGCGTGCGAGCAGGTCCCACACGCCGCCCCCGAAGTCCGCGCCCCCGAGCAACGCGTAGGCATTGAGCGCCACGAAAATGATTCCGGCGAGAATGTCCGCGAGCGTCATCCCCCGCTCCCTGCTCCCGGCTCCCCGCTCCCCGCCGGCATGTAGAACCCCCGCCACTCCGGGACGTCGGGACTACGGAGGATCTGCCGGTACAACAGCCAGCCCACGATCACGCCGAGGAAGCAGTACAGCAGCGTGAACGTGAGAAACGGGACGATGAGCCCCGGCATCGGCGTCACCGCGTCCCGCGTCTTCATCACGCCGTAGATCACCCACGGCTGCCGCCCCAGCTCGGTGACCATCCAGCCCGCCTCGATCGCGATGAAGCCCGCCGGGGTCGCGAGCGCGATGGCACGCATCAGCCAGCGGTTGTGGGCGAGATCCGCGCGGCGCCAGGCGAGCCACCCCGCCCACAGGGCGACGAGCGCCATGTAGCTGCCGAGCCCCACCATCAGGTCGAACGAGAAGTGCACGGCGCGCACGTTGGGCCATCGCTCGCGCGGGACGGCATCGAGCCCTTGCACTTCCGCATGTGGATCGTGGAACGCGAGCAGCGACAGAGCATAGGGGATCCTGATTGCGAAGCGGGTTTCGTCCGTCGCCACGTCTGGCCAGCCGCCGATGGTGAGCGGTGCGCCGCGCTGCGTCGTGAAGAGCGCCTCTGCCGCAGCGAGCTTGACCGGCTGGTGACGGGCGAGGTGCCGCGCCGCCAGATCGCCGGACAGGGGTTGCAGCACCGCGGCGGGCGCGCCCACGAGCAGGGCGATCTCGAGCGCGCGGCGATGGAACGCATTGGCGGGGTCCTTGAGGAGCAGGGACGCGTGGATCCCGGCGACGGCGAAGCCGGTCGCGGCGTAGGCGGCGAGCGTCATGTGCAGCGTCTGCGGCAGGGCGGCCGCGTTTCCCATCGCCGCGATGGGGTGGACGTTCACCACCTGGCCGGCGACGACGTCGAAGCCCCTGGGCGCGTTCATCCACGCGTTCGCGATCACCACGAAGATCCCCGACGCCGCGCCGCTCACGGCCACGGCGACCCCGGCCCACTGGTGCGCTCGGGGCGACACGCGGTCCCACCCGTACAGGTAGACGCCGAGGAAGATCGCCTCGGTGAAGAACGCAAACCCCTCGAGCGAGAACGGCATGCCGATGATCGGTCCGGCGAACCGCATGAACCCGGGCCACAATAGGCCCAGCTCGAACGAGAGCACCGTGCCCGAGACGGCGCCGACGGCGAAGAGGATGGCGGTGCCTTTCGCCCAGCGCTTCGCGAGATCGAGGTAGATCTCGTGTCCCGTCACCTGCCAGCGCCGCTCCGCCACGACCATCATGACGGGCATCGCGATCCCAATGACGGCGAACACGATGTGAAAGGCGAGCGACACGCCCATTTGGGAGCGGGCGGCGAGAAGGTCGGGCATGGCGCTAAACCTAACGGCTGCTAGATTACGACAACAATCGGTTCCGTGGTGATTTGCGGCGTATTGCGGCCACGTAAAACAATCCGCTAAAAAGCCGGCCCGTTGCGGCTTTGCTCACTGCGACGGGCTTTGCTCTTACGGACGACGGATCACGGAAAACGGATGACGATCACTCTGCGCGATCTCCTGAACGACGGCAAAGTCCACGTGCTCGACGGCGCCATGGGCACGATGCTCTACTCCAAGGGCTTCTTCCTCAACGTCTGTTACGACGAGCTGAACCTGAAGCAGCCGAAGCTCGTCCAGGAGGTGCACGCCGCGTACGTGCGCGCCGGCGCCGAGATCCTCGAGACGAACACCTTCGGCGCGAACCCGGCGAAGCTCGGCAGCTTCGGCCTCGCGGACGACACCGAGAAGATCAACCAGGCGGCGGCCGAACTGGCCCGGGCGGCGAGCGGCGGGCAGACCAGCGTGGTGGGCGCGATCGGGCCGCTCGGCGTGCGGATCGAGCCGTTCGGCGCGCTGGCGCGCGAGGAGGCGTTCGCCCACTTCCAGCGCCAGGTGACGGGCCTCGTGGCGGGAGGGCGCGGTGTCGACGGGTTCATCCTCGAGACCTTCTCCGACGTGGACGAGCTGCATGAAGCGCTGCGCGCCGTGCGCAGCCTGTCCGACCTGCCCGTGATCGCGCAGATGACGATCGGCGACGACGGGCTCACGCACTACGGTACCGCGCCGGAGACGTTCGCGCAGCAGCTCGCCGAATGGGGTGCGGACGTGATCGGGGTGAACTGCTCCGTGGGCCCCGCGGGCGTGCTCGAGGCGGTGGAGAAAATGGTGAAAGTCACCGACCGGCCCATCTCCGCCGTCCCGAACGCAGGGCTCCCGAAGGACGTGGGCGACCGGAAGATCTACCTGGCGTCCCCCGAGTACATGGCGAGCTACGCACGCCGCATGATCGAGGCCGGCGCGCGCATCGTGGGCGGCTGCTGCGGCACGACCCCGGAGCACATCAAGAAGATCCGCGACTACGTGGCGAGCGTCGTGCCGCGCCACCAGCCGGTGGTCGTGTCGCGCGAGACGGTGGCGCCGCCGGCGGGCGTCGCAGCGGTGCCGCTCGCCAGGCGGTCGTGCTTCGGCGCCAAGCTCGCGGCCGGCCAGCTCGTCACCAGCGTGGAGATCGTGCCACCGCGCGGCGTCGATCCGGCGCCGATGTTCGCGCAGTGCCGGGCCTTGAAGGCCGCGGGTGTGGACGCGGTCAACGTGCCCGACGGCCCGCGCGCGCAGAGCCGCATGGGCGCGCTGCTCTCCTCCATCATGATTCAGCGCGAGGTGGGGATCGAGACCGTGACCCACTACTCCTGCCGCGACCGCAACCTGCTCGGCATGCTGTCGGACGTACTGGGGGCGGCGGCAGCGGGACTGCGCAACATTCTCATCATCACCGGCGACCCGCCCAAGATGGGCCCGTATCCCGACGCGACGGCGGTGTTCGACATCGACGCGATCGGGCTCACGAACTTGGTGTATCGCCTGAACCACGGGCTCGACCCGGGAAACAACCCGATCGGCCAGCCGACGGAGTTCGCGATCGGCGTGGGCGTGAACCCGGCGGCGATCGATCTCGACCGCGAGCTGTCGCGCTTCGCCTGGAAGGTGGACGCCGGGGCGGACTTCGCCGTGACGCAGCCGGTGTTCGATCCCAAGCAGCTCGCGGATTTTCTCAAGCGAGTGGAGCAGTTCCGGATCCCGATCGTCGCGGGGATCTGGCCGCTCGTGTCGCTCCGGAACGCCGAGTTCCTTGCGAACGAGGTGCCCGGCGTGTCGGTCCCCGAGACGGTGCTCGCCCGGATGAAGCAGGCGCAGGACAAGGGAAAGGAGGCGGCGCTCGCCGAGGGCGTCGCGATCGCGCGCGAGATGTTCCAGCAGGTCAAGGGGGCGGTGCAGGGCATTCAGGTGAGCGCGCCGTTCGGGCGGGTGGAGGTGGCGCTGGAGGTGTTCGGTGGGTGATGCCCTAACGGGCGTTGCCGTCATCCTCGCGGCGGCCGCGATCCTTGCCGGCGCTGTGATGCTCGCGCGCTCCGTCCTGCCGCTCGTCCGCTCGCGGGACAGGGTCCGGCTCCGCGACGAACCGATCCCCGACGGATGGAGCGCGATCGTCGACCGGAATGTCCCGCTCGCGCGCGGCCTCTCGACCGAGGATCGCAAACGCCTGCTGCGACTGATCCAGGTGTTCGTGCACGACAAGGCGTTCGAGGGCTGCGGCGGGCTCGCGATCACGGACGAGATGAAAGTCACAATCGCGGCGCACGCCTGTCTGCTGCTGCTCCACCTCGACGGGCCGTGCTACCCGACGGTCGATCGCATTCTTGTCTACCCGACGGCTTTCGTGCCCAAGTACGTAGTCCGTTACCGTTCGAGTGGGATCCAACCGGTCGCCGTGCCGGAAACAGGAGAGTCGTGGCAGGACGGGGTGGTCGTCCTGTCCTGGGATGACGTACGCTCCGGCGCGTCGAACCCGGCGGACGGCGACAATGTCGTACTACACGAATTCGCCCACCAGCTCGACCAGGAGGATGGCATGGGCGGCGGTACGCCAGTGCTGGAGTCGCCTTCCCTGCTCCGGACCTGGGGGCGCGTCCTGGCGGCGCATTACGAGCAGCTGCGGCGCGACGCGGGCGAGGGCCGTCCCACCGTACTGAACGCCTACGGCGCGACGAACCCGGCCGAATTCTTCGCGGTCGCAACCGAAACCTTCTTCGAGAAGCCGCAACAGCTGCAGGCCGCCGAGCCCGACCTGTACGCGGAGCTCAAGGAGTATTACCACCAAGATCCCGCGGCAGGCAGGTAAAGGAGTCTCCGATGTTCGTCGGCCACTACGGCGTGAGCTTCGCCGCCAGGAGCGCCGAGAAGACCATCCCGCTGTGGGTGCTGTTCCTGGCCGTGCAGCTGCTCGACGTGTTCTGGAGCCTGTTCGTGCTGCTCGGCGTCGAGAAGGTGCGCATCGTTCCGGGGATCACCGCCTCGAATCCGCTGGACCTCTATTACATGCCGTACACGCACAGCCTGGTCGGCGCTCTGCTGTGGTCATTCGGCGCGTACGTCGCGTACCGGCTGATCCGCCGGTTCGGTGCGGCGCATCGCGCCGCCCTGCTCGTCGCGGTCGCCGTGTTCTCGCATTGGGTGCTCGACTTCTTCGTGCACCGTCCCGACCTGCCGCTGTACGACGATACGCTGAAGGTGGGGCTCGGTCTGTGGAACCACCGCGCCGTCGCGTTCCTGCTCGAGGTCGCGGTGCTGTTCGGCGGGATGTTTTTGTATCTGCGCTCCACGGCCGCGACCACCGCCCTCGGCCGCTACGGGATGCCGGTGTTCGGCGTGGTGATGCTGATCGTCCAGGCCGTCGTGTTCTTCGGCCCGCCCCCGCCAAGCGCCACGGCTGCCCCGATCGAGGCACTGGCGTTCTACGTGGTCTTCGCCGCCGTCGCCCGATGGCTGGAGCGGCGGCGCAACAGTGTAGGTGGGGACCCCGCTGGTGGTGTTGAGGGCAACGCAGTAGGCTAGAGAAGCCCTGGTCAGGAGGCCCATGATGCGATGCTCGTTCGTCTCCCTCGTGCTGCTACTCGCCGCCTCATCCGCAGCGCCCGCGCAAACCTTTTACGGCATCGCGGGCGGTCTGAATTTCCTGGGGCCGATCCCCGACAGCCTGCACGACAGCCGCGGCTTCGCCGTGCAAGCGTCCGCCGGTCGGCAGCTGAACTCGCGCATTGCGATACGGCTCGACGCCTTGGCCAGTCGGTCCGCCTCCCGACAGCCCGTGGTCGTCATCCCATGTATGTGCGTGTATGGCGCGCCGACTTGCCAGTGCCCCACGACGGGCGGGACGTCGAGTTCGGTCAGCGTGGCGGGATTCGCCGTGAACGGGCTCCTGAACGTAGACCCGCCGGGGCCTTGGGCGCGGCTGTACCTGATCGCCGGGACGGGCGCGTACTACCTGTACCAGCAGCCGGGCGCGACGGGCGCGGTACGGTTCGGTGTCTCGGCGGGCGCGGGGTTCGTCGTGCCGGTGCGCGGCCGGTCGCGGGTGTTCGTGGAAGCGCGCTACCACGACCTCGCCCCCGCCCCCGCTCAGCCGCGGTGGCTCGTGCCGGTTACGATGGGAGTGATTTTCTAAACTGCAGCGGCGCGGCGTGTGAGACCGCCTGGGGTGTCGCAAGAGCGTGACCGTTTGCGCCGGAGCTCAGGAGCTGCGGGGAGCGACCGCGGCTTCGTCCGTCGCTGTCGCGAACCCTCTCTAACGCGATCGCACGCGGGATGGCATGTTTGCTGACATCCCTTTCGCCGCGGTGCCCGGTGGCGCTCGCACGCTCGTTTGTGATCGTCGCGCTTGTCCCAGCGCTCGTTCCCCAGGCTACAACCGCTGCGCAGCAGCCGCCCGCCGTGCCGGCATCCGATCAGTCCCAGCAACCGATCGTGATCGAGCGCCTCTTCCGGCACGTCCGGCTCGAGCAGGACGGCACCGGCCGCCTCGATCTCTCCGTGCGGCTCAGAGTGCAGACGGAATCCGGAGTGCAAGCCGCTGGCCAGCTGTCGTACAGCTACAATTCGCAAAGCGAAACCTTAGCGTTCGACTCCGTGCGCGTGCACAAGCTCTCCGGAGGAGTGGTCACGGCGCCGCCCGAAGCGGTGCAGGACGTGAGCACGCCGCTCGCGTCTGAGGCGCCTATGTACTCTGACCTCCGCCAAGACATTGTGACGGTGCCGGGGCTGCGCCCTGGAGACACGTTGGAGTACCACGCCATCTGGACCATCAAAGCACCGGTGGCGCCGGACAACTTCTGGTACCAGTACGATTTCATGACAAGCGCGGTTGTGCTCCAGGAAGACCTTGTAGTCGACGTGCCACGGAGCAAGTACGTCAAAGTGAAGTCGGCCCCCGGGGTGCAGGCCGAGGTGACGGAGGCCGGCGACCGTCGCGTCTATCGGTGGCGTCACGCGAATCCGGTCGCGCACCCCGACGAGGAGACGGAGCGGCAGCGCCGCGCCCTCCGCACCGGGCGGGCCGAGCCGCATGCCGTCGAGCTCACAACGTTCCGCTCGTGGGAAGACGTCGGGCGCTGGTACGCAGCCTTGTCGAGCGCACGCGAAGCGCCGACCCCGGAGGTCCGCGCGAAAGCCGCAGCGCTGGTGCGCGACCGGCGCACGCGCCGCGACTCGATCGAGTCGATCTACGATTTCGTCGCCAAGAACGTGCGCTACGTGAGCCTGTCGTTCGGTGTGGGCCGCTACCAGCCGCACGGCGCCGGTGAGGTGCTCGCCAATCAGTACGGCGACTGCAAAGACAAGCACACGCTCTTGGCGGCGCTGCTGGCATCGGTCGGCCTCCGGGCCTACGCGGCCCTCATCTCTTCCGGGCTGGAAATCGACCCAGACGTGCCCGCGCCATCGCAGTTCGACCACGTGATCAGCGCGGTTCCAGAAGCCGAGGATCTGCTCTGGCTCGACACCACACCCGGAGTCGCGCCGTTCGCCTTCTTGCTGTACGGCCTCCGTGGCAAGCAAGCCCTCGTGATTCCAGGGGTGGGAACGCCGGGCCTGCGGCTCACACCGCACCAACTGCCCGTTCCCGGGGTGTATCGTGTGGACGTCGACGCTGAGATCAACGAACTCGGCACGCTGCGCGCGACGGTCCGCCACACGGTGCGGGGAGATGCCGAGGTGTTGTTCCGGATCGGATTCCGCGCGGCGCCGCAGCCGCAATGGCAGCAGCTGGCGAAGTTGCTAGCGTCGGAAGAGCACATGGCCGGCGAGGTCTCGAACGTCCGGGCGAGCGACCCTGCGGCAACGCTTGACCCGTTCGAGTTCCAGTATCAGGTCACGAACGCGGGGTTTCTTGACTGGTCGAAGCGACGCGTGCAGGTGTCGCTGCCCGTCCCCGAGCTGAATGTACCGCAAGACACCGCCGACACCGACGCCAGCCTTCCCCACCAAGAGCTCGGCACCCAGGAGGTCGGGGCGCGACTGAAGCTGGTGCTCCCCTCCGATGTGAGCGCACGGCTACCCGTTCCCATCACGCTTTCACGACCGTACGCGGAATATCGCTCGTCCTACGCGCTCGTCGGTGACACGCTCACCGCCGAGCGGTCGCTGCATCTCAACGCTATGATCTTATCGCGCGCCGACACCCGGGACTACGCGGCGTTCGTCCGGGCAATCAGCCAGGACGAGCACCAGCAGCTTGGGGCTCACCGGTTGGCGGCAACCGGCCAGCCTGCGATCCCGCCATCGGCGACCGCGGACGAGCTGCACAGAAGTGCGCTGGCCGCGCTTAACAACGGGGACCTCCGGGCCGCCGTTCGGCTGCTGCGGCGCGTGGTCGAGCTTGAGCCACGCCACCAGTGGGCGTGGAACAACCTCGGCCGGGCTTTCCTGCGCTTGGGTTTGCCGGACTCGGCCATCGCCGATTTCCGTAAGCAGATCGAGATCAATCCCTACGACCAGTACGCCTACAACAATCTCGGCCTCGCCTTGTGGCGGGACCACAAGTACGTGGAGGCGAGGGAGGCATTCACCAAACAGCTGCAAATCAACCCCCTCGATCGGTACGCGCACGCCAACATCGGCCGCATGTTCGCTGAGGAGCACCGCGACTCGGCGGCCGTGTCGGAACTCGAGCAGGCGGCGTCGATCACGGCCGAGGACGCCCAGGTGCACGTCGACCTCGGCAAGGCATACCTCGCGGTGCACCGGTCGGACAAGGCGCAAGGAGAGTTCGACCGAGCGGTCGAGCTCGCCCCGAGCCCCACGACGTGGAACAACGTCGCTTACGCCTACGCAATCGAGGGCCTCAACCTCGACCGGGCCGAGCAATACGCGCGCTCAGCGGTGGATGCGACGGCGGCGAGCCTGCGCAACGTGACCCTGGACCACGTCGAGCTGAAGGACGTGGCTGCGGTCGTGAGCCTGGGCGCCTTTTGGGATACCCTGGGCTGGGTGTACTTCCGGCAGGGAGACACGCGAAAGGCCGAGGCAGATCGAGGAGCGCCTTGGCCGGAAGGACGAAGCAGCGAACACTTACGCGCTGGCGCTGGCCGCGCGGCGACCCCTCGTTGACACGCGCGCCCGTCTCGCCAAGTTGCTCGGCCACGACCAGGGGATCGATGGTCTGGTGGAGCGCGCGCGCACCGACCTCATCCAGCTGCGCACGGTTCGACTCGGCACGCGTCTGAAGGAGGACCTCCAGGGGTCAGTCACACTGCTGTTCGGCCCCGGGCCGAGGGTCGAGGACTTGTCCTTCACCAAAGGCAGCGCGCCGCTGCGCGTCCTCGACGGCGCGATCCGATCCGCTACCTATCCCGTCGTACTCCCAGACTCGACGCCCGTGAAGATCGTTCGACGGGGCGTAGTCACGTGCTCGTCGGCGACCGGCAACTGTGCCGTGGTGTTGGAAGAGTCGGGCGCCCCGTCGAATCCCCCCGAGTGAGCCCATCGTCGTGGCTGGAGCGGCGCCGCGTGTGAGACGATTCTCAGTGGCGCTGCTCCTTCTCGCGGCGCGCCCGCTCCCGGCGCAGCAGATCCCGCTCTCGCAGCGGGGCGGCGTGACCCAGATGGTCGGCGGCACGCGCATCGAGATCCGCTACAGCCGCCCCGTCGCGCGGGGGCGCGAGCTGTTCGGCAAGCTGGTCCCCTGGGGCAAGGTGTGGTGTCCCGGGGCGGACACCGCGACGACCATCGCGTTCAGCGCGCCCGTGCACGTCAGTGGCAAACCGCTCGACGCAGGGACCTACAGTCTGTGGGCGATCCCCGAGCCCGACGCGTGGACCGTCATCTTCAGCCGGGCGCAGCCGGTCTTCCACATCCCCTACCCCGAGGGCCGGGACGCGCTGCGCATCCGAGTGCCCGCGCGCCAGGGCCCGCACATGGAAACGCTGGCGTTCTATTTTCCCGTCGTGGACGGGAAGGACGCCACGCTGTACCTGCACTGGGGGACGACGATCGTGCCGCTCGAGATTCGCGTCGAGTGATGGTTACTGCAGCGGCAGCCGGATGAACCGCGGCCGGTAGATATCGGCGTTGTTGATGTTCTCGTTGAAATCGAACGTATTCACGTTGTAGCTGATCAGCATCTCGCCCGGCCGCGACAGGTGTGGGTGGCCCTTCGCGTTGTAGGTGTAGACGTTCGCCGGGTCGATGTCCGGCTCGGGCGCGTGATACACCGGGATCGCGCTCCCCCACGGCCCGATCGGACTCGCGCCGTAGCGCACGGCGACGTCACGGCTCAGGCCGTCGAGCTGGAACACCAGGAGAAAGCGGCCGTCAGCGAGCGGACTCACGCTGAACTCGGCCGAGATACGGTCGGTGAGGGACGCCGCCCGAGTGATGAACTTCGACCACCGCTTCCCGTCCCAGAACCGGTATTGCGAGAAGTTCGCGATGTCTCCCGGGAGCACGCGTGAGACGACGAGCTTCTTGTTGAATGGATCGTTGCGCGTGCCGTAGACATAGAGATACCCGTCGGGACGAGGCGCCCCGGCGGCGGCGGTGTTAGGCATGACCGCCTGGCCGAAGTAGATCTGGCTGGAGCCGTTCGCGAACAGCGGCGTGTTATCAACCGCCGTATAGCTGTCGAACGGCACCGGGCTCGAGGCCGGGGTGGTGAGCAGCGAGATGCCCACGACCTGGAAGTTGAACACGCCGCCGCTTCCCGGCGCCATCTCCAACACGTACAGATAGATCGTCCCGCTCAACGCGATCCCGTCGATCGGCCAATACCAGCAAATCGTGCACGTGCTCGGCTTCACCATGGCCTGGGGATTGCCCGCGGCGTCGGTTCGCCAGTAGAACTGGATCTGGTCGAGCACGGGCTGGCCGCCGTTCAACACCGCGAAGGTGTTGTTGACGAGCGCGGTGCCCGGGAGCCGGTGCCCGCTCGCGTCCACGTCACCGATGAACGTGTCGTCGAAGATCCAGACGGTGTGCGTCGCGTCCCCGCTGCCGGGGCGGTAATCGCCCGAGAGCGGCAGCGCGTAGGCGGCATCCGCGCCGGTCCAACCGGACGAACGATGGAACAGCGTGTCCCAGTCGGGAGCCGGTGTGGCCGAGTACGGTGGCACGTCGTATGGACTCGCCGACGCCTCGGCTCCCGGGAGCGTTGGGGGCGGGGGCGGGGGCGCCGTGGGGCGGCGGTCACACGCCGACAGGGCAGCGGAAAAACCGACGGCCAAGAAGAGGCACCGAGGCACGGCGTCCACGCTACCGCGCCCGCGGGTTGCAGGCAAGGGCGCCAGCCTTCATACTCATTCCCCTCTCCCCGAGCCGCTCGCCGCGCGGCGGGGGGGCGCGGACTACCATTTCGGGAGGCGCTACATGCGCACACTGCTTTGCGCGGCACTCGTCGTCGCCGCGTGCGCGCCGGGAGACAAGGCGAGCACGGCGACGGCCGGCGGGCCGGGCCAGAAATTCGTCGGCATCTTTGAAGGACGCTCGTACCGTCAGGTGGCCGACACCGGGATTCCCTGGCGGAGCGTCATGACGATCGCACCCGACGGGTCGCTGCGCGGCACGCTCACGTTCACGAGCATCACGGCGGGACCGGTCCCGATCCGGGTGCGGGACATCACGGGCTCCAAGCTCGTCCAGGAGCTGGGTCCGTATCACAGCCCCACGCTGAAGCGGGACGTCGTCGCCACGTCCACCGCGGAGCTGAAGGGGGACTCGCTGACCGGCGACTACGAGCTGCGGCCGTCCGAAGGCGGGGACGTGCTCTTGAAGGGGACGTTCCGGGCGAAGCGCGCGTCGTAGGCACTCGGATCACGCCTGGACGCCGTTGCGGCAGTCACCGAGCGGCGCGCCCGCCGCGCGCTCACCGCGGCGCTCACGGTGTACGGGGCGTTCCTCGCCCTGCACCCCGACCACTTCGGCTGGCTCGACGGCGTCGACCTTGCGATCCACGAGGCCGGGCATCCGCTGTTCGGCGTGTTCGGGGAGTTCGTCGGCTTCCTGGGCGGGACGCTGATGCAACTCCTGATGCCTTCCTTGTTCGTGTGGTATTTCACGCGGCGAGGCGACCGGCACGCCGCCACCGTCGCCCTGTGGTGGGTGGCCCAGAACCTCTGGAACGTCTCCGTCTACGTGAAAGACGCCCGTGCAGAAGAGCTGCCGCTCGTCGGGGGCGGTGAGCACGACTGGAACTACCTGCTCGGCCGTCTGGGGCTCCTCGGTCAGGACCAGCTGCTCGGGGAGGCCGTCCGGTTCGCCGGCGTGCTGCTCTATCTCTGGGCGTGCCTCCGGGGATGGACGTACGCGTCGGCGATCGGCCGGGACGGCGACGCTGGCGAGCCGGCCGCGCCGTCGTAGCTTAGGCGGACCTCTAAGGAGCCCTCATGCCCACGGCCAACGTCAACATCCCCGCCGTCCTCGTCGCCGCGCTCCTCACCTTCGTGCTCGGCGCCTTCTGGTACTCGCCGATCCTGTTCGCGAGGCAGTGGATGCAGGCCCAGGGGTACACCCCGGAGAAGATCGCGGAGATGAAGAAGCGCGGGGTGACCCGTGCCTATGTCGTGTCGGCCCTCTGCTATTTCGTGATGGCGTATGTGGTGGCGCTGCTCGCGTCCTACACGAACTCGACGACGGTGGTGCAAGGGCTGTGGCTCGGCCTGCTGGCATGGCTCGGCTTCGCCGCGACGATCGGGCTCACCGCCAACATGTTCTCGGAGAAGCCCATCGCCGCGTGGGTGATCGACGCGGGCTACCAGCTCGCCTATCTGCTGATCATGGGAGCGCTGCTCGCGGCGTGGCGCTGAGCCGGTGACGCGCACCGCCGTCGTCGCCGGCGCGTCGGGGCTCGTCGGCGGCCACGTGCTGCGGCTGCTGCTCGAGGACAAGAGCTACGAGCGCGTGACCGTGATCGGCCGGCGCGAGCTGCCGGTCAGCCACAAGAAGGTCGCGCAGCGCGTCGTCGACTTCGACCGCCTGTCCGGGCTCTCCGACTTCCCCCGCGTGCACGACGTGTTCTGCTGCCTCGGCACGACCATCCGCGCGGCGGGGTCGCAGGAAGCGTTCCGGAAAGTCGATTGCACGTACGTGCTGGAGCTGGCCCGCCTCGCGGTGCGCCACCGCGCCGCGCAGTTCCTCCTCGTCACCGCGCTCGGCGCCGACCCTGGATCGCGGATCTTCTACAGCCGCGTGAAGGGCGAAGTCGAGGAGGGCGTGAAGCGCCTGCAGTTCGACGGCATCCACATCTTTAGGCCGTCGTTCCTGATCGGCAAGCGCGCCGCCGGTAGGGCGGTGGAGCAATTGGCGGGGCTCGTGAGCCCGCTGGTTGCATGGGTGCTGGTCGGGCGACTGCGCAAGTACCGCCCGATCCGGGCAGAGGCCGTCGCGCGCGCGATGGTGCGGGCCGCCCGCGAGGCGACGCGCGGCGCACACGTGTACGAGTTCGACGAAATCCGTCGCCTGGCCGCGCGTCCCACGGCGTGAAGTTCCCCCACCCCCTCGTGCTGCTGTGCGGCGGCGTGCTCGTCGCCGCGGCAGCGAGCTACGTGCTGCCGGCAGGCCAGTTCGACCGCCGGCACGACCCGGCGACCGGGCGCGACGTGGTGATCGCCGGCACCTACCACGGCGTGCCGCCCCACCGGGTGACCCCGTTCGGCGCGCTCGTCGCCATCCCCCGCGGGCTGGCCGACGCGGCGGCGGTGATCTTCTTCGTGTTTCTCATCGGCGGGGCGTTCACGGTCGTGGACGAGACCGGTGCGTTGCGCCAGGGGGTGGACTGGCTGGTGCGGCGATTCGGGAACGCGGAGACCGTCGTCATCCCAGCCGTCTCGCTCGCGTTCGCCCTGGGTGGCGTGCTCGACAACATGAAGGAAGAGATCATCGCCCTCGTGCCGGTGGTGCTGCTGCTCGCCCGGCGGCTGGGGTTGCGACCGGAGGTCGCGGTGGCGATGAGCCTCGGCGCGGCGGCGGTGGGAGCGGCGTTCAGCCCCGTCAACCCGTTCCAGGTGGGCATCGCGCAGCAGCTCGCCCAGCTGCCACTCTTGTCGGGCTCGCTGTTCCGCATCGCCTTCCTCACCCTCGCGCTCGCGATCTGGATCTGGGGGACGACGCGCTACGCGGGGCGCACGCGCACGGCGCCGGCGGCGGACGCCGGCGCGGCCGTCGGAGCGGAGCCGCTCGACCGGCGGCGCGGGACGGTGCTCGCGCTCGTGCTCGCGACGTTTGGGGCGCTCGTGGTCGGCGTGCTGCGCTACGGCTGGGGCTTCAACGAGATGGCGGCGTTGTTCTTCGCGATGGGCGTCGTGGCGGGGCTCGCGGGCCGGCTCGGGGTGGGGGGCACCGCCGCTGCGTTCGTCGCCGGATTCCGCGCCATGGCCTACGCCGCGCTGCTGATCGGCTTCGCGCGCGCGATCTTCGTGACGCTCGAGGAGGGGCGGATCGTGGACACGATCGTCCAGGGTCTGTTCACGCCCGTGGCCCACCTGCCGCTCGCGCTCGCGGCGGTCGCCATGATGGTGGTTCACGCGGTGGTGCACATTCCCGTGCCGAGCCCGAGCGGACACGCCGTGCTCACACTGCCCGTCCTCGTTCCGCTCGCCGACCTGCTCGGCCTCTCCCGCCAGGTGACGGTGCTCGCCTACCAGTACGGCGGCGGACTGTGCGAGCTGCTCACGCCCACCAACGGAGCGCTGATGGCGATCCTCGCCGCCGCCGGGGGCGTGCGCTACGAAGACTGGCTCAGGTTCGCGCTGCCCCGCGTGCTCACCCTCCTCGCGCTCGGCGCGGCGGCGATCGGGCTGGGCGTCGCGGTCGGGCTCCAGTAGCTTACGAGCCTCGACCACCCTACCAGGGTTCCCATAATGCGTCAGCACTTGTTGCGCATCCTGGCAGCCGTCGTCGCGACGGCGCTCATCGCTCCCCCGCCCCTCAACGCGCAGGCGGCGCCGAGTCACCACGTCGCGGTTCCGCCGGCGGCAGCGCGGCCCGAAGACGTGGCGACCGTGGACGGGATCGTCCGGGCCTACTACGACGTGATCACGGGACCGGCGGGCCAGCCGAGACAGTGGTCGCGCGACCGCTCTCTCTACATCCCGGACCTCCGCTTCGTCGCCACCGGCGTCGCCAAGAACCAGCCCTACGCGCGCGTCATGGACCACCAGGCGTTCGTGGACGCGACGGACTCGGAGTTCGTCCACGAGGGCTTCTACGAGCGGGAGATCCACCGCGTCACCCGCGCGTACGGCAACATCACGCAGGTGTGGAGCACGTACGAGGAGCGGCGCGCCCCCGACGGCCCCGTGCAGGGACGCGGGATCAACGCGCTGCAACTGTTCTGGGACGGCAAGCGCTGGTGGGTCGCCTCGGCGATCTGGTTCGAGGAGGATCCGGCGCATCCGATCCCGCAGGAATTCCTGCCCTGATCTCGGCTGCCATCCGGACCGCGCTCTTCGCGCTGCTGTTCATGGGCAGCGTGCTCGTGTACATCCCGTACCTGCTGGCTGCGGGCGGCGCGACCGGCGGCTGGCCCTTCGGGGCGTGGCGCTATCTCGGCCTGCTCCCGCTCGGCGCCGGACTCGCCGGCATCGCGTGGTGCCTGCGCGACTTCGCCGTCGTGGGCCGCGGCACGCCGGCGCCGTTCGATCCCCCGCGCGAGCTGGTGGCGACCGGGCTGTACCGCTGGGTCCGCAATCCGATGTACCTGAGCGCGCTGCTGCTCCTCGTGGGCGAGGCGACGCTGCTCGCGGCACGCGTGTTGTTCCTCTACGCCGCCGGGTTCGCCGTCGTGACGCACCTGTTCGTCGTGCTGTACGAAGAGCCGACGCTGCGCCGCACGTTCGGGGAGTCCTACGACCGCTATCGCGCCACGGTACCGCGCTGGATCCCGCGCCGGCCCGCCCTGCTGGCCGTCGCGCTCGGGCTCGGCGCCCTGGGAGCGTCCCCGCTCAGCGCACAGGCCGTCGCCTCGCCCGGCCCGCCGCAGCCGCTTCCACAGGGTCAGCTGTTCGCGCCGCTCATCGCCGATCCCAAGCAGCCGCATTTCTTCGCCGCGTGGCTGTGGGTCACGTCGCCGCTCGTCACGAGCCAGGTCGCGAGCGTCGGTCTGGGCGAGGATATCGGGCTCGTCCGGGGTCCCCGGAGCCATTGGCAGCTGAGCGTCGCGGCGGGCGTGTTCTCCCAATTCAACGAAGAGACGCCCTCGAACGATCTCATCAACACCGACTTCGTCATCGGCTTCCCCGTGACCTATCGCCGCGACGCGGTCTCGGCGCGCGCGCGGATCTACCACCAGAGCTCCCACCTGGGCGACGAGTTCATCCTCAACAACAATCCGACGCGGGTGAACCTGAGCTTCGAGGCGCTCGAGCTGCTCGGCGCGTTCGATTTCGGCGACTTCCGGGCGTACGGGGGCGGCGAGTACCTCATCCGGCACGAGCCCTCCGACCTGAAGCCCGGATTGCTGCATGCGGGCCTCGAGTATCGGCTGCCGACACGCGTCGTGCGGTTCGGCAGACTGGGCGACGGCCGGCTCATCGCCGCGCTCGACGCCAAGTCGTCGCAAGAGCGGGCCTGGCAGACGGGCTGGAGTGTGCGGGCCGGCATCGAGTTCCAGCCCAACAGCACCGGAGCGGAAGCGCGCCGGCGGCTGAGCGTGCAACTGCAGGCGTACGACGGCCCGGCGCCGTACGGGCAGTTCTACCTCGAGAACGTCAAGTCGGTGGGGCTGGGACTGCACTTCAGTCTGTGAGGTGTCAGGTGCCGGGTGCCGGGTGCCGGGTGTCAGGACCGTGGCGGACTGACACCCGACACCTGACACCTGGCACCTAGGAGAGTCCCGTGCGCCGCGACAACCCGGATTTTGCGGTGGCGTACTACGCGTCCACCAAGGAGAAGCTCGACGTCACGTATTGGGATTACGGCTACGTCTGGCGGCCGCGCTGGTGGGCTGCTGAGGTGCCCCGGTACACCGAGGGGAGCGTGGTCATCGACGTGATCGACCCCAAGACCAAGCAGCTGGTGTGGCGCGGGCAGGGCGTGGCGGCGGTGTCGGACGACGAACGGCGGTACGAGGGGGAGCTCAAGAAGACCGTCACGGCGATCCTCGACAAGTTTCCCGGCGTTCACGCCGACTGACGGGCCGCAGGCGGTCCAACCCGTCGGCGCTCACTCGCCTCTCAGTCGCTCGATCTCGCGCCGCTCCTTCTTGGTCGGCCGACCCTTGCCCTCATAGCGGAGCGACGGCGCCACGCGGAGCTGTTCGGCGAGTCGCTCCCGCAGCCGCCGGCCCTCGGCATCCTCGGCGAATAGCGCCGCCGCCTGCGCCGACGGCCCGCGGTGCTCCGAAACGCCGCGCACGACGACGCGATACTCGAACGGGCCGCGCCGCACCCGCAGCTGGTCGCCCGCGGCGACGAGCTTGGCGCGCTTGGCCCGCGCCCCGTTCACCTCAACTCTCCCGGCGGCGATCGCCGCCGCGGCGAGCGCGCGGGTCTTGAAGAAGCGGGCGGCCCAGAGCCAGCGGTCCAGCCGCACGCGCTCCCCTGACAGCTCGGACATTGGGCGCCTCCACGCGGGGCCGTCACTATGCGTATAATGGGAACCGCGGACCCGCCCAAACCTTTATCGCACAGAGTCTAATGCCTGCTGCGCCAGCGAATCGTCCTGTCCCCCGCCTCGGCGCGCGCCGCGCGTTGCGAGCTGCAACGCTCGGTGCGACCCTGGCGACGGTGCCGCTCGGTTGTGGCACGCCCGGCGTGCGGGGTGTAGCGGGGACCGCCCCCGCGCCGAACGTGCTGTGGACACCGCCGCGCGACGCCACCGCAGCCACCAAGCCGACGCCGCCGCCCGCCCTCCCGCCCGACCTCGCCGCGCGCGTGGCGCAGCTCAAGCTGGCGGACGTGATCGACATCGCGTTACGCAACAACACGGCGACCAGCGCGGCCTGGGCGGATGCCCGCTCGGCGGCGGCCAGTTACGGCGCGGCGCAGGGGCAATACTACCCCACGCTCTCGCTCGACGGAACCGTGACCGCCATCAAGACCGTGCCCTCTGCGGGCCGGCTGGCGACGAAGCAGCAGTTTCTCAATCCGACGCTCAATCTCTCGTGGCTGTTGTTCGACTTCGGTGGACGGTCGGGCTCGATCGGCGCGGCGCGCGAGGCGCTGCTCGCCGCCGACTGGACGCACAATGCCACGCTGCAGAACGTCGTCCTCGCAGTGGAGCAGGCGTACTTTCAATACATGGCGACCAAGGCGCTGCTTGCCGCTCAGCAGACGACACTCACAGAAGCGCGGACCAACTTGGCGGCGGCCGAGCAGCGGCACAATGTCGGGCTCGCGACGATCGCGGATGTGCTCCAGTCGAAGACTGCGCAGTCGCAGGCGCAGCTCGCTCTCGAGTCCACCGAAGGCCAGCTCCAGACTACGCGCGGCGCCCTGGCGCTCTCGATGGGGTTGCCCGCGAACGTGCCCTACGATATCGAGCTGCCCTCCGACACCACGATCCCGCTTGGCATCAGCGACAGCGTCGACACGCTCATCGAGCGGGCAGTGCGGGAGCGCCCGGACCTCGCCGCGGAGCGGGCGCAAGTCGCCGCGGCGCGCGCGCGGCTGAGCATCGCCCGCTCGCAGGCGCTGCCGTCGCTCAGCGTCGGCGGCACGGCCGCCGAGACCGATTTCCTCAGCGGCAGGCCCGTCTTCCGGAACAGCTACACGGCGACGCTGACCCTTTCGATCCCCCTGTTTTCCGGCGGATCGCAGATCTACAACGCAAAAGCCGCTGCCGCGGCCGCCGATGCCGCCGCGGCGCGCGCGCGGGGGTTCGAGCAGCAGGTGATCTTTCAGGTCTTCGACGCGTACTACGCGGTCCGCACCGCGACCCAGCAGGTCCGCACCAGCGCCGACCTGCTCGCGAGCGCGACCCAGTCGGAGCAGGTGGCGCTGGGCCGCTACAAGGCGGGCGCCGGGAGCCTGCTCGATCTTCTCACGGCGCAGGCGGCGCTCGCAAGCGCGCGCGCGCAGGCGATCGGGGCCCGCTTCTCCTGGTACATCGCCCTCGCCCAGCTGGCACACGACGCGGGGATCCTCGGGCTCGACGGCGCCAGCCCGCTCCACATCCAAGCCGACACGACGAGACTGAACAAATAGATGAAGACCACGACCGCCGTCGCCGCCCTGTCCCTGGTCGTCGCCACCGGCTGCTCCCGCAAGGGCGCCGGCGGGCCGGCCCGCATCCCGGTGACCGTGGCACGCGCCGAGCAGCGCGCCGTACCGTACGAGATCATCGCTACCGGCACGGTCGAGCCGCGGCAGACGGTCTCCGTCCAGTCGCAGGTAACGGGCGTGCTCACCCAGGTGGCGTTCCGCGAAGGGGACGACGTGGCCGCCGGGCAGGTGCTGTTCCAGATCGACCCGCGGCCGTTCCAGGCGGCGCTCGACCAGGCCCGAGCGATGCTGGCTCGCGACCAGGCGCAGGCGCAGAGCGCCGTGCTCGACGCGCAGCGCTACGCGGAGCTGGTGAAACAGGACTATGTCACGAAGTCCGACTACGAAGCAAAGCGGGCCGCGGCCGAGGCGCTCCAGGCGGTCGTGCGGGCCGACTCGGCCGCGGTCGCGAGCGCCGCGCTGAACCTCGACTGGGCGACGATCCGCGCCCCGATCGCCGGGCGCACGGGGCGGCTGCTGGTGCGCGAGGGCAATCTGGTGCGGGCCAACGCCAATGCCACCGACCCGCTCGTCGTGATCAACCAGATCCACCCGATCCTCGTGCGGTTCGCGGTGCCGGAGGCGCACCTCGCCGACATCCAGCGCTACCGCAAGAACCGGCTGCCGGTGCTCGTGAGCCCCTCGAAGACCGACACCGTGTTCACCGAGGGGACGCTCACGTTCGTCGACAACAGCGTCGACACGACGACCGGGACCGTGCTGCTCAAGGCGGAGTTCGCCAACCGCGACAACGCGCTGTGGCCGGGCGAATTCCTGAACACGCGGCTGCAGCTGTACATCGAAGACAAGGCGCTGGTGGTCCCGTCACAGGCGGTGATGAGCGGGCAGCAGGGCAGCTATCTGTTCGTGGTCAACCAGGACGGCACGGCGCGTTCCCAACCCGTGACCGTCGAGCGCACCGCCGGCGCCTACGCGGTCCTCGCGCAGGGAGCAGAGGGAGGGGGTGGCGTGCGGCCGGGAGACGAGGTCGTGACCGACGGGCAGCTGCGGCTCGTCGCCGGCGCGCCCGTCGAGGTGAAAGGCGTGGCCGAGCCCGCGCGCGAGCTGGAGGCCGACAAATGAGCCTGTCCGAGCTGTTCATCAAGCGGCCCGTGATGACGACGCTCGTCATGATGGGCATCCTGCTGTTCGGGATCATGGCCTACCGCTTGCTGCCGGTGAGCGACCTGCCGAACGTGGACTTCCCCACGATCACGGTGAACGCGAGCCTCCCCGGGGGCAGCCCCGAGACGATGGCGTCCGCCGTGGCGACGCCGCTCGAAAAGCAGTTCTCCACGATCGCCGGGCTCGACCAGATGACGTCCACGTCGAACCTGGGCAGCACGAGCATCACGCTGCAGTTCACGCTCGACCGTGACATCGACGCCGCCGCCCAGGACGTGCAGGCGGCTATTTCCAAGACGCTGCGCCAGCTGCCGAGCACCATTCTCCCACCCACCTACCAGAAGGTGAACCCGGCCGATTCGCCGATTGTCTATTACGCGCTCAGCTCGCACACGCTGTCGCTGTCCGCGCTCGACGAATACGCCGAGACCTTCATCGCCCAGCGCCTCTCCACCGTGAGCGGCGTGGCGCAGGTGCAGGTGTACGGCGCCGCCAAGTACGCCGTGCGCATCCAGCTCGACCCCAAGGCGCTCGCGACGCGCGGCATCGGGATCGACGAGGTCGCGGACGGGATCGCCGCGGGCAACGTGAACCTGCCGACGGGCATCCTGTGGGGACCGCATCGCGCCTACACCGTGCAGGCGAACGGGCAGCTCCAGAACGCGGCGCAGTTCCGGCCGCTGATCGTCGCGTACAAGAACGGGGCGCCGGTGCGCCTGCAGGACGTGGGCCAGGTGCTCGACGACGTGCAGGACAACAAGAGCGCCGCCTGGTTTAACGGCAACCGCGCGATCGTGCTCGCGGTCCAGCGGCAGCCGGGCACGAACACGGTGGCCGTCGCGGGCCGCGTGCGCACCGTCATGGCGAGGCTCAAACAGCAGCTCCCCGCCTCCGTGGACCTGCAGTTGCGCTACGATCGCTCGGATTCGATCCAGGCGTCGCTCTCCGACGTGCGCTTCACGCTGCTGCTCACGCTGTGCCTCGTCGTCCTCGTCATCTTCCTGTTCCTCCGCAACCTGTCGGCCACGATCATCCCGAGCCTGGCGCTGCCGTTCTCGCTCGTCGGCACGTTCACGGTGATGTACCAGCTCGGCTACAGCCTCGACAACCTCTCGATGATGGCGCTCACGCTGTCGGTCGGGTTCGTGGTAGACGACGCCATCGTGATGCTCGAGAACATCGTGCGCCACATGGAGCACGGTACACCGCCGTTGCGCGCGGCGTTCGACGGGGCGCGCGAGGTGGGGTTCACGATCCTGTCCATGACGCTGTCGCTCGCCGCGGTGTTCCTGCCGGTCCTGTTCATGGGCGGCATCATCGGGCGGCTGTTCCACGAGTTCGCGGTGACAATCGGCGCCGCCATTCTCGTCTCGGGCGTCGTCTCGTTGACCCTGACGCCCATGCTGTGCAGCCGGTTCCTGCGGGCCGCGGGCCGGGAGCAGCACGGCAGGCTCTACCAGGCGTCGGAGCGGGTGTACGAGAAGACCCTGCGCTGGTACGAGCGGAGCCTCGAGTGGGTGATGCAGCGGCGCCCAGCGGCGCTCGCGTTCTCCATCGCGATCCTCGCGGCCACGGTCGTGCTGTTCGCCGTGACACCGAAGGGCTTCCTGCCGAGCGAGGACAACGCCCAGATCTTCGGGATCACGGAGACCCTCCAGGGGACCTCGTTCGACGATATGGTGGCGCACCAGCAGCAGGTGATGGCCGTGCTGCAGCAGGAGCCGGGCGTCACCGGTGTCATGTCGTTCCTGGGCGGCGGCACCATCAACCAGGGCCGCGTCTTCCTGCAACTCAAGCCGCGCTCGCAGCGCAAGATGAGCGTGGACCAGATCATCCGCGCCTACGCGGGCAAGCTCGCCGCCATCCCCGGGATCCAGGTCTTCCTCCAGAACCCACCGCCGATCCGGATCGGGGGCCGCCTCTCGAAGAGCCTGTACCAGTTCACGCTGCAGAGCCCCGACATGGCGTCGCTGTACCAGAGCTCGAAGGAGCTCGAGGCCCGGCTGCGTCAGGTCCCGGGGCTCCTGAACGTGACGAGCGACCTGCAGATCTCGAACCCCCAGGCCACGGTCACCATCAACCGCGACCGCGCGGCGGCGCTGGGCGTGACGGCCGAGCAGGTGGAGGAGGCCCTGTACGACGCCTACGGCTCCGGCCAGGTGTCCACCATCTACACGCCCACGAATCAGTACTGGGTCGTGATGGAGCTGCTGCCCGACTACCAACGCGATCTTTCGGCGCTCAGCCTGCTCTACATCCGGTCCCGCACGGGACCGCTGGTCCCGCTCGCGTCGCTCGCGGACATCACCTCGACGGTGGGCCCGCTCACGGTCAACCACTCGGGGCAGCTGCCGTCGGTCACGATCTCGTTCGACCTCCAGCCGAACGTGTCGCTCGGGACCGCCGTCGCCGCCGTGCAGCGCGTCGCCCGGCAGGTGCTCCCCTCGAGCGTCACCACCTCGTTCGGCGGCACGGCCCAGGCGTTCCAGTCGAGCCAGACCGGACTCGTGTTCCTGCTCATCCTCGCCGTGCTCGTGATCTACCTGGTGCTCGGCATCCTGTACGAGAGCTTCATCCACCCGCTCACGATTCTCTCGGCGCTGCCGTTCGCCGGGTTCGGCGCGCTCGTGACGCTGCTGCTGTTCCGCATCGAGTTGTCCGTGTACGCGTTCGTGGGCATCATCATGCTGGTGGGGCTCGTGAAGAAGAACGGCATCATGATGATCGACTTCGCGCTCGAGGCGCAGCGCATCGAGGGCAAGTCGCCCACGGAGGCGATCCTGCAGGCGTGCAGCATCCGGTTCCGGCCCATCATGATGACGACCATGGCCGCCCTGATGGGCACCCTGCCGATCGCGCTCGGCGTGGGCCAGGGCTCGGAGTCGCGCCGGCCGCTTGGCATCGCGGTCGTGGGCGGGCTCGCGTTCTCCCAGTTCATCACGCTGTACGTGACGCCGGTGATCTACACGTACTTGGACCAGGTGCAACGGTGGCTGGGGCGGACGTCGCTGGCGCGGGCAGCGGCGGAGCCGCTGCCGGCGCCCGCACCGGCGGACTGACGGGACCTGCGGCGCCGAGTGGCGGTCCCGCAGGCGAAGACGCAAGGGGTGGAGGGGAAGGGGTGTCAGGCGTCCCGAGCCGCAGGGAACGCCACTCGGCACCGCAAGCACGGCACGCTAACTTCTCTGCCATGCACGCATGGCAAGCCTGGCTCGTCGCGGCGTTGCTCCTGTTCGTCGCCGAGATGGCCGCGCCGGGTTTCTGGCTGCTCTCGGTCGCCGTGGGGTGCCTCGCGGCCGGACTGGTCTCGCTCGTGGCCCCCGGCGTGCTCGTCCCGGTGCTGAGCTTCGCGGCCGGCACGCTGCTCTCCCTCGTCGGTATCCGCCCGTTTCTCCTCAGGTACCTGCACCCGCGCTCGAGCGGGATCAGGACGAACGTGGATGCCCTGGCCGGCAAGCTAGGGATCGTGTCGGAGCGCATCGACCCCGGCACGGGGAAGGGCCGGGTGCAGGTGGAGGGTGAGGACTGGCGCGCCGCGTCGATCATGGACACAGCGCTCGAGCCGGGCACGCGAGTGATGGTGGTGCGGGTCGAGGGCGCAACCCTGTACGTGGACAAGGAGATGTGAGCGATGGACAACATCGGCGCGCTCATCGTCCCGGCGGCGATCGCGCTGTTCGCGATCTCGATCGTCGCGCGCGGGATCCGCATCGTGCAGCAGGCTCAGACGATGATCATCGAGCGCCTGGGCAAATACCACCGCACCCTCTCCTCCGGGGTGAACCTCATCATCCCGATCATCGACAAGCCGCGGGCGATCGACTGGCACCAGGTGATCGTCACGCCGGCCGGAGAGTCGTTCGCGCGCCATTTCCGCACCGACAAGATCGACTTGCGCGAGACGGTATACGTCTTCCCGCGCCAGAACGTGATCACCAAGGACAACGTGGTGGTGGAGATCGACGCGCTGATCTATTCCCAGATCACCGATCCCGTCCGCGCCACCTACGAGATCGCGAACCTGCCGGACGCGATCGAGAAACTGACCCAGACCACGCTGCGCAACGTGATCGGCGAGATGGAGCTGGACCACGTGCTCTCCTCGCGCGACACGATCAACGCCAAGCTGCGGGAGATCCTCGACGAAGCGACCCACAAGTGGGGCGCTAAGGTGAGCCGCGTCGAGCTCAAGGACATCAACCCGCCGCGCGACATCCGCGACGCGATGGAGAATCAGATGCGCGCCGAGCGCGACCGGCGGGCGGCGATCCTCACCGCCGAGGCCGAGAAGCAATCGCGCACCCTGCAGTCGGAAGGCATCCGGCAGTCGGAGATCAACCAGGCCGAGGGCCAAAAGCAGGCGAAGATCCTCGCGGCCGAGGCCGTGGCGAACGCCCGGCTCAAGGTCGCCGAGGCGGAAGCCCAGGCGATCGAGCGGATCACCAGCGCGATCAAGGGAACCGGCG
>WNGQ01000758.1_pt1 | contig 33366 bp, 29 predicted proteins | sample 5407661 | NCBI WGS metagenome assembly WNGQ01 (sample SAMN13153382, study PRJNA577476) | soil metagenome | isolation source: 60 cm soil or saprolite under Garry oak tree replicate 2 | place: USA:California | collected 2016-06-15 | reverse complement strand
CCGGTCCGCAGCCTGGTCAGAACCTCATTGGCCTCGACAAGGGGGAACGCCGTGGTCTCGGTTCTGATCCCGGCTTGCTGCGCGATCTTCAGGAAATCCAACCCGTCCTGGCGCGTGAGGTTGGCAACCGACAAGACCTGCCGCTCCTCCCACAGCAGTCTGTAGGGAAAGCTCGGTATGTCGCTCATGTGAATGCCGGCGCAGACAACCCGGCCGCCCTTGCGCACCGCGCGCAGCGCCGCCGGCACCAGTTCGCCCGCCGGGGCAAAGATGATGGCGGCGTCGAGCGGCGTCTCCGGCACCTGGTCGGATGCGCCGGCCCATACGGCGCCCAATCGACGGGCCAGGTCCTGCGCTGCAACGTCGTTGCTCCGGGTGAAGGCATGGACCGATCGGCCTTGCCAGCGCGCAACCTGGGCAACGATATGCCCGGCCGCGCCGAATCCGTAAATGCCGAGTCGCTCGGCCGGTCCGGCCATCACCAGCGAGCGCCAGCCGATCAGGCCGGCACATAACAGCGGTGCGATCGACACGTCGTCACCCTCCTCGCCGAGGGGAAAGGCATAGCGTGCATCGGCGATGGTGTGGGTGGCGAAGCCGCCGTCGCGCGTGTAGCCGGTGAAGAGCGGGCGGTCGCAGAGATTTTCCATGCCGTCGCGGCAAAAACGGCAGACGCCGCAGGTGTATCCCAGCCAGGGAATGCCGACCCGATCGCCAATCCGGTGCGTCGTCACATTGGCGCCGATAATATCGACGCGACCGACGATCTCGTGACCGGGAATGATCGGGTATTTGATGTCCGGCAACTCGCCATCGACGACATGGAGATCGGTCCGGCAAACACCGCAGGCGCTTATCCTGACGCGAATCTGTCCCTCGCCCGGCGCAGGATCTGCCCGCTCCTTTAACAGGAGAGGAACTCCGGGGGCCGGCAATACCATCGCTCGCATCAAAGCCCTCACGGAACAGGCGGATATCAAAAGGTTATAGCGGCAGGATCGGCCGATTTTTGACCTTCATCAAGGTGGCGCTGGCCCGCTGGCCTATGACGACGTTCGCAGACAGCCTCTTGTACTTGTCGGGGGGCGTCAGAGATCGCGGTCGGGCAAGTCGGATGTCCCTCCATAGCTGCCCGGGAGAGCGCAGATGCCGATCAAGGAAGTTTTTCTGCCCCTCATTGGAGAGCCCGGTGAAGCTGCGATTGCCGCGATCGAGAAATGCGTGGCGGTATCCGGTGATTTCGGCGCCAGGATTTTCGCGCTGGCCATCGAACAGGACATTCCCTTGCGCCCGCAAACGATCAGCTTCGATCTCGACAACGCGGAGGCGGCAGAGGCTGTGCGCAGCGTGACCGACGCGCGAGGGCTGCTCGAGGCCTTCGACCGTGCGGCGCTTCGTTTCGGCGTACGCAATGAACAGCAACTGCAACGGCTTGCTGCGTCCGACATTGCGGCGACACTTGCCGAATGCGCACGCTTGAACGATCTGTCGCTGATATCGGTGAAGTCGCAGGACAGCATCTCCGAGCGACTGGTTGAGCGGCTTCTCTTCGGTTCCGGCCGGCCCGTCCTGATGTGCCCTGAGGAAATTGCGCCAGATCTGTCGGCTACCTTCGACGACGTGGTGATTGCCTGGGATCACAGCGCGCCGGCGGCCCGGGCGGTCGCGGACGCGTTACCGCTGCTCCAATCGGCTGCAACGGTGCGCATCATCACAGTCACTGACAGCAAGACACCGCAGGAACTGCGGTCCGGATCCGCGCTGGTTGATCACCTTGCAGAACATGGGATCAGGGCCGGATTCGAGGTGGTCAAGATGGAAGGGAGTTCGGTCGGAAAGGTATTCGAGGCCTATGTGCGTTCCCATGCGACCGATCTTCTGGTCATGGGCGCCTATCGTCATTCCCGGCTGAAGGAGATCGTATGGGGCGGCGCGACCAAGACCGTCATCGGTCGGCCACCGTGCTGGATTATGATGTCGCATTGAACCACCCGCACAGCTGCTAGCCTTCATCGAACCCCGCAACAGATCCGGGCTGCGCCCCCGGCCCGAAAATGAGCTGATGTCCACATATCGTCTGAAAAACCTCCTTTCGCCCTGCTCGGTTGCACTCGTCGGCGCAAGCCCACGCCAGGGGTCCGTTGGACGGGCCATACTGGGAAATATCCGAAGGGCGGGCTTCAAGGGTGAGCTCGGGCTGGTGAACTCCCACTATGCCGACATTGAAGGCATCGCCGCGGTCCGGCGGCTCGACGAATTGCCTTTTGTTCCCGAGCTCGTCGTGATCACGGCGCCTGCCGCGGCCATCCCGGATCTGGTCGATGAAGCGGGCAAGCGCGGAACAGCGGGCGCACTGATCATCAGCGCGGGACTCGGCCACGACGGCGGCTCGCTGGCGGAGGCCGCCGAACGCGCGGCACAAAAATACGGCATGCGGCTGATCGGACCGAACTGCCTCGGCATCATGATGCCGGGCGTCAGCCTCAATGCGAGTTTCTCCGCTCACATGCCGCGCAGCGGCAATCTGGCGTTGATCTCGCAGTCGGGCGCGATCGCTGCCGGCATGGTGGACTGGGCCGCCCAGCGCGATGTGGGCTTTTCCGGGATCGTTTCGATCGGCGACCAAGTCGACGTCGACATCGCCGATCTGCTCGACTACTTCGCGCTGGACTCCAAGACGCGGGCGATCCTGCTTTACATCGAAGCGATCAAGGACGCCCGGAAGTTCATGTCGGCGGCGCGCGCCGCGGCGCGGGTCAAGCCGGTCGTCGTCGTCAAATCGGGCCGCATGGCGCAAGGCGCGAAGGCCGCCGCGACCCATACCGGGGCGCTGGCCGGTTCCGACGCAGTCTACGACGCAGCCTTTCGACGCGCCGGAATCCTGCGGGTCTCCGATTTGCGCGAATTGTTCGACTGTGCCGAGACGCTGGGCCGCGTCGAACCGCCTCCGGGAAAACGGCTGGCGATCCTGACCAATGGCGGCGGGATCGGGGTGCTTGCGATCGATCGACTTGTCGAGCTCGGCGGCATCCCCGCGGTGATCAGCCCGGCTGCGAAGGAGAAGCTCGACGCAGTCATGCCGCGCACCTGGTCCGGATCGAATCCCGCCGACATCGTCGGCGATGCCGATGCCGCGCGCTACGCGGCAGCGCTCGAGATCCTGTTGTCCGATTCCGCCAACGATGCGATCCTGGTCATGAATGTCCAGACCGCGATCGCGTCGGCCGCCGAGATCGCGACCAGCGTCACAGGACTCGTTGGTGCCTATCGGCAAAGCCACAAGCGCACGGGCAAACCGATTCTGGCCGTGTGGGTCGGGGCGGAGCAGAACATCCTCGAGCAGCTCAGCGGCGCCGGGATTCCAAATTACCCGACCGAGGATGACGCGGTGCGGGGCTTCATGCACCTGGTCCGCCACCGCGAGGTGGTGGAGGCATTGGCGCAGGTGCCGCCTGCGATGCCGAGCGAATTTGCGCCCGATCTCGATGCCGCAAGGAAGATCATCGCGGAGGTACTCGCCGATAACCGCAAGTGGCTCGAGCCCGTCGAGATCAAGCGGCTGCTCGAGACTTATGGCATCGCGATGGTGCCGACCTTTGCCGCGGCCGATGTCGAGCAGGCGGTGGCGTGCGCTTCAGAGCTCTTCGCGCAAGGCGCGACCGTCGTGCTGAAGATCATGTCGCGGGACATCGTTCACAAGTCCGATGTCGGGGGCGTCGTCCTCAATCTCACCACGCCAGATGCGGTGCGGATGGCTGCGACCGACATCCTGGCGCGGGCGAAGGCGCTGCGTCCCGACGCACGGATCGCCGGCGTCATCGTGCAGGCCATGGTGGTTCGGGCCAAGGCGCGCGAGTTGATCCTTGGCCTCGCGGACGATCCGACCTTCGGCACCGTGGTCGTGTTCGGCCGCGGCGGCACGGCCGTCGAGATCATCAACGACAAGGCGCTGGCGCTGCCGCCGCTCGATCTGCAGCTGGCGCGCGATCTGATCGAACGGACCCGCGTGTCCCGTCTGTTGCGTGGCTATCGGGATGTCCCCCCGGTCAAGCCGGACGCGGTTGCCTTGGTGCTGGTCAAGCTCGCGCAAATGGCGGCCGACATTCCCGAGATCCGGGAGCTCGATATCAATCCTCTGCTCGCCGACGAAACCGGCGTGACGGCGGTCGACGCTCGCGTCGCAGTCGGGCGCGTGGAGCCCAAGTTCAAGGGCTCGGGTCCACCCAATTTCGCGGTGCGCGCCTATCCGTCGCAGTGGCAGCGACATCTTCTGGTCAGGGATGAGTGGCGGATCTTCGTGCGGCCCATTCGTCCCGAGGACGAGCCGCTGATCCATGATTTCCTGCGCCATGTCACCGCTGAGGATTTGCGCCTGCGGTTCTTTGCGCCGATCAAGCAGTTCACCCACGAGTTCATCGCGCGCCTGACCCAGCTCGACTATGCGCGCGCGATGGCCCTTGTCGCGTTCGACGAGGCGACCGGCGAATTGGTCGGCGTGGTCCGCATCCACTCCGATTCAATCTACGAGACCGGCGAATATGCGATCCTGCTGCGGTCCGACCTCAAGGGCAGGGGACTGGGCTGGGCCTTGATGCAGCTCATCATCGAGTACGCGAAATCCGAGGGCCTCAAGGTGATCTCGGGCGACGTGCTGCAGGATAACAGGGTGATGCTGCAGATGTGCCGCGACCTCGGGTTTGAGATCAAGGCGGATCCGCACGAGCGCGATCTCTGCAGCGTCAGGCTCAGGCTCTCCTAGAGCCAGTGGAGATTGTCACTCGAGCGCGGCAGCATGTGCCCCACATAGGTGTCGGTAGCTGGCGTCTCTCACTTTTGTTCCGCAGCGGGCGGCTCCGCCGCGGCGGAAGCCCCGGCGTGCGCCGGCGGCTTTTTCAGGCTTCTCATGATGATGGTGATCAGCGGCATGATCAGCAGGGGAAGCATTCCATTGAGCGGATGGTGGATCATCCCGGACACTTGCGATTGCAGGCTACGGGCTTCGAGCTGCAGCGCCTCGAGCGAGTTGCCGTGGATTTCGTTCGCAAGCTCGAGGTCTCGCCCCAATGGCGGCCTTCCGGCGATCGCAAACAGGATTCCCGCGATCGCGAAGTTGACCGCACCAAGAATGGCCGCGGCCAAGATGGCGCTCCAGATCTGGACCAGCGCAAAATAGGCCGCAAGTTCAAGCATCAGCAGCCCGAAGGCGGCAATCAGCGCTGCAAATGCCCTCAGGCCGAGGCCCGTCAGCATGTGCCGCATCCGGATTTCGGCGATGATCCTGTCGGTGCGCCAGAGCACGCGCAAATGCTTGACGACGTTCTCGGTATTCACGTTAGTGCCTCCTCAACAACAATCCGACGACGACGCCGAGCGCAAAGGCTGAGGCAAGGGAAGCAACCGGGCGATTCGATATCAGCTCGGCAAGCTCGTCCTCTTCCCGAGACAGGGTCTCGCCGAGATCGTTCAGCGCGGTCTTGATCTGTTCGGCGAGTGCCTCGGCCTGGCTTTTCGAACTGTCGAAGAGCCCCTCCGTGGTGGTCTGGAGCAGGCGCGATACATCGTTCTTCAACGTCTGCAGCTCATCCCTCAACGTGCCCGGCTCGAACATCGTCTCTCGTCCCTTCTTCATGGAAAATCCTAGGCGACCCGCGACATGTCGCTTGACATGCGTCAACTGGCAGCGTCCCGAGTCTGTTCCCAAGATCCTGCAAAACCAGGCGGGTTTCCGTTTGAGGCATGTCAATCTGGAGGGCGGCCGAGGGCTTAGGAAAGACAAGTATTTCATATCGACGAGGAACAAAGTCTTGGCGTCCGAACCTCTGTTAGCGGCTACGCCTGCCGGCGATCTGTTGGAACTGCGTCCAGGTGGTTCATGGACTGCGGCCAATGTGACGGCCCTGGAGACCCTGACCACCGCGATTGTCCCTGAGCTTGACCATGCGAGGGGCGTCAAACTGGATATGGCCGGGGTGAGCGAGCTCGACACGCTCGGCGCGTGGCTGCTGGAGAAGCTGTCCCGGCGCGCGGTGTCAGCCGGTCATCGTGCCGACGTCGTCGGCGTTGCCGACAATCATGCGGGCCTGATCGAGGAAATCCATCAGGTCAATCGGCACAATCGGGCGCCAGCGCCCGCGCCCAACCCCCTGCTCGCCAGGCTCGACGGGATCGGTCGCGCGGCGGCCGGCGCCACGGATGATGTCGCCGTGTTCCTGCAGATGCTGGGCTCGCTGTCTCTCGCGCTTGTCGGCGTGCTGCGCCGGCCGCGATCGCTGCGGCTGACATCGCTGGTCTATCAATTGTACAGGGTCGGCTGGCAGGCGATCCCGATCATGGTGCTGATCACCTTCCTGATCGGAGCGATCATCGCCCAGCAGGGCTTCTTCCATTTCCGCAAGTTCGGCGCCGACTCCTACGTCGTCGACATGGTCGGCATTCTGGTGTTGCGCGAACTGGGCGTCTTGATCGTCGCGATCATGGTCGCCGGCCGATCGGGAAGCGCCTACACAGCCGAACTCGGCTCGATGAAGATGCGCGAGGAAATCGACGCGCTGTCGACCATGGGGCTTGATCCCGTCGAAGTCCTGATCCTGCCTCGCATTCTTGCGCTGATTTGCGCGCTGCCGATCCTGAGCTTCATCGGATCGATGGCCGCGCTCTATGGCGGCGGCCTGGTGGCTCAGTTGTACGGCGGCATGGGGCCTTCGATCTTCATCGCCCGTCTGCACGAGGCGGTATCCGTGACCAGTTTCAAGGTCGGCATCATCAAGGCGCCGTTCATGGCGCTGGCGATCGGCATCGTCGCCTGCAGCGAGGGCTTGCGCGTGAAGGGCAGCGCCGAGTCGCTCGGCAAGCAGACGACGACCTCGGTGGTGAAATCGATCTTCCTGGTGATCGTGCTCGACGGGCTGTTTGCGGTGTTTTTCGCATCGATCGGAATGTAGCGATGCAGCAAGCGCCTTCGCAATTCGCAATTCGCATCAGCGATCTCGTCGTCGGCTTCGGCCGGCAGGTGGTGATCGATCATCTGTCGCTCGATGTCCGCCGCGGCGAGATCCTTGGGCTCGTCGGTGCCTCCGGCGGCGGCAAGACGGTTTTGATGCGAACCATCATCGGGCTGATCCCGCGACGGAGCGGGAGCATCGAGGTCATGGGCGCCGCGATCGGACGCAGCGAAGATCGCAGCACCCAGAATGTTGCTGGACGATGGGGCATCCTGTTCCAGCAGGGAGCGCTGTTCTCCTCGCTCACCGTGCGGCAGAACATCCAGTTTCCACTTCGCGAGAACCTGGTGCTGTCGCAGCAGCTGATGGACGAGATTGCCACCGCCAAACTCGAAATGGTCGGGCTTTCGCCTGATGACGGCGACAAGTTTCCGGCCGAACTGTCGGGCGGCATGACCAAGCGCGTCGCGCTGGCGCGGGCGCTGGCGCTCGACCCGGCAATTCTGTTCCTTGATGAGCCGACATCCGGACTTGATCCGATCGCGGCAGGCGACTTCGACGTGCTGATCAAGACCTTGCAGCAGACGCTGGGCTTGACGGTTTTCATGGTCACCCACGACCTCGCCAGCCTGAACACTGTCTGCGATCGCGTTGCCGCGCTCGCCGGCGGCCAGATCGTCGCGATCGGCCCAATGCGCGAACTCCTTCGATCCGAGCATCCCTGGGTGCGGGCCTATTTTCATGGCAAGCGCTCCCAGATGCTGCAACCCAAAGCCAGTTGAAACAAGGCGAGCTGAAATATGGAAACCCGCGCTCCTTTCGTCATCATCGGCGCTTTCGTGCTGGCGGCGATCGTCGCCGTGTTCGGCTTCGTCTATTGGCTCAACAACACCGGCGGTCTCGGGCCACGCGCCACCTATCACGTCCAGTTCGATGGTTCAGTGCCCGGGCTGTTGATCGGCGCCGGTGTGCTCTTCAATGGCATCCGTGTCGGCGAGGTGACCGATCTCGCCTTGGCCCCGGACAGCCCTCGCCGTGTCAACGCGACGATCTCGGTCGCCACCAGCACGCCGGTGCGGGCCGACACCAAGGTCACTCTGGAATTCCAGGGCCTGACGGGAGTCCCCGTGATCGCGCTGGAGGGCGGAACACAGGTTGCGAACTCCGGTCAAGTGCCGATGTTGATTGCCGAGGCAGGCGCGGGGCAGAGCATGAGCCAGGCCGCGCGCGATGCGTTGCGAAAGGTCGACTCGGTGCTCAGCGAAAATTCCGGGCCGCTGAAAGATACCATCGCCAATTTCAAAGTGTTCTCGGAAGGGCTCGCGCGAAATACCGGCAAGCTCGACAGCATCGTCTCGGGCCTCGAAAAGATGACCGGGGGCGGCAGCCCTGCGCAGAAGATCACCTACGACCTGCGCGCTTCGCAAAATCCGGCGTCCGGAGCCAAGACCATCAAGGCCCAATTCGCGATCCCGGAGCCGACGGCGGTCGCGATGCTGGAGACCCAGCGCATGCTGTTCTCGCCGGTCAAGGACTATCCGGCCTTCGCTGATTTTCTCTGGGCCGACAGCATTCCAAAGTTGCTGCAGGCAAGGCTGATCGACAGCTTCGAAAATTACGATATGGCTCACGCGCCGTTGCGCAATGCCGATGTCGGTCAGGCGGATTTCCAGCTCGTGATCGATGTCAGGCGCTTCCGGGTCGCAACGGACTCCGAGCCCACCGCGGAGGTCGGATTATCGGCGAGACTTGTCGACAAGAACGGAAAAGTCGTCGCCTCGCGCCTGTTCGAGGACAGCCAGAAATTCGATGGCATCGAGCCGGCCGCCGCGGTGGCCGCCTTCAATGATGCCTTTGGCCGCATCGCAAAGGACATGATCGGCTGGACCGCGCAGTCATTGTAGTGCTGCAGAATATTTGGGGGATTCGCGGCCGGGCTATTCCAGGGTCTTCAGAAACGACAACAGGTCGTGAATCTGGTCGGGTGAGAGCTCGAATTCCGGCATCGCCGGATGGCCGGTGGCGATGCCCTCGGCAAGGGCTTCGCCAAGAGTTTCGATCGGATATCGCAAATGCAGCGTCCGGAACGGCGGCGCCGGATTGAACGGACTTTGGCCGGTCCGTTCGATCGAATGGCATCGCGCGCAATGGGTCCTCGCAAAGGCCTTGCCGCGCAGCTCAGCAGACGAGGCCGCCAGGGCCGGGCTCGCCAGCGTCAGCGCGACGAAGGCTTGGCACAGGACAGATCGCAGCATCAATACACCGGGTTTTCCGATTGTACCGTCAGGATAATTTGACCAAGCCCCGCGGTGCTTGATCTGTGTCAACCGCGGCCGCGGTGATTGGTTAAGATATGATCGATTGGCAGGCGTGGGGCATGATGGTCGCGGCCTGACCCTTCGGGGAGTGGGCATGCGAATTCCCTTCGTCGCAGTCGAGCCGAACGCGCAGTCCTGCAGCGATTGCGCAGTTCGCCTGTTCGGCGTTTGCGCGGCGCTCGACAAGCAGGAGATCGATGAATTCGAGCATATGAGCCGCCATGTGCACTTCGCGACCTGCGAGACGGTGTTCGCGCAGGAGGACGCGACGACATCGTACTACAGTGTCCTCGATGGCGTGCTCCGCCTCTACAAGCTCTTGCCCGACGGCCGCCGGCAGATCGTCGGTTTTGCGCTGCCGGGCGATTTTCTCGGCATGACGACGGCTGGGCGACACGGTTTTTCGGCCGATGCCATCGGGCCGGTTACCGTTTGCCAATTCTCCAAGGCCTCCTTTGCACGATTTGCCGACGGTCGTGCGAATCTGCTGCGCCGGATCAATGAACTGGCGGTGCGCGAACTGAACCAGGCGCGAGATCACATGGTTCTGCTCGGACGCCGCTCGGCCGAGGAGAAGGTCGCGACGTTCCTGGTCGGATGGCGAGACCGGCTCGCGCAGCTCAGGGGGCCATCGGAGGTGGTGCCCTTGCCGATGGGCCGACAGGATGTTGCGGACTATCTCGGCCTGACCATCGAAACGGTCAGCCGGACATTCACCAAACTCGAACGCGAAGGCGTGATCGAGATCATGCAGGGGGGCATCTGTCTGCTCGATGCGGCCCGCGCCGAGGCGCTGGCCGCAGCCTAGGTTGGTGGTCGGATGGGGGATTTACCGATCGCTTTGATCCGCATCAAATACGTTTGCTCACGGCCGCTCATACTTCGACTGGATCCAATCCAAAAGGGGGAATGAGCGTGCCTTCAGATGCAATGATGGTCAGTGTGGCCGTGCTCGCGGTTTTCGTGGCGTTCGCAGGGGTGCTGTTTTGGGCCGACCGTCAGACGCGGCGGTCATAGCTTAAGTCCGGCACCTCGCGCCGGGAGCCTCAGAAACCGCCGCGCCGGCCGCCGCTGTGTCAGGCGGCAACCACGGTCGGCCGCCTTGGATCGCTCGCCCTTGATCAAGGCCGGCAAGGCCTCTCCACCATCTTCGACATGCGCGTCGCCCCCGACCGCGGGTGGTGGTCCGATCCCGCCGCCGATTGCCAAGCCTCAGAGGTAAGAGCAATCTGGGATGCGAGAGATCGCGGCCGGTTGGCCGGAAAACGCGATCTCACAGCGGAGAAGGATGGGATGCACTTGGTCAGGTCACTTGTCGTGGCACTGGCGCTGATCGCCGGCAACGCCGTCGCATCGGCGCAAACAGCCTATCCGGAGCGTCCGATCAAAATGATCGTGCCGCTTGCGGCGGCAAGCGCCGTCGATGTCGCTGCACGCATCGTGACGCAGAAGATGGCCGACAATATGGGCCAACAAATCGTAATCCTGAACCAGCCGGGGGCGTCCGGTCTGATCGGTGCCGAACAGGTCGCAAGAGCCGAGCCGGATGGCTACACGATCGGCGGCTTCAACGACAGTATCATGACCATGGTGCCCAACCTGCAATCCAAGATGCGTTGGGACATCCTGAAGGACTTCGAACCGGTGTCGTTGGTTGCCACCGTCGAATGGGGGCTGATTGCCGGAAACCAGACGAGCTACAAGACCGCGGCCGACCTGATCGCGGCGGCAAAGGCCGCGCCCGGCAAGATCGACTACGGGTCCGGCGGGCCGGGCAGCCCCCAGCACCTCGCGATGGCCCTATTCTCCGCGGCGGCCGGCATCTCGCTGACGCATGTGCCCTACAAGGGCGCCACGCAAGCGGCAACAGACGTGGCCGCCGGCCAGATCCCGGTCGGCTTTCAGGGTCTGGGGACGGTCGCCGCGCTGGTGCGTGGCAGCCAGCTCCGGTTGATCGGGGTTGCGACCCCGAGAAGGTTGCCGCAATTTCCGGACGTGCCGACCGTTTCGGAATCCGGACTGCCCGGGTTCTCCTTCAATTCCTGGTTTGCGATCCTGGCGCCTGTCGGCACGCCGAAGGACATCATCGCCCGCTTGAATGCCGAAGTCCTCAAGGCGCTGGGTGACGGCGACGTTCGTGGCAAGCTTGAGGATCTCGGCTTCGCGGTCCGCGGCAGCTCGCCGGAGGAGCTGGGTCTCATGACGCGCGAGCAGCTCGCCAAATATGCGCGGGTCATTAAGGAGATCGGGCTGGCGCCGCCGATCTGAGGTTCTGGATCGCAAACGTCAAATTCGCTTCTCAATTGCGTGCGACGACGGATCGTGATTCGGTAAATGGGCGCTCGTGTCCCAGATCCGGGCCGTTCGCAGCACCGTGCGGCATCCCCTTTAGCGGCACGAGCGCCGGCACACCCGTTGAGACGGCTGCATGGCGCGGTGACGGCGACATTGCGACGACGAAATCGGCCTGCAATGCATTTTCGCCTGTACCTAAGGCTGCGGGTGGGGTTGTGTACTACCTCCAACTTCGCTGTATTCGTTGAAATTGTCCGGGGCGATCGCGCGCTTGTTGTGATTCTCGGTCAAAATTGATCGCTCGGGCAGAGCGCGTTCGACCGCCTAAATGCTTGTTCCGCCATGAGATTTCGTTAGCTTGGGATGATGGGGGAAGCAGAGCGTGTCTTGCTTGGTCTGTTTTTCGACTTTGAGAGCCGGCGATCTGTTTTGCTCATCCTGCGGGGCGGCCGTTCCCGAACAGCGCTCCGAAGCACCGGCCGCGGAAGTCCGCAACCGCATCGCGGGCGAGCGAAAATATCTCACGGTTCTGTGCGCCGACCTGCAGCGCTCGACCGACCTGATCTCCGAGCTCGACCCCGAAGAGGCCATCTCGCGGCTCGAACCGGCCCTGAATGCCATGCGCGGCGCGGTCCGCCGCAACCGAGGCATCGTCAGCAAGGAAGGCGGCGACGGATTGATCGCGCTGTTTGGCGCCCCCCATGCGGACGACAATCATGCGGCAATGGCCTGTCACGCGGCGGCTGAACTCGTTCGTCGAATCAGCCAGCTGAACGATTCGGGACTCCATGTCCGGGTAGGCGTGCATTCCGGCTATGTGGTCGCCCATGTCATCGAAGCCGACCTCTCGTCGATCTACGAAGCAGGCGGTCCGGCCGTCCATCTGGTGAAGCGGCTCGAGGGCGCGGCGCATGCGGGCCAGATCATCGTCTCGGAATCCTGCCAGAACCTGTGTTCCGGGCTTGTGACCTTCAAACCCCTGGCGCCGAGGCGGCTGGAGGGTTTTTCGGCGCCGGTCCCCTGTTACGAACTCGTCGAGATCAGCGGGTTGACGCGCTGGCGGGCGCGCTCGACCAAGGGTCTTTCTTCCTTTGTCGGCCGGGCGGAGGAGACGTCCCTGCTCGAGCAGGCGGTGCGGGAGGTGGGCGTATCCGGGCAGATCGTCGCACTGGTGGGGACCGCCGGCATCGGCAAGTCCCGGATGGCGCACGAGTTCGCCGGCAGCTTGCGGCATAGGGGCTGGCATGTCCTGGAGGCCGACTGCAGCCCCCTCGAGCAAAATGTGCCGCATGCGCTCCTCAAGAAGCTGCTGCAGAGCGCCGACCGGCTGGGGGATGGAGGGCCGGCGGCGTTCCCCGGATTTTCCGACGCTCAGGCGCCGGCCTACTCCGATCTCTGGCCGGCTGCGCTGTCGGCCGTGCTGGATCAGCCGCTCGACAATCCGCGCTGGGACGAGGCCGAGCCGCTGCTGCGGCGGCGGGTGATCAACGAGGCGGTTGTCGCCAGCATCGAGCAGGCGATCGCGGGCGAGCCGACACTGTTGCTGCTGGAAGATCTGCACTGGATCGACGGACAGAGCGAGGCCGCCATCGACGCGATCCTGTCGCTTGCAGCAAGCCGACCGCTCATGGCCCTGCTGACCTGGCGGACCGAGAATACCCCGGCATGGCTGGCGCGGCCCGAGGTCCGCAAGATCTGGCTGCGCTCGCTCGACGGTGAAGCGGCTGCCTCGCTGCTCAACGATCTCGTGGGCGAGGGTAAACATCTCGACGAGCTCAAGGCCCATGTGCTTCGCCATACCGGTCAGGTGCCGCTCTTCATCGAGGAAGTCGCCCGACAACTGCTCAATCGCGGAATGCTGCGGTCCGGGAGGCCCGAGTCGGTCGCCAAGGTGGCCTGGGAGGCGCTCGGGATTCCCCCGACCGTCCAGGGAGTGATCGCCTCGCGCATCGACGGTCTGTCGCGGGGCGACAAGTCGCTGCTGCAACTCGCGTCGGTCGTGGGGCCGCGGGTCTCGCCGCAGTTGCTGGCGGCGGTGACCGGCATGCCGGCGGCGCAATTGCAAAGCCAGCTGTGGTCGCTCGAGGTCCTGGACTTTCTCGTGGAGTCGCGCTGGGGGGCCTCGGTCGAGTACGAATTCGCGCACGATCTGATTCGCGAGGTCGCCTACGATTCGATCCTCCGTGCGCAGCGCGAGGATTTGCACCGTCGCATTCTTGCTGCCCTCGAAGCGACTTCTTCCGGACATGAGGAAGACGTTGCCGAGGCGCTGTGCCATCACGCCGAAAAGGCCCAGGATTGGGTCAAGGCCGATCGTTACGGGGAAATGGCGGCGAAGAAAGCCTTTGCCCGCTCGGCGTTTCGGGATGCCACGGGCTATTTCCAGATCGCGATGGAGGCGGTCGATAAGCTTCCCTTCTCGATCGCGCGCGAGCAGCGGGCGATCGACCTGCGCATCCAGGCCAGGCTCGCTTATGTTTCGCTCGGCGATATCGAGCAATGGTTGAGCCTTGGTCGCGATGGCGAGGCTCGTGCCGCGGAAATCGGCGATGAAGGCCGTCGGCTGGCATCGATTGCGATCCGCGCCGCGGCGCTGAATTTCTATGGCACGCCCTATGAAGCCATCACGGCGAGCGAAGAAGCGGTTGCGCTGGCGAACCGGCTGAATAACAGGACCTGGCTGGCGTTCGCCGAATATGGGCTGGGGCAGGCCTATTTCGTCTCAGGCAGGTACAGGGACGCCGGTCGTCTGGTTGGGCAGGCATGCGCACGCCTCGCCAGCGCGCCTGAAGAGGTTCCGCCGGGGACCACGGGGACCGGCCTGCTCGTGCTCTGCGAGATGATGAAGGGCATCGTCAGCGCATGGTTGGGCGAGTTCGACGAAGCCGAACAATGGTGTGCCCGAGCCGCTGATCTCGCCGAAAAGGCCGCGCGGCCATATGAACTGGTCGCGGCGGATTATGGCCGCGGTGTGGTCCAGATGCTGCGCGGGAATCTTGATGAAGCCGAGAATGCGTTCGATCAGGCGCTTCACCTGTCGCGCGAGAGCGAGGTTAGGCTGTTTCTGCCGCTTTTGCTGTGCGGTCTTGGAAATATCTACTCTCAGCAAGGTTACCCTGCACGAGCCCGCGATATCCTGCTCGAGGCGAGGGCCGAAGCCGAAGCGCTCGGTCATGGCACCAGCCTGGTTATCGTGTCGGCCTATCTCGGCCCCGCCTACGGTCAACTGGGCGAGGTCGAGCACGGGTTGACCCTCGTGCGTGCCTGTCAGGCCGGCGCAAAGCAGAAGGGATATGCGGGCATCGAGGCGCTGGCGGCCATGTCCGAAGCCAACATTCTGCTGTCGCAAGGCGAGCGATCCGAGGAGGACGCCATTGCCTGCCTCAAGCGAACGGTTGAACTCGCCTCCCGCCTGGAGGCCCGACCGCTGCTCGGGATCGCACGAGGCCTGTTGGCGCGCTTGCTGGCAGCCTCAGGAAGATCCGCCGAGGCAAAGGACGAGTTGCTCCAGGCCATCGAACTTTTTGATCGGTCAAAAATGACGGCGCAGCTGGAACGTGCTAAGGCTGCACTCTCCAAGTTTTCGGACTCATGAGATTTCCGTAGTACGGCACATGTTGGCCGGTTTAAGGGGAGCTGGTAATGGGCGGATTGGTTTATGGCGGAAAATTTGAGCAGCACATCAATGAATTGTACAGCCCGAAAAACATAAAAAAGACCGCAGAGAAATTTAAGGAATATGAGAAGGAGCACGGGCCTTACAAGTTCGGGCAGCAATATACAAAAATGCTGGTTCCTCAGAAGGAAAACTGGGCAGACGAATCCGGATCGACCGCGGGACATGCCAAGTGGGAGAAGCATTCCAGCGACATTCCGGCAAAGATCCGCAACCAGCTGACCAAGGTCGTTTCAGCCAATCTCCGGTCCAAGAAACCGCTACCGATGGTGCTGAAGGTCGGAGAGAATGTCGACGCGTCCCATGATTTGCATGTCAAGAAGTTCAAGCACAAGGGCAAGGCACACATCGGCCTGCATATGCTTTGTCCGAATACATCGCTGAAGAAATAACTGGTCGCGGCGCCGGCTTGTCGCTGGCTCCCGCCTTTGGAGCGCAGATCGCCGTGCCTCGGGACAACACAGATGAGACTCGCTCGGCTGCGAGCAGCAAGTTGTCGGTCCTGCGCAAGCATCCGTTCTTCAGCGATCTTGCCGCCGAGGCGTTGGACCAGCTCTGCCGTTATGCCAAGCCGACCTCGCTGAAGCGGGGCGCGACGCTATTCACCAAGGGTGATGCCGGCAACAGCCTCTATGCCGTGATCAGCGGCACCGTGAAGATCAGCGTGTCCTCGCCGGAAGGCCGCAACGCCATCCTGAACCTGATCGGCGCCGGCGAACTCTTCGGCGAAATGTCGGTACTCGACGGTCGGGTGCGGTCGGCCGACGCGACCGCGAACACCAATTGCGAAATTCTCGTCATCGACCGTCGCGATTTTCTTCCCTTCGTGCAGAGCCAGCCGGCGCTCGCGATGAAGTTCATCGAGCTGCTTTGCACGCGGGTGCGGTGGACCAGCGATCAGGTCGAACAGATCATCCTGCAGGATCTGCCTGGCCGGCTTGCGAGCGCGCTGCTTGGCCTCACCGAGAAGCGCAAGCTCGAGCCCGCGAGCCGAACCATCGCGATTACCCAGCAGGAAATCAGCGAGATGGTCGGCATGACGCGCGAGAGCATCAACAAGCAGTTGCGCGCGTGGGCGGCGCGGGACTGGCTGCGTCTCGAACACGGCGCCATCGTCGTGCTGGATGCAGAACCGCTGCGAGAACTTGCCGAGGCCGGTTCGACCGCAGGCGAGTAGCAAGAACGCCAGCCTGCAACCGTAGAAAAAAACGAAGCTTCTTGGAGAATTTGTGGCGGCAAAAAGTCGGCGCTGCAAAATAGATTCTTGCGCGTGACATACTGTGCGCAATCGATTGCGTTACCGTTCATCGAATAAAGGCTACTTAAAACTGTAACAGGAGTACACAATGTCGTTTTCGCAAATTGATTCAAATACGGCGAGCCAGCGCACTCCGGAGACGAACTCCCGAAGGCTGTTGGTTGTACATTGTGCAGTTCTGTTCGCGCTTCTTGGCCTCGCAATCGGCAACAGCGGTACGTCGGCACTGATCTCGGACACGGTTCAGGCGGAGTTCGTGGCTCCCGATTTGGGCGCTGCTCCGATGCAACTTGCTCGACCGGCGGTGGAAACGCGGACCGCAAGGGCCAATTGACGAAAGTCGCCGTGGGGTCGCGTTCGATTTTGAACGCGGCGGCATAGCGCGCCGTTGATCATGCTTCAGTCGGTTCACAAGCGAACGCTCGTGGCGCGAGATTGAGCAAATTGCGCTGAAGACGTGGGCGCCGAGCGTTATCGACCACGCAAGACGGAATCAAGCAAACGTCCGCGTGACGCGCGAGACGTTGGCAGTCTTTCGGATTGCGTGACGATGAATACACCCCAATACCGGGTCGCCCTTGATGGGCGTAGACCGGCTTCGCCGCATTTTCAGAGTTCTTGGAGATTTTGTGGCAGGCCAAGTTAACCTGAACTTAATAAATTGTCGGCAGGCGATACCTTTTTTGCAATCGTTTGCAGTATCCTGAAACCGTCACGCCGACGTGACTTGTACAGGAGTAAACGATGCTGCCCCCGCAAAATGATTCAAGCAACGCCGATCGGCGAAACAAGTCCGCACGACTGCTCGTCGTCAATGGCATCATCATCGGTGCGCTGGTCGGACTGGCCTTGATCAACCGGGGAAGTCCGACGTTGATTTCCGAAACGGTCCAGGCCGAATTTGTTTCGCCCAACCTGGGATCCGCAGCTCCGGTCCAACTCGCGCAACCGGCCATGCACGGATGGACCGCGCGGGTCGACTGAAGCGCGCGCTTCTCAAGGCGCCGCGAGATTTGCGCCGCGTTCGATCGTGACTTCGACGTCGACCAGCCCGCGCGAATGATTCATGTCCGATTGCGCCATGAGCAGGGTGAGGTCCTTGCCCCTCAGCGATGACAGAACTTCGACGAGGCGCTCGGACAGCGCCGGCGCAATCCCCTCGAAGGGTTCGTCGAGCAGCAGGCATTTGGTGCCGATGGCGAGCGCGCGGCCGAGCGCAACGAGCTTCTGCTGACCTCCGCTCAACAGAAGCGCCTTGCGGCCGCGCATGTCGCGAAGTTCGCCGATCGCCGCATAGACGAATTCGAGCCGGGCTTTGCTGTCGAGATGCGAGGCGCCATTGCGCCCGACGAGGCTCACCATGGCGAGTCCGGCCCGCCGCGAAGGGCTAGGACGTCAGATTGAACAGCTTGGCCGCGGTGCGCCCGAGGATGTCGGCCTTCTCGTCCTCGCTCAGGGATGCTGAAGCGAAGACGTGGTCCACCGGACGGAGCTGCCAGGGATAGGGGTAGTCGCTGCCAATGACGATCTGACCGGCGCCCACCTGTGCGGCCAGATGGCGGATCGCCTCCGGCGAGAAGATCAGGGAATCGAAATAGATCTGCTTGAGATATTCAGTCGGCTGTTTCTTGAGCTTGATCTCCGGATTGCAGCCCTTCGGTCCAACCAGACAGGCGTGGTCGGAGCGATCGGCGTACGAGCCCAGGAAGCCGCCGCCATGCGCGGCGATCACTCGCAGGCCGGGGAAGCGATCGAAGGTGCCCTCGAAGATGAGATGCGAGAGCGCGATCGTCGTCTCCAGCGGATTGCCGATGGTGTTGGCGAGCCAGCCGTTGCCGGCGAAGCGCTTGTTCAACTCCGGCACGCCTTGCGGATGAATGAACAGGGGCACGCCGAGCTCCTCGGCCTTGGCCCACACGGGATGGAATTTGGCATCCGAGAATTCCACGCCGCTGACCATGCCGCCGATCGCGGCGCCCTTCAAACCCTGCTTCTTCACCGCGGTCTCGAGTTCCTGGACCGCGAGATCCGGCGCCTGCAAGGTCAGCGAAGCGAAGGCTGCGAAGCGGTCGGGCTTCGCGGCGCACAGCTCGGCCAGCTTCTCGTTCTGGATCTTCACGATCTGCGCGGCGAGGTCGCGATCCCGATCGTACCAGAACGGGTTGATGGAGAGCACCTCCATATCGATCGCCTGCGCATCCATGACGGCGAGCCGCTTGTCGATCTCGATGAAGGCGGCCTCCGCATTGTTGACGGGCGGAATCTGCAATCGCGCGGCATCGGCGCCGAGCAGGGCGCCGGCCTCGCGGAATTGGCAGTGGGCGTGCACGTCGATCGTCTTGATCGTCTTGCCGCCGACCTTGACGGGGAGTGTCTGGCGAGCGGGCTCTTCGGCCTGCGCGCGATGCAACAGACCGCAGCCGCAGAAGACGATGCCACCGGCGATGGCCGCGCCGCCCGTTTTCAGGAAATCCCGACGTGAGCTCATGACAATTCCTCCCTGGCTTTTTTATCGGATCCCCGTCCCTTCGGACGGGAGCGATTTATGGTTGGGAGGTAACCTAGGACAGGCCAAGGCGAGGCAGCAAGGCGCTTGTTATGTGCGCGCTGCACAATCCGATCAGACCGGCTTGATACCCGCCTTCGCGATGATATCGCGCCATTTCGGCACCTCGTCGGCGATGCGCTTGCGCATGCCGTCCGGACCGAAGGCCGTCACGTCGAAACCGTCGTTGCGCAACTGCTCGGCAATCTTCGGCGTTTTCAAAATCTCGATCGCTTTGGCCGACAAGACGTCCACGATCGCGGCCGGCGTCCTGGCCGGCGCCAGGAACCCCTGAAACGTGTCGGAGATGAAATCGGCATAGCCGAGTTCCACCATCGTCGGCACATCCGGCAGGTCGAACCAGCGCTGCGTTCCGGTGACCGCAAGCGCCTTCAGTGCGCCGGATTCGATGTATGGGTGCGCCGGTGGCAGCGCTGCGACGGCAAGCTGCGTGATGCCGCCGAGGAGGGCCTGGATGGCGGGACCGGCTCCGGAAAACGGCACGTGCACCACCTTTATTCCGGCAACGATCTTGAGCAGTTCGCCCGACAGATGCGGGGTCGTACCGGCGCCTGGACTTGCATAGTTCAGCTCGTCAGGATGGGCGCGCGCCCGCGCCACGAGGTCGGCAATCGAGTTCAGGCCGATTTTCGGATTCGCCAGGATCACATTGGGTGAGGTTCCGAGTTCTGCGATCGCTGCGAAATCGCTGAACGGATCGTAGGGGATCTTCGCGTAGAGCCCGGGATTGACGACGAAGGCGCTGGAGGTGACCAGAAGCGTGTAGCCGTCCGGCTCCGCGCGGGCCGCGATCCCGATTCCGATGTTGCCGCCGGCGCCGGGCCGGTTCTCGACGATCACCGTTCCGCCAAGGGCTTCTCCGAGATGCGGGGCGAGGATGCGGGCCATGATGTCGGTTGGCCCAGCGGGTGCGAACGGCACGATGATCTTGATGGGACGTTCGGGATAGGCTGCGGCTCGCGCACTGTTCGGCACAATCGCGGAGGCTGCCGCGACGGCGGTGCCGAGACTCTGCAGCAATGCGCGGCGCGATGGCCTTGCTAGTCTCGAGGCGCCCATGGTGTTCCTCCCGAAGGGCGAGACGATACCCTCGGAGGCTGCTCCGGAAAAGCGGTAAACCGTGCCGCTTGCGGCAAACACGACGACTGATGAGCGGCGACATGTGCGAAGAAAGCGTGAGATCATGGTCCGATTTGCACGGCTGGAACATCGGGCAATTTCATGCCAATAGCGGATGTCGTTCGCCAGATTGCAATCGAAAGCCCCCGACCGCTTCCGGTGATCGAGTGCCGACGGGTACACTGGTGCATACTGATCTGAGAGGGAGCTGTCATGCAGCGACGCGAGGCGTCCAGCGGAGACACGTGGCGGGTGGGTGTCTTGTTTTCGAGGTCCGGCCTGATGGCCGTCACCGAGACCGAGCACTTTCTCGGGACTGCGCTTGCGATCCAGGAGATCAACCAGGCCGGCGGGATACTGGGGCGTGAGCTCGAGGTCGTGGCGTATGATCCCGGATCGGACCCTGAAACCTATCGGAAGCTCGCAGACCGGCTCCTCACCGAAGATGGAATCTCGGTCATTTTCGGATGCAGTACATCGGCCGCTCGCAAGGCGATCCTGCCGGCGATCGAGCGACGCAATGGGCTGCTCTGGTATCCTTCGTTGTACGAGGGCTTCGAGTACTCTCCGAATGTCATCTATACCGGCGCCTCGCCGAACCAGAACAGCTTTCCCCTGGCCGAATATCTCATCCGTACCTACGGCAGCCGCGTGTTTCTCGTCGGGTCGGATTACGTTTATCCGCGCGAATCAAACCGGATCATGCGTGACCTCATCACCTCCTACGGCGGGGAAATCGCGGGTGAAATCTATGTTCCCATGGACGCATCGGTCGCGGATCTCAACGCTGTTCTGAACAAGGTGAAGCAGCAAGGGCCGGACGTTCTGTTCTCGACCGTCGTCGGCCGCACGGCGCAGAGTTTCTATCGGCTCTATCGCGAGGCCGGCTTTGAGCCGGATCGGATGCCGATCGCAAGTCTTACGATGGCGGAAGGCGAGGTCCGGGAAATCGGCGTTGAACTTTGCGAGGGACACATCACGGCTGCGACCTATTTCGGTTCGCTCGATACGGACAGCAACAAGAGCTTTGCCGCCGACTTCCATCGTGCCTTCGGCGCCGAAAAGCCGATCAGCATGTGGAGCGCCGGTGCCTATGCGCAAGTCCGTCTCTTTGCTCTGGCGCTGGAAAGTGCTGGTACGCTGGATACGCAGCGTCTGGTCGATGCCGCACTTGGTCTCTCCTATGAAGCGCCCGAGGGTTCGATCCAGATCGATCCGGAGAACAATCATACCTGGCTGACGCCTCGTATCGGCCGGCTTCGCAAGGACGGCGTTTTTGAAATCGTCTGGGAGGCCAAGGCCGCCGTCAAGCCTGATCCTTATCTTGCCGTCACGCCGCTTGGCGCTCGCTGGATCAGCGAAGAAACTGAAGCGTTATGAAACCCGGAATTCGCCGTCTGATCGAGGAGCTGAGGGGCGCCAGAGTGCTGGTGGTCCACCCGCGCGATGCCGAAGGGGATGCACTGATCGATCAGTTGAAGCGTATCGGTTGCAACGTTCGCGGAATGTGGCCGCCTCCGGTGGAAATGCCGCGCGATATCGATACGGTCTTTCAGTTCGTGGACGCGTCGGAGACGCCGGCCTTCGCGGCCTCGGCTGCCGGCGATGGTCCGACATTCGTAGCCATCATCGATTATGAAAATCCGACCGTCCTGAAGCGCCTGCTCGACAGCAATGCGCACGGCGTGGTCAACAAGCCGATACGACCCTACGGCATACTGTCCTCGCTCGTGCTTGCGCGCTCGGTGCATGGATACACGCGGCGCCTCGAGGGCAAGGTCGAGAAGCTCGAGGAAACGCTGAAAGCCCGACGGGATGTCGACAAGGCCGTGAAGATTCTGGTCGCGCTGAAGAAGATCGGCGAAGCGGAAGCCTACGAGTTGATCCGCCAGCAGGCCACGCAGAAGCGCCTGTCGATGGCGCAGATCGCTGCGACGATCATCAGCGCTCAGGAAGTTTTGGGGGGCCTTGGCCTGATCGGCGATTCCAAGCAGTAGGCGCAACTGCCAACGCGATGAAAGTAGTCATGCGCGCTCAAATTTTCCTCACGGCGCAAGATTGACATCACAAGCGAGTTATGACGATCATCTCTGAGAGAACGGTTTCGGATATTGATTTCCGGATTGTTCGCGGCGGCCGGTAGGCCGCTTATACAAACGGCTACGCAGCCCTCGATCGGTGCCAGCTCGGCGCTATCGGGGGTTTTTTGTTTTGCGCATGAGGGAGCTTGGCGCGATGAACCCGCATGTCGATGCTGCGAGAGGAGCTGGGCTGGTCAAACTCGCCTGCCTGCAGATGCAGCCAAGCTTCGGCGACGTCGCATCAAACGTCACGAAATCGGTGCAGCTCATTGAAAGGGCCGCAGCTCGAGGCGCGAACCTGGTCGTGCTGCCTGAACTCTGCAGCACGGGCTATGTCTTCTCCAATCGCGAGGAGGCCTTTGCCGTCGCCGAAGAGGTCCCGGCGGGACCGACGGCTTCGGCGTGGATTGAATGCGCGGCCCGTCACCGGCTGCACCTCGTCGCCGGCATCTGCGAACGCGCGGGCAACAAGCTCTACAACAGTGCGGTCGTGATCGGCCCCAATGGCTATATCGGAACGTTTCGCAAGGTACATTTGTGGAACGAGGAAGCGCTGTATTTTGAACCGGGCGACCTTGGCTTTCCCGTCTTTCACACGCCGATCGGCCGCATCGGCGTCGCGATTTGTTACGACGGCTGGTTTCCGGAAACCTTTCGGCTTTGTGCCTTGCAAGGCGCCGATGTCGTCTGTGTTCCGACCAATTGGGTGCCGATTCCGGGCCAGGCGGATGGACGTCAGGCGATGGCCAATATTCTCGCCATGGCCGCCGCGCACAGCAATTCGCTGTTCATCGCCTGCGCTGATCGCGTGGGTGTCGAGCGGGGCCAGCCGTTCGAAGGTCAGAGCCTGATCGTCAGCTACACCGGATGGCCGGTCGCCGGGCCTGCCAGCCGGGATTCCGAAGAAATCATTCTTGCCGAGATCAACCTCAGCGAGGCCCGGCGCAAAAGGAATTGGAACGCCTTCAACCAGGTCCTCCGCGACCGTCGAACCGACGTCTACGACGAGATGCTCGGGAGCGGAGCCAAGCCCGGTTGGTACTGAACGACAAGTGAAGCCCTCAACCCCACTCTGCAGGAGAGATCCCCATGAAGCTAAGTCGCTCACTGTCCGCCGGGCTGCTTTTGACAGCCTCCATGATCGCTGTCTCCGCTGCCGCTCTTGCCGCGGAGCCGATCAAGATCGGTATTCCCGTTGGTCTGTCCGGCGCGAACAGCGTTGTGGCTCCCTCGGTCGTTCAATCGGCGCAGCTCGCGGTCGATGAAATCAACACGAAGGGTGGCGTGCTTGGCCGTCCGCTTGCGCTGGAGGTCGCGGACGACGCCTCCGGCGCCGCCGGAGCGCAGAAGGCCTTCGATTCCCTGATCTCCCAGAAGAAGGTGGACGTCCTGATCTCCATGGAAACCAGCGCCGCGCGCAATGCGGCGCTGCCGATCGTCACGCGCGGCAAGACGCCCTACATCTATACGTCGTTCTATGAAGGCAAATCGTGCAGTCCCTACATGTTCGTCAACGCCTGGGTTCCTGAACAGCAGGTTCCCCCGATCGTCGATTACTTCGCAAAGGAGAAGGGCGCAAAAAGCTATTTCCTGATCGGCTCAGACTACGCCTTTGGGCGAGGCATGCTGGCATTCACCAAGGCCTACATAGAGAAGAGCGGCGGCAAGGTCGTCGGTGAGGAATACCTGCCGATGGATGGCAGCGATTGGACTTCGATCATTTCCAAATTGAAAGGCGCCGCGCCCGATGCGCTGATCACCTCGACGGCGGGCGGCGCACCGAACGTGACCTTGACGAAACAGCTTCGTGCCGCCGGCGTGAAGCTGCCCTACGGTAACCTTGCGGTCGACGAGGGAACCGCCAAGTCGATGGGGACAGACGCAGAAGGCATCTTCCTGTCGGCGTCGTATGTGACGGGAATTGAGAGCGCCGCGAACAAGGACTTCCTGGCGGCAATGGCAAAGAAGTTTGGCGGTGACTTGAAAACACCGAACGACCTTTCAGTGCCGGAATACGAGGCGATCTATGCCTACAAGGCGGCCGTCGAAAAGGCCGGCAGCACCGATGGGGCCGGCGTACTCAAGGCCCTCGGAGACGTCAGCGTGCAGGGTCCGCGCGGAACCATCGTGATGTCGAAACAGCACCACGCTCCGCTCAGCATGTATCTGGGGCAGGTCCAGGGTGACGGCAGCGTCAAGGTCATCAAGAGCTTTCCCAGCGTCGACCCCGGCCAGCAGTGCCCCAATCTGAAGTCGTAGCCGCAATGCTTGCCTGCGGAAGGCGCCATGCGTCCGCAGGCAAGACCGGAGTAACCCAACGATGATGACCATCCTTCTGGATATCGTGACGACCGCGGCGATCCTGTTCATCGTGTCGTCGGGCCTGCTGATCGTGTTCGGGGTAATGAAGATCATCAATTTTGCGCATGGCGCCTTCATGACGGTGGGCGCGTATGCGGCCCTCATCACCTCACATCTTGGTCTGCCGGCGGTTGCGTCGCCTTTCGTCGCCTTTGCAGCCGGCGGCGTCCTTGGTGCCGCGGCTGAGGTCTTGATCGTGCGGCGGCTCTATAGCCGTCCGCTTGACGCCATACTGGCAACCTGGGGTCTCGGCATCGCGATCGGCCAGGTGCTGACATTGGTGTTCGGGCGCGAGGTGCAATTCGTCCCGGCGCCCGTGAGCGGAACGCTGGCTTTCCTCGGCAACGAGTATTCCGGATATCGTCTGTTGTTGGTGCCGGCGGCCGTGATCATTGGCGCGCTGTTCACGGCGCTGCTGGCCGGTACCAGGCTTGGACTCGCAACGCGGGCAGTCATCATGAATGAGACGCTCGCCCAGGGCCTCGGCATCGATAGCACGCGCGTGCGCCTGCTGACGTTCGGCATCGGGTGCGGGCTGGCGGCCGTCGCCGGTGCGGCGGTGACGCCCCTGGCAAGCGTTGACCCGAACATGGGGCTTCCCTGGCTGATCGGCGCATTCATGCTGGTCATGGTATCTGGGGGATCGTTGCCAACACTGGCGCTCTCCTGCTTCGTGCTCGGCGGGTTGCAGGTGCTCATCAGTACGTTTGTCAGTCCCATCCTCGGGGGCTTGACCATCGCTGTCTTGGCCGCGGTCGCCTTGCGGCTGAGACCTGAAGGGTTCGCGCGTGCCTGAGAACTCAACATCGGCAATCGATTTGCCCGGCGTGCGAGACAGGGCGATGGAGGTCGGGCGTCTCGGCATTCCCTGGCTCTTGGCGGTGCTCGCGATCATCGCCGGCCCCTGGTTCCTCGATGCGTACATCGTCAATATTCTCGTTCGCGCATTCTTCGTTGCGACCGTCGCACTCACGGTCGATGTTCTCTGGGGCTACAGCGGCTATCTCACTTTTGGCCAGTCGGCGTTTTTCGGGCTTGGCGCCTATGTGTTGGCCATCGTTTTTGTCCGTTCGGGATTTGGGCCGGCACAGGCCGTCGAAGCGTTGGCCTTGACGGTTGGCCTCGCCGCCGTTGGGGCGGCCTTGATGGGGTGGCTGTCGTTCTATCCGGGGTCGACACAGCTTTACGCTTCGGTCATCTCCCTCGTCGTTCCGATCGTGATGGTTCAACTTCTCTATTCGGGTGGCGCCTTTACCGGATCCTCCAGCGGGCTGGTCGGCTATGAGAGTTTTGATCTGTCGGTCGAGGGATGGTTTCGACTGGCAGGGCTTGGTGTCGTGGCGATCGGCACATTGGCCCAGATCGGAATCTCCAGCGATGCCGGCCGTCTGTTGAGCGCGATGCGCGACAACGAAATGCGCTGCGCCTATCTCGGCCTGAACACGCCGCGAATCCGTATCGTGCTGCTGGTGATCTGCGCCATCGTCGCGGCGTTGGCCGGCTTTGGCTATGCGGGATTTGGCGGCATCGCAGCTCCGGAAAATGCGAGCTTCACGTTTGGAACAGAGCTCGTGATCATGGTGGCGCTCGGCGGACGCGGAACGCTGGTGGGTGCGCTGTTCGGTGCTCTGATCCTGGAGGTCGCGAGCGCCTATCTGTCGGGCAGCCTGCCGTTCGTCTGGGAACTGATTGTCGGCATTTCCTTCGTGCTGGTGATCGTCGTATTGCCCGCCGGACTTTTTGGCAGCATCCGCGACGTCAGCGGCAAATTCCTTCGCAAGCCAGGCAGACAGGCTGTCACGTTGCAAACCTTGCCGCCTTCAAAGCAGCCGTCCATTGATGAGGTTGCCGTCGAGGTTTCAGGCCTCTGCAAGAATTTCGGCAGTCTTTCGGTTCTTTCCGACGTCGGTTTCTCGGCGCGCCGGGGAGAACTCGTCAGTCTTGTCGGTCCGAATGGCGCTGGAAAAACCACCCTCATTCGCTGCATCTCCGACGGCCGCGAACGATCGGCGGGCTCGGTCAAGATCATGGGCCAGTCGATCGACCGCCTTCCTCCGCATCGCATCGCTGCTTTGGGGCTTGGCCGCAAGTTTCAGACAGCCTCCGTCTTCGAATCCTTGAGCGTTGCCGATTGCCTGCGCATCGCGAAGACGAAACAAGAGCGCCCCTCGCTTGTCGCATCATCTTTGACGCTTGCGCTTCCGAGCGCTGCCCGTGCCGTTGTGGACACGTCCGGTCTGAGTGAACGCTTGAACGAAGAGGCGCGCTTCTTGAGCCACGGATTGAAGCAGGCGCTGGAATTGGCGATGGTCCTCACGCTCGAGCCGGAGGTCGTGCTGCTGGACGAACCCACGGCCGGGCTGACCCGCGCCGAACGACAGCGGTTTGCCGGAATATTGACCAAGCTCGTTGACGTCGAACGGCTTTGCGTCCTGCTGGTCGAGCACGACCTCGATTTTGTGCGGGAAATATCGTCGCGAATCATCGTCCTGCACCAGGGACATATTGCGCTGGACGGGACTGTCGAAGAAACGGTCGAATCCGCCCTCGTTCGGGAGATCTATAGCGGACAACGCTCCAGTTCGACCGCCGGAGCAACGCCATGACTCCCTCCCTGGAGCTAAGCAACGTCTCGAGCGGCTATGGCACTTCGGTGGTCGTACACAATACGACGCTTGCGGTGGCGTCGGGCGAAATCGTCGCCCTGATCGGCAAGAACGGCATGGGAAAATCGTCTCTGCTCAAGACCATCCTGGGATTCCTGCCTGCGCGGACCGGATCGATAAGGCTGTTGGGCAAGGACGTCACGGCGCTGCCGCCCCATGTCAGGCGGCGCCTCGCAGTTGCCTACGCCCCGCAGGAGCAGGCCTTGTTTCAGGATCTCTCCGTTCGCGACAATCTTCGTCTCGGCCTGATCGATGAGGTTGATTTCGATCAGCGCGTCGAAATGGTCGCGGGCTGGTTTCCGGTTCTGGCGTCACGCCTGCGTCAGCGGGCCGGAACGCTCTCGGGCGGTGAGCAGAAGATGCTGATCGTTGCGCGGGGGCTGATTGCGGAGCCCCGCCTGTTTCTGCTCGATGAAGTCACGGAGGGACTCCAGCCGTCCGTCGTCGACCGGGTCTCGGAGGTGCTTGCCCTGACGTGTCGTGCGCGGGGGACGGCAATGCTCGTTGTCGAGCAGCATATTCCGTTTGTCGTCGGGCTCGCCGACCGCTTCGCGGTATTCAAGCGGGGCGAGATTGTCGATGCGGGGCCGGTTGACGAGAATGCCGAAGCGCGAATTGAAAACCACATGTATCTTTAAATGCCGAACACCGCCACCGCGCGGATCGGCGAGGCGGTGCCGTCGCGCCACTTCATCGGCAGGCCGATGAAGGTGAACTGGCCCAGGCCGAGCAGGGCTTCAAGGTTGCACAGGCTCTCGATATGGGTGATGTCGAGATCGAGGCAGGCCTTGTGCACCAGCGCATTGACGTCGCCTTGCGGTCCCGGCCGCATCGAATCGATGCCGAAATGCACGACGCCCTGGCGCGCCAGCCACTCGGTCGCGGCGACGTTTACCCCGCAATTGTCGGTCGCATATTCCTTGCGCGGGAAGGTGCGCGCGTGATGGCCGGTGCAGAGCAGGACCGTGCCGCCCGTTGGCACCGGCACGCCCGCCGTCTTCACCGCTGCCTCGAGTTCGGCCGCGGTGATTTCGGCGCGCGGCGCAATGTGGCGCAGGTCGATGCAGATCCCCGGCACGATGCATTTTTCCAGCGGGTACTGGTCGATCGGGATGCCGCTCTTGCCGAAATGCCTGGGCGCGTCGATGTGCGTGCCGGCATGGTCGGGCATCTGGATGAACATCGAGGCGAGCCCGTGGACGTTGCCTGACTCGACGAAGGAGTCCTCATGGGTCTTCCAGACGCCGTGGATGACGGGCGGATGGCCGGGATAGGTTGGCGAGCGATGATAAAGCTCGCGGCTGAGGTCGACGATCTTCACGAAGGCTCCATGTTGGCGAAGACGTGAGAGCGTGGTCCGGAAAAGTGGCGCGTTTTCGGACTCTCCGCAAGCGAGCGCTGAACATCGAGGTCGGCGTTTTCGCTGCGGCGGACAAATTATCGAATGCCGCGAACATCCGCTTGACCCGGCCCCTGGGACAGCCCGGATAAGGGCAGCGGTCAGCAAACAGCGAGGTGATTCGTGAGCTCTTCCGCCCAATTCCTCAATCCCTCCGCAGCCGCTCGGCGGCTCGGCGTCTCCGCAAAGGCATTGCGACTCTATGAGCAGCACGGCTTGATTACCCCCAACCGCACTATGGCGGGGTGGCGGGCCTATGGTCCCGACGAGATGGCGCGGGCCGCCGAGGTCTTGACCCTGCGCGCGCTCGGGCTCAGCCTCGCCCAGATCGCACGGGTGCTCGGCGATGATCCGCAGGGCCTGGAGCCGGCCCTGGCCGCACACCAGGTAACCCTCGAAGGCCGGATTCGCGAGCTCGCCGGCGCGGTCGAGAAGGTTCGTGACATCAGGGCCGCTCTCGCGCAAGGCAAGTCCCCGACGGCTGGAGAACTGGCGCGCGTGCTGGGTCCAGCCGCCGCGTTCAGCGTTGCCTTCGATCTTCCCTGGCCGTGGGGCGGCGAACGGTTCGAACTGACCGACGTGCGGCCGTTGAATTATATCATTGGTCCGTTGGGCAGCGGCAAAACACGGCTGGCCAAGCGACTGGCTGAAACCCTGCCGAACGCCGTCTTCCTGGGCCTCGATCGGTTGGAGCACGGCGGCGCGACGGCTCGGGCGCAATTGGGTGCCGACCCGGCACTCAAGTCCAGGGTCGATCAGACCCTGGCCTGGCTCGTCGAGGACGGCGCTGCCGCCTCGGAGGCGCTCGTTGCCCTTCTTGTCGGACTGGAATCCGAAAGCGCGGCCATCGTGGTTGTCGACATGGTGGAACAGGGGCTGGACCAGGCCGCGCAGGAGGCCCTCATCGCATACCTGCGCCGCCGCGGGCCCGGCGCGCGGCCGCTCTTCTTGATGACGCGCTCTTGCGCGATCCTGGACTTGGCTGCGGTGGGCACCGAAGAGGCGATCATTTTCTGTCCCGCCAACCACAGCCCCCCGATCAGCGTCGCCCCGCATCCTGGTGCCCCGGGCTACGAGGCGGTCGCCACTTGTCTGGCCTCGCCCGAAGTGCGGGCACGGACGGAAGGTATGATCGCGTGGAGGCCCCAAGTGGGACCACAAGTGGGACCACAAGTGGCGTGAGGCGGCTCTTTGCAGGCAGCGAACATTTTCGAATGCTCGCTCGTGGCGCCACGCGGATATGCCGACGCCGTCAGCCGCAATGTCTCAGCGCGCTTTGGGGAGGACAAAGACCTGGCCGGGATAAATACGATCTGGATCAAGGATCCGATCCCGGTTCGCGTTGTAAACGACCGAATATCGCGTGCCAATGCCGTAGGTGAGGCGGCTGATGCGCCACAGGCTGTCGCCACGGGATACGACCATGGTCCCCATCCCGGGCCCGGCCGCCGCGGACGACGCACGTCCCTCCGCCGGCGCGGTGGCGGCCGCCACAGGCGGCGGCCGTGTGAGAGCGGCGCTCTGCGGCAACGAGACAGCAGCGCTCTGCGGCAACCGGCTCGCCGCCGCTTTGTCCGGGAAATTGGGCGGCGCTTCGCCGTACGATTGCAGCGGGCCAGGGGAAGGCTGTTCTGCGTTCAATGCGACCGTCACGCCGTGCTTGGATGTTGTCAGCGTGCCGTTAGGCAGCTTGGACCTCAACGTCAGCTCGTAGTCCCCAGCCGGAAGTCGGGGAGGGACCATGACAAATTGTCCGGATTGATCCGCGACCGCTTGGTCATGGCGCTCGCCGTTACGCAGTAGTTCCACGGTGGCGCCTGGCGCGGCCCTGCCGGCGATGACCGCATCGCCGCTCCGCTCGATGCGGGCAACGTCGAACACGGGGGCGGACTCATCGGTGGCCGGCGGCAGCGGCGGTGCGGTGAGTTCTGCCGCAACAGCGTTTGCCGTGGCTTGCGCCGTTGCGAGAGCAGGCGAGCTCTCAACCCGAGCCGCCGATGCGGGTGGCGAAACCATAAGCGCGGCGGCCGCGACTTTGGTCTCGGGCGGCGGTTCGTGCCATGTTTGCGTGACGCCGAACGCAATTGCTGCGCCACATGCTGCAACAAGCGCGAGCGACGGCACGATGATTCGGCTCATCGTTGTAGCTGTCATTGTTAGCGCCTCTACCCCATTGATGGCTTTTTGGTGCTCACCGGCCGACCCTGCGCTGATTTTTTTCAACCATCAAGTCCGCTTCACCGGAATTCGGTCGGTCAGCCGTTCTGACCAATGTGGTTGCGCAGAAACGTGAAGGGCCGCGCGAGGCCTCGGAACGCGCGATGGTGTTGAAAACCAGGCGATGAGGCAATCGCGATTCGCCTGTCGTTTTTGTGACCATCAGTTGGCGATCGTCGGTCGCAAACGTTTCTGGTCCTGTCACGCAATCTCAAAATGCGCGTCATCGTCGCGGCCTAAGAACGCGCCTGTCGCCTTGATTCCCAAAAATCAACAGGAGAAAACGATGCAAAGAATGGCGCTTGTGCGCAGGTTTGCCCTGCTCGGCGTTTCGCTCGCGGCCCTTGCGCTTTCGCAAGGTGTTCGCGCGGAGGACCCGCGTGATCATGATCACATGGAGACCGCGTCGCCGATCAAGCACGTCATCATTATCGTCGGCGAGAATCGCGGCTTTGACCACCTGTTTGCTACTTATGTGCCGAAGTCGCGCGACGCGCGGGTGTTGAACCTGTTGTCCGAGCACATCGTCAAGGCCGACGGCTCGCCTGACGAAAATTTCGACCGAGGCCACCAGTTCCAGCTCACCTCGGCGCCGAACGGCGGAAAATATTTCATCAGCGCTGGCGCGGCCAACAAATCATTGTATTCAATGCTGCCCGCGCCTGACCTCGGCGGCGTACAAAATCCGCCAGCCGCCGCGATTCTCGGCCTGCCGGGAGGCGATCCCGGATTGCCCGCCGCCGATCAATTCCTGTTCGGAACCGGCGGCACCGGCCTGCCAAACAATGTAGGCCCGGACATCCGCATCACCAACGTCAACACCTTGCCGCCCGGCCCATTTCAGATGACCGGCCCGACCATGCCCTACGACGCCTATACCGGCGACACCATCCACCAGTTCTTCCAGATGTATCAGCAGATGGATTGTGCGATCGACGCCGAACACGTCACGCGGCACAATCCGACCGGCTGCCTGCATGACCTGCAATCAGCCATCACCACGACCTATGCGACCCCGCCCGGCGGCATGCCGCACGATACCGGCCAGACCATGGCTTTCTTCAACATGCAGAAGGGCGATGTGCCCTATCTGAAATTCCTCGCCGACAATTACACCATGAGCGATAATTATCATCAGCCGGTGATGGGTGGGACCGGGCCTGATAGCGTGCCGCTGGGCTTTGCCGACCAGGTGTTTTTCGGCGACGGCAGCGGCAATGCGGCGACGCCACCGGCGACCAGCATCTACAATCCCGATCCGTTGCCCAATACGCTCAACCAGTACACATCGCGAAAACAGTGGTTCAATTGCTCGGATGCGACGCAGCCGGGGATCAAGCCGATCCTGGATTATCTCGGCAAGCTGCCCTACGCCGTGCAGACCAAATGCGATGCAGGCCACTACTACAACGCGGTGAACATCAGCCCGGCCTGGACGCCGCAAGGCACGCCGAGCGGGGCGGGTTCCATCCCGCCGGTCACCATGACCAGCATTGGCGATCTCTTGAGCGCCAAGCAGATCCCGTGGAAGTATTATGGCGGCAGCTATAAGGTTTCCGGGACCGGCGCGCCGCTCGACGGAATCTATTGCAACATCTGCAACCCGTTCGAGTATCAGCTGAACTATCCGGCGATGCGCGCCGACCATATGCGTGACGTCACCGATCTCTTCACGGATCTCAAGAACGGCACGTTGCCCGCGGTGTCCTACGTCAAGCCCGACGGCGCCTTGGACGGCCATCCGGCATCATCGAAGTTCAATCTGTTCGAGGCCTTCACCAAGAACATCATCGAACTCGCCCAGAGCAACAAGGAGCTGTGGGAGAGCACGGCAATCTTCGTCACGGTGGACGAGGGTGGTGGATATTATGACTCCGGCTTCATCCAGCCGGTCGATTTCTTCGGCACCGGGCCGCGCATTCCGATGATTGCGGTTTCGCCGTTCTCACGGGGTGGTCACATCAGCCACGTCTATAATGAGCACTCCTCGTTCGTGAAATTCGTGGAACGCAACTGGCATCTCGGCAAGCTCACCGCGCGCAGCCGCGACAATCTGCCCAACCCGCGGTTGGACGACGACAACGCTTACGTTCCCGTCAACATGCCGGCGATCGGAGACCTGTTCGATCTGTTCGCTTTCGACAGGGATCACGATGACGAGCGCGACCAGGATCGGGGCGGCGGTCGGGATTCCAGGTAAGTCGATCGACGAGCATGAGCCAAACGAGATGGGGCCGGCAGGTTTGCTGCCGGCCTCGATTCATCGAGGCTTGCTCACCGCAGCACGTGGCGCGGCAGCCAGAGCGAGACTTCGGGAAGATAGGTCACCGCCATCAGCACCAGGAACATCACGCCGTAGAACGGCCAGATCTTCCGCATCACCTGCTCGATCGTGACCTTGCCGACGGCGCAGCCGACGAACAGGATCGATCCGACCGGCGGATGGCACAGGCCGATGCCGAGATTGAG
>WNGQ01002217.1_pt1 | contig 33373 bp, 26 predicted proteins | sample 5407661 | NCBI WGS metagenome assembly WNGQ01 (sample SAMN13153382, study PRJNA577476) | soil metagenome | isolation source: 60 cm soil or saprolite under Garry oak tree replicate 2 | place: USA:California | collected 2016-06-15 | reverse complement strand
AGAATCCGGTGATCATGCTGGACGAGATCGACAAGGTCGGCAGCGACTGGCGGGGCGACCCGTCGGCGGCTCTGCTCGAGGTGCTCGACCCTGCCCAGAACAACACGTTCCGCGATCACTACCTGGAGGTCGACCTCGATCTCTCCGAGGTCTTGTTCATCCCGACCGCGAACGTCTCGGAGACGATCCCGGCGCCGCTCCTGGACCGCATGGAGCTCATCAGGCTCGACGGGTACACCGAGCAGGAGAAGGTCGCCATCGCGAAGGACCACCTGCTGAAGCGCCAGGTCAAGCAGGCGGGATTGAAGGATGACGAGGTCACCGTGACCGACGAGGCCGTCATGAGCGTCATCACCGACCACACCCGCGAGGCCGGCGTGAGGAACCTCGAGCGCGAGCTCGGGAAGATCACGCGCAAGGTCGCGACGAAGGTCGCCACCGGCAAGCTGACGCCACCAGTCGAGATCACGCAGCTGCGCGTCAAGGAGTTCTTGGGCAAGCCCAGGTTCGACAACGAGGTCGCCGCTCGGACGTCGGTGCCAGGCGTGGCCACAGGCCTCGCAGTGACCGGCGTGGGTGGAGATGTGTTGTTCGTCGAGGCGACGGCCACCCCTGCTTCAAAGGGACAGGGCAGCCTCCTCCTCACGGGCCAGCTCGGCGACGTGATGAAGGAGTCGGCGCAGATCGCGCTCTCGTACGTGCGGTCACACGCTGCTGATCTGGGGATCGAGTCCGACGCGATCGAGAAGGCGTTCCACATCCACGTGCCCGCGGGCGCAGTGCCCAAGGACGGGCCGTCAGCCGGCGTGACGATGACGACCGCGATCGTGAGCCTGCTCACCGGCCGCGCGGTGCGAAGCACCGTGGGCATGACCGGAGAGGTCACGCTGCAGGGCCTGGTGCTGCCGATCGGCGGCGTCAAGCAGAAGGTGCTGGCCGCTCACCGAATGGGCCTGAAGGAGGTCATCCTCCCGAAGCGCAACGAGAAGGACATCGACGATGTCCCCGAGAGCGTGCGCAACGAGATGACATTCCACCTGGCGAGCCGGGTCGAGGAAGTGCTGAAGTTCGCGCTCGAAGAGCCCGCCGTCGCGCACATACAGGCCGCCTGAGCTGAAAGTACTCGTCCCGGACGGGCCGATGAGGCGCGAGCTGGAGCCGCTACCCGACGGCGTCCAGCTCGTCGCCGAACCGGCACCGGATGTCGAGTTCGTCGTTCTCAACTTCGATGTGGCGGGCCGGCTGCCCACACTGTTCGACGAGCTTCCTGGGCTGCGGGTGATCCAGTCGCTAAGCGCAGGCGTCGACTGGTTGCTGCCAAAAGTGCCGCCCGGGATCGTCGTGTGCAGGGCGGTCGGCGTCCACGACGCGTCGGTATCGGAATGGGTGGTGGCGGTGATCCTCGCGACGCGCCGCCGCCTCCTCGAGTTCTGGGATCTGCAGCGACGCGCCGAGTGGAACCGCGACATCGCCGAGGCAACCGACGGCTGGCAGCATCCGATCGACGATCTCGAGGGCGCGACGGTCCTGGTCGTCGGTCATGGTTCGATCGGGCGAGCCGTGGCGGCACGGCTGGCGCCGTTCGGTGCGCACGTCATCGGCGTCGCCAGGCACCCGCGCAATGACGCGCGATCCGCGGATGAGCTGCCGCGGCTGCTGCCGGAGGCGGACGTCGTCGTCAACCTCCTGCCGCTGGTGCCCGAGACCGAAAAGTTCGTCGACGCCGCTTTCCTGGCGCGCATGAAGCAAGGCTCGCTGTTCGTCAACGCGGGCCGCGGCAAGACCGTCGACACGGAGGCGCTGCTCGCAGCCCTGAAGTCCGGGCGCATTTGCGCGGCGCTGGACGTGACCGATCCCGAGCCGCTACCTTCCGACCATCCGCTCTGGCACGCTCCCAACCTCCTGATCACGCCGCACATCGCGGGCACGGTCAGTCGATGGGAGTCGCGGGGCTACCGCTTCGCCGGCGAGCAGATCCGCCGCTACGCCGCGGGTCGGCCGCTGCTTGGGGTCGAGACAGCTGGTGCTCCCGCCCAAAACGCCTAAGCCGCCTCTGCCACGAGCGCGCGCAATCTCAGCCACGTGAACAACGCCGACCCGGCTGAGCATTACGCCCGCATAGGACTTTGGGCCCTGCCGATTTTTGCCGCAACACTGTTTGCCGGCACCATCACGCACCAGCCCGCGCCGCAGACCGATCTTGCGGGCTGGTCACGTTATGTCACAACCAACGAGTTCCTTTTCAGCCACATCGTGTTCAGCATCGGGGGATCGGTGTTCGGGGCAATCGGCTCGGTTTCTTTGGGCATCGTGCTCATGCACCGCGGATCAGTGAAGCTGGGGCTGTGGGGTCTGCTCACGGGGCTATCTTCAAATGTCATCGGGCCCTCGATCTTCGGCATCGCTGCGTTCGCCCAGCCGGCGATCGGTCGCTTCTACCTCGCCGGCCACCACGACCTTGCCCCGAACCTCTACAACGACGCGGCCCAGGGAACGCCGATGGTGATCGTCGCGCTTGTCTTTATCGCCCTCCTGGTCACCAGCTTCATCGTGTTCGGAGTCGCATTCAGCCGCCTCGCCCTCATGCCGCGCGCAGCCGGAATCGGATATGCGCTTTCGGGACCACTTTTCGCAGTGCTCGGCTTTGCGCTTGACAACTGGATTCAGAGCGCGGCCGCGCTCCTGATGACCGGAGCTGCTCTCTGGATGGTCGTCGCTCTTCGCCGTATATCAGGGGCTGCTCTCCTCCAGCCTCGCCCCGCGCCCTAGCTCCCCCGCGGAATATTCAAATCGGCAGCACACTTGACAGCTACGTGGGACGCAACTCACGCGAGATTCTGGAGGCGTCGACCGTGATCGCCGTCGTGGGCGCGTCACGAGATCCCAATAAGGCAGGCGGATCCGTGCCGGCGGGCCTGCAGCGGCGAGGGTTCCGCATCATCCCCATCAACCCTTACGCGGGCACGCTGTTCGGCGAGCGCGTCTATCGCTCGCTCGCGGAGGTGCCCGAGAAGATCGACCTGGTCGATGTGTTCCGTCCTGCGGGCGAGGCTGCGGACATCGCGAGGCAGGCGGTCGCGGTGGGCGCGCAAGCGCTGTGGCTGCAACTCGAGATCCGCTCTGACGAAGCCCGCCGGATCGCCGAGGCCGCGGGGTTGGATTACGTCGAGGACGAGTGCACCGCGGTGACCAGCTCGCTCTACCGGATCAAGAAGGAAGCCGCGGCGTAGCGATCGGGCAATTCACGCCCCTCTCCCTAACCCTCTCCCCTGCGGGGAGAGGGGATTCCGATAATCTCCCACCCGTGGCACGCACCCGGCTCCACCATCGCCCGCGCGATCGCAGCGTCGAATGCGAGCTCAAGTTCCGCGTCGCGGGACCGCAGGAGCATGCCCGCGTTCGCGCGGTGCTTCGCCGGCGCGCCGCGAGGCTGGAGGGCAAGTACGACGAGGAGAACTATCGATTCAACGGTCCTGGGAAGTCGACGCGCCGGATCACGCTCAGGTTGCGAGTGCTCGACGGTGGTCCGCGAGGCGTGCTGACCGCGAAGGGCCCGGCCAGCTTCGTGGGCGGCGTCAAGGTGCGCGAGGAGACCGAGGTCGAGGTCAAGGACGCGCATGCGACGCTCGACCTCCTGGCCGAGCTCGGCTTTCGCGTTGAGTTCGTCTACAACAAGCACCGCGCGATGTGGACCCTCGATGGAGTCGTGACGGTCACGCTAGACACGCTCGTGTTCGGTTCGTTCGTCGAGCTCGAAGGTCCGCTCGAGGTGCTGCCCGAGCAGGCGCGCAGCCTTGGCTTCGACCCGAAAAAGGCTTTGAAAGACAGCTACTCGGTGCTGGCACGAAAACACCTCCAGTCGACCAAGAAACAATCAGAAAGATGACGGCGGTTATCGACATTGCCCGCAGTGGGTGCGGGCTGGGAAGCCTGATGCCTACGAGACTGTCGCCACGAAATCGCCTTTGAAGCCGAGATCGTGAATGACAGCAGGCTTGTCGAGGCTGATCCACAGCAGGTTCCCTTCGTCCGGCCCACCGATCGTGTTCGCGTCTGGCGTCACTCTGCCAACCACGGTGTTGTTGTTCAACCAGCCTTCGACTCGGAACCCTGTGGGCATCGCAACCATGCCGCCGGCAAGCGTCTCGACATGGGAGTTGTCCGAGATCGCTCGTCCATCGGGCGAGATGTGCAGGTCACGTGCGTCGAATCCATCCACATGAGTCGTCCAGATGACCTTGCCTGATAGGTCGCGGACCGTGACGCCGTAGTTGCCGGAAGTGCACGGGATCAACCCATTTGACTGGACGGACGCCGATTCACAGTCCGCTCCGCCCAGCTGCGTGGTCTTTTTCCCGGCATCATCGAACATGTAAAGCGGTCCGCCCCACCAGGCGTTCTGAGACGTAAGGGCCTCAGGGAGCATGGCAACCGGCCCGGACGAGGTCCACGCGACCGGGAAGATCGCCGCCGGGCCGCTGGCGCCGGACGGGGCTTCGAGATGGACCAGCGTCTTTGGCTGCCCCGCTGCCGTCGCCGTCTTGAGGTCGAATTTGGTCGGCCCTACAAGAGTTGGCCACGAGCTGCCCGACGCAGGCGGGCCGACGGCCGGAAACGTGACGATGCCCGCCAGGACGCGAGAGCCATCGGGGCTCACCACGAACCACGTGTCCTCCTGCGCCCCCTGCAGTGGGAACTGAGCCACGAGCTGCGGCTCGCTCCCCACCTTGAGCGCCCGGATATTGCCTGCGCCGTCGATGTAATAGACGCTTGATCCGACGACCTGCGCAACGCTTTGAAGAGGCGTGTACGCGTCTGGGATCACCGGTCCCAAGCGAGCCTGGAAATCGGCCGTTGCCCTTACACGGCCGTCGAGGCCCACTATCGCGACCGTACCCGGTGCGGTTGTCCCGGAACCCCCCTCGGTGACCGCGAACAGGACTTCGGCTGCGGTGCTCTTCGTCGTCGATGGGGAACCGCAAGCGCTTACGAGCAGCAGCAGAAACACAAACGCAGAGCCAAACCTGAACGTGAACATGTCGCTTCTCCGGGAAAGCCCTGCCACTCCTCGCGATCTTTCGAGCTCGCCTCTGCGACCTTGAACGCCGATGGCGACCAACGGTTACGTTCGCTGCTGCGCACGGGAACGACTCTTAAGTTCTTACGGCCGACTCAGGACCGGTGAGCGTGATTGCGGCCCGGCGATGGCCAGCGATAACTGGGGCACGTTCGACGAGTGCTTGAGCAGCACGACTCGATATGAGCTCGCAGGGGGTTCAAGGCGCGTAATGCTCAGCAAGTGGGTAAACGATGCCCGCGCTGTCGTTGAAGGATCCGACCGACCACAGGCTGTTGGAAGCAATCGCCACCACGCCCACAAAGGTACTGCCCGTGCCACCAACCACCGGGAGGACCATGTTCCACTGCAGCCCGTCCCAGTGCTGGGCAAGGGGCCTTGGACTGCCGGCGCCGTCGAAATAGGTTCCTACGGCCCAGACATCTGATGAGCTGACCGCGGCGACCGACATGAAAACACTCGACGCTCCGCCGACAAGTCCTATCGTCACCGACCAGGCGGAGCCATTCCAGTGAAGTCAGTCAGGGCTGGTCGCTTCCGATTCGGGATGTATCTCGCATAACCACGCCCGGGGCCCCAGATAGCAGGCGGTCAACAAGCGTGTGAGCGGCCGGCTCGTCACCGCGTATGGTCACCGTCAGGCAGCGGCGACCAACCGTGACCTGGTCCTCTAGCCTGATCAGCTTCCTCACCTCCGGCACAAGCGCTCGGAGACCGCGAGCCTGATTGTTCACTTCCGTTGGGACCAGCATGAGGCGCTGAACGGTTTCGTGATGCGCTCGCATCACGTGGCCGTGCATGAGCACGCGCTTGGACGTGACGATTGGATGCCAGATCCCATTGTCACGTCCTCGGTGGGTGAAACGGCCGAGGCGTGCAGCCACCCTGGCGCTCGCCTCCAGAGCCATCGTCGTGAGGATGTACCGCGCCGGCACCCCACCGCGGCGCCAGAGTCTCCAGCCTGCCGCCAGCGGTGACGTCAGGCTCATGGATGAAACCCGGTAGCCGCTGATGGAAGCCAGGCTCATGTGGCCCCGATAGATACGGGTCCGCTGAGCTATGAACTCCCGCAATGTTTCCGGCCCGTGGTTGCGAACGATGGCGGTCGGGACGTATCTGAGCTGGAGTCCCTGATCGAGGATCTGGTGCTCCATTGTGGCCTCGTCAACGAGCGTGCCGGCGTCGATGGAGTGCAGCACGCGCCGAAATGCGACAGCTTCGCCCAGCTTCGGCTTGCGAAGCGAGAGCTCGTGATGCACGTCCCAGAGGATGTTCACCGCGTGGCCAACGATGCCGTTGCGCGGATTCGTCGGGACCGGCCTGGCCCCGGTCATGCCCACTGATCCATCCACAAGCGGCTCGACGAGGCGAGCCAATGAGCCAGGGGTGAAAACCACGTCCCCACCCAGGATCACGACGAAAGGCTCAGAGGAGTTGCGCAGCAGCATGTTGAGAGCGCTCGCCTTTCCTGACCGCTCCGACTCCACCACGAGCCGGACCCGCCGGTCTTCGGACGCAACAGACCGCACGATCTCTTCGGTCTTGTCGGTGCAACCACTCGCGATCACCAACACCGACCGGACCCTTGTCCGCCCGTCCTGGTCGGCGAGGATCGCCCGGAGGCATGCCTCGACCGTCGGCTCCTCGTTGTGGACCAGGACCCCGACCACCGTCGCTTGCAGCGGGTGATACCTGGGCTCATAACGACGATCAATCCGATCTAAGGCGGCGGCCATCGCTTTCAGACCGCCCCGTCAGATGTAGTGGTTACAGCAACGCGTGTCGGTGGCGAACTCATGTCATCGGTCCTCTCAGTGGCTTCGATAGTTGTCGGGTCGCCTGGTCGCTGGAGTTAGGAGTTCTCTGAGTGGCCCTTGCCTCGTGAGCTGCCCTGGCCGTGCCCGTGGCCGTTGGTTGATGACGTATTTACGTTGACTTTGGACGACGTGCCGTTTTCGTCGCTTACGGACGAGGCGGTGACATTGCCTTCGCCCTCGTCATTCGATGTTGCGACCTCAAGCCCGAATTTGGCCAGGCCTTCGCCCTTCCCAGGGAAGGGTCGATTCGGGCATGGCTTGCCGTGGTCGTGGTAGCCGTAGCCCTTCACGCCGCAGTTGTATCCGAAGCCGCCCGTACCGTTTGAAGCGAGCGACGGCAAAGGCGCCAGATAAGACACCGCCAGAACTGCCGCAACCGCACCCGCGGGTATGAGCCGGCGCCACTTCGCCGCACTGATGAAAATCACGGTCGCCTCCTTTCGGAGATTCCCGTTCCCCTCGCCGAGTCTCGCACGGTAAACCAGCGGCACGGTCGGTGTCAAGACCTATTCGATTGGCCCTTGGTTTTCCTTGAGTGGCTGATGAAAATCAGTTGGAATTGCCTCTGATTCGGACGCTGAGCAGGTTGCCACCGCCGGGCCTGCGATGAAGTGCTCCCCCTCGCATGCACGGTGACGAAACCTTGTCACCATAGTGTGGAGTTGGCAGACCCGACGTCGGTCGCTCAAGCAAGCCACGCCCCGGGAATCGTGGGCTCCAAGACACCTGCCAATAGGTTTCAAGCCCTGGCGCCGGCCTTCTGGGTGAGTTTGATCACGTTGGCGGTGGTTGGACCGTGGCTGAGCTCGGGCTATGTCTTTGGCACCGACTTCGCCGGTCCTAGGCACTACCCCTTTCCTGACTTTCCGACGAGTTACGCCGCTTTCCAGGCCGCGCTGGCCCTGGCTGCCGTCGCTGTTCCGGCTGACGTAGTTGGAAAGGTCCTCATCGTCTCGATATTCATGGCAGCGGGACTGGCCACCTACTATGCGGTGCCTGCCGGACCGCCTGTTGCGCGGGCTGCAGCCTCGCTCGCTTACATGATCAATCCGTTTGTCTACGACCGCTTGGCTTACGGCCAGCTCACCGTACTCGCCGGCTACGCGGTCTTGCCGTTCGTGGCACTTACAGTACGCCGGCTGATTCTCGCGCCGAACGGGCGACGGGCGTTGTTCGCTGCCGCCAGTTTGGCGCTTGTGGCGATTCTGGACATCCACATGGCACTCATCGCGGGCGCCATGTTCGTGGTGCTCGTGGGAACCTTCGTCGCCATCGAGAAGCCGGTCCGGGATCGCGCGGCTCGAGTCGCCGGCTACTTGCTCTTATCAGTCGTGATGGCCACGGTGGCCAGCTCGTATTGGCTCATTCCACTGCTGAGCGGGAAAGGTCCTGAATCACAAACACTCGCGCAGATCGGGGACGCAGATCTGACTGCTTTCAGCACGACCGCAGACCCAAGCCTCGGCGTGCTTGTGAACGTTATGGGGCTTTACGGCTTCTGGGCGGAGGACACCGACCGCTTCGCTTCCATGAAGGACTTCGCGACTTTATGGCCCGTGATTCTCGTCATTGTCCTCGTATTCGTATGCGCCGGCGCTGTTGGTGGCTGGAGACGAATTGACTTCGCCGATTTCGAGCACATTCGCCCCTGGGTGGCAAGCATGCTTGTCGCGCTGGTTGTCGCTGTCGTCCTGGAGATCGGCGTCGCCGATGCTCACACTGCTCCGCTCGTGCACTGGCTGGATGCGGTGTTCCCGCCTTATCGAGGGATGCGCGACGCAGGAAAGTGGGGCGCCATCGTCGCGCTCGCCTATTCGCAGTTGATCGCATTGGGTTTCGTCGCCATCAGACGAGCCATACGGGATTGGCTCCAGTCGCCCGCGAGCCGAGAGACTGCGGTCTGGACTCTCGTAGCCATCGTGCTGACGTTACCCCTCTACTACGGCAACGGGCTCTTGTATGGAATGCACGGTCAGATCCACCCATCCGCCTATCCATCCGGGTGGTACGCGGCCGATCGCGCCCTATTGGCCGACCCGCACCCAGGACGCACGGTCTTTCTTCCATGGCATGGCTATCTCGAACTCTCATTTGTCCACAATTCCAATCGCGTTGTCGCCAACCCTGCGCCAGGGTTCTTCTCAGTAAACGTTGTAGCCAGTGATGATCTCGAGATCCCTGGCATCAGTCCACCTACGGATGAAGATCAGGTCATGCTGGCCGGTTTGGTCGCTCAAGCAGGCGGAGGCAATTGGAGTTCTCAACTCGCAGCTCGCGGCTTCAAATACATTCTTCTTGCGCATGAGCTCGACTGGGAAGACTACGGCTACCTCGATCGCCAACCAGATCTTGTTTTGGTGAAGGACTATGGATCGATTGAGCTGTACCGCAACATGCTCTGGCACGCGTGAGGGCGAAGTCTTGTGGACCAACGTGACCTTCGCCAGGCGCGGCTAGCATCGACTTGGCGCACCCTGCCAAGAGCGGTTCCGTAGAGCAAGCCTTTCGCACGTCTGTCGATGCTCTCAGTGCATCGACAGGGCTTTCTCGTCGAACGGTCCAAGCACTGAGAACGGGAGCAACACGCCTGCAGCTCCCGTTTGGTCCTTTGATGGTAGGTCTCGTAGTCCGCTTGATCCTGGCCCCGTACACCGCCGTGAGTTACGACGTCGCAGTCTGGTTTCACACCGCCTTATCCGGCTACTACGGCGTACCTCTGTATGCTCGCCCGGGCTTCTCGTACCCTCCGGTTTGGGGCTACCTACTCCAGGTTCTTGGAACCGCAATACACGTCACCGGGTTTGGGCCGAACTTTATAGGAGTAATCAACCCAAGCTTCATCCCGGCCAGCGACATTACGGGTGATTTCACGGACGTAGTCACTTCCCCTGGCTTCAACGTGCTCTTCAAGTGTGCGTTGTTCGCGTTCGACTTACTGATAGCAGCGGTCGTTTACCGATTTGTGAACCATTTGACCGGAAACCCAAAACGCGCTCGACTCGCCTTTATGGCGTGGTTCCTGAACCCATTTGTGATTTACGAAAGTGCCGTCCATGGCGCGTTTGATGTGATTGTCGGATTCGCAGTTCTGGCGACGCTGGTTTTGATCTTGATGGGCCGCGAGTATTGGGCGGGAGCCGCGTGGGCTATCGGAATCCTGACGAAGCTGTCTCCGGTGACTTTGGGCCTTGAGTTGGTGCTGGCCATCGCTGTCATGGAGACGTCGATCCAGCGGTCGACCAGACTTGCCATCCGCCGAGTGGCCGGCTTTGGGCTTGGAGCCGCCGTGGCGATGGGCTGCCTGATTGCGCCGTTGCTCTTGCAAGGATCCGTGCCGGCGATGTTGCACAACGTATTTACGCGCGCGCAAACGCCAGTGACGATTGGCGGAATGTCCATTAGCGGTATCAGATATCTGAAACCGTTCGCCGGGCTTCTGGAATGGGCGTTTCAGAACAGTGGGACCGTCATTCAAGCCACGACTGTGGCGCAACTCGTCGCGATCTCCTTGTGGGCCATCTGGACAGTCGTCATGGTGCGGAAAGATCGCGTGTTTGCATTGTTTACGGGATCAGTGGGAACGCTCGCTAGCTTCATGCTGTTGTCCCCGGTCGCAAATCCCCAGTACATCCTTTGGTGGTTGCCGGCACTGACGGTCCTCGTATTCGCGAGCGGACGTGGGTACTGGCATTTGGCGGTGATTTCCCTCGCACAGGTGGTCTTCTCCGTTGCGATCCTTGGTCCGACAGCTGTTCTCGGACCCTTGGCTACTTATACACATCTGGTTCCGGCCAGCCTTGTGAATGACCAAGCAGTAGATTGGTACACGGCACCTGCACGGCTGTGGGGCACCAGTTTGGCGGACGACTTCTTTGCGCCGGCGTGGCTTGCAACGGTCGCGGCGATTATTGCGCTCTTTGGCCTTTGGATTCGAATCGCGCGAAACGAGTTTTAATTGATGGACATCCGTGCTGGGGCGCCTTGGACGTGGCTCGAAACAGCGGTCGGCGCTTTGCTGATTGGACTGGTGCTCGCAGAACTGGTCATTTCCAGCTCGCCGGTTCAGCAGGCTGAGCACGGTGTTTCGGTGGATGTGAAGTCGACTCTTCTGACGGATCAGGCGAGCACGATCCGCATCACGATTTCGCATGGATCCTCTGATCGGAGCCTGGATATCGCCGCGTTTCCGCTGGGTGACAAGCCGGTTCGCCCGCTGTCCGTGTATGTCTACAACGATTTTCGCTTTCCGGCTGCCAACGTTGCACCTACTGTTCCACAGGGAATCTTCGACCACCTCAGCGGTGAGCTGATGGTGCGGCAGTACGGGCCTTCGGTCGTGGCTGTTTCTGCACAGGGCATGGCCGATGTGCTTCTGAACACCGCAGCCGCGCCCGGCAGGGTCATGGTGATGATGACCGGCGTCCTGCCCGCGAGTGTTTTCTCAAGCACCACCGACCTGATCTCTCCATGGGTCCATGCCGGAGGCGTTGCTGTATGGGGTGGAGGAGCGATTGGCTTTTGGAGTGGCCGGAACGGCCAGTTGCTGTCGACGGAGGATGCCCTTGGACAAGCTGGTACTGAGAGATTACTGGGGAGCAATGTCGTTCAATATCCGAGCGGATTTGGCCGGCAGGGCGATGTTCAGAGCGCCTTTGCATCAGCCCTAGGCGTGGCGTACAACTTCACAGGCTCGGGTGTCTTGCTCAGCTCCGCCCGAGCCCATGGCGGTCTCGATCTAGGTTGGGACTCCGGTCAACTCACATCAGTCGCATATCTGCCACGCGGGTTGGGTGGCTTCCTCATTTTTGGCGGGGAAATCCCGGATGAAGGGTCGGTGGCGGTCGACGTGACGCGGATATTGATGTCCGGAGCCATATACGGCACTGGCCAGGTCGCGTCGAAACACCTCACCCTAGCCGGATCCGCGAGTCGTGAGACAGTCGACTGGGGGCTTCCCTTTCCAGTGTCAAGCGGTGGCATCATGCTCGTGGCGTTTGATCCGAGCCCCGACGCCCCGTATTTCTTCAAGCGTCAAATCAACCGGTGATGCGCGATGTGACAACTCTCGATCTTGGACGCCTCAGCGGTGCGCCACGAAGTTCCAATGGCTGTTTCGCCGATAGACAGTCTCCAGCTGCGAAAGGCTGTAGGGGCCACCGCCGTCCAGGTCGAAGATTCGAAGTCCGGCTGCGTCGCACAGGAGCCTGTAGATGTCAGACGGGCCCGTTCCGTAATAGTCCGACGCGCCCTTGCCGTGCTCGAAAAGAACGATCGGGCGATGGCGTTTGAGAGTTTCGATCGCGCCCTCGATCACCAGCTGTTCGGCTCCTTCGACGTCGATCTTGATCAGAGACGGTACGTAGTCGCGTGGGAGGTCATCATCCAGGCGCGCGGTCGGCACGCTGATGGTCTCGATGGTTGGCTTGCTCGGATACTTGCGTCTGCGAAACCCACTGTAAGCAGGCAGGTTCTTGACGAACGTGAAGTCGCTCGTGCCGTTCACGTTCGAAAGAGCCAGGCCCCGAACGTCGACACTCGCGAAGTCTTTGGTCAGTTTGTCAGCGAAGGGAGGCAACGGCTCGTAGGCGATGTGGCGCCCGAGCGGCGCGATACGGACCATCTCTGAGAGAAACCGGCCGTCATGGCTGCCGACGTCGAGGCAGTTCGAATCCGCCGCCAGGCTGAAGGCCAGCAGCAACCGCATGTTCACTTCGTCTTGGTACGCGCGGCGAGCCCAGGCCGGCCCCACACCTGCTGCTACGGCCACTCCCTTTAACCACGTCGTGGCGGTCATGAGACGCGATACGGGCCCATGCGTCCCCGAAAGGCATCGACGATCCCTCTGATGTATGCCCGCGCCACGTTGAGCCGCCTGAGCTGCAAAAGCCGCCATGCGTGGTAAGCGTTCCAGACCACCATTACGCCAAGAATCCTCGTCAGGCGCCGACCCAACGTTTTGGTCTCGAGGGCGAAACGCATCGGGTTTCGAGCCTTGTAGTACGCGGTCGTCTCCGAAAGGCTGAGGCTGCCACGCTCCAGAGACGAGGCGCTCACGGCGTGTGTGCACAAGACTTCGCCGACGTATCGGCATCGCCACCCCCCCGCTCTGGCGCGCTGACACCACTCGGCATCTTCGTAGTAGGCAAAGAAGTCGGCGCGAAAAGGACCCAGCTCCTGCCAGGCCGCTGCCGACAGCAGCATGCAGCAGCCGGTGACGAAACCGGTGTCGGCACTCGGCGGCGGCTGCTTTGAAGAAGCCATCAGCCCGCGATGCCGAGAGAAGGCAAACCAATCGCTGACCTCACCCCCGCCAAACCAAAGACGGTCGGGTCGGTCGGCGAAGGAAATCGCTGGGCCGGCCGTCGCCACGTGCGGATCTCCATTCATCTCCTCGAGGAGCCTACGGAGGCAATCGCGATCGGCAGTGGCATCGTTGTTCAGAAGCAATATCCATTTGGCCCCGGTGTCGAGCGCCTGCGACATTCCCAGATTCACGGCGCCGGCAAAGCCAATGTTTTCAGGCAATTCGACGATCTTCGTTTCTGGGGGAGCTGAGGCACGGACACGTTCCACCCCCTCTGGCAGGCATCCATTCTCGACGCAAAGCAAGAGATCTGGTCGCGGCACCATGGCCGCCAGGCTGCTGAGAGCGGTCAGGGTGTCGTCGGGCCGACGCCAATCGACGACAACCGCGGCTGTCCGAACCATGCCGAGGAGCCTAACAAGCGCGCTGGCTTCGAACCATGGCCGCCTCCCCACACAATGGGGACGCGAGTATCAGTTCTTGGCTGGGCCTACCCAGATGGTCTGGATGTTCGTGAATTCTTTGATCCCGTACGTCGAGAGCTCGCGTCCGTAGCCAGACTTCTTGACCCCGCCGAAGGGCAGGCGGGCATCGGACGCGACCATGCCGTTCACGAAAACCAGGCCGGCCTCGATGCGCTCCGCGAGCCGCTCGCCGCGCTTCACGTCCGCGGTCCAGACGCTGGAGCCGAGGCCGAACTCGGAGTCGTTGGCGATGCGCAGGGCCTCTTCCTCATCGCCCACGCGGATCACGGCCGCCACTGGGCCGAATGTCTCCTCGTGGTACACGGGCATGCCCGGGCGTACGTCGGTCAGAACCGTCGGCGCGAAGTAGTTGCCCGACCCGTCGACGCGCTTGCCGCCCGTCAGCGTGCGTGCTCCCAGCCGCACCGACTCCCTGACCTGGCGCTCGAGGTCGTCGACAAGATCGGCTCGCGCCAGCGGTCCGACCTGGACGCCGCGGTCCTTGGGGTCGCCCACCTTGAGCGCGCCGACCGCGCCGGCGAACAGCGACTCGAACTCGTCGGCGACCGACTCCACCACGATGAAGCGCTTCGCCGCGATGCAGCTCTGGCCGTTGTTCTGGTTGCGGGCGCGGCAGGCGACCGTCGCCGCCGTCTTGATGTCCGCATCCTCGAGGACGATGAACGGGTCCGAGCCACCGAGCTCGAGCACCGACTTCTTGATGGTCTTTCCCGCCGTCGACGCGACCCGCGTGCCGGCCGACTCCGAGCCGGTGAGAGTGACGCCCGAAACGCGGTGGTCGGCGATGATCTGGTCGACCGCGCCAGATCCGATCAGCAGCGTCTGAAAGACGCCCTGCGGTAGCCCGGCCTCGCGGAAGACCTCCTCGATGGCGAGCGCGCACTGAGGCACGTTCGAGGAGTGTTTCAGCAGCATCACGTTGCCGGCGGCGAGCGCCGGCAGGCCGGCGCGGAACGCCTGCCAGAAAGGGAAGTTCCAGGGCATCACCGCCAGGATCACGCCCAGCGGCTGAAACCTGACGTAGCTCCTGGTCGCGGTGCTCTCCATCGGCTCGTCGGCGAGCAGCCGCGGGGAGTTGTCGGCGGTCCAGGCGGCGGTCCAGGCGCATTTCTCGACCTCACCCTCCGCCTCGACGATGGGCTTGCCCATCTCAGCCGTGGCCAGCGCGGCATAGCGCGCCTTGTCGGCGCGAAGAACGCCGGCCACGGAGCGAAGGAGCGCCGCGCGCATGTCCACGCCAACGTCCCGCCACGCGTGCCGGGAGCCCCAGGCTCGGGCGACGGCGGCTTCGATACCTGCGGCATCCAGCTCCGGGAACTCGGCGAGCTCCTGGCCGGAAGCGGGGTCGATCGAGCGCAGCATCCCCACGCGACAAGATTACTTGCTCCCACGCCGCCTCCCGGGGAGCGGGCGTCGCTTCGTTACGATTTAGCCGTGGCTCGCGCACCGGTAAGGCGGAAACCGGATCCCCCCACACCGGCGCTTCGCGCGGGAGCTCCCAACGTGGTGGGGAGCGTGGACGGACTCAGACGCGTCGCCATCGAGTCGGTGACGCCCGAGATCGACGGCGGGCGCTTTCCGGCCAAACGGGCGGTCGGCGAGAAGGTCGCGGTGGAGGCTGACATATTCGCCGACGGCCAGGACGCGATCGCCGCGGTGATCCGCTACCGCCACGAGTCCGCCTCGGACTGGATCGAGGTGCCGATGGTGCCGCTGGCCAACGACCGCTGGCGAGCCGGGTTCACAGTCACCGAGCTTGGCCGCTATCGATTCGCCCTGGAGGCCTGGATCGACCGCTTCGAGACGTGGAGCCGCCAGTTCGCCAAACGCGTCGAGGCCGGTCAGGACGTCGCGACCGAGCTGGAGGTGGCCGCGCACATGGTCGAAGCGACCGCGGCGCGCGAGCCCGGACGTGACTCGACGAAGCTCATCGCCCTTGCGGCCGAGCTGCGCAAAGGCAAGGCGGCCGCGACCGCGGCCCTCGCGGAAGTCGGCACGCTCATGGAGCGCCACTCCGACCGCAGCGCCTCGGTCACCTACGGGCGTGAGCCGGAGGTCATCGTCGAGCCGGTGCCCGCTCGATACGGCGCGTGGTACGAGATGTTCCCGCGCTCAGCGGGCAAGCAGGGCAAGCACGGCACGTTCCGCGATGTCGAGGACTGGCTGCCCTACATCTCGAGCATGGGTTTCGACGTCCTCTACTTCCCGCCCATCCACCCCATCGGCCGCGCGCATCGCAAGGGCGCCAACAACAGCGTCCGGGCCAAGCCCGACGAGCCGGGCAGCCCGTGGGCGATCGGATCGGAGGAGGGCGGGCACAAATCGATCCACCCGCAGCTGGGCACGCTCGACGACTTCCGGCGCCTCGTCCGCACGGCGGGTGAGCACGGCCTGTCGATCGCCCTGGACATCGCCTTCCAGTGCTCGCCCGACCATCCATACACGAAAGAGCACCCCGAATGGTTCCGCCACCGGCCTGACGGGTCGATCCAGTACGCCGAGAACCCACCCAAGAAATACGAGGACATCTATCCGTTCGATTTCGAATGTGATGCGTGGCGCGAGCTGTGGACGGAGCTGCTCTCGATCGTGGTCTTCTGGATGGACCAGGGTGTGCGCATCTTTCGGGTCGACAACCCCCACACGAAGCCGTTCCCGTTCTGGGAGTGGCTGATCGGCGAGGTCAAGCGCGAGCAGCCCGACGTGATCTTTCTCGCCGAGGCGTTCACGCGGCCGAAGGTCATGTACCGGCTCGCGAAGGCAGGCTTCAGCCAGTCGTATACGTACTTCGCGTGGCGCAACACGACGTGGGAGCTGACGCAGTACTTCACAGAGCTGCGCTCCCCTCCCGTTCGTGAGTTCATGCGGCCCGGCCTGTGGCCGAACACGCCTGACATCCTCACCGAGTACCTGCAGACCGGCGGCCGGCCGGCGTTCGCGGCCCGCCTCGTCCTCGCGGCAACCCTCGGCGCGAGCTACGGGATCTATGGTCCCGCGTTCGAGCTGTGCGAGAGGCGGGCCAGGGAGGCGGGGTCGGAGGAATACCTCGACTCGGAGAAATACCAGATCCGCAGCTGGGACCGCGACCGTCCAGACAGCCTGCGTGAGCTGATCACGCTGGTCAACAAGGCCCGGCGCGAGAACGTGGCCCTGCAGAGCGACAACGGGCTCATGTTCCATCCGACCGAGAACGACCAGATCATCGCCTACACCAAGAGCACGGAAGACAATGCCGACGTGGTGCTGACGGTCGTCAACGTCGACCCTCACCACACGCAGACGGGGATGGTCAATCTCCCGCTCGACGCGCTGGGCATCGACCGCGACCGGAGCTACCAGGCGCACGAGCTTCTCAGTGGAGCCCGATACATCTGGAACGGCCCGCGCAACTACATCGAGCTCAACCCGCAGTCGAGCCCCGCGCAGATATTCCGTTTCCGCCGCCGCCTGCGCAGCGAGCACGATTTCGAGTACTTCCTGTGATCCAGACCTCCGGTCGCCGCCGAAAGCTCGAGACGTTCACACTCGACGCCGACCCTCTCTGGTACAAGGACGCCCTCATCTACGAGGTGCACGTGCGCGCGTTCTACGACAGCGATGGCGACGGCAGCGGCGACTTCCGGGGGTTGATCGAGAAGCTGCCGTACCTGCAGGACCTCGGCGTCAACGCGATCTGGCTGCTCCCGTTCTATCCCTCGCCGATGCGCGACGACGGCTACGACATCGCCGACTACACCGACATCAACCCGATGTACGGCAACCTGACCGACGCGCACCAGTTCATCAAAGACGCGCACCGGCGCGGCATCCGCGTCATCAACGAGCTGGTCTGCAACCACACATCGGACCAGCACCCGTGGTTTCAGCGTGCACGCCGGGCCCGCGCCGGCAGCTCTGCCCGCGAGTTCTACGTCTGGAGCGACACCAACCAGCGCTACACGGACGCGCGGATCATCTTCAAGGACTTCGAGGTCTCCAACTGGACGTGGGACCACGTTGCGGGCGCTTACTACTGGCACCGCTTCTACTCGCACCAGCCGGACCTGAACTTCGACAACCCCAAGGTCAAGGAGGCGGTGCTCAAAGCGTTGGATTACTGGCTCGACTCCGGCGTCGACGGGGTGCGCCTCGACGCCATCCCCTACCTCTTCGAACGTGAGGGCACCAACTGCGAGAACCTGCCGGAGACCCATCAGTTTCTGAAAGAGATGCGCCGGCACGTCGATGCCAACTACCCCAATCGCATGCTGCTCGCGGAGGCCAACCAGTGGCCCGAGGATGCGGTCGCGTACTTCGGCGAGGGCGACGAGACCCACATGTCCTTCCACTTTCCGCTCATGCCGCGCCTGTTCATGTCGATCCGCATGGAGGACCGCTTCCCGATCGTCGACATCCTCGCGCAGACGCCCCCGATCCCTGACACTTCGCAGTGGGCGCTGTTCCTGCGCAACCACGACGAGCTGACGCTCGAGATGGTCACCGACGAGGAGCGTGACTACATGTATCGGGCGTACACGCAGGACCGGATGGCGCGGATCAACCTCGGCATCCGTCGCCGCCTGGCGCCTCTGCTCGGCAACGACCGCAAGCGCATCGAGCTGATGAACGGGCTGCTGTTCTCGCTGCCCGGAACCCCGGTGCTCTATTACGGCGACGAGATCGGCATGGGCGACAACATCTTTCTCGGCGACCGCAACGGCGTGCGCACGCCGATGCAGTGGAGCGCCGACCGCAACGCGGGCTTCTCCCGCGCCAACCGGCAGCGCCTGTACCTGCCCGTGGTGACCGACCCCGAGTACCACTACGAGAGCGTCAACGTAGAGGCCCAAGCGCAGAACCAGCACTCGCTGTTCTCGTGGATGAAGCGGCTGATCGCCCTGCGCAAGCGGCACCGCGCCTTCGGCCGCGGCACGCTTGAGCTGCTCCGGCCGGAGAACCGCAAGGTGCTGGCCTTCGTGCGGCGCTACGAGTCGGAACAGATCCTGTGCGTGGCCAACCTGTCCCGCTTCCTGCAGGTCGTCGAGCTCGATTTGAGCAAGTGGAAGGGCATGGTGCCAGTCGAGCTGTTCGGCTCCACCGAGCTGCCCGTGGTCGGAGATACGCCTTACTTCCTGACGCTGGGGCCGCATTCCTTCTACTGGTTCTCGCTGCAGCCGCGGGCGGCGGCCGCCGTCCCCGCCGACTGGGGTTTGGCGGCGGCGGTGCTGCCCGAGGTCAAGGTCGCCGGCAGCTGGGACTCGGTGCTCTTTGGAACCGCCAAAGAAAGGTTGGAGGCCATCCTGGTGCCCTACATCGCCCAGCGGCGATGGTTCGCCGGCAAGGCCCGCCGCATGAAGTCCGTGTCGATCGCAGACGCCATCGAGGTGCCGGGCACCGACCGGAGCGCATATCTTCTGGCGATCATCGTGTCGTACGCCGAAGGTGACCCCGAGACCTACCAGCTTCCGGTCACGTACGCGAACTCCGCCGAGGCTCCGCAGATTCTCGAGCGCTGGCCTCACGCGGCCGTGACCTGGCTGCGCACCACTGCCGAAGAGCAGCGCGGTCTCCTCTACGACGCGCTCGGCCCTCCAGGTTTCGCCGAGGGGCTGCTCAGCATCATCGCCAGGCGACGGCGCGCGGCGAGCTCGACCGGGATGCTGGTGGGCGCGACCACCCGCGCCTTCGTGCGGCTGCGCGGCCCCGAGACGATCAGGCTGGAGGCGGCGCTGTCGGTGGCCGAGCAGAGCAACAACTCGGTGGTGTTCGGCGAACGGCTCATCCTGAAGGTGTTCCGCCGTCTCGAGGAGGGCGTCAACCCGGAATTGGAGGTCGGCCGCTTCCTCACTGAGAAGACGAACTTCTCCCAGATCGCGCCGCTCGCCGGCAGCCTCGAATATCGCCGCGACCGCGGCGAGCCGGTGTCGCTGGCGGTGCTGCAGGGCTACGTACCGAACCAGGGCGACGCGTGGCAGTACACGCTCTCCTCGGTCGCCGCACGGCCGAGCTGCACCTCGCCCTCGCCTCCGACCCCGGCGATCCGGCGTTCGCGCCCGAGCGCATCTCACCCCAGGACCAGCGCTCGATCTACCAGTCCCTCAACGGCCTCGCGATGCGCTCGCTGGAGCTTCTGCGCAGCCAGCTCAAGCGGCTGCCCGACGATGCGAAGGACGAAGCCAAGCGCGTGCTCGACCTCGAGGCGCGCATCGCCCAGGCCCTGCGCGCGTTCCTGGCCCGGCGCGTGACGACGAGCCGGATTCGCGTCCACGGCGACTACCATCTCGGGCAGGTGCTGTATACGGGGCATGATTTCGTGATCATCGACTTCGAAGGTGAGCCGGCGCGCAGCCTCTATGAGCGCCGCCTGAAGCGCCTGGCGCTGCGCGACGTCGCGGGCATGCTCCGTTCCTTCAGCTACGCAAGCCAGGCGGCGCTGCGCACAGAGCAGCTCCAGGCCTCGGCCAGCCCGCGCCTGGAGGCGTGGGCCCGTTTCTGGGTGGATTCGGTCTCCGCCGCCTTCCTTCGCAGCTACCTGACCACCGCCGGCACCGCGTCGTTCGTGCCGCAGTCGACCGAGGACCTCGACCTCCAGCTCTCGACGATGCTCCTGGAGAAGGCGCTGTACGAGCTTCGCTACGAGCTCAACAGCCGGCCGGACTGGGTCCGGATCCCACTTCGTGGCATCCTCGAGGTCGTGAACCCCGCATGATCGCCTCCTCCCTCCTCACCCCGTTCGACCTCCACCTCTTCAACGAGGGCACGCACAGCCATCTCTACGAGAAGCTCGGCGCCCACCTCTCCGAGGACCCCGAGGGGGCTTCCTTCGCGGTGTGGGCTCCCAACGCCGACTGGGTGAGCGTGATCGGCGACTTCAACGGTTGGAGCCGCGACGCAAACAAGCTCATGCCGCGCGAGCAGTCCGGCATTTGGGAGGGTTTCATCCCCGGCGTCAAGCACGGGACTCTCTACAAGTACCACGTGCACTCGCGCGTCACTCGCACCGGCGCCGACAAGGCCGACCCGTTTGCGGTGTTCGCGGAGCAGCCGCCGCGCCAAGCCTCGATCGTGTGGGACCTGACCTACGACTGGGGCGACGAAGACTGGATGAGGAACCGGTCGCGGGCCAACGGCCGGCAGTCACCGTGGTCGGTCTATGAGGTGCACCTCGGGTCGTGGATGCGCGTCCCCGAAGAGGAGAACCGCTGGCTCACGTACCGCGAGCTCGCGCCGCGCCTTGCGGACTACGCCCACCGGCTGGGCTTCACGCACGTCGAGTTCATGCCGGTGATGGAGCACCCGTTCTACGGGTCGTGGGGTTACCAGGTCACCGGATACTTCGCGCCGACCAGCCGCTATGGCACACCGCAGGACTTCATGTTCCTGGTCGAGCACCTGCATCAGCACGGCATCGGCGTGATCCTGGACTGGGTGCCTTCGCACTTTCCATCCGACGAGTTCGGGCTCCAGACCTTCGACGGCACTCATCTCTACGAGCACGCGGACCCGCGCCTGGGCGTGCATCCGGACTGGGGCAGCTCGATCTTCAACTACGGCCGTAACGAGGTGCGCGGATTTCTGCTCAGCAGCGCCCTGAGCTGGCTGAACCGCTACCACGCCGACGGGCTGCGCGTCGACGCTGTCGCCTCGATGCTCTACCTCGATTACTCACGGAAGGCGGGCCAGTGGCTGCCCAACAAGTTCGGCGGCAAGGAGAACCTCGATGCCGTCGACTTCCTACGCCGCTTCAACATCGAGGTCTACAAAGAGCACCCCGACGTGCAGACGATCGCAGAGGAGTCGACGAACTGGCCTCTAGTGTCCCGGCCGACGTACCTCGGCGGCCTCGGCTTCGGCATGAAGTGGGACATGGGCTGGATGCACGACACCCTGGCGTACATGTCAAAGGATCCCGTCCACCGCCGCTTCGACCACTCCCAGCTCACGTTCCGGATGCTCTACGCCTACTCGGAGAACTACAAGCTGCCGCTGTCGCACGACGAGGTCGTGCACGGCAAGGGGTCGCTGCTGGCGAAGATGCCCGGCGACGACTGGCAGAAGTTCGCGAACCTTCGCCTCCTGCTCGCCTACATGTACGCAATGCCGGGCAAGAAGCTGCTTTTCATGGGCATCGAGTTCGCGCAGTGGAGCGAGTGGGACCATGAGAAGAGCCTGGACTGGCATCTCACCGACGAGCCGATGCACGGCGGCATGAGCCGGTTGATCGGCGACCTCAACCGGGTCATGCGCGAGGAGAAGGCGCTGCACGAGCTGGACTTCGACCCCGCGGGATTCGCGTGGATCGACGCCAGCGACGCTGAGCAGAGCGTGATCAGCTTCGTACGCCGGGGCTCGGGCGACGAGATGCTCGTGGCCGCGTTCAACTTCACGCCGGTGCCGCGGCACAACTACCAGATCGGCGCGCCGGTAGGCGGCCACTGGCTCGAGATCCTCAACAGCGACGCTCCGATTTACGGCGGCAGCGGCCAGGGCAACCTCGGGGGCGTCGACGCGGCGCCAGTCGGGCGCCACGGCCACCTCCACAGCCTCAACCTCACGCTGCCGCCGCTCGGGGCGGTCTTCTTGAAGCCGGATCCAGGCGAGGCTTCTGGGGAGTGATTCCCCCCACCCGCCCGGCTCGCTACGCGAGCAGGCGACCTCCCCACAGGGTGGGGAGGTGGATTTCAGGGCTGGACTGTTAGCGGGCCTCCGAAGCGGTTGTTGAGGCCGCTCTCGGCCCGGATCACATGCATCACCGCGTTGATCAGCGCCAGGTGCGAGAAGGCCTGCGGGAAGTTGCCCAGGTGGCGGCCGCTGCGGGGGTCGATCTCCTCGGCGTACAGCTGCAGCGGGCTCGCGTAAGACAGCAGCTTCTCGCACAGCTCCCGGGCACGCATGACCTCGCCGATCTCCGCCAGCGCGGACACCAGCCAGAACGAGCAGATGGTGAAGGTCCCCTCCTCGCCGGCCAGGCCGTCGTCGGTTTCGGCGGTCCGATAGCGCAGGACCATGCCGTCGACCGTGAGCTCGTCGGCGATGGCGAGGACCGTTGCCTTGACGCGCGGATCGGTGGGCGGAAGGAAGCGCACGAGCGGGATCAGCAGCACGGATGCGTCCAGCGCTTTGGACCCGTAGTGCTGGACGAACACGCCGCGCGAGTCGACGCCGTTTTCGCAGATGTCGGCCTTGATCTCGTCGGCCACCGCCCGCCACCTCTCGTTGAGGTCGTGGTCGCCGTGCAGCTCGGCGAGATGAGCGCCGCGGTCACACGCGACCCAGCACATGAGCTTCGATGACGTGAAGTGCTGCGGCTCGCCGCGCACCTCCCAGATCCCGCAGTCCGGCTTCCTCCAGTTCTCGATCGCCGCCTCCACCGAACGCTTGAGGATCGGCCACACCACCTCGGGCAGGTAGTCGCGCGACTTCGTGTGCAGGTACACCGAGTCGAGGACGGCGCCCCACACGTCGTGCTGCTGCTGCGCGTACGCGGCGTTGCCGACCCGGACCGGAGACGATCCCTCGTAGCCGCTGAGGTGGTCGACGGTCCGCTCGGCGAGCTCGTGCTCGCCGCCGATGCCGTACATGATCTGCAGGTCCTTCTGCCCGGCGGCGACGTCAGCGATGAAGTAGAAGAAGTCGTTCGCCTCGCGCGCAAAGCCAAGCGTGTAGAGACCCCACAGCATGAAGGTGCCGTCGCGGATCCACGTGTAGCGATAGTCCCAGTTGCGCTCGCCGCCGATGGACTCGGGCAGCGACGTGGTCGGCGCGGCGAGCAGCGCCCCCGTCGGGCTGTATGTCAGGCCCTTCAGCGTCAGCGCGCTCCGCTGCAGGTAGCTCTGCCACGGGTGCTCCGGAAACTCGCCGCGGTTGATCCATTCGCGCCAGAAGTCCGCCGTGCGCTCGATGCGGGCGAACGCCTCGTCAGCGTCGGACGGGGGCGGGTGCTCGGCCCAGAACTCGCTTGACGCCGAATACTGCGACCTCGGCCACGCGAGCGCGGCGTACGCCTTCTCGCCCTGGCGAAGCGTCTTGGTGGCGTGCGCGCCCGGTCCCTCGAAGCCGACGCGGAGGTCGGTTACCAGTCGCAGCGGGATGTCGCCGTCGCCGCCCTTCGCCACCGCCTCGCCGTATCCCGGCCCGGCGTACTCCCACTGGGCCGCCGTGTGCCCATAGTCGAACACCGGGTCGCAGTCGAGGCTGAGCTCGACGCTGCCCACCACGCACTTGGCCGTGCGCAGCAGGATGTGCTCAGCCTCCTGGTCGGTGGGCGGCCTGCGGTGGGTGCCCGAGCGGCGCTGGCCGTGGTACCACGGCCCTATGCAGAGGGCGTCGCGCACTATCAGCCAGCCGGTGCGCGTGCGCCACGTCGTCTCGAGGACCAGGGTGCCGGGTAGGTAGCGCCGGCCCGCCGGCACCATGACCCCGCTGGGGGCGAACCGGAAGCTGCCGGCCGCACGGTCGAGCATGGCGGCGAACACGCTTGTGCTGTCCGGCCGCGGAAGGCACATCCACTCCACGCGCCCGCTGGGTGCGATGAGCGCGTTGACCTCACAGTCGGACAGGAACGCGTAATCGGCAATCGGGGGGAAGGCGCTCGCAATCGGCGCGAACATCGGCGCCGGCTCGGGCTCCGCCATAGGGCGGCCATCGCCGTTCGGCTTGATCGCCGCTCCGAGGTCGTCGATGTCGGCTTTTCTTGCCATCGCTATTGGGGACCCACTCCCTAACCCTCTCCCCCCGTGGGGAGAGGGAATCCGATCATATGCGCCCGGCCATCGGTTGTTTCAGCTTGCTACTTGTAGGCCGCTGTTTGCACCTGGTCCAGGGTCTTGAGGATTGTGTCCAGCTTCGACTGGTCGACGACGAAGTCGAGCACTGCCTTGTAGGCGGCCGCTCGCATGCTCGCCGGCATCTGGTCAGTGGCGTCGAACCTGGCTATCTTCGTTTCGCCGACGATCTGGGCCAATTGCCTTGCCAGTGGATCTTTGTACAGGTCGAAACGGACATTCAGGCTCGGGGAGATCTTGCCGCCATGGGCGACCCATATGGCCTGGGCCGGGCCAGTCGAAAGATATGTCAGCAGCTTGCGCGCCTGCGGGGTGTCGCGGGTCATCACGAATGAGTCGCCCTCCACCACATGTGTGCCCGTGAATTGCGAGTTGATGTCGGGCAGCGGGAAGAAGTTGAAGTCGGTTATCGGCTGAAGGTTCGGGTTCGAGCTCGTGAAAAGGCTGGTGATGAACGATGCCTGGTTGTGCATGTAGCACTTCGGGGGGCTGTCGAACATGTGCGTGCCGCCGTCGACAACGCTGGTGGCCTTCATCAATTGAGCACCGCCGTACACGTTGCCGTCCTTTGGACCGAGGATGGTGCCCCAGGTCTGAAACGCAGCCTTGATCTCAGGTGACGTCCATTTCTGCTTACCGGCCACCCAGCCGTCATACACGGCCGGGCCTGCCTGCGCGAGGACGATCTCTTTGAGCCAGTCGGTTCCCGGCCATCCCGAGGCCGAGCCCGTGTCGAGGGCGATGCACCAGGGAGCAGCGCCACCGGTCTTGATCGTGTCCTGAAGCGCCAGAAGGTCGTCCCACGACCGAGGCACGTTGTAGCCGTTGGCCTGGAAGCTCTTGGGGCTGTACCAGACGAGTCCTTTGAGGTCGACCCACGCAAAGAGCTGATATGTCTTCCCCTGGATCGTGCCGAGATCGATCCAGGTTTGTGGATAGTTCTGCCTCAGAGCATTGACGTCTATCTTGTCGTCGAGCGGAAGGAGCTTGCTCTGCTTGATCAGTGCGGACACCGTCGTGGGTCCCGGCGCTGAGCTGACGTCGGGCAAGTCTCCCGATGCGGCGCGCGCCGTAAGGCTCTGGTCTAGATCGCGCGTGGCCTCATAGTCGACGCGAATGCCCGTGCTGCTCTCGAACGGCTTGAGCACATCGAGAAACGTGGCCTGATCCTGTCCGAACCATCCCGCGAGTATCTTCACGGACCCCGCGTTAGGGGTTGGTGCGGTGTTGCACCCCGCTGCAGCGACCACAATCGCCACCGCGACCACAAATGCCCGGATGAGACTCGACGGCCGCGTACGAGACATTCCTATCTGCGATCCCGACTCTGGCTTGAGAACAAGTGCATGACCTCTTTTCAGGGAGGCTGATCATATTCGACGGGTCACGGATTTGATCGCGTTTTGGACCCGCTCGAACACGTCGTCCAGCTGACCGACGCCTTGGACCTCGGCCACCGGCACGCCGGCGCGGCGGTAATGGTCGAGCACGGGCGCGGTCCGCGCGTGGTACTCGTGCATGCGCTCCATGATCGCCTCGCGCGTGTCGTCCGCCCGACCCTCGACCTGCGCCCGGTGCAGCAGCCGGTCGACGAGGAGCGCCTCGGGCACGTCGAGCGCAACCACGAAATCGACCTTCCGGCCGAGGCCTGCCAGCATCCGATCGAGCGCTCTGGCCTGTTCGGTGGTACGGGGGAAGCCGTCGAGCAGGACGTTCGAGGCCGGGGCGATGCGGCCGAGCCGGCTCTCGACGATGCGGTCGATCAGGTCGTCGGGGACGAGGTCGCCGGCGGCCATGATGCGCGCGGCCTCATTGCCGACCGCGCTGCCGTGAGCGACCTCTGAACGCAGGATCTCGCCTGTCGACAGGTGGGACATGTCGAACTCTTTCTCCACGCGAGCGGCCTGCGTTCCCTTTCCACTGCCGGGCGGTCCGAAGATGAGCCCGATCATCTAATTGAGCTAGCGAGGCCAGGGCGGCCGGGTTTACCCCGGCCGCGACTCGGTTCTATCAAGGCGCCTCCACACGTGGCCAGGAGTAACTTTCCGATAATCCGAACCGCGGGAAAGAGCGCAGCCGCGCCGGCACAGCCGGCCCGGCGATGAGGGAAAACCGGCAGGTTTTTCCTCATAACTAGACCGATCATTGAGACTCTCGGCGCTCGGGGATGCCGATGCGCCGGCGCCGCTGCCACCACCGCTTGGCCTCCTCGTCCAGCAATGCATGCACGGCGGGGTGCGGACCGGCGGCCCGGCCTGCCTCGCTGGCCGCCAGCCAGCGCCTGGTGATCTCCACGTAGAGGTCCGCCTCCGTCCAGCCCGGCATCTGCTCCACAACCTCGTGCCGGCGGATCGCCTTGGCGATCGGAAGGTAGACGTTGTCGTACCAGCTCGCCACCGCCTCGGGCAGCGAAACGTGGCGGCCGCGCTCGAGGCCCAGGAAGTACTCGTGGCCGAGGATGTGCCTGAAGATCTCGTCGTAGCGTCCGAGCCGGCTGCATTCGAGCCGGGCGTCCGGCCGCAGCCGGTGGAGCTGCGTCGCCTCGAGGAACTGGGCATACTCCGCCGCCCTGAGCAGGTCCTCGGGATCCACGTTGGTGCCGAGCGGCGCCCGCGTCTGCACGTCGATGACGCGCGCGTTGATGGTGTCGCGCCCGAGGCTGCGGGCCACCGAAACGCGGTGGTGCCCGTCGATGACGTAATAGCCGTCGCCGACGCGGTAGACGTCGATCGGCGGCAGCTCGTCGCCTTCGACCATGGCCGTGTACACGCGCGTCCAGCGGTCGCGCAGGCGCCGCGTGGCGGGAAGGAAGCCGGAGTCGAAGTCGTTCGCCTTGGCGGACGAAGCGGCCGAGCCCACGATCTTGGCGATCGGGATCTCCTGTACGCCCCCGAACGACCTCCCCTCGGCGCCGGCGGCGTCGAGCACCGTTTCCAGCTCCACGAGCCCATGCGCGCGGCCGGTCAGGGTGTTGCGGACGGACCTCCAGAATGCGCGTGAGCGCGCTGAATCGAAGTCCTCACCGGCGCGTATTCGTTCCACACGCCCTTGAAGGCTAGATCAGGGCTTGCTCGGTCTGGGAGTCGAAGAGGTGGAGTGTGCGGGTGTCGAGACCGAGGTGCACCGTGTCGCCTGGCTCGACCTTCATCTTCGGATCGACACGCGCGGTGACCGAGTCGCTGCCGACCTGCCCGTACAGGAACTGGTCGGAACCGAGGCGCTCGACGACGTCGACCTTCATGTCGAGGGTGCCGGTTTGGTCGCCGATGCGGTCGGTCACACTCTCCGGCCGGAAGCCGAGCGTGCCCTTGCCGGCGGGCACCGACTTCGGCAGCTTGACCTCGAATCCCGATGCCTTGGCGGTGCTGTCGGAAGTCGTGACCGGCACGAAGTTCATGGTCGGGCTGCCGATGAAGCCGGCGACGAAGAGGTTGGCGGGGTGGTCGTAGATGTCGCCGGGCGTCCCCACCTGCTGGAGGATGCCTGCATTCATGATCGCGATGCGGTCGCCCATGGTCATCGCCTCGACCTGGTCGTGCGTCACGTAGATGAACGTCGTTTCGAGGTCGCGGTGCAGCTTTTGCAGCTCGATGCGGGTCTGCCCGCGAAGTTTCGCGTCGAGGTTTGAAAGCGGCTCGTCGAGCAGGAACACCTTCGGGCTGCGGACGATCGCCCGGCCGAGGGCGACGCGCTGGCGCTGGCCACCCGAGAGGGCTCGCGGCTTGCGCTTCAGGAAGTTGTCGAGGCCGAGGATGCGCGAAGCGTTCTTGACGCGCTTGTCGATGTCGGACTTCGGCATGCGCTGCATCTGCAGCGGGAAGGCCATGTTGTCGTACACGCTCATGTGGGGGTAGAGGGCGTAGGACTGGAACACCATGGCGATGTCGCGGTCCTTGGCGGCGACGTTGTTGACGACCCGGTCGCCGATGCGGATCTGGCCTTCGGTGATCGCCTCCAGGCCCGCGAGCATGCGCAGCGCGGTCGACTTGCCGCAGCCGGAAGGCCCGACGAGGACCATGAACTCCTTGTCCTTGATCTCGACGTTGAAGTCTTTGACCACTGTGACGTCGGCCGTGTAGCGCTTGACGACATGGTCGTAAGTGACTGATGCCATTTTCCCTATTACCCCTTGACTGAGCCTGCGAGGATGCCGCGCACGAAATAGCGCTGGAGGCTGAGGAACACGACGAGCGGCACGATCATGGAGAAGAAGGCGGCCGCTGTCAGCAACTGATAGTTCTGCCCATACGAGCCGACCAGGTTGACGAGCGACACGGTGACAGGTGCCACGTTAGGCGTACCTCCGACGTAAATGAGCGCGACCAGGAGGTCGTTCCACACCCACAGGAACTGGAAGATCACCAGTGAGGCGATGGCCGGCACCGAGAGCGGCACCACGATGCGGAAGAACACCGTCAGCATCCCGGCTCCGTCGATCTCGGCCGACTCGAAGAGGTCGCTCGGAAGAGCGCGAAAGAAGTTCGCCAGGAGGTAGATCGAGAATGGCAGCCCGTAGCCGGCGTGGGCGAGCCAGAGCGGAATGAAGGGGGGCAGACCGATCGCCGTGAGGTGGTCGGGAGTGAAGCCCAGCTTGACGAACACGGTCGTCACGGGGATGAACGTGAGCTGCAGCGGCACGGCCAGGAGCCCGACGAGGGCCAGGAAAATCCAGTCTCGGCCGGGAAACTTCATCCAGGAGAAGGCGTAGGCGGCAAACGCGGCGATCGTCACCGGGATGATCACGGCGGGGATCGAGATCATGAAGCTGTTGAAGAACCCCTGGCCGAGGTTGCTGGCTTGCAGCATCTGCGAGTAGTTGTCCACCGTGAACTTGAATGGCGGGGAGAGGGCGGTCCACCAGCCGGAGTTGGCAATGTCGGACGGCAATCGGAGCGACGTGATGAGCAGTCCGATGGCGGGCACCATCCACGCCACGGTGAGGCCGATGACGACGACATGCAGCACAGCACCCGAAAGCCGCTCGGCGAGCCAGCGAGGCGAAAACGGGACTGCGAGGGACTCCTGCCGTGTCGCGGTTGCGACGCTCATCGTCTTGCCTCCACAGCCCGAAATTGACGCAGGTTGAATATCAGCACGGGAATGACGGTCGCAAGCAGGATGACCGCGACCGCGCTCGCGTTGGCATAGTCGCTAGGAAAATGCTGGTACAGCAGCTTGTACATGCGGTTGGCGAGCACGTCGGTGTCGTAGTTTCCATTCGTCATCGCGTAGACGGTGTCAAAGGCCTTGAGGGCGAAGATCACGAGCGTGGTCCCGACGACGACGACCGTGGGCATCATGAGCGGGAAGATCACGCGGCGGAAGATCGTGATCTCACCTGCGCCATCGACTCTGGCCGCCTCGAGCAGGTCACCCGGGATCCCCTTTAGAGCCGCCGACAGGATCACCATCGAGAATCCGACGATTCCCCATACCGCTGCCGCGATGATCGCCAGGTTGTTGAGTGGCAGCAGGCCGAGGATCGGGGTTGTGTCCTGGATCCATGTGCGGGGGTCCTGGTGAAAGACCGTGCTGAGGAGGAAGTTGAGGGTGCCTGTCTGCGGCTGCCCCGGAGGCTGGTATGCGTACATGAACTTCCAGATGATGACCGTCGCCACAGACGAGATCGCCATCGGCAGGAAGATCAGAGACTTGACGATCTTTTCGTAAGGCACCCGGTCGAAGAGCACGGCCAGCAGCAAGCCGAATGCCAGGACAAAGAGCGTGTAGAAGATGAGCCAGAAGAGGTTGTCGCGGATTGCAATCCACGCGCCGCCCGTCGGGAACCCGCCCAGCTGGTTGCCGAAGTTGGTGAATGCGACGAAGTTGCCGCGGTTGTCCTGAAAGCTCTGGACGATGGTGCCGGCGGCCGGCAGGACCAGGAACCCCGCTACGAGTAGCAGCGCCGGGGCGACCCAGATCCACGGCCGAACCGCCGGCCGGTTCTTGTCGGGCAGGCGACGGACCAGGTACTCGCCGCCCACGATGTAGGCGGCGAGCACCGCCGGAACTCCGATGACCACCGCGACCAGGGTCGGAAGATCCGTGAGCAGTACGCTCCAGTCCATTCTTCGCTATGCCCCTTGTCTCACGAGGTGTATGCCTTGGCTTGTACCGCGTCGAGGCTGGCCAGTATGGAATTCAACTGACCCTGGTTCTGCGCGAACTTGAGCACGGCGCCCCAGTAAGCGTTCTTCATGTCAGTCGGCATCAGGTCGCCGGCGTCGTACTTGCCGATCTTGGTCTGAACCAGGATCTGGGCGGTCGACTTCGACAAGGCGTCTGGGTAGTCTTCCAGGGGCACCTTGTTGTCGGGCGAGATCTTGCCACCGCGCTTGACCCAGATCGCCTGGGCGTCCGCAGTGGTCAGGTACTTGATCATCTTCTCAGCCTGCGGCGTGTCGTTGAACATCGACCACGCGTCGCCGGAGACCACGTGCGCGCCGGCGAACTGGGAAGTGATGTCTGGCAGCGGGAAGAAGTTGTAGTCGGTGCCGGCCACCGCCTGTGGGTCGGCACTCTGGAAGTTGGCGGTGATGAACGACGCCTGGTTGTGCATGTAGCACTTGGGCGGGTTCTGGAACAAAGGCGTCCCGCCGTCGGCAAAGTTGGTCGAGACCATCGTCTTCGAGCCGCCATAGACGTTGGCGTCGTTGGCACCGAGGATCTGGCCCCAAGTCTGCCACGCCAGCTTGATCTCAGGCGAGGTCCACTTCTGCTTGCCTTGCCACCAGTTGTCGTAGACGGACGGCCCTGACTGGCTCAGGACGATCTCCTTCACCCAGTCGCTGCCGGGCCACCCGGATGCAGCCCCGCTTTCGAGAGCGATGCACCACGGCGTCGTCCCGCCGGACTTGATTGTCTGCTGCAGCTGAAGCAGCGAGTCCCAGCTGTTGGGGACGTTGTAACCCTTGGCCTGGAAGTTCTTGGGGTCGTACCAGATGAGGCCTTTCAACGCGACCCACGAGAAGACCTGGTACAGCTTGCCGTCGCCAGTAGGCTCGCCGAGGTCGATCCATGTCTTCGACACCTCGGACTGCAGCGCGGTCATGTCAACGACGTTGTTGAGAGCCTTCACCTTGCCGGTCTTGGCGAAGTTGGTAAGCAGGGTTGGGCTCGGCGCGGCCGCGAGGTCGGGCGGGTTGCCCGCCGCGACGCGCGTCGTGAGAAGCGCGTCCTGGTCGCGACTTGCCTCGTACTGGAGGGTGATACCTGTCGAATCCGTAAAGGGCTTCATCACGGCCATGAACGAGGCCTGCTCTACGCCGGTCCATGTGGCCATCACCTTTACCGACCCGGCGTTTGCGGTGCCACCACCACCACAAGCCACCGTGGCGAACACTGCCGCCATCGTGACGACCAGTGCACGAATGAGACTCGAAGAGCGCATGTTCTACATCCCCCACGTATGGAAGGTCGAGAACCTTCCTGTATATGTACTTGACTCCGAGCTATAGACCATTCTATTTGCCTCCTTGTATTTGGCAAGCGCGCCCTGGGGCACGCATGTTCGAATGCCTCCACTAAGGACCCGGGCCGAGCACCTCCTTTGGACGCGAGGTGGAACCGCGCACCACCAGGTTCGTCGCGAGCGGCGGCGGCGACGTGACCGCTTTGCCCTGCAGCCGCTGGATCAATAGACGCGCCGCGAGCCGCCCTTTCTCGACGATGGGCTGCCTGACCGTGGTCAGCGGTGGGCTGGTCCACGCGGCCATCGGCAGGTCGTCGTAACCGACCACCGACAGGTCGTCGGGAACGCGGATGCCGGCCGCCTCGGCTGCGCCAAGGACACCGATTGCGGCCATGTCGCTCATGGCGAGCACCCCGGTCGGCCGCCGCTTGCCCTTGGGGAAGGAATCGAACGCGCGCGCACCTGCCGCCATCGTCGCCCCGGCGGTCACCGTGTACGGAGGTGGGGCGTCGAATGCGGCCAGCCCGGCCTTGTAGCCTACGAGGCGCCGAGCCGCGGTCGGCGTAGGGCCCGCCTGCGCGTGCGTGGGCGGCAAGAGGATCACGGCGAGCTGGCGGTGGCCGAGCTCGAGGAGGTGGCGCGCGGCAGACTCCGCCCCGCCGGCATCGTCGACGTTGACAGCGGGGTGCGCGGGCGACGCCTCCGAGTCGATCAGCACGGTGGGGATGCCGATCCTCTCCAGCGTCGCCAGCGCCTCGTCGTCCGGGCTGAGGCCGAGGCTGATGAAGCCGTCGACCGATGCCTGGCGGATGGCGCCCTCCAGCGAGCCGGCCAGCGGCGGGACCAGGAGCAGAGAGAGGTCGTGCTCCTCGACCAGCTCCCCAAGGCCCTGGAAGAGCTCGCTCAAGAACTGGTTCGCGAACACTGTGGACAGGCGCTGAGGGATGAGGACACCGATGGTGCCGCTTCGCCGCAGCGAGAGCGCGCGGGCGGCCGGGTGGGGCGTGTAGCCGAGCTCGTGCGCGACGTGCAGCACGCCACCAACTGGGGAACGACTGTGGATCCATCTCACCCCACTCTGCCTAAACCGCTTTAGTAAAGCGGTTTAAGGCCGAACCTATACCGAATCTGCGGCACTGTCAAGTCGGGAGTACGGCCGCTACCCTTCCCGTGCCGCGGATGCTCGCTCTACTCTACCGGCGGGTTCCTGGTCGGCGCCTCAGTGCTCTGCGCGAGGCGCAGGCACGCATTGCCGAGGGCATCGACGTGCGCAGCTACATCTACTGGACGGGTCGACGCTTGCACGGCGTCCGAGGCCGAGCGGGTACTGGCTTGGTGAGGTGGCGCGCACGCTCGCTCTCTAATCAGGCCCGCGCGCGAGTCGCTGGTACTCGGTGACGGGCGGAATGATCAGCATGCGGCCGTCGTCGCTGCGCACGATCTGCCACCCGCCTTCATGAACCATCCCGTGATGGCGATAGCACAAAAGAATCAGGTTGTGAAGGTCGGTAGCGCC
>WNGQ01002921.1_pt1 | contig 33378 bp, 31 predicted proteins | sample 5407661 | NCBI WGS metagenome assembly WNGQ01 (sample SAMN13153382, study PRJNA577476) | soil metagenome | isolation source: 60 cm soil or saprolite under Garry oak tree replicate 2 | place: USA:California | collected 2016-06-15 | reverse complement strand
CCGTTTGCGGATCGTGCGCAGCGCATTCCAGCTATTTTGCAATGACGGTGGTCGGCGCGATCGCGCCGTCGTACGAAACCCACGCTGTTTCGCAAATCGTCCGGGATTCGTCCGTTGAACAAGCCTGTCGCCATCTCCGAGGACGCGTTTGCCGCGCCGGTCGCCGTGCCCGGCGTGATGCCATCGTCGCGCATCGGTGCAGCGGGGCCGGCCTACATCGTGCTCGCCGGGATCAGCGTCTCGCATTTCCTCAACGACACCATGCAGTCGCTGATCGCGTCCGTCTATCCGATCCTGAAGGAGAATTACGCGCTCGACTTCGCGCAGATCGGCCTGATCACGCTTGCGTTCCAGTTCACCGCCTCGCTTCTGCAGCCCCTGGTCGGACATTTCACCGACAAGAAGGCGCAGCCGTTCTCGCTTGCGATCGGCATGAGCTCGACCTTCTTCGGCCTGTTGCTGCTCAGCATCGCGCGGCAATATGTCGTGATCCTGATCGCCGCCGCTCTCGTCGGCCTCGGCTCGGCCGTGTTCCATCCCGAGTCGGCGCGGATCGCGCGCCTCGCCTCGGGCGGGCGTTACGGTTTTGCGCAATCGGTGTTTCAGCTCGGCGGCAGTTTCGGCACCTCGATGGGGCCGGTGCTGGCCGCGCTGATCGTCGTTCCCTTCGGCCAGCCGAGCATCGCCTGGTTCTCGTCGATCGCGTTCCTCGCCATCATCATCCTGTGGCGGATCGGGCGGTGGTACAAGCCGCAGATCGCGGCGAAGAAGGCGGTCGCCGTGGAGCCGCATCCGGACGCGCCGAGCTCGCGCAACGTCAAGATCGCGCTTGCCGTGCTGGTCGCGCTGTTGTTCTCCAAGCAGCTCTACGTGTCGAGCCTGTCGAGCTACTACATCTTCTATCTGATCGACCGGTTCGGCGTTTCGACGCAGACGGCGCAGCTCTATCTGTTCGTGTTTCTCGCCGCCAACGCGGTCGGCGCGTTTTTCGGCGGACCGGTGGGGGACCGGTTCGGGCGCAAATACGTGATCTGGTTCTCGATCCTCGGCGCGCTGCCGTTCACGCTCGTGCTGCCCTATGCCGGCCTGTTCGCAAGCGCCGTGCTGACGGTGTTCATCGGCCTCATCCTCTCCTCGGCCACCTCGTCGATCATCGTGTTCGCGCAGGAACTGGTGCCGCATCGCTTCGGCATGATCTCCGGCGTGTTCTTCGGCGTCGCATTCGGCATCGGCGGCCTCGGCGCAGCCGTGCTCGGCAAGCTCGCCGATCACACCTCAATCGGTTTCGTCTATCAGGTCTGCGCTTTCCTGCCGGCGATCGGATTGCTCGCGGTGCTGTTGCCGAAGCTGCCACAACACACGCGCTAGCGCCGAAGGCCTCTCAACAATTTGTTAGTGATTGCCTCGCGCAAGCCCCGTATCTTTCCGCGCTGCGTACGAAATCGCGAACGCTCAGAGAAAATCAACCTTAATTATTAGGGTTAAGTGGCGCTTAAGCAATTGCTGCCATCGTCCGCACGTGGGTTTTTGAGATGTGGGGCTTTTTGTCTGCCTCACCGGGGCAAAAGGACGAAGCCAATGTATAGCGTTAAGTCATTGATCGCCGCTGGAGCGGCAACTCTATTGTCGACGGCGGCGTTTGCCGCAGACATGGCGATCGCGCCGCCGCCGGCGATGTATGGGCCGCCGCCAGCCGCCGATTTCGGTGGCTGGTATCTGCGCGGCGATATCGGGATGACCAACCAGCGCATGAAGTCGCTCGACAATCCGGATCCCAACGCCGCCTTGTTCACCGCGGTCGGGATGGGCTTCGACAGCGGCATGCTGTTCGGTGGCGGCGTCGGTTATCAGTTCAACAGCTGGTTCAGGGCGGACCTCACCGGTCAGTGGCGTGGTCGCGCCAACTTCCATGGCTCGCAATTCACCGATGTTTTCGTCGGTTCGGCGTTGGTCGACAATTACTCAGGCTCCAAATCGGAAGCTCTCTTCCTCGCCAACGCCTATGTCGATCTCGGCACCTGGTGGTGCGTGACCCCGTTCATCGGCGCCGGCGTCGGCACGTCGTATAATCGCATTTCGAGCTTCCGCGACGACGGCTTCGGCAACACCTTTGGCGTCGCGCGGCCCTCCAGCGTCGTTTACGCGGCGGACGCCGGCAAATGGAATTTTGCCTGGGCGCTGCACACCGGTCTGGCCTACAGGGTCACGCCGAACGTCACGGTCGAATTCGGCTACAGCTACGTGAACCTTGGCGATGCCACGACCGGCGTCAATTCGAACTTCGCCGGCACCGCGACGCCGCAGTTCCCTTGGACCATGAAGGACATTACCTCGCACGATCTCACGCTGGGCGTGCGCTGGAATCTCGACAGCCCGCAGCCAGTCTATGCGCCGCTGATCCGCAAGGGCTGAGCGAACATCAATCATCGCTTCACGATCGTTAACGGCGCGGGATCGTCCCGCGCCGTTTCGTTTTGTCTCGCGCGCGCCTCTAGGCAAAGAAGGTTGCCAATCAAGGCGGACGCGAACCATTGGTTAAGGTTAACAGGCGATGATCGGCGTGAAATGAGAGTGTTTCGATTGGAGCGTTGCGATGCGTAGACTTGTGCCCACTTTCCGAAGTTCGCAAACCGTAGTCGCGAAACCTTTTCGCGAACTTCGGAAAGTCATGGGCACAAGCAAACCTATGATTCAAGTGCCGCTTTTCGATCTGAAGTCCCTGAGACCATTTCGCTGCACATTGTGCAGGGACTTCAGATCGGCGGCACTTGTGCTGGCGGTGATGATCTTCGGAGCGGCGTCCGGCGCCCGCGCGGCCGATCTGCCGGATCTTCCGATTCTTCGCGGCGGCCTCACCGAGGGGCTGACGACCTCCAAGGTCAACTGGGAGGGCTTCTATGTCGGCGGCCAGGCGGCTTACGGATCGTCGGACGAGAATTTCAACGGATCGACCAGCACGATGACCGCGGCGCTGCTTGCGAACACGCTGATCGAAAGCGCGATGCAAGTCTCGCAATGGAATCTCGCGCTGGGCAAGAATTCGTCGCGCTCGTCTGCCTATGGCGCCTTCGCCGGATACAACTGGCAGTGGGAAGACGTCGTCCTCGGCCTCGAGGCGAGCTATCTGCATGGAAAATTCGGCGGGCAGGCCTCGGGGACGGAGGCCCGTACCAGCACCTCGGCCCTCGCTGATGGTTATTTCCACAGTGTCACCGCCACCTCGCAGGCCGCGATCTCGATCTCGGACATGGCGAGCTTTCGCGGTCGCGCAGGCTACGCCTATGGCTGCTTCCTGCCGTACATGTTCGGCGGGTTCGCGCTCGGAAATGCCAATATCACGCGCTCCGTGACGGTGACCGACACGGCGTTTGCGGCCGGCCTGCCGACCATCGACTTTTTGCCGCTGACCGCAAACGATGCGGTCCACAACCACCTGATCTATGGCTACTCGGCCGGCCTCGGTGTCGACGTCAATCTGGTCGGCGGCTTGTTCATGCGCGCCGAATGGGAATACACCCGCTTCACGTCGGCGGTCGACACCAGCGTGAATACGGTTCGCGGCGGTCTCGGCTACAAATTCTGACCTGCGCTTTTCGCGTGTACGCCGTCAACCGAATGTGTTGACAGCGGCGGCGCCGCCTGTTGCTCTAAGCTTCGCATGAAGCGGAGCAGCGGGCAGAGCCAATGAAAATCTACGGCGATCTTGGATCCGGCAATTGCCTGAAGGTGAAGTGGGTGTGCGACCGGCTCGCGCTCCCCTACACCTGGGTCGACATCGACATCATGCAGGGCGGCAGCCGCACGGAGGCCTTTCTCGCGCGCAACCCGTGGGGCCAGGTGCCAACGGTCGCGTTCGACGATGGCCGTTCCCTGGCACAGTCGAATGCCATCATCCGCTATCTCGCGCGCGGCAGCGATCTCATTCCCACTGACGCGTTCACCGCAGCCCAGATGGATGCCTGGCTGTTCTGGGAGCAGTACAGCCACGAGCCCTACATCGCGGTTTGCCGCTTCCAGCTCGTCTATCTCGGCAAGCAAGTCTCCGACCTCGACCCGGAGAAGGTCCGGCGCGGTTATCTCGCGCTCGATCAATTGGAGCATCGTCTGGCGGCTGCGCGATGTCTCGCCGGCGATGCGATCTCGCTCGCCGATGTCGCCTTGCTCGCCTATACAAGGCTCGCGCATGAAGGCGGCTTCGATCTCGGCGCCTATCCGTCGCTGCGGCGCTGGATCGGCGAGGCGGAGCAAGATCTCGGGCTCGGGCCGGTCCGCTGAGCGTGGAGGCGGTCCATGACGGCACGTTCTTCGATCACGATCCGCCGCGCCCGCCGCGATGACGTGGAAGCCATCGTCGCCATGCTGTCGGACGATCCGCTCGGAGCCACACGTGAGCGGATCGAGGATCCCCTGCCGTCGTGCTATTTCAGGGCATTCGACGCGCTCGATCGCGATCCAAACATCATCCTCGTGGTCGCGGAAGAGCAGGGGTTCGTCGTTGGCTGCCTGCAGCTCTGCATCCTGCCGGGTTTGAGCTCGCAAGGCGCCTCGCGCGCGCTGATCGAGGATGTTCGCGTCGCCTCACAGCGTCGCAGCCGTCGCATCGGCGAGCAGCTCGTGCTATGGGCGATGTCGGAAGCGCGAAGCAAGGGCTGCGCGCTGGTCGAGCTTCTCACCCACCAGACCCGCGTTCACGCCCAGCGGTTCTATGAGCGGCTCGGATTTCAGCGCAGCCACGTCGGCATGACCATGCGGTTCTGACTTCAGCAAATCGTGAGCGGTGCGGACTTTAGAAGAGGAGAACGCTATGTCGGCCATCAATCCTCTCACCGCCATCGCCGTCGTGTTTGCGACTGCGGCGACCGATGCCGTCTACGTGATGTTCACCTCGGCCGTGGTCGCGCGCCAGCGTGTCCCGGCCGCGACCTGGAGCAGCATCTGGTATCTGCTCTCGTCCTTCGCGGTGATCAGCTACACCGAAAACTGGGTTTATGTGGTGTTTGCCGCGGTGGGCTCGTGGATCGGCGCTTTCGCCTCGATGACGTTCCTGCACCGGCCGCCGGGCGGCCCGCCGGTTGGCGCGGCGCCGGAATAGATCAATCCTCCTTCAATCGCGCGTGAGACCAATTGGGTGTCTTGCGAAGTTTCTTGACGATTCACGGCGATTCCCGTATTGACCGCGGCGGGACACCTCCCCCCAACGGGAGGCTTGCTATCTGGAAGGATAGAATATGACTGCAGCGAAGCCCGCCTTGCGGCCGACTGTGCCGCATTTTTCTTCCGGCCCCTGTGCCAAGCGCCCCGGCTGGACCCCGCAAAATCTCAAGGACGCAGCGCTTGGCCGTTCGCATCGCGCGAAAATCGGCAAGGCCAAACTCAAGCTCGCGATCGATCTGACGCGCGAGGTGCTCGAAGTGCCGGCCGATTACAAGATCGGCATCGTGCCGGCGTCCGATACCGGCGCGGTCGAAATGGCGCTGTGGTCGCTGCTCGGTGCGCGCCCCGTGACCACGCTCGCCTGGGAATCCTTCGGCGAGGGCTGGGTCGGCGACATCGTCAAGGAGTTGAAGCTCAAGGATGTCACCAAGCTGACCGCGGCTTACGGTGAAATCCCCGATCTTTCCAAGGTCGATCCCGCAACCGACGTGGTCTTCACCTGGAACGGCACCACGTCAGGCGTGCGCGTCCCCAATGCCGACTGGATCAGCGGAGCCAGAGAAGGCCTGACCATTTGCGACGCGACCTCGGCGGCATTCGCGCAGGCCCTCGATTGGCGCAAGCTCGACGTCGTCACCTTCTCCTGGCAGAAGGCGCTCGGCGGCGAGGCCGCGCATGGTATGCTGGTGCTGTCGCCGCGCGCGGTGGAACGGCTCGAGACCTATAAGCCGGCCTGGCCGCTGCCAAAGATCTTCCGCATGACCAAGGGCGGCAAGCTGAACGCCGGTATCTTCGAGGGCGAGACCATCAACACGCCGTCGATGCTGTGCGTCGAGGATTATCTCGACGCGCTGAACTGGGCCAAGTCCGTCGGCGGCCTGAAGGCGCTGATCGCGCGCGCCGACGCCAACACCAAGGTGCTCGCCGACTGGAAGGCGAAGACGCCGTGGATCGATTTCCTGGCGAAAGAGCCGGCGATCCGCTCCAACACCTCGGTGTGCCTGAAGGTGGTCGATCCCGCGATCACCTCGCTCACCGCGGACGCGCAGGCCGATTTCGCCAAGAAACTCGTGGCGCTGGTCGAGAAGGAAGGCGCCGGCTTCGATTTCGCGCATTACCGCGACGCGCCGGCGGGCCTGCGCATCTGGTGCGGCGCCACCGTGGAAGCCAGGGATGTCGCGCTGCTGACGCAGTGGATCGACTGGGCGTTCACCGAAGCCAGGGCCGCGCTGCCGAAGGCGGCGTGATTTCTCTCTTAACCTCTCCCCGTTCTTACGGGGAGAGGTCGGCGCGTAGCGCCGGGTGAGGGGCTTTTTCCGCTTCTCACCAATTTCGTAGATGCCCCTCACCCCGACCCTCTCCCCGTAAGAACGGGGAGAGGGAGTAGCAAACCAGTTCGCTGCTTCACCCCACCGGCGCGCGCGCCGACCCTCCCCATCCAGGGGAGGGTGAAGGAAGAACAATCATGTCCAAACCCAAAGTTCTCATTTCCGACGCCCTGTCTCCCGCCGCGGTGCAGATCTTCAGGGATCGCGGCGTCGAGGTCGATTTCCAGCCCAACCTCGGCAAGGACAAGGACAAGCTCGCCGAGATCATCGGCGACTATGATGGCCTGGCGATCCGCTCCGCCACCAAGGCGACCGCGAAGATCATCGAGAAGGCGAAGCGGCTGAAGGTGATCGGCCGCGCCGGCATCGGCGTCGACAACGTCGAGATTCCGGCTGCTACCGCCAAGGGCATCATCGTGATGAACACGCCGTTCGGCAATTCGATCACGACCGCCGAGCATGCCATCACGCTGATGCTGGCCTTGGCGCGCGAGATTCCACAGGCCGACGCCTCGACCCAGGCCGGCAAGTGGGAGAAGAACCGCTTCATGGGCGTGGAGATCACCGGCAAACTGCTCGGCGTCGTCGGCTGCGGCAATATCGGTTCGATCGTCGCCGATCGCGCGCTCGGGCTGCGCATGAAGGTGATTGCCTACGATCCCTTCCTGTCGCCGGAGCGCGCCAAGGACATCGGGGTCGAGAAGGTCGAGCTCGACGAACTGTTCAAGCGCGCCGACTTCGTCACGCTGCATACGCCGCTGACCGAGAAGACCAGGGACATCATCGACGCGGCGGCGCTCGCCAAGATGAAGAAGGGCGTGCGCATCATCAACTGCGCCCGCGGCGGCCTCGTCGACGAGCAGGCGCTGGTCGATGCGCTCAATTCCAAGCATGTTGCGGGTGCGGCCTTCGACGTCTTTGTCGAGGAGCCTGCGACCAGGAACGTGCTGTTCGGCCATCCCAACGTGATCTGCACGCCGCATCTCGGCGCATCGACGACGGAGGCGCAGGAAAATGTCGCCCTGCAGGTCGCCGAGCAGATGTCGGACTATCTCCTGAACGGCGCGATCTCGAACGCGGTCAACTTCCCCTCCATCACCGCGGAGGAAGCGCCCAAGCTGCGGCCGTTCATCGAGCTCGCCGACAAGCTCGGCTCGTTCGCGGGCCAGCTCACCGAGACCGGCATCCTGAAGGTCCAGATCACCTATGAGGGCCACGTCGCCGAGATGAAGATCAAGGCGCTGACGTCGGCGGTGCTGTCGGGCCTGTTGCGGCCGATGCTCGGCGAGGTCAACGTCGTCTCGGCCCCGGTCGTGGCCAAGGAGCGCGGCATGGTGGTTGAAGAGGTGACGCGCGCGGCGCAGAGCGACTACGAGAGCCTGATCACGGTCGCCGTCGTCACCGAACGGCAGGAGCGCTCGGTCTCCGGCACCGTCTATCACGACGGCAAGCCGCGGCTCGTCGACATCAAGGGGATCCGGGTCGATGCCGAATTCGGCAAGTCGATGATCTACGTCACCAATGAGGACAAGCCCGGCTTCATCGGCAAGTTCGCCGGCCTGCTGGGCGACGCCAAGATCAACATCGCCACCTTCCATCTCGGCCGCACCAAGCAGGGCGGCGACGCGATCGCGCTGGTCGAGGTCGACGGTGTGGTGCCGGCCGACGTGCTCGCCAAGGTGCAGGCGCTGCCGCAGGTGAAGCAGGCGAAAGCGCTGGTGTTCTAGAACCCTTTCGTTCCGCTCGAACCTGAACGAAAATCTAGCCCGTGGTTTGACGATTTCTTAACTCTTTAGCGTGAACCGGCGCCCTCTCCCGTCGTGGGGAGGGCATTTTCGTGCCCTGCGTCAATCGGCTCCATGGCCGCCCCGACTTCGCCGCGGCGAATCCCTAAGCGACCAGTCGAACCATTCCGTCGATCGCAGCGTCTAACGGCTGGCGACGGTGTGACCTGATGGATCCGACCGGACCGGCCGGGATGTCATGCCACGCGCTCAAAATTTGAGGGGAGAAATGCGATGCGGATGATTGCGAACAGTCTTGTCACGACCAGCCTCGTCCTTGTGACGACATGTGTGACCGCGCAGGCGCGGGCCGCCGATCTGGATGCCAGTTCGAGCGTCGATGCCGTCACCGTCTATCCCGATGGCGCCAGTGTCACGCGCGTCATCACGCTCGATCTTCCATCCGGCGACAACACGCTGGTCGCGAAGGATTTTCCGCTGACTCTGGATCCGTCCTCGCTGCGGGTCGAAGGCGAAGCCGGCGCAAGGCTCACGATCGGCGCCATCGACACCAAGCCGCCGCGCGCGGCGCCGCCGGTCAATCTGCCCGAGCTCGACAAGCGCATCGAGGCGCTGAAGGACCAGCGCGTCGACTTGCAGGGCGCGATTGCCGCGGCCACCGCGCGCCGCAAATTCGCCGAGCGCTTCGCGCAAGCCTCGCCCGCGGGACTGGGCGAGAAAGGGGAGGCGCGTCCGCTGTCCGAATGGCGCGCGGCCTTTGCCGCGGTCGCCGACGAAGTCGCAACCGCCGACGCGGCGATCCGCGACGCCGAACGCAAGCAGCGCGACCTCGATCGCGAGATCGCACAGCTCGAGCAGGACAAGGCGAGCAAGCCGCCGACGAAGCTCGAGGTCAGAATCGATCTCGCCGCCGCTGCCGCCACCAAGGCAACTTTGCGGGTGACCTATGCCGTGCGCAATGCGCGCTGGGCGCCGCTCTACGATGCGCGGCTCGACACCGGCGCGAAGGACCGCAAGCCGGCGCTCGAACTGGTGCGCCGCGCCGAGATCACGCAAGCCACTGGCGAGGACTGGTCGAATGTCGCGCTCGCGGTCTCGACCGTCCGCACCGCGCGTGGCGGCAATGCGCCCGACCTCGGTTCGCTGATCGTGCAGTATCCGCTGGCCCCGCGGCAAGCAGCGGTGGGTGCGCTCATGCAGGACAAGCAGCTCCGCTCGATGGCGCCGGCTTCCGCGCCGGCGCCAGTGCCTATGGCCGACGAAGTCATGAAGAAGGCCGACGAGCAGCAGGCCGTGGCTGACGTCGGCGGCTTCCAGGTCACGTTCAAGATCCCGGGCCGCGTCAGCGTCGGCGCCAGCGAAGGCGCCAAGAGCCTGCGCGTCTCCACCGCGACGATTGCGCCCGATCTCACGATCCGTTCCGCGCCGGTGGTGGATTCGACCGCGTTTCTCGAAGCGAGCTTCAAGCAGAGCGAGGACGCGCCGCTGCTGCCGGGCAGGGTCTCGATCTATCGCGACGGCGTGTTTGTCGGGCGTGGCACGATGCTGGCTGCCAGCAAGGACGAGACCGTACGGCTCGGCTTCGGCGCCGACGACAAGGTCAAGATCGAGCGCACGGTGCTCAAGCGCAACGAGGGATCGGCGGGCCTGATCGTCACGACCTCGAAGACCGACGAACGTTCGTTCAAGACCAGCGTGCACAACGGCCACGATTTCACGATTCTGGTCGCGATCGAGGACCAGTTGCCGGTCAGCGAGAACGAGGAGATCCAGGTCGAAATGCTGCCGTCGACGACACCGCCGACCGCGACCAATCTGCGCGACCGACGCGGGGTGCTGGAATGGGCGTTCGAGGCGAAACCCGGCGAGGCGAGGGATATCGCCTTCGCCTGGCGCCTGCGCTGGCCCAAGGACAAGGGCGTCGTGATGAGCCCCGCCGGGTGAGGCGCGCTCGTTGCGACAGGCCGGCCAAAAGGGCTGGGGACGTCGTGAAGGCGAGCCGGCCGGCTAAAAACATCGGCCGTGTGTGACGTGGCTCACGATGTTCGGTCGTGATGCCGGCTATTCGGACGAGAGGGGTGTTGGCAGGCCGATACCCGATCTATGATGGCGCGGGTTGGCTTCATCGAGGGCTTTCAAAATGAAACATGTGATCGCCGCGATCGTTGGCTGTGTCGGTTGGATCGGCGTGGCGCACGCCCAGGCGCCGGTCGCCGTCGTCGAGGACGTGCAGGGCAAGGTCACCGGCGCCGAGTTCATGGACTATGTCGTTCCCGGCCAGGTGATCAAGCTCGGGGCCGGCGGGATGGTCGTGCTCGGCTACATGAAATCCTGCTGGCGCGAAACCATCACGGGGATCGGCACCGTGATCGTCGGTACCGAACTCAGCGCGGTCCATCTCGCCGAGTTCAAGGCCGACAAGGTGGCTTGCGACCCGAACCAGTCGCAACGCGTCGGCCGCGAGGTCAGCGAAAGCGCCGCGGCCGTGGTGCGCAGCCTCAGTGCAGGGAGCCCGGCCCCGCCGCCGCCGCTCGTGCTCCACGGCCTGTCGCCGATCATCGCCGTATCCGACCGCGGCAAGCTCGTTGTGGAAAGGCTGGACGTCAGGGGCGAACGCTACGAGATCGACCTGACGCCGGCTGCAATGACGCGCGGCAAGTTCTATGACTTTGCCAGGACGAAGATCGCGCTGAAACCCGGCGGCGAATATTCGGCAACGCTGAAGTCGAAGCAGATCGTCTTCCTGATCGATGCCAGGGCCGATCCCGGGGCGAGCCCGATCATCGGTCGTCTGGTGCCGCTGCAGTAGAGCATGATCCGGACCCGGAGGGCCGCGTTAGCTCAAAGTGGAAACCGGTTTTCCCTCGCGACAAATGCGGAAACGCGTTTGCGCGGAGATCATGCTCAAACAATAAGCGGCGGCAGCCCGGACGCGCCAGGGGTGGCTTGATGGGCAATTTCATCGGGCGGAAGGCAATCGCGATCATCGCAATCGCCTTGGCAAGCGGGCTTGTCTCAGCGCTTCCGCCGTTCAGTCTTCTCCATGGCTGGTCGATCGATGGTCTCACCGCGCTGCGCTGGCAGGCGTTCGGTGCGCGCCATGATCCCGTGACGTCGCCGGTCGCGGTGATCGCGATCGACGAGGAGACCTACGAGACACCACCGTTCAAGGGCTCGCCGACGGTGACCTGGACCACCGAAATCGGCCGTGTCCTCAATGCGGTCGTCGACGGCGGCGCCAAGGTCGTGGGTTTCGACATCGTGTTTAAGAACTCGATCGAACTGTCCCAAATTCCCTTTGGCGAGGATTCGGTGGGGGCGCGACTGCGCGGCTTCGACCGGGATTTCCTGCGATCGCTTGCGAACGGATCGTCCACGGGCAGGCTGGTGCTGGGCGAAACCTTGCGCGGCGACGTGCCGTCAGCCGGGCAACGCATCGCGGTCGGTCAGCAAAAGAATATCCGCCCGCTCAATGTCTACCTCGATCCCGACGACATCGTGAGACGAGTGCCGCTGACGTTTCCGGGCGAGCGCGCGCCCGTCCCGTCGATGGCGCTGGAGCTGGCCTCGCGCGCGCAAAAGGCCGAACCGGTGCTCGCGGACGACGGCAGCGTAACGCTCGCCGGATACCGCATACCCGGCGCGGTGAAGAACACGCTGACGCTGAATTTCGACGGCGGCGCCAATGATTTTCAGACATTCTCGCTGGCCGACCTGCGCGCCTGCGTCGAGCGCGGCGACACGGCGTTCTTTCGCAGCCATTTCGCCGACAGGGTGGTCATTTTCGGCACGCTGCTTGATGAGCTCGACCGCAAACGGACCTCCAAGCGCTTCGCGACCGGGCTGGAAAACTCGACCGCACCGCGCTGCGCGCCGGCAGCCGCTGCAGCGACCGTCGCCCAATTCGCCAGAAGCTCGATTGCCGGCGTCTACATTCACGCGACCGCCGTCAGCAATCTGCTCGCCCGCGACGCCCTGGTCGAACTCGGCCGGCAACCGACGACGATTCTCGCCATCGGCTTCGCGCTGCTGGTCGCGATCGCGGCAGCACTCGTCGCGCCGGCTACCGCGGCGTCGATCTATCTCGGCATGGTGGCGCTCTGGACGCTCGGTGCGACGATCGCGTTGGCGAAGGTGCTGGTGTTGCCGCTGAGCGAGCCGTTCATCGCCGGCGCGGTTTCGCTTGCCACGATGACGGCCTATCGCCTGGTCGTGACCGACCGGGGGCAGCGATTGCTCCGGCGCAGCTTTGCCCTCTATCTCGCGCCCCAGGTGATCGACCGGATGCTTGCGTCGAACAAGCTTCCGGTGCTCGGCGGCGAGACTCGCGATGTGACCGTGTTCTTCTCCGATCTGGCCGGCTTTTCCGCGATCGCCGAACAGATGACGCCGCCCGAGCTGGTGGCGTTCATGAACGAGTATCTTTCCGATATGACCGACATCATCGAGAGCAGGGGCGGCTATGTCGACAAGTATATCGGAGACTCGATCGTGGCCGTGTTCGGCGCGCCGGTCGACGATGTCGATCATGCCCGCAACGCCGCGCTGGCCGCGCTTCGTTGCCGCGCGCGTCTTGACGAGCTCAATCAAACCTCGGCTGCCTTTCGCGAACATCAGGTAGCGCACCGGATGGGCCTGAACTCCGGCGAGGCGCTGGTCGGCAACATCGGGTCGAGGCGGCGCTTCAACTATTCGGTGATGAGCGACGCGGTGAACGTGGCGTCGCGGCTCGAGGGCGCCAACAAATATTACGGCACGACGATCATCGCCTCGGAAACGACGGTGGCACTGACCGGCTCGACATTCAGCTGGCGCGAACTCGACGCGACGCGCGTCAAGGGCCGCACGAGCCCGGTGAAGATCTACGAACTGGTCGCGGCCGCCGGCGAGGGGACGCCGCAACAGCGGGACGCCGCCGTGGCCTATGCCGAGGGCCTCGCGCATTGGCGCAATCGCGAGTTCGGGGGTGCTGCGAAATCGTTCGAACGCGTCGCCGGGTTCGACGCGCCGTCGGCGCTGTTCCTGAAGCGGGCGAACGTATTCGCAATCAGGCCACCGGGCCCGGACTGGGAGCCGGTCAGCTCGTTGGACAGCAAATAGCCGACCTCATGAGGGGCGTTGAAGCGAACAGCGCCGACTCAATCCTGTTCGCGTGCGATCCAGCCGTCGCCGACCTTGACATATTTGCGCTTCACCGCCGCCCAGGCGACGCGGTGGGCGGTCCTTTCGCGTTCGGCGGGGCCGCGGTCGAGATATTCCGACCAGGCGTTGTTGAACGCAGCGAGATAAATCTCCTGCGCATGCGGCGGCAGATGCGCCATGACCGGTGGCGGCAATTCGTCGATCGATGCGTACGGCAAGCGCGTTTCTCCTTGCTGTTCGCTTTGGTATGTCGTGCTCTTTTTGATTGAGCATGATCTCTTCGGAAAACCGGTATCCACTTTTCCGGATCATGCTCTAGGCAAGCACGTCTCGATCGGCGGCCGATTGATCCAGAGCAATCCGCAAGCCCCGGGGCTGTTAATTAACTCGCCGCCGGCCTGGCTGCGACGCTGCTCTAACTGTTCGGCCCGCGGTCCATGCTGACGGGTTGCCAGCGCTTCAACTGGGTGGTCTGCAGCACCGAGGGGTTGACGCAGCTGACCGGCCATAGGCCCTGCAGCACCAGTGACAATTCGGTGCCGACGCGGCGCTTGCGCGCCTCGTCGAAACGGGCCGAGGCCGAGGCGACGTGGGCGGTCAAGGTCACGTTGTCCATGCGCAGCAGCGGGTTGTTGTGCGAGGCCGGCTCCTTCTCGAGCACGTCGAGCGCGGCATGCGCGATCCAGCCTTCCTGCAGCGCCTTGGTCAGCGCCTCCTCGTCCACCGTCGCGCCGCGCCCGGTGTTGATGAAGATCGCATTTGTCTTCATCTGCCGGAAATGCTTCTCGCCGAGCATGTGATGCACCTCGGGGCGTGCCGGCGCATGCATCGACACGAAATCCGATTGCGACAGCACTTCCGACAGCGTCGCCGGCAGCACGCCGTGGTCGGAGATCAGGGTCTCCTGGATGAAGGGATCAAAGGCCATCATGCGCAGGCCGAAGGCGGCGGCGCGCTTGGCGACCGCGCGCGCCACGCGCCCGAAGGAAATGAAGCCCAGCGTCTGCCCCATCAGGCGGGGGATCTTCAACAGCGCCGGACGGCCCTCGGCCCAGCGGCCTTCGCGCACCATCTTGTCCTGCTCCACCAGGCGGCGAAAGCCCGCGAGCAGCAGCATCATCGCGTGATCGGCCACCTCCTCGATGAAGGTGTCGGGAATGTTGGTGACGGGAATGCCGCGGGCGGTGGCCGCCTTGACGTCGACGCTGTCGACCCCGACGCTGCCGAGCGTGATGACCTTGCAACTCTCGAGCCCGTCGATCACGGTCTTGGTGATCCGCATGCCCTTGGCGTAGATCGCATCGGCGTTGCGGGCGGCCGCGATGAACTCCGCTTCATTGGCTGGTGCCTCGACGATCTCGGCGCCGATCGGGTCGAGCGCCTCCATTTCATAGTCGTAGCCGCCGCCGGCGACCGTGAAACTCGCGCCTTTCGGCGTCACCACCTTGAATTTCGGCATCTTCTGCTCCCGATTTGAGCGTCGGTGTTGGTTGTCATGCGATCCGCTGCGACCGACGGCTTTCTGTTGTGGTTTCATTGGGTTGCAACGAGCGAACCCGTAACCAAGCGGCAATGGTTCGGACTATATCGTTCGCTGCATCATTCGGCGAATCCGCGCCAGCGTAAAATGGTGCCCCGCAAAGCCGAACGATCCGGAGATTGGCCCCAAGCTCGGCATTCCGGTGCGGTAACCCCGTTCGGATTCTGCATGATGCAGGGGCGAAATGCGATGCCTACATCCCGGCCGAGGCCTGCCGTGACGCAATGATCACGCCCGCGAGCACCAGCGCATAACCGACCAGATGGAACAGCCGCAGCTCTTCGCCGAGCAGCAGGATCGCCAGCGCCGAACCGAACACCGGCACCAGATGAAGGAACGGCGCGGCGCGGTTCGGGCCGATCAGGGCGATGCCGCGGTTGAAGAACAGGTAGGCCAGCGTCGAGGCAAAGACCACGACATAGACCAGCGTCGCGATCGTCAGTGCATCGGGCTTTAGCACGAGCCCGGTCGAGTATTCCCAGATCGAGAATGGCAGCAACAGGACCGCGCCGCAGCCGGTGGTGAAGCAGATCAGGGACAATTGATGCGTCACCGGGCGTCGCGTCATCAGCGCCGAATACAGGCCGAAAGACAACAGCGACCCCGCAAACATCATGTCGCCCCTGTTGAGGCGGATGCCGGCAAGCGCCGAGACGTCGCCGCGCAGGATGATCGTCAGCACCCCGATCAGCGAGATGACGATGCCGGCAAGCTGCCCCCGGGTCAGACGCGTGCCGAACAACACCAGCGACCAAAGCGCGACGAACAGCGGTCCGGCGGATTGGATCAGGAGCGCGTTCAGCGCCTCCGTGTACTGCATGGCCCAGTAGGAAACCGCATTGTTGAAGGCAAAGCCGGTCGCCGACAGCAGCACCATCAATGGCAGGTTGGCGCGCAAGGCCGGCCAGTCGCGCTTCAGATGCGGCCGGGCGAACGGCAACAGGATGAGGAAGACGCCGATCCATCGGATGCAGGACAAGGTCAGCGGCGGCACGTGGCCGGCGACGTAACGCGCAAGCACGATGTTGGCGGCCCAGAACAGCGAGGTCAGGCTCAACAGCAGATAAGGCTGGTTGTTGAGCCAGCGCAGCGCGGAGTGGTGCGGGGGGTCGCGCAGCGCGGAGTGGTGCGGGGGGTCGGTGGGCAATGCGCTGCGGAGATTTCTCAATGAGCCGTAGCTTTCGCCGGAATACTTCGCCGCGACAAGATGTTTGGGCGAATTGGTGCCATGCGCGCCCATCCGCGTCGTCCCGGCCTGCGCAATTGCGCACCAGGCTGGGACGACGATCGAGAGAGGGCGCAGATCGCCGACCGCAGCGCTATTTCTGCGGTCCGGACAGCGCGATATCGCGCTCGGCGCGGAACACGTTGCTGTAGAGATTGGCGATCCACTGCCGGCCGCTGGAGGTCACGTTGAGATAGCGGATCGCCGTCTGCACATGCGGCGCCACGCTGTTCCAGTAGAATTGCGGATAGAGATTGACGAGGTCGGCGGGCGAGGAGTAGCCGAACTGGCGGTTCAGCCCGGACTCCTCGAACTCGTGATAGAGCGCGTTGGCCTTGCGGATGTAATTCGGGTCGCCGAGCTGGCCGATCAGGTCGGCGGCACGCAACAGCGCGGCTTCCTCGTCGCAGTCCTCGCCATTGCCGGGAATGGCCAACGGAAATCGCGTGCCCTCGATGGCGCGCGCGATGCGTTGCTTGTCCAGCAGCGCGATGCCTTCGATCCGTTCCATGACGTACATCTTGGAGCGGTCGACGTGATAGGGCATAAGCGCGGCGTCCGACGAGCCGCGCGGCAGCGTGACCTTGCGGCCGGAGGGGTCTATCACATAGCCGTCCTCGTCGTCGGCCCGGAAGACGCCGCGCACATAGCCGATGTCGTGGGTCAGGCAGGCGATCATCACATGCGCATAGTCCTCGACCGGCATGTGGGTGTGCAGCGCGCGCCCGCGCAGTATGTCGTGGCCTGCGAGCGTCACCAGCATGGTATGCTCGACATTGTGATAGAGCGCATCGCTGTTGCCGATGCATTCGATGGCGATGCGGGCGATCGAGGGCACCATCTCCACGAGCTGCGCCTGCGACGAGCCGAACCTGCGGCGCATGTAATTGGCGATGAACTTGCCGAGCGCGTCGGCCGCAAGCTCCGGAACGGTTATCATCGCCACTGTCCCCGAAACACCGCAGGCTGCATCATACAAGCATAGCTCGCCGTTATGACACAATCTTTGCGACGAACCGACGCGGGGAGAGGCCGTTGAGGGGTGTTGACTCCGGCGTGCGCCGGATCGGCTAGCTTGCGCCGCCGCGGGCTTTCCGCGCGGCGACGTAGACGCCGGTCAAGACCAGCGCAAAGCCGATGACATGGAACGGCTGCGGGCGTTCGCCGAGAAAGACGATCGCCATCATCGAACCGAACACCGGCACCACGTGAAACACCGGGGCGGCGCGGTTGGCCCCGATCAGCTGCACGCCGCGATTGAAGCAGAGATAGGCCAGTGTCGAGGGGAACACCGCGACATAGAACAGCGTCAGCAGGTTCGCAGTGTCGAGCGCCATGATGGGGCGCGACAACAACTCCCACACCAGCAACGGCACCAGGCAGGCCGCACCGCAGCCGAAGGTGAAACCGACAAAGGACAGGTTGTGAATCGCGGGGCGCTTCGACGACAGCGCCGAATAAAACCCGAAGATGACCAGCGCGATGACGAAGATGATGTCGCCGCGGTTGAACTGGATCGTCGTGAGCGCCGTGACATCGCCGTGCAGCACGATCACCAGTACGCCCGCGAGCGACAGTGCGATGCCGCAGGCCTGCGCCGGCGTCAGCCGGATCCCGAGCAGGATCAGCGACCACACCGCCACGAACAGTGGCGCGGCCGACTGCAACAGCAGCGTGTTGAGCGCCTGGGTGTGCTCGAGCGCCCAGTACTGCATCGTGTTGAAGGCGCCGATGCCGGTGACGGAGAGCGTGATCATGACGCCGAGCCTGGCGCGGATCGCGGGCCAGTCGCGCACCAGATGTTTCCAGGCCAGCGGCAGGATGATGAGAAACGCAAACCCCCAGCGCAGGAACGACAGGGTGACGGGCGGAACGTGGCCGGCGGCGAGGCGGCCGACAATGGCATTGCCGGCCCAGCACAGCGCGGTGACGCCGAGCAGCAGGTAGGGTTGGTCGGCGATCCAGGCGCCGGCCGAAGCGGTGCGCGTGGTCTGGTCGGAAGCAGACATCAAGTTGACTCGGGCCCGGCAGTATGGCGGGTCCGCCCACAGACACGGATTCTCGTTCGCCATCAATGGGACGGATGCATCGCGACCATGCGTTGGGAGAGGGTGCGTGCGCCCGGCAAGCGTGTGGAATTCGAACAACCCGGTGCGCGGGGTCAGCCGACCCCGTCGCTCCGGTTCATTTGGCGCTTGACCATCTGTTCGGCGAGTTGAACCAGCATGCGCTTGGTCCGCAGATCCCGCAGGTCCCTGAATGCCCGCAGCAGCCGCAAATCGAGCAACGCCTGCAGCGGCTCGTATTCCTGCGCGGGCATCCGCATTGTTCCGCCGCCGTCATGACGCAAGAGATCGACGGGCAGTTCGAGCGCCTCGGCAACCTCGGTCAGGCGGCTGGCATCGGCGCGGTCGGCTCGTGCACCGCCGTCTTCGCCGTGTGGCCTGATGGCCGCGCCGAGCACCTCGGCGAGGTCACTCTGCGACAGCCCGATGGCCAGCCATCGCGCTTTCACCAATCGGTCGATCTGCCCGTCGGATGCATGGTCGGTCATCGCCGGGTCCCGTCCGCGCGATCGGAGAAGATCGGAACCACCTTCGGCCGCGATACCTTCTTGAAGCCGGCAAACAAATTCACCAGCGGCTCGGCTTCCTTGTAGGCCCTCTGCAGATCCTTGGGGTGAATGAATTCGTCGCTGAACCACGGATATTTGCGTCCGTCGAAGGACTGCACCACCCAGTCGATGGTCTGTTTGACCCGCGGAATCTTCTTTGCTTCCGGATGGTAGGCCAGCCAGATATCCAGATCGAACTGAATGCCGAGATCGAGCGGGATCAGCGGATCGCCAAGCGCCGGAGCATAGGTCGGCAGCCAGCCGATGCCCGCGCCTTTGGCGATCGACCAGACATGCGCCGTGCTGACATTGTTGCGCATGGCGACAAAACCGACCGGGTCGCGCCCCGCATATTTGTCGTACATCACCTTGCCGAGCGTCTGATCCGCTTCCTGGATGACGATACGATGGTTCTGACGGATATCGTCCGCGCTCTTCGGCATGCCGTAGATCTCGACATAGGCCGGACTGACGAACGGCATGACGTGAAGCCGCCCGATCTTGATCCTCTTGAGGTCCGGCTTGTCGGGATTCTCCAGTTGCACCGCGACGTCGGCTTCGAGACGAAGCACGTCGGCCGAACGCATCTCGCATTTCAGATCGACCAATATGCCCGGATAGGCGCGCTGGAACTCGACCAGCCGCGGCGCCAGCCAGAATGTGCCGAGCCCCTCGGTGACGGCGATCCGCACCTCACCGCTCAGTGCCGGCGTGGCCTGGTTGAGCGCGCAGTCCAAGCCGAAGGAGGCATCCTCCATTCGCTTCGCTGCTTCAAGAACCTGAAGACCTTCGCGGGTCAGCCTGATACCGTCGACGTGACGGGTCATCAGTGTCGTCTTGTAGGCGCGCTCCAGCATCGAAATGCGCTTGGAGAGGAAGTTCGCGGACATGTTCAGTCGTTCGGCCGCGGCGCGAAAGCTGCCGATCCGGGCCACTTCCAGGAAGATGCGAACGAGGTCCCAGTTCGCCATTCGCCCCGGCGTATGCGCACCAGCGTGCGCACCCCTGCGCTCAGGTGAGTGCATACAAACAACCTCCTTCGTTCTCTTATTATTCATTGCAGAAATAAGGCCGCTTCACAACCAAGAGACGCCCCAATGACCGCGCTCGACCTCGGCTTAATACGCAAAACTGCAGGCGGAGCACCGCAAGGCCGCTCCGCCACCTACTCTCTCGACCGGATGACCGCGCTGCAACTCGCTAGACGCACTGTGATTTTTACCGTCGACGCGGCGGGAATCGAATCCCTCGTTGATGCGGCGCGAGAGGACATCCCCGGCCTGACGACGAACGAGACGGTCCTCTCCATGGTCAATCATAATCCCGATATCTTCTGGGCGATCGCAAGGCGCGATCGTTTCAATATCGTGGCGCCGAGAGGCGAAGGCTTTCTGGCCGCCCTTCCGCTCACCCACGAAGGCACGCGCCGGCTGATCGACGGACGGCTCAACACCAAGAAGCCGGAGCTGCAATACATTGCGCGACAGTCGGAAAGGCCTGCCGGTATTTACGTCTGGGCCATCCATGCCAAGGGCAGCATGGCGGCCGGAATTCCGCTGGTGCTGCAGAAATTCTCAGCGCCGCTCTATCGCGGTGTCAGCATCTATTCGCGGCCCATAACCAAGGAAGGCCTTCGCGTGCTGGAGCCGCTCGGCTTCACGCCGGGCGCGCATTACGACGGGCTCTTCACCCCGAATCTGCAGATGTTCGATCGTTCCGGCGACCTGCCGGTGACCAATGTCGCCAGAGATCCGGTGACGGTAGAGGTGGTTCGATCGATGGATGAGATGACGCGCGTGATCGCCATCCGCGGCGCCGTCTATATGGGTGAGCAACGCTGTCCGTTCGAGGAGGAATTCGACGGCAATGATTTTTCCGCCACCCATCTGATCTGCCACAAGGACGGCGAGCCCGTCGGCTGCATGCGGATCAGGTATTTTGCCGGTTTTGCCAAGCTCGAACGGCTCGCTGTCCGCCATGAACGCCGCGGCTCGGGCCTGGCGGGACGCCTCATCGACGCTGCGATCGAGCTCTGCCGCAAGAAGGGATACAGCGTCTTCTACGCCCAGGCGCAAAAGCGGTACATCAAGGTCTGGAAGTCGCGCGGTTTCGAATTGATGCGCAGCCGCGAACTGGTGTTTTCGGATTTCGACTATGTCGAGGTCAAGCTGGAAACCGAGAAGCATCCGCAGAGCATCACCCTCGATGACGATCCCTATGTGATCATTCGCCCCGAGGGACGTTGGGACATCCCCGGCATTCTCGAGAGGTCGGCGAGCCGGGGCGCGTTTCGGTCGGAGGACGCCCGATGACCTCCGTGATCGATCTGCGCGCCTATCTGGGAGCACCGAGCGGCCGGATGCTGGTCATGGTCGACCTGCAAATGCGCAACTACGACGAGCTCGCAAGGGATCCCGCCTGCGATATCGCCCGTGCGCTCGACAATTGCATGGCGGCGATACGGCACGCGCGCGCCAGCGGCTTGCCGATCGCCTTCACCCGGCAGGGTGATGACCGCGGTTTGCTCGAGCGCTCGGCCCATTCGGCGTGGATTGCGGGGTTCGAGCCGAAGCGATCCGACATGGTGTTCGAGCGGCAGCGGCCGTCCTGCTACGCCAACCGGCTGTTCGAGGACATCGTCTCGCAGTGCGAGAGCTTTGCGATCGCGGGCCTGGTTGCCGAGGAGGCCTGTCTTGCAACCGCGATCGACGCGGCGCATCGCGGTCACCACGTCACCTTCCTGAGCGATGCGTCCGTCAGTCGCGGACGGCTCGGCATGGATGCGCGGACCTCGCATGGCGTGACCACGAAGGCCATGGAGCTGTTTGCCGACGTTCGCGCCACGCGGCACTGGCTGATCGCAACTTCGCAGCGAACCCCCAAGGGTCACCGATATGGATGAGTTCAGTGCCCATCGCCTGCGTAACGTCATTCCGGCACTCATGGAGCAGCGTCATGTCGTGGTGTCCGGGGGCGTTTCGTTCGCCGGTCACCTGATTGATCTCGCCATCATGCAGGTCCGCCTGGCACTTCACGATATTTCGGAGGAAGAGCTGTCGCAGTTTTCCAATGAGCTGAGCCGCGGTCTCGTCGAAAACGAACAGTCGGACTAGAGACCGATGCACGGTCGCAGATGGATCGTTCTGGCCATATTGTTCGCGGCACGCGCGGCGACCGGATTCGAGTTTCAGTCGGTCGGATCGGTCAGCAGCCTCCTGATCCAGGATCTCGGCCTGAGCTATGCTCAGATTGGGCTCCTGCTCGGCGCCTTCCTGCTGCCGGGCATCGTGGTCGCGTTCCCGACGGGCCTGCTCGGGCAGCGCGTTGCCGATAAATCGCTCGGACTTGCCGGCCTCGCCCTGATGACGATCTCCGGGCTTGCGCTCGCGCACGCGGATAGCTTTGCCGCTGCGCTCATCGCGCGCGTCGCCGGAGGCGTTGGCGCCACCATCGTGGTGCTGGTCGCCACGAAGATGACCACGGACTGGTTCGACGGCCGCGAGATCGTGCTGGCGATGTCGATCCTGCAGATGAGCTGGCCGTTCGGCGCCATGCTGGCCCTGCCGATCCAGGCGTTGATCGCGCAGCTCTGGGGCTGGCAGGCGGTGGCGGTCTCCGGCGGGCTTTGCGCCGCAGCGGCTGCCTGCGCATTCGCCTTGGCTTCAACCCCGTCCCGCGAACTGCAACCATCGGCGACCAGCCGATCGCGGCCGCCTTTCGCCCTCCTGCTGCAGGTCACGGTCGCGGGCGTGGTGTGGGGATCGATGAACCTCGCCTGCATTCTGTTCTTCAGCTATGCGCCGCCCTTGATGACGGCGCGCGGCTATGCGTCGACGACCGCGGCCTCGCTGACCAGTCTTGCGATCTGGTTCACGATTCTCGCCATTCCAAGCGGCGGCTATCTCGTGCACCGGCTCGGCAAGCCGGTCGCTGGGATCGCAATCTGTGCCTCGCTCGCGGCGGCGACGCTGCTGCTCTTCGTTCTCGATCTCTATCCGACGCTGTCTTGCCTGATCTTCGGGATTGCGGTTGGTCCGCTGTCCGGCGCCATCCTGTCGCTTCCCGCCCGCGTTCTGCCGCCGCGCGACCGCTCCATGGGGCTTGGCGTATTTTACACCTGCTTCTACGTGCTGATGGCAGCTGGACCGCCGCTCGCGGGTCGGCTGCAGGATGCGTGGGCCACGCCGTCGGCCGCGCTCGTCGCGGCGGCGCTGCTGCTTGCCGTATCGGTGCCGCTGTCGCTCATGTTCGCTGCCATGTCGGCGCGCCCGCGCCTTGCCGAACGCGGCGATGGGAATGAGCCTTCTGCTGAACCGCCGGCTCCGGCCGTCGCCTAGATTTGCCGCTCAGACGTAGCCGAGCCAGCGCCAGTAGGTCACGCCCAAGAGCATCACCAGCGCGACCGCGATCACGGTCAGCACCAGACCGGTGCGGACGAAATCCTTCGCCGCGAAGGTCTCGGTGCCGTAGGCCAGCATGTTTTGCGGCGCGTTCACCACCAGGATGAAGCCGAAGGAGACCACGAATTGCAGCAGCATCGTCATGCCGACGATGTTGATGCCGGGCGTCGCGACCCCCTGCAGCACCGCGATGACGATCGGGATCATGGCGGACGCGAGCGCGGTGGCGCTGGCAAAGCCGAGATGGATCACAGTGAGGAACAGCGTCATCACCGCGAGAATGAACAGCGCGGTCGCGTTCTTCAGCCCGAACTCGGCGACTGCGAGGTCGGCGAGCCAGGCCGCGCCCTTGGTCTGCAACAGCGCGGTGCCGACGCTGATGCCGATGCCGAACAGCACCACCGTGCCCCAGGGAATCCGCGGTTGCGCGTCCTTCCAGGTCATGATGCCGATGCCGGGCAGGAACATCAGCCCGACGGCGGCGATCGTGGTCGTGGAGGTGTCGAGGTTGTGCAGCACGCCTTCGGTGGCCCAGAACAACAGGAGCGTCAGCGATATCGCGAGCAGCTTCTTCTCCGATGTCTTCATCGGCCCGAGCGCGGCCAGCGATTTGCGGATCGCCTCGCGCCCGCCGGGAATGTCGCTCACCTCGGGACGCATCATCCGCGTCATCACGAAATACAGCGCGACCGACATCAGGATGCCGAACGGCGCGGCGGCGGCGAACCAGTCGAGCCAGGTAACGGACGTCTGCAGCGTCTTTTCGATGAAGCCGATCGCGACCATGTTCTGCGCCGCGGCGGTCTTGATGCCGACGTTCCAGATGCTCGCGGTCTGCACCGTGGTGATCATCAGCATGCCGGCGAAGGGGCCGCGCTTGTCGACGCCGAAGGCCGCGATGATGCCGAGCGTGATCGGCACCAGGCAGGCGACGCGGGCGGTGGTGGAGGGCACCAGGAACGCCATCACGAAGCCGACCAGGATGGCGCCGCCGACCACGTGATGGATCTCGCCGCCGACGCGGGAGAGGATCGCGAGCGCGATGCGCTTGTCGAGGCCGGTCGCGGTCATCGCCGCCGCGAGGAACAGCGCCGAGGCCACCAGCGCCAGTGCGGTATTGGCGAAGCCCGAGAATGCGAGGCCAAGGCCGGCGCTGGTGCCGAGCAGCATTTTCGGATTGGCCGGGTTCGGCGACAGCCCGAGCAGGAACGCCATCAATGCGGCAATGACGATGCCCGAGACGGCGTAGTCGAGCGCTTCCGTCATCCAGACGATCACGGCGAAGGCGAGGATGGCGAGCATGCGCTGGCCGGCGACGGACAGGCCTTCCGGCGTCGGCAGCCAGATCACGACGACCAGGGCCAGAAGCGCGAGCACGAGGCCCCAGTTCGATCGCAGCCAGGTCGGCTGCGCCGGCGATGGCGCTTTGGCGCTCGCGCTGTTCGGGGTCGCGTCGATCGCGGTCATGACGTTCTGTCCCTTCGCGTGCCGACTTCCGGCACGCGCTATTGTCATGATCGTCGAGCTTTGGCGGATTGCGCTTGAGCAGGATCAAATGAGACGGCGGCGCGATTGACTTATCGCAACACCGCTCGACCGCGGCGCAATAGGCTTTGAGCCAACAACAGCAAGTGTGAGAAAGGGAGCGAATTTCGCCTGGAAACGGGCGCAATTGGCTTGACGTTGCGATCGAATCATCGAGGTGGTGGACGGTCGGGTTCAGGGCTGATTGCACCGGCCGTTGAAGGCAACGTGCCAGCGGTTGGAAAAGGCCGCGAGCGCGTCTATCCTGCGATCATGTTCTGTCGCTTCGCGCTCCTCTGCATGATCGGCCTGCTCTGTCCTGCGGTGACGGCCGCCGAACCGCGCTCCGGCATCGACCTCGCCATCATGGATCCCACGACCAGCCCGCGCGAGGATTTCTGGCAGTACGCCAACGGAAAATGGCTCGCCGCAACCCCGATCCCGTCCGATCGCAGTGCCTGGAATAGCTTTTCACAGCTGCAGGAGACGACCCAAGAACAGCTGCGGCAGGTGATCGAGGACATCGATCCGCAGCAGCTTTCCGAGAGCAGACGCAAGGTCGCCGAACTCTACGCCTCCTTCATGGACGAGGCCGGCATCGAGAGCGCGGGCCTCGCCGGGCTCCGCGAAAGAATGGAGGCCATTCACGGCGTGCATGACAAGGCGGAACTGCCGGTCTTGTTCGCGGATCTCCGGCGGCTGTGGGTCCGCACGCCCTGGGAACTCAGCATCTATCCGGACGAACATGACGCAACCGTCTACGCCGTCCATCTCGAACAGGGCAGGCTCGGACTGCCGGACCGCAGTTATTATCTCACCGACGATGCGCATTTTCGAACCATTCGCGCCGCCTACCGCGAGCACATCGTCAAATTGCTGTCGCTCGCGGGCGAGGCCGCGGCGGAACAGAGCGCCGACGCCATCATCGCACTCGAAACCGAGTTGGCGCGGCTGCAATGGTCGCGCGTCGAAAACCGCGATCCGATCAAGACCTACAACCGAATGGAAGTTGGCAGCCTTCCGACGCTGATGCAGAAGCAGGATCTGCCTGACTATCTGTCGGCCGCCGGCGTCGGCCAGGTCCACACCGTCATCGTGGCGCAGCCGAGCTATCTGGAGGGATTGGGCGCGGTCTTCGCCAAGGTGCCGCTGGACACCTGGAAGGCCTATCTGGTCTATGGCCTCTTGAGTTCCTATGCAGGGTATCTTGCGCCGCCGTTTGCGGCCGAGGATTTCGCGTTCGAACAGCATACGCTGCGCGGCGTTCCGGAATTGCAGCCGCGCTGGAAGCGGGCGGTGACTATTGTCGACCGCCTGATCGGTTTTGAGCTCGGCAAGATCTATGTCGAGCGCTATGTCCCGAAGGCCAACAAGGTTCAGGCCGACGCGGTGATTGCCAATATCACGGCGGCCTATCGCGATTCGATCGCGACGCTCGACTGGATGGGGCCAGATACCCGCCGCGAGGCGCTCGCCAAGCTCGATGCGATCGCCGTCAAGATCGCCTATCCCGAGCAATGGCGCGATTACGGCGGGCTCGAGATCCGCAAGGACGATCTGGTCGGCAATATCATGCGCGCCCGCCGTTTCGATTACGAGTTCTCGCTTGCCAAAGTCGGAACCAAGGTCGATCGGGCGGAGTGGCGCATGACGCCGCAGACCGTCAATGCGTCCTATAGCCCGAGCCGCAACGAGATCGTGTTTCCCGCAGGCATCCTGCAGCCGCCGTTCTTCGATGCCGGCGCCGATCCCGCCGCCAATTACGGCGCCATCGGCGCGGTGATCGGTCATGAGATCAGCCATGCATTCGACGACCAGGGCAGCCGGTTCGACGGTGCCGGCAATTTGCGCAACTGGTGGACCGCGGAAGACCGTGTCAGGTTCGAGGCCAAGACGCGCAGCCTGGTCGCGCAATATGAGGCCTTCACTCCGCTGCCCGGCTATCACGTCAATGGCGCGCTGACGCTGGGCGAGAATGTCGCCGACAATGCGGGGCTCGCGATTGCCGCGCGCGCCTACCAGCTGTCGCGCAAGGGGTGTGCGGCTCCCATCATCGACGGTTTCACCGGCGAACAGCGGCTGTTCATCAGCTTCGCCCAGGTTTGGCGCGACAAGGTGCGCGATGCCGCCCGCATCGAACGCCTGAACGTGGACCCACACGCGCCCGGACAGTTTCGCGCCAACGGGACCCTGCGCAATCAGGATCTGTTTGCGAGCGCCTTCGGCGTCAGACCCGGTGATGCGATGTACCTGCCACCGGAGACGCGCGTTTCGCTCTGGCAAACCGAGCGTGAGGTGGTTTGCCCGGAGACATCGCGGTAGCGGCGCGCCGCCAGGTGGCGGGCACATGAATTTTCAGGGGATATCAAGGGCTTGGAAGCGTTCTAGACACGCTCCAAAGGAGCCTTCCGGCTTGCTTAGATCAGCCGCTTCCTTTATCCGGTGGGAGCCTCGCATGCGAGCGGCCCGCGGCCGTGATTTGGGCTGGGCGCATGAGTCCGGAACAATGGCGATGTGTTTTTTCGGAAACTCTCATGCCCGTGTGAAGCGCCGGGTGGCAAAGGGAAGACCTGCGAATGGCCAATGTCGTCGTCGTCGGCGCCCAATGGGGCGACGAAGGGAAGGGCAAGATCGTCGACTGGTTGTCGGAGCAGGCCGACATCGTGGTCCGTTTCCAGGGCGGCCACAATGCCGGCCATACCCTCGTCATCAACGGTGTCACCTACAAGCTGGCGCTGTTGCCGTCCGGCGTGCTGCGGTCCTCGAAGCTTTCGGTGATCGGCAATGGCGTGGTGTTCGATCCCCAGGCCTTTCTCGACGAGGTGGCACGGCTGAAGGGGCAGGGCGTCGCCGTCAGCCCGGACAATCTGCGCGTTGCCGAGAACGTCACCTTGATCCTGCCCCTGCATCGCGATCTCGATGCCTTGCGGGAATCCTCCAACGCCGTCACCGCGATCGGCACCACGCGGCGCGGCATCGGCCCGGCCTATGAGGACAAGGTCGGCCGCCGCGCGATCCGCCTGATGGACCTGGCCGACCTCGACACGCTGCCGCACAAGATCGACCGGCTTCTGGCGCATCACAACGCGCTGCGGCGCGGGCTCAACCTCGAGGAGATCGACGGTGGCGGCATCCTGCGCGAGCTGACCGCGCTGGCGCCGAGGCTTCTGCCCTACGCCGAGACGGTGTGGCGGCTGCTCGACCTGAAGCGGCGCGAGGGCAAGCGCATCCTGTTCGAGGGCGCGCAGGGCGCGCTGCTCGATGTCGACCACGGCACTTACCCCTACGTCACCTCGTCGAATACCGTGGCGGCGCAGGCCGCGACCGGAACCGGCATGGGGCCGGGGACGGTCGGCTACGTGCTGGGCATCTGCAAGGCCTATACGACCCGGGTCGGCCAAGGTCCGTTCCCGACCGAGCAGGACAACGAGATCGGCCGCAAGATCGGCGAGCGCGGCCGGGAGTTCGGCACCAATACCGGCCGGCCGCGCCGCTGCGGCTGGTTCGATGCGGTGCTGGTGCGACAGACCGTCCGGACCTGCGGCATCACCGGGCTGGCGCTGACCAAGCTCGATATTCTCGACGGCTTCGATACCATCGAGGTCTGCACCGGTTACCGGCTGGACGGTCGGGAAATCGATCATTTGCCGGCCGGCGAGGGCGCGCAGGCCCGGGTGGTTCCGATCTACGAGACCATCGAGGGCTGGAAGCAGCCGACCGCCAATGCCCGATCCTGGGCCGATCTGCCGGCCCAGGCGATCAAATATGTTCGGCGGGTCGAGGAACTCGTGGGTTGTCCGATCGCCCTGCTTTCCACGAGCCCCGAACGCGAGGATACTATTCTGGTACAGAACCCCTTCGAGGCTTAACAGGATGTTACCGCGAAGCGCGCACAATTGAGTTGATATGGCCGACTATTACCCGCTGATCGCTCGCGCCATTGCCGGATTGGACCCCGCTGCCCCCGGCGAGAGCCGTCGTGCGCTCTACGAGCGGGCGCGGGCCGCCTTGATCGCGCAGTTGCGCAGCGTGCAGCCGTCTTTGAGCGAATCAGAGATCACGCGCGAGCGGCTGTCGCTGGAAGAGGCGGTTCGCAAGGTGGAATCCGAGGCGGCCCAACGCGCCCGCGAAGCCGCGCGCGCGCCGGGCGGCGCTGCACGCCCGGGCGATGCGCTGCGTCGCGCCGGTGCCCGTGCAGGGGCAGGGGACGCCGGCCAGCCGTCCGCCGCTGCAGCCGCAGCCGCGCCGCGCCCGCGTCCGGCCGTAGCGCCTCCGCCGCCTCCGTCAGCAGCGCCGGCGCCCTCGCCAGCTCCGCAACCTCCGCCCTGGAACGATCGGCCGCCGTCGGCGGCCGAGGACCGCTCTGCGCGCGGTCCGCGTGCCGATGCGCCTCCGCTTGCACCGCGCCCGCAGCCGCCTCCCGCTCCGCCGCAGCCGGCCCAGCCGCAGGTGACGATGCAGGATCCGCAGCTGCCGCCGACCCGCGAGCGCACCGGGATACCGCGGCGCGGCCCCGAAAACAGCATACCGCAGGCGCCCGGCATGCGGGGGTTCCGCGACATCACCGCGGACGCCGACGACCTCGGCAGGGCCGCGGCACAGGCCAACCGCGCCGCGCGCAAGACCTACGCCAATGTGCCGTCGCCGTCGCCCGAGTTCGACCGGCTCGAGCCGAGCCTGGAGAATCGCGGCAGCGAGTTCGAGGCGCCGTATTCGTACGACGAATCATTGGCGGAGGCCGAACGCTACGCGCCGCAGCCGCCGGTTCCACGCGCCCGCATCGGCGGGGATCGCGAGGCGAAGAAGCCCTCGCGCATGGGTGCTGCGTTTCCGTTCAAGAGCGCGATCGCCATCGGTATCGTCCTGATCCTGGCCGGGGCCGGGATCCTGTGGGGCAAGTCGGCGGTGAACACCGTGAGCGCGCTGTTCAAGTCGCCGCCGGCCGTCGAAGCCCCGAAGGACAATTCGGCGTCGCTGTCGAAGCCGAAGATCGCCGATCGCGTCGGCCAGCCGTCGTCGCAGGATCAGGTGGCGCCCGTCGCGCAGCGGGTCGTGCTGTATGACGAGGACCCGTCGGATCCGAAGGGCAAGCAATATGTCGGCTCGGTGGTCTGGCGCACCGAGCAGATCAAGGCCTCGGGCCCGCAGAAGGCCGATATCGCAGTGCGCGCCGACATCGATATTCCCGATCGCAAGTTCAAGATGACGATGTCGTTCCGCCGCAACACCGATTCCTCGCTGCCGGCGAGCCATACTGCGGAACTGACGTTCATCCTGCCGCAGGATTTTTCCGGCGGTGGCGTCGGCAACGTGCCGGGCATCCTGATGAAGTCCAACGAGCAGGCGCGCGGCACGCCGCTGGCCGGTCTCGCGGTGAAGGTGACCGACGGCTTCTTCCTGGTCGGCCTCTCCAACGTCGATGCCGACCGGGCGCGCAATCTGCAGCTCCTGAAGGAGCGGTCCTGGTTCGACGTCCCGCTGGTCTATAGCAATCAGCGCCGCGCCATCATCGCGATCGAGAAGGGCGCGCCGGGCGAACGCGCCTTCAGCGACGCATTTGCGATCTGGGGGGATTAGCGCGAGACCCGGCGCGGCGCTGCCTCAGGCGCCGGCCGCCCGCGTGTAGTCTGGCTGACATCGCCCGTGTCATGTTTTTCCCGTAGCCATTTTTCCCGTAGCCAAGTCAAATCCGGCGGCGATAGAATGTTTGGCGGCGGAGCGAGAGCGGCATGAAACGGTATCTGGTGTTTGCGATTGTCGGGCCTTTTCTCGGCGGGTTCTGCCTGCTGCTGGCGACCACCTACCAGTCCGGCTACTGGGCCGAGACCAATCTCTCCGAGGTCGCCAAGCTCTTCAGCGTCTTCTTCAAGACCCTGCAATACAGCTACCTGTTCGGCCTGTTGCCGGCGCTGTTGATCGGCGCGGTGGAGGACATCCTCTTTCACGTCAAGCGGATCGGGCCAGGCTTGCGCATCGCGCTGGTCGGCGCGGTCGCCTTCTTTCTCGCCGCGCTGACCTATAGTTCGCGCGGGTCCGACAGCGGCGCGATTCAGTTCATCATCTACGGGCTGGTCGGGCTGATCCCCGCGGTCTGCGCGGCCTGGCTCGTGCACCGGTTCGTCGAGGAGCAGCCGAAGTCGCTGCTGGCATCATAGAGTATGACGGCTCTTGTTTGATTAGGCCTGCCCGCTGGCTCAGTTTACCTCGCCTCGCTCTTTTGCGGGGAGAGGTCGAAATTCGCGGCAGCGAATTTCGGGTGAGGGGCGAGGCACGGTGCCGATCGCGAACTCGAGACTAACAGCCCTCACCCCAACCCTCGCGGCGATCAGCGGCCGTTGCCGCGACAGCCGCCGTTGGGGCCGATGTGAAAGCCGCGCGGGCAGGCATGCGCATCCGGGTTGGCAAAGTTGCGCAGGCAGCCGCCGTAGGGACCGCGATGCCAGCCAGCGGCGCATCCGCCGGCAATCCGGATGACGCTGGGATTGGCAGGTTCAGCCGGCGCGAGCGGCATGGCCTGTGCGGCGCCGGCGATCGTTGCTGACACAAATACAGCGGCAATGATTTTTCGTATCATCGAGTATCTCCTGATGCATTGTTGAATGAACTAGCCGCCGGCGAACGCGATGCCGGCGCGGACCTCAGAGATCGCCTGGTCGATCAGCCCGAGCGCGCGCTCGCGATGGCCGCCCTTGTTCGGCGTGGCGGTGGCAAGTTCGCCGCGCGCCGACTGCAGGAGGCCGATGGTCTCGGCCATGTGCGGCTGCGCACCGATGGCATAGCCGATGCCCATGCTGGCGGCGATGACGGTGCCGAGCAGCAGCGTGCGAACGGAAGACGTCGTCATGTCGTTTCTCTCCATGCGAGTATGTTCTAGGTCATGGTAATTCTGGTTGCAGAAGTGCCGTTCGGCTTGCCCAAGCGGGGCCCGGCGGCCACTCCCGCCGCATGGGTAAAGCCGTGCCGCCCCGCTGTCTTGGACTGGCTGGCGTGCAAGCAACGCGGATTTGGACTGTCCGGCGCCGTTTCGTTCGCGCTAGGTTGCGGCGGCCTTCAGCCGGCATTCATTCCCGGGCTGACAGACCGCTGCGCCGCTCCAGAGTTTCTTTCCGATGTCCGTCGTCAAGAAAGCATTGTCGACCGATATGCTGCCGCGAGGTCTTAACGACCGGCAGCGCTTCATCCATTTCGCGGAGTTGTTCGAGCATTTCTCCAACACCGGTGAACTCGATCCGGCGTCGGACGTGCCGTTCCGCGCCGCGATGAATTCCATCCATATCGGTACGACGATGCTCGGCCGTTGCGACGGCACCTTCACCACGGTCCGGCGCGAACACCGCCAGGTGCTTGCGACCAACGACGACCGCTATTGCCTCGCGCGCAACACCGGCGACCGCGAAGCGACGGTAACCCATCGCGGCCGCGACTTCGTCATGCGCCCGGGCGCGATGGTGCTGCTCAAGCTCGACGAGCCGTTCTTTTCCGCCGATGGCGCCAACCACAAGCGCTTCACCAATGTGCATCTGCCGACGACGACGTTGCGGGCGATGGTGCCCGGTGTCGACGCGATGGTCGGCTGCGAACTCGCGCCGGGCGGGGCGCTGTCGCTGGCGATGGACTACAGCGACCTGTTGCTGCGGCATCCGAACGCGGTCGACGAGGCGGGCATGGCGATCGCGGCGCATCTTCTGGATCTCGCGGCGCTCGGCCTTGGCGCCCGCGGTGATCATGCGATCGCGGCCCGGCGGGGCGGCTTGCGCGCGGTGCGGTTGAAGGCGGTGCTCCAGATCATGGTGAAGCGGTTTTCGGAGCCGGATTTTTCCGCGCAAAGATTGGCCACGGCCGCAGGCCTGTCGGAGCGCTACGTCAATGAATTGCTGTTCGAGGCCGGCGCGAGCTTCACCACGCGGCTCAACGAATTGCGGTTGCGCCGGGCCGCCGATCTGTTGGCACATGGTAATCAACGCCGGATCAGCGATATCGCCTTCGAATGCGGTTTCAACGACCTGTCCTATTTCAATCGCTGCTTCCGCCGCCGCTTCGGGCTGACGCCGACCGCCGTGCGCGGACGGTAGGGCGCAACAGTTCCTCCAGCGGAGCGACCGCGTGGCACAGCTTGCGCCCGCACCGTTCGTTCCCATCTGATGGTGATGTCCGAGAGCGACACCAAGACCCGCACAGGGCCGCGCCCGCAGCAACCGTTTCGCGGGACGCGAGGCCGTGGAGCAGCCGATCAATCGGCCCATGGGCCGATCATCGATCAGGAGGGGAGGGAGATCCCGGAGGCCGAACTGCGCCGGCCCTTCGGCGAGGCTCTGCGGTTCGATTTCGGCGGCGCCAACCCGTTCGGCAATCTGACGCGCGAACAGCGTCTGGCGCGGCTGGAAACGATGGCGAAGCTTCTCGACATCGCCTTCATCCTGCCGGGCACCAGGATCCGCTACGGCATCGACGGGATCATCGGGCTGATCCCGGTGGTCGGCGACATCATTGCCACCGCTCTGTCGCTGTGGCTGGTGCGCGAGGCACGCGCGCTCGGCGCGCCCTGGCACATCACGGCGCGCATGCTCGGCAATGTCGCAATCCAGGGCGTGGTCGGAACGGTGCCCGTCGCCGGTGATGCGTTCGACGTGCTGTTTCGTGCCAACATGCGCAACGCACGGCTGCTCAGGCGCTGGCTGGAGCGGCAGCCGCGCTGACCCCTCGAGG
>WNGQ01000757.1_pt1 | contig 33380 bp, 28 predicted proteins | sample 5407661 | NCBI WGS metagenome assembly WNGQ01 (sample SAMN13153382, study PRJNA577476) | soil metagenome | isolation source: 60 cm soil or saprolite under Garry oak tree replicate 2 | place: USA:California | collected 2016-06-15 | reverse complement strand
GCCGCGATGTCCTGGGCCGGCCGTCCTTCGATATTCTTTCGCTCGAGCATGAAGACCAGCGCGCCATCCTTGAACAGCGCCATCTGCGGCGATGAGGGCGGGTAGCCCGTGAAATAGCTGCGGGCGCGCTCGGTCGCGTCCGCGTCCTGTCCCGCAAATACCGTGAGCAATCGGTCGGGCCGACGCGCATGCTGCAGTGCGAGCGTCGCCGCGGGACGTGCGTTCCGGGCCGCACAACCGCATACCGAGTTCACGACCACGAGCGTCGTGTCCTTCCTGGTTCCCAGCACGGCGTCGACATCTGCGGGCGTACGCAGCTCCTGGAATCCGATGCGGGTGAGCTCCTCGCGCATCGGCTGCACGAGCCGGGGGTCGTACATGGGAACGTTCAAGCCAGGCATGGCAGTCTCTCTCCGTGCACAGGTTGGTGTCGCAGCTTCTCTATAAGTAATATCATCAGTTCGCAACCATGCGAGTGCTGATCGTCGAAGACGACCTCGAGCTGGCCGGCCTGCTGCGCGACGGCCTGCGTGCGCAGCGCATCGATCCGACGCTGGCGGCGACGTTCGCCGAAGGTCGCGACCGGGCCCAGGGAGGCTCGTTCGACGTGATCATTCTGGACGTTCGGCTGCCCGGGGGCAGCGGCTTCGACCTCTGCGGAGAGCTCCGGCGCGGGGGTGCCACGACTCCGGTCCTCATGCTGACGGCGCTCGACGGCGTGGACGACCGCGTGCGCGGGCTTGGGGTCGGGGCGGACGACTATCTCACCAAACCCTTCGCGTTCCGGGAGCTCGTGGCGCGCCTCAAGGCTCTGGCGCGCCGCCGACCGGCCCTGTCCCCGGCCCGGTACCGGATCGCGGACCTCGAAGTCGATCTCGACACCCGCCAGGTGCAGCGCCGCGGCCGGCCGATCACGCTCAGTGCGAAGGAGTTCGCTTTGTTGGAGTTGTTCGTATTGAACCAGGGACTGGTGCTCGATCGCTCCACGATTACCGCGCACGTGTGGGACGACAACCACGACCCGTTCGCCAATCTGCTCGAGGTGCTCGTCGGGCGGTTGCGGCGCAAGATCGACGACGGCTTTGAGCCGAAGCTGATCCGGACGTTGCGAGGCGCGGGCTATCGGTTCGGGCCGTGACGCGTCGCACCCTGGCCCCGCTCGTGCGGCTGCGCCTCCACCTCACGGTGTGGTACGCCGGCGTCTTCACACTGGTATTCGCGCTCCTGGGCGGTGGTCTGTTTCTGACTATCCGACAGCAGATGTCCAGGCATGTCGACAAATCGCTCGGTGCCGCGGCCGCCTCCCTCGAACAGGCGGCACGCATCCGTGAGACCGAGCGTGCGAGCGCACACGGCGCCGTGGTTGATGCGGTGGACGAGCTGCATATCCCCGAGCGATCGCTTTACCTGCTGGACGAAGCAGGGCATGCGATCAAGCCTGCGGCGGTCCCGGTGGGGATCCGGAACGCGGCGCTGCAGGCCGTCCAGTCGCCCCATGGGTACCGGGATCTCAATGCCCCGGACGGCCGGGACCTCAGGATTTACGCCGAGCGGTTCACGGGCACGACCGGAGCACCGTACATCGCGGCCGTCGTCGCCGACCGGATAGAGCTCGAGGATGAGTATGCCTCGCTGATCAAGACGTTCGGGGCTGCGGCGCTCGCGGCACTGCTCCTCGTCGCCGGGGGGGGCTACATCCTGGTCCGCAAGTCTACGGCGCCGATCGAGCGGTCGATGGATCAGATGCGCCGCTTCATGGCCGACGCCGCCCATGAGCTGCGCACGCCCATCACCATCCTCCGGACTCGCGCCGAGGTGGCCCTCGCCCAGGAGCGGGAGACGGCGCGGGACGCGGCGACGTTCCAGGCGATCGAGCGGGAGGCGGCGCGCGTGGGCGGCATTGTGGGCGATCTCTTGACCCTCGCCCGCGCGGACAGTGGCGAGCGGCCGGTGGTGCGCGAGCCGCTCTATCTCGACGACGTCGCGGCCGGCGCGGTGGACGCCGTGCGGGCGCTGGCCACGAGCAAAGGCATCACGCTGGAGGTCGGAGCGTTCGAGGAAGCCAAGATCGCGGGAGACGGCGCGCTCGTCCGCCAACTGGTTCTCATCGTGCTTGACAATGCCATCAAGTTCACGCCGGCCGGCGGTCACGTGCGTCTCAACGTGTCCGTCGAGGACGGCCGGGCGGCCGTGGTTGTGAGCGACACCGGCATGGGCATCCCGGCCGAGCAGCTCCCCTACGTCTTCGAGCGCTTCTACCGCGGAGATCCGGCCCGTCGGGCGGCGGACGGGACCGGACTCGGCCTCGCGATCGCTCGTTGGATCGCCGAGGTGCATGGGGCGCGGATCGACATCGGGTCGGAGCCCGGCGTCGGCACCCGGGTCACGCTCAGGTTCCCGCTCGCGGTCTAGCGCGTCGGCGGTTTATTATTCGCCCGGTGACTGGATGCGCCTTCGTCACAGTTCGCAACGGAGCGATCGTGAACAGACGGTCTCAAACACTTGCGTGCGGCGTGTTCCTGCTGTGCGCCGCCGTACTTCCCCTCACGTCCCAGTCCTACCACGTCGCGCGCCGCTACTCGCTCGGGGGCGACGGCGGGTGGGACTATCTCGCCCTCGACACGGTGGGCCATCGGTTGTTCATCGCGCACCAGGACCGCGTCATCGTGGTCGACCCCGACAGCGGGAAACTGCTCGGTGAGATCCCCGGTCTGAATCGTGCGCACGGGGTCGCCTTCGCGTATGAAGCGGGTCACGGCTTCGCCACGTCGGGGGCGGACAGCACCGTCACGATGTTCGACCTCAAGTCGCTACGAGTGCTCGGTCGCATCATGGTGGCCCCGGACGACGATGCCGTTCTGTACGACCCGGTGACGAAGCGAATCTTCACCTTCAACGGAGATGCGCATTCCGCCAGCGCGATCGATGCCGTCTCCGGAAAACGAGTCGGCGACATCGATCTCGGGGCGGGTCCGGAGTTCGGCGTTGCCGCGGGGGACGGTAAGCTCTTCGTGAACCTGGAGGACAAGGGTGCCGTAGCGGAGATCGACGCGGCCGCCATGCGGGTGAAACGCCAGTGGTCGCTCGCACCGTGCGAGTCTCCCAGCGGGCTTGCCATCGACCGGGCGCACCATCGGCTGTTCAGCGGCTGCCGCAACAAAGTGATGGCGATCTCCGACGCTACCACCGGCGCGCTGATCACGACGGTCCCGATCGGCCAGGGGGTGGATGCCTGTCGCTTCGATCCGGGCACCCAGTTGGCCTTCGCCTCGAATGGCGACGGCACCCTGACCGTTATCCACGAAGATGCGCCGGGAGCCTACACGGTGGTAGCGAACGTCGCCACCAAACGCGGCGCGCGCACCATGGAGCTCGACCTGAGAACCCACCGGGTGTTCACGGCTACGGCGGACTTCGGGCCGCCGCCCGCCGCCACCGCGGAGCACCCGCGCCCGCGGCCCAGTATCGTCCCGGGAACGTTCACGCTGCTGGTGCTCGACCCCTAACCTCGACCTCCTCGATTCCCGGTTCCCCGCCACCGTGAGATCGAACGAGATCAGCAAGTAGCGCAGCGGTTTTTCATGAAGTCTCCTGAAGGGTATAGTGCCGACCCCGGATCGCGATGAGCAGCGTGGGGACGGCGAACAAGGTGATCGGTGTGGAAAGCGCCAGGCCGCCGATAACCGCGAGAGCGAGCGGTCGTTGCAGCTCACTTCCCGCCCCGATTCCGAGGGCGAGCGGGAGCAAGCCGAACAGGGTGCAAAGCGTCGTCATCAAGATCGGGCGGAGCCGCACCCGCGCAGCCTCCCGGATCGCGACCTCGAGCGCTACCCGTTCCGTCTGCATCCGGAGCCGCGTGAAATCGAGCAGGATGATCCCGTTTTTGACGATCAGGCCGACCAGCAGGATCAGGCCCATGAACGACGAGACGTTGAGCGCAGTGTGCGTGACGAGGAGGAGTCCCATCGCGCCGACAAACGAGAGGGGCGCGGCGAGCAGCACCACGAGCGGCTCCACGAATGACGCGAACTGCACGACCATCACGGCGACCACGCTCGCGGCGGCGAGGCCGAGCACCAGCAAAAGCGACCGAAACGCGGCCTGTTGGCTCGCATATTGGCCGCCGAGCTCGACGCGGATACCGGGTGGCGGCGGGTGCTTCGCGAGCGCCTCCCGCACGTCCGTCATCACGCTCCCGAGCCCGCGCGCGCCCAGGTCGGCGGTCATCATGATCATCTGCTGCTGGTTTTCCCGGAGCAGCTCCGACGGGGCGTCCAGCGGCGTGAAACGGGCGAGCGACGCGACAGGGATAGGCGTGTGGCGGCCCGGCGCGAGCACGGGGATGGCCCCGAGCCGGAGAGGGTTGAAGCGCACCGAATCGGGCGCGCGGACGCGGACTCCGATGCTCCGGTCGTCCCGGTACACTTGGCCCGCGTCCACGCCGAGCAGCGCTCCGCTCACGGATTGGCTCACGGCCGCAGGCGTCAGCCCGACCTGATTCGCCTCCGCGGCGTCGACATGCATCGCCAACTCGGCCGTCGGCTCGCTCACGCCGCTGAAGAGATCCTCGAGGCCCGCGATGCCCGCCATGGCGGAGTCGAGCTGCGTCCCGTACGCCTCGAGGGCTGCTAGGTCGGGGCCAAACAGCTTGAGTTCCACCGGCCGGGCGCTGCCGGCGAGGTCGTTGACGACGTCCGAAAGAATCTGGACGAACTCGATCCGCATGCGCGGGAGCCTGGCCGTGGCCCGCCCCCGGACCTCGTCGATGACCTCGTCGATCGACCGGTGGCGCTGGCTCTGGGGCTTGAGTCGGACCACGTAGTCGCCGCGGTTCTGCAACGTCGCGAACAGGCCGAGCTCGGCGCCGGTCCGCCGACTGGTCCCGGCCACCTCCGGGATCCGTGCGAGGATGCCGTCGATGACGCCAAGCTCGCGGTCGGTCTCAGTCAACGCCGTGCCGCCCGGAGCCCAGTAGTCCAGCACGAACGCCCCCTCGTCCATCTCGGGCAGGAAGCCCGTTTCGGTCGCACGGTACGCGACGTACCCGGCGGCGGTGAGCACCACGGCGGCGACGGCCACGCGCCGAGGATGGTGGAGCACGGCGCCGAGCGCGCGCTCGTACGATCCCGCCAACGCGTCGATGACGTGACCGAGGCGCTCGAGGGCGCTCGGCGCCGTGCCCGGTCGCGGCGGCGCGTGCTCCGCGTCGCGCGGCCCCAGGTAGCGCTGGCTGAGGAGCGGGATCACCGAGCAGGCGAGTCCCAGGGACACGAGCACGGCGATCGTCAGCGTGATCGACAAGGCGTGGAAGAACTGGCCGACCACGCCCTGCAGCAGGCCCAGCGGCAGGAATACGACGACGGTCGTCAGCGTGGAGGTCGTGACCGGCCAGAGCAGCTCCTGGATCGCCTCGCGGATGGCTGCCGTCCGGTCCGGGTTCAGGGCGAGGTGACGGACGATATTTTCCGTGATCACCACGGCGTCGTCGATGACGAGACCGATGGCGATCGCCATGGCACCGAGAGTCATCAGGTTGAACGTCTGCCCGAGGAGCCACATCAGGAAGATCGTGATGACGAGCGTGAGCGGGATGGACGACGCGCTGACCGCGGTGATCCGGCCGTGGCGGAGGAAGAGCAGCAGCACAACGACGGCGAGCGCGGCGCCAACGAGCATGGCGTCGCGGACGGCGTTGACGGCGTCGCGCACGAGCGATGCTTGGTCGTACACGGGCGTGAGGCGCACGCCCGGGGGCAGTGTGTGCGCCAAAGCGCGGGCAACGCCCGCGACGCTGTCCGCGATCGCGAGCGTGTTGCCACCGAGTTGACGCGTGATGTTCAGCTGGGCAACCGGCCGCCCGTTGCCCGATATGATGTTTACGCGGTCGGCGGTGCCGGGCTTCACCGTCGCCAGGTCGCGCACCCGGAGCCCGTGCCCGACGACTACGTTGGCGATGTCATCGGCGGAGTGCGCCTCCGTCGCGCTCACCACGAGGTACTGCCGATAGTCCATCGGCATCCGCCCAACCGCACTCACGGTGGTGGCCTCGCGGATCGCGGCCGCGAGCTCGTCGAACGTCATCCCCTGCTGCGCTAGGCGCGCCGGATCGGCGACAACCTCGATCTCGCGCACGTCGCTCCCGAGCACGTCCACCCGTCCGACCCCCGGCACCCGCGACACGATCGGCTTGATCTGGTAGCGCGCGATGTCGTACAGAGTGGCTGGGTCGCCGCCCTCAACATTGTACGAAAGGATCGGGAACAGCGAAGGCGTCATCCGCTCGACCTGGATGCTCACGCCTGCCGGCAGGTCGGGCACGATCTGGTCCACGCGCGCGCGGATCTCCTGCAGGGCGTTGAGCATCTCGGTGTTCGGCGAGAAATCCACGTTGATCTCGGTGCCGCCCCGGATGGTACGGGATCTGACCCGGGTGACGCCGGGGACGATACTGACGGCTTCCTCGATGGGCCGCGACACGCCGAACAGCTGTTGGCGCGCGCCGAGCGACGTCCCGGTTGCGACGATCGTCACGCGGGCGAAAGTCAGCTCGGGGTAGATGGCTGAGGGGAGTGTCGCAGCGGCCCAGACGCCGGCGATGCTGGCGAGCGCTACGAGCAGATAGACGAGCCGGCGCTGCCGGCTCAGCACATCGAACAGGGTCACTGCGCGGCGCGGACGACCTTCGTGCCGTCCTCGATGCCGTAGGCGCCGGTCGTGACCACGGTCTCGCCCGCGGTGAGACCCGTGAGGATCTCGGCGAGTGATTCGCTGCGCGCCCCGACGGTCACGGCACGCACGTGCGCGATGCCCCCGCTGTCCACGACAAAGACCTGAAACCCGTCTCCGGATGGGACCAGAGCCGCGACCGGCACCGTCACGGCGCGAGCGTGGACGGCGGTCACTATCCTGCCGAACACCGATTCACCGATGCGGAGCGGCCTGGCAGGTCGGCCGATGCGCGCGCGCGCCGCCACCGCGCGCGAGCTCGAGTCCACGGCAGCGCCGACGGCGGTCACCGAGCCCTGTCCCACCACCTCACCGCCCTCTGCCTCGCCCGCGGTGAGGCGCACCGAGTCTCCATCGCGGATCTGGGCGGCCTGCGCCGGGCTCACGTTGAAGACCGCGTCCAGTGCGGCCACATCGGCTACCTCCACGAGCGGCTGGCTCGCGTCCACCGCAGCGCCCAGTACTGCGGTCATCCGCGTGACGACGCCGGCCAGCGGGGCCCGCAGGGTGGCGAGCTGCTGCGCGCGGCGCGCGGTGATCGCGGCAACCTGCGCCTGCGCCAGATCCGCCGCGGCCTGATCGCTGTCTTTCTGAGGCAGGATTCCCGCCTGCACCAGTCGCGCCGCCCGGGCGTAGGCGCGCTCCGAGTTCGAGAGCGCGGTCTCCGCGCTGCGCGCCGCTGCATCGAACGGCGCCCGCTCGAACTCGACCAGGGAATCGCCCTCCGCCACGCGCTGGCCGGGGGCGACGAAGATGCGCGCTACCCGTGTGGGCGCAGGGGCCGAGAGTTCCGCGAAGTGGCCCGGTCGTGCGGTCACGGTGCCGATGGCGCGCACCACCTGCGGGAAGGACTGCTTCGTGGTGACTGCCGTTCCCACCCCGCCCGTCGGCTCGGAAGGAGGCGTGTCGGCGGCGGCGCTCGCCTGGCGCTCCGAACGGCAGGCCGCGAGCGCGAGTGCTGCGGCGAGGAGCGACGCCCTGGCGGTCATGGCTGGTCGGTCGCGGCGAGGAGCCGAACGGCCGCGGCCGCGTTGTTTGCCGCCGCGACGTCGTCGATGTAGCGGCCCAGCGCCTCGCGCGCGTTGCGGTGCGCTTCCAGCACATTGGCGAGGGGGATGGCACCCTCGGCGTACGCTTGCAACGACATCGCCGCGACGCGGTCGGCGCTCGCGAGCAACCGCCGATCGCGCTCGAGGCGCACCTGCGCCAACGCGAAACTGCGCCGTGCCTGTGCCACCTCGGCCCCCGTTTCCCGTCGCACGAGGTCCAGCGCCGCCTGCGCCCGATATCGCGCCGCCGCGGCCTGTCGGACCTCGCCGCCGTTCCAGTTGAAGAGCGGGAACGGCAGGGAAAGGCCGACGGTCGGCAGGAGGCCGCGCTGCCCCCCGGGGTCATCCTTGTCGAAGCCGACCTGGAGACTCGGTGCGGCGAACACGCTGCGGTGGGCGAGGCTCAGCGCGCGCTCCGACGACCGGAGGCTCGCTGCGGCCGCGGCGACGGGAAGCGGCTCGTCTGCCGGAGGCGCCAGGCTGTCCGGCGGCGACGCGAGCGAGTCGGCGAGGGTGATCGTCACGTCCTCCGCGGGCAGGCCCATCGCGAGCTGCACGGCAAGGAGGGCCTGCACGCCGGCGACCGAATCGTCCGCGGCGACGTTCTCGAGCTGCCCCGCGTTGACGGCCGCGAGGCGCACATCGAGCTCGCTCACGTCGCCTACCTCGCGCCGCAGCTGTGCCATCTTGTGCAGGCTGTCGGCATCGAGCGCGTTGCGGCGTGACAATCGGGCGCGCGCGAGCGCGGCGAGCGCTCGGGTGTACATCGTATCCACGTCGAACCGGATCGCGGCGCGCTCGAACGCGAAGCCGTACCGAGCGGCGTCTTGCGCCGAGGCGGCGGCGCCGATCCGGGCCGAGCGGATCCAGGGCAGGTCGAGCGGCAGATCCGCCACGACGTGGTAGTGGGGAAGGTCCTTCGTGTAGCTCGCCGAGGTCGTCGGGTTCGGATAGAGCCGCGCGCCGTGCAGCATCGCGCCGGCGGCTGCGGTGTCGGCGCGACCGAACGCGGCCCGCGCGCCGCGCGCGAGCGCAACGGCCGTGGCTTGCGCACGTGTGACCGGCTGCTGGGCGCACAGCGAGATCGCCGCGCAGCCGCACAGGCCCGTCGCGCAGACGGAGAGCGGGAGCAGTCGTTGCCTGAGTGACATGTCGTCGCGCGGACAAAGCTATCCGGCGAACCTGTCAGGAAGCTGACAGCGCGCTACGGTCCGGGCCCGCTCCCCCGCTCGGCAAGGCGTAAGGCGAAGGCGACACCCAACAGCGCTACCGCGGTCCAGACGAGCCAGCGCCAGCCCGCCGCCATACCGGCCAGGCCCAACGCGAGCCCCGCGCCGCCGAGCCAGGCCTTCAGGGTGAAGAAGCGACTCACTTCTTGAGGAACGCCTGCAAGGCGGCGCGGAAGTCGGGCGTCGTGCGGCTCACCGCGTTCACGTCCGCCCCCAGGCGGATCCCGTCTTCGAATCGCAGACCGTCGAGCTGGTAGAACTGCTGCTTGGTGAACGCCAGGGCCGACGGGCTCGCCCCTGCCAGGGCCCGCAGCACCTCACTCACCTGGTCCTCGAAGTCCGAGTCTTCGTACACGCGCGACACGAGCCCCAGTCCAGCCGCCTCCGAGGCACCGAGGATCCGCCCCGTTGCCGCGAGATCGAACGCGATCTTCTCACCCACCGTGCGCTTGAGCAGGGTCATGACGATCGCCGGCACGAAGCCCCGTTGCACTTCGGGGTAGCCGAACTTGGCGGATTCGGTGGCGAGCACCAGGTCGCACGCGGTGGCCAATCCGCATCCTCCCGCGAGCGCTCGACCCCGTACCACGGCAACGATCGGCTTGGGGAGGCGTCGCATGTGCACGAAGATCTCGGCGAAGTGCAACGCGGCTCGTCGGTTCTCCTCGACGCTTTTGTCGGCGGAGGCAAGCAGCTCGTTCAGGTCCATGCCGGCGCAGAAGTCGCCGCCGGCGCCCCGCACCGCCACCACGCGCACCGCGCCGTCGAGATCGGCTCGCTCCAGCAGCGTGAGCAGCGCGTCGATCATCGGCGTATCGATCGCGTTCTTCTTCTCCGGCCGGTTGAGCGTCGCCGTGAGGACCCCGCCCTCGAGCGCCACCAGCACCCGGTCGCTCACCTGGGGATTTCCACCTCGAGGCGCAACAAGGCGGTCGAGAACACCTTGCCCTGGGCGTCGGTCTTGAGCGAGATCGTGCCGCCGCCGTCGAGCGCACCATGCAGCAGGAAGTTCAAGGCGTGCAGGTTCGGCAGCTCGTAGCGCTCCACCGGGCCCGAGATCATGCCCTTGAAGTGCCGCGCGACGCGCGCCGCCGTCACATGCTTCACCAGGATGGGATAGTACTCGGGTTTCAAGGCGATGAGCCCCACGTTGGCGGTGTCGCCTTTGTCTCCCGATCGCGCATGCGCGATGTCGAGTAGACGGATGCGTTTCATACCTCCACGACGTCGACGCACGGCTCCACCATGTGTTTGTCGAGGAGCGCGGGCCAGTAGGCCACGACCTCCTCCGGCTTGGGCCGTCCGCCGGCGAACCCGGTGACGCTGGGCGGTCCGTTCAGGATCAGCGGCGCGATCTCCCGCGTGAACCGCTCCACCGCGGGCTTGTCGCGTGATCGGACGCCGATCCGCAGCTGCACCTCCGGCAGCTCGTCGAGCCGTGCCGCCGCGCGAGCCAGCGGGCCGTGGGTGGCGTCGGCGCCGACGAACTCCGTCAACACCGCCTCGAACTTGAGATCGAGATCGGCAAGCCGCTGGCGGAGAATGCGATCCGCAGCCTGGGCCTTCTTGTAGGCGTCGGGCCACGCGTAGACGAGTGTGCCGACCGCCTTGTACCCGTAGAAGTATGCGACCGAAACCTTGAGCTTGTCGGTGGCGGGTCGCCCCTTGACCCCCGACACGCGAACCCGGTCTTTCCCCTTCTGCTCGAGTCTGATCGTGGTAAAGTCCGCGACGCAATCGGGCGTGATGTACTCCGCGGGATTCCCCATCTCGTAGACGAGCTGCTCGGTCACGCCGGCCACGCTGATCCGCCCGCCGGTGCCGGGATGCTTGAAGATCTCGAACGTCCCGTCTGGGGCCGCGTCCACGATCGGGTAGCCGACATTCGCGAGGTCGGGGATGCGCTCCCAGTCTACGAGGCAGTTGCCCCCGCTGCACTGCGCGCCGCACTCGATCGTATGGCCCGCGACCGTCCCGGCGGCGAGGAGGTCCCAGGCGTCTGGCCGCCACCCAAAGGCATGAATCAAGGGCCCGAGGGTGAGCCCGGTGTCGGTGACGCGTCCCGTGACGACGACGTCCGCGCCCCCGCGCAGCGCGTCGACGACCGGCCATGCGCCGAGGTAGGCGTTCGCCGAGAGGACGCGGTCGCGCACGTCGGACAGGGGCCGGCCCGTGTCGAGGTTCCTGAGCTCGTGGCCGCGGGCCAAGAGCCCGTCCAATCGGCCCAGCAGATCGTCCCCCGTCACCACCCCGATCCGGAGCTTGCCGCCAAGCCGCAGGCGGCGCGCGACTTCGGCCACGGCCTGCGCACAGGCCTGGGGGTTCACGCCGCCCGCGTTGGCCGTGATCTTGATCCCCCGCTCCGCGACGGTCGGCAGGATGCGCTCCATCAGGGGGATGAAATCCCTCGCATAGCCGAGGGACGGGTCGCGCGCCTTCTGCTTCTGCAAGATGGACATCGTGACTTCGGCCAGGTAGTCCATCATGAGGTAGTCGACCGGTCCGCCGGTCACCTGGCGATACGGTGCCTCGAGCCAGTCGCCCCAGAACCCCTGTCCTGCGGCGATGCGTATCGTGGCTGGCCGCGATTTCACGGGCTGACGACGACGCGGCGGACCGCGTCCGGCGCTCCGGCCGATGAGCGCACCTTCACCTCGACGAGCGGCGCGAAGCCCTCGGGCAAAGTCCGCTGCGGCGGCCGCTGAGCGGGGAGCGGAGCGCGTCCGCCCGGGAGCACGGTGATATCTTGGCCGTCGCCGATCGGGCGTGGATCGCTCAGCAGGAACCGCACTCGCAGCTTCGCGCGCCACGCATGCACGCCCCTGTCGCGTGCAAAGCCCGGATACAGTTCGACGGTGAGGGGATGGCCCTGCAAGGCCGCCGGTACCGCGAACGCTTGCCGCCCGAAGGCGAACTCGAGCGGTCCCTGGGAGACCTGCTGTCCGGTGGAATCGAATTCCGTCACACCGAAGTCGGTGAACTCGCGCCACAGCTGGCGCGGCAGCTCCACCTCGACCACCGCCGTCGCGGCCCATTCAGGCACCGAGACCGTGAGGCTCTCCGGCGTCGCGCCGCGACCCGCGACCTCCAGAATGCGCTCGGCGCCGAGCGACACCTGCGTGACGCGTCCGCTCACGCTCTCCTGCCCCGGATTCGTCGCTTCCCGGTCCGCCAAGGTGAGCGGCGCGAGCCGCGCGCGGACCGTCGCGACGACCCCGGTGCGAGGCGGTGCGACCACGTCCAGCTCGTACACGCCGACCACGGCGTCCTCCGCGCGGACCACGAACCGGGCCGTGCCCGGCTGGGATCCGCCGATCGGGACGATCGAATCGCGCGTGAGCTCCCGGAACGGCGCGCCGTTGGGCTCGTACAGGATCACCTTCGCGGTCTGGTGCCCGGAGTCGGCGAGCGCCGCGCTGGCGACGAGAGTGGCACCCGGCGATGCGACGCGGAGAAAGTACCGGCGCACCTGGCCGGGGCCGACCGGGCGCCGCTCATCGAACAGGGGCTTGTCCGCGAGGTCGTACGGGACGGCGACGACGTTGACGAGGCTGAACAACGGGCCGGCGAGGGCGTCGCTGAGATTCCAGGCCGTCACCGTGCCCACGTACACACCCGGCGCCGCGAGCGCCGGGGCGGAGTACGCCAGCGGGATCTCGGTCTCGCGGGATCCCGCCGCCACCATCGCGGGCGTGGACAGCCACGGCGCATCGCTCTTCAACGAGAACCGCGCGACTCGGAGTCCGGTGACGTGTCGCACCCGGAATGTTTCGACCGTGTCGCCCGGTCCCGCCAGACCTTCGCGCCGGAAGGCGGCCGACCCACCGCCGCTGGTCGCGCGCACCACGTAGCCGGAGCCTTGATGTCCGGCCAGGAGCCACCGGTACGCCCGCTCGAGCTGCGGCAGGCCGGCCCCCTGGTCGAGCACGCTGGCGTTGGGCAAGCCGGCCGCGGCCACGCGGAGTGCGGCGCTCACCGCGGCGCCGTCCGGGCTACGCCCCTCCTGTGCCAGCGCCGATATGAGACACGCCGCGAGCCCGGCGGCGTAGGGGGCGGACATGCTGGTGCCGGCCTTGATCTCGTTCCCGGTGTCGAACGAGGGAACGGTAGAAAACGCCCATCCCGGCGCGAGCAGGTCGGGCTTCGCGAAGCGTCCGCCCCGGCCGCTGAACGAGCCCACGAAGTCGCTCGCCGCCGGCCGCGCGCCATCCTCCTCGAGCGGGACATAGATCCCCGGCAGCGCCGCGCCCACGGAGAGGGCCAGGTCGGCCGACCCGGGCAGGCCCACCGTGGAGAGGCCGGGCCCGTCGTTCCCCGCGCTGATTGCGAACACGATCCCCGGATGGGCGACGACGAACGCGTTGACGATCGAGTCCATGACGGCGCGCTCGCCGGGCTCGTTGCCGATACCCCAGCTCAGATTCAGCACGAGCGGCAGGTTGCGCTGCTCCGCGAAGCGGGCGGCGTACTCCATCGCGTGCTGAATGCTGCCCGTCATCGAGATGCCGCCCCGAGCGTCGTTCGCGATCTTCAGTCCGAGCAGCTGCGCACCCGGTGCGACGCCGTCGAAGCCCGCGACGTTGAACAGATTGTGCCCCGCGGCGATCCCGGCGACATGCGTGCCGTGGGCGTTGTTGTCGAACACGAAGGCCAGCGTCGGCACGCCGCTCACTTCGCCGAAGTTGGCGGCGAGGGTGATCGGCTTCGTGCCGAGCGCGACCGTCTCACGGCCCTGGCGGTAGTCGTGCAACGGCATCTCGTCCTCGAACGAGCCGTCCAGATTCGTGTCGATGAACGCGACCCAGCCGTCGGTCGCCTTCACCACGAGCACCGGAAAGGTGTCGCTGTTGGCCCCGTCCCCGTTCAAGTCGGCGGCGGGCAGCTTCCCGAGCGGCCGTTCCGCCAGAACGCCGGCATACCACGTGGTCGCGGTCGTGAGCCGGCCGATCCGACCGGCCCCGGAAAACACTCGGCCGGCGACCGAGATGGTGCCGTCGCCCGTTGCGGTGACGGGCGCCAGTCTGACCACACCCTCCCCGGAGAAATCCCGGACATCGAGCGTCTTGGGGGCGCCAGTGCTGGTGACGATGAGACCGTCCACGCCTGGGTCTACGCCGGTGTCGAGGATGGCGATCAGGACGCCGCGCCCGTCATAGGTGGGGTGTCTGGCGCGGAAGTCGTCGACGCCCGCGCTGTGGAGCGGCATCAGGCCGACGAGCAGCGCGCGTGCCGGTGGCAGGATGGGGAGACGGGTCGCGACGCCGGTGGCCGTCGGCGCCGGTGTGGACGTCGGCGGTGGACCGGAGGGGGACACTCCGGAGGCCGGCGTGGGGGCCGGCGTCGGTCGCGTGGCGGGCGGGTGGGCGGAGCCGCCGCAGCCGGCGGCGAGGGCGACGAGCAGGAGCGGAATGCAGCGCGATCTCATGGTTGACTCGGGAGTACGAAGGCCCCGATGTGGGGGCCGGTGAATTCGCCACTCGCTTCAAGCAGAAACGCGAGCGTATCACGGGTCTCCTCCGGCAGGACGATTGCGTCCACAAAGCCGCGGGCGGCGGCGAATCTGGCGTCGAGCTGTTGCTCGTAGTCCGCGCGCATGGCGTCGACGGCCGGGGCGTTTTCGGCCTTCGCCGCTTCATTCCCGAACACCGCCTGGACCGCCGACTCGCCTTCCATCACGCCCATCCGGCCGGTCGGCCACGAGACGAGGAAGTCGGGATCGAAGCCCTGCCCCGCCATCGCGTAGTAGCCCGCTCCCGAGGCATGGTTCACGGTGAGCACCAGCTTCGGCACCGTCGCCGTCGCCATCGCCTCCACGAAGCGCGCTCCCGCACGGATGATGCCCGAGTGCTCCGCTTCGGTGCCGACCATGAACCCCGACACGTCCTGGACGAACAGGAGCGGGATCCGCTCCCGGTCGGCGTTCTCGATGAAGTAAGCCACCTTCTCGGCGCTCTCGGTATAGATGATCCCCCCGATCTTCGGCGCGCTCCCCCCTCCCTCCCCCACGCCCTTTTTCCCCTTGATGACCCCACGCGAGTTGGCGATCAGCGCAACGGCGCGGCCTTCGATGGCGCCGTGACCGCAGATCATCTCGGGCGCGAGGGCGGGCTGGAACTCGTCCAGCTTGCCCGCATCGAGTACGCACTCGAGCACCGCTCGGACGTCGTAGCTCATGCGGTGGTCCGAGGGCAGCAGATCATACAGCTCTTTGGGATTGCGCTTGGGCTTGCCGCCCGGCGCGGGAGGCCGGAGCGCACGCGGCAGGCGCGCCACGTATTCCCGGACCCGGGCCAGGCACTCACGGTCGTCCTTCGCGCGATAGTGCGCCACCCCGCTCACCGCCGTGTGCGTCGCCGCGCCCCCCAAAAATTCGGCGTCCACGGTCTGTCCCGTCGCGCCTTTTACGAGGTTCGGGCCGCCGAGCCCCATGAACGACGTCCCGTCGACCATGAAGATCACATCCGACAGGGCCGGCAGGTACGCCCCTCCCGCGATGCATGGTCCCATGACGGCGGCGATCTGGGGCACGCGGAGGTAGTGTCGCATGATCGAGTTGTAGTAGAAGATCCGCGCCGCGCCGTACTGGCCCGGGAAGACGCCGCCCTGATAGGGAAGATTCACGCCGGCCGAGTCCACGAGGTATACGATCGGGATGCGCTGGCGCATCGCGATCTCCTGGGCGCGGAGCATCTTTTTGATCGTCTCGGGCCACCAGGAGCCCGCCTTCACGGTGGCGTCGTTCGCCACCACCACCACCGGCCGGCCGGCGATCCGCCCCAGGCCCGTGACCACGCCCGCTCCGGGCGCCTGCCCGTCGTACTGATCGGACGCGACCAGCAGGCCAATTTCGAACCAGACCGCACCCTGGTCGAGCAGCGCTTCGATTCGCTCCCGCGCCGTCAGCTTTCCCTGCTCGTGCTGGCGGCGCACCTTGTCGGGCCCGCCGCCCTGTTCGAGGCGCGCCTTGAGCTCGCGGTATTCCGCGGTCAGCGTTTTAAGACGGCTCAAGGGAGACGGCGGTCACGCCGAGACATGCTCGGCGGCCCACTCCTCGATGTACTTCACCAGCTCGGAGGTCGGGGTTCCGGGACCGAACAGCCTGCCGATCCCCCGTTGCTGCAGGGCCGTCATGTCCGCCGGAGGAATGATACCGCCGCCAGTCACGAGCACGTCGTCGCGTCCGGCGGCGACCAGCAGCTGCTTGACCCGGGGGAACAGCGTCAAGTGGGCGCCGGAGAGGATCGACAGGCCCACCACGTCGACGTCTTCCTGGATCGCCGCCTGCGCGATCATTTCGGGAGTCTGGTGCAGCCCGGTGTAGATGACTTCCATGCCGGCGTCCCGCAACGCCGCGGCCACGACCTTCGCGCCGCGGTCATGCCCGTCCAGGCCGGGCTTGGCGACCAGCACCCGGATGGGGCGCTTCGAGCCGGTCACGAGCGGCGGAACCGCAGCAGGCCGGCGAGCCCGTCCACGACGCGGCGCGCCCGCTCGTCGTACACGACGTCGACCTGGACGCGCTGGGCGAGAGCCTCCTCGACGGCATCGTCGATCTGGGGGTCGTCGTCCGCTCCGTCGGCGAGCAGCGTGCGCACCTGGCCGCGCTCCAGCGCCTTGAGCGTCGGCGCGATGCCGTTCACCGCCCAGCCGGAGCCGACACCCTCGCGCACAGCCTCGGCGTGCGCGCGCTCCCAGGCGCGCTCGCGCTCCTCGCGCAAGGAGAGCGCCGCCTCGCGCACCTCGGCCGCCGTGACGCGCTTGGGATTCAAGCGCACCACGCCCAGGACGAGGTCGTGGAGGTAGGTGTGCAGGTGGGGCAGCAGGGCCGCCGCGTCCACGCCGATGCCGGCGACCACGAGCCCGGCGAGCGCGCGCTGAGTGTGAATCTGGAAGATCCGGTCCGCCACCTGTGCATAGTGTCGCTGGCGTTCCTCCCGGATCCGCATGTGGTAGTTGTGCTCCCCGAAGCCCCCTGCGAGCATGTTTCCCCGCTTCGCCTGGCGCTCGCCGTGGAACTTCCCCGGTCGCGTCGCCTCCGCGGTCAGGCTGGCCAGCTCCACCACGTCGTAGGCCGTCACCTCGAAGAATCGCGCGCTGGTGCGGTCGCACGCCGCGACGAGGATGGTTCCGAATTCCTCCTCGAGCGCCACCAGCTCCCGTATCAGGGGCACGGCTGCGACCGCAAGGCGCGAGCGGTGGACATGGGGGAGCGGAAGGACCTCGAACAGGTCGAGCGCGCCGCAGGCAAATAGCGCGATCCCCCGCGCCGGCGGGAGCCGGGTCGGCTCTCCGAAGTACGCCTGCACGCGCTCCAGGTCCCCTGCCACCTGGGCCCGGAGGGCGCGCTCGAGGTCCTGACGCTGCAGCGCCGCGAGCGCGTCGCGGATGCGGTTCTTGATCTTGATCAGGTACTTGCCACGGGTCTTGTCGCGGGGCTCGAGCTTCAAGTAGCACGACACGACCTGATACGCGCCGGGCTGGATCCGCGACAGCCGCTCGACGGCGGCGCGCACCGCGCTCTCGCTGCCGGAAACCGAAAGTGCAGTCATGGCCTAGAAGAATACCGGCTCGCGGTAGGCGCCGTAGACGGTCTCGAGCGCGTGCCGGATCTCGTACAGGGTGCAGTAGACGCGGGCGCAGTCGAGCATGGGGCCGATCACGTTTTCGTCGGCGCGGGCCGCCCGGCTCAAGTCCTCGAGCCGCTTTGCCACGAGCGCGTTGTCGCGCTCGGCCCGCAGTCGCGCGAGCCGGCGTCGCTGACCCTCCTCGGCGTCGCCCGAAACCTTGAGGATCTCGACGGGATGATCGTCCGCACTCAGGTAGTCGTTCACGCCGACGAGGATGCGCCCACCCGCTTCGACCTCACGCTGGAACTCCTCTGCGGAGCGCGCGATCTGCCGCTGGAACCAGCCGCTTTCGATTCCCTTCACCACGCCACCCATCGACTGGATCTCGGCGAACAGCCCCTCCGCTTCCCGCTCGAGCTGATCGGTGAGCGACTCCACGTAGTAGGATCCGCCGAACGGGTCGATCACCTCCGGGACGCCGGTCTCATGCGCGATGATCTGCTGGGTCCGGAGCGCGAGGCGGACCGCCTCCTCGGTGGGGAGCGCGAGCGTCTCGTCCAGGGAGTTGGTATGAAGCGACTGCGTGCCTCCGAGCACCGCCGCGAGAGCCTGGTAGGCCACCCGGACCAGGTTGTTCATCGGCTGCTGCGCGGTGAGGGTGACCCCGGCGGTCTGGGCGTGGAACCGCATCATTGCAGAGCGCGGGTTCTTCGCGCCGTAGCGCTCCTGGAGGTGGCGGGCCCAAATGCGCCGGGCGGCTCGAAGCTTCCCGATCTCCTCGAAGAAATCGTTGTGGATGTCCCAGAAGAAGGAGAGGCGCGGCGCGAACGCGTCCACATCCAGTCCGCGCGCGATGCCCCGCTCCACGTAGGTGAATCCGTTGGCCAGTGTGAACGCGAGCTCCTGCGCCGCCGTGGCTCCGGCCTCGCGGATGTGGTAGCCGGAGATCGAGATCGTGTTCCAAAGCGGGGTGTGTGCGGCGCACCACTCGAACATGTCCACGATGATCTTCAGGGCGGGCTCGACCGGATACACCCAGGCGTGCTGGGCCATGTACTCCTTGAGGATGTCGTTCTGTACCGTACCGCGGAGCGCGGCGCTCGGCACGCCCTGTTTCTCCGCTGCGGCGACATAGAAGCAGAACAGCATCGCCGCCGGCCCGTTGATGGTCATCGAGGTCGAGACCTGATCGAGCGGAATCCCGCGGAACAGGTCTTCCATGTCCGCGAGCGACGAGATCGCAACCCCGCACTTCCCCACCTCGCCCTCGGCCCGGGGGTGGTCGGAGTCGTACCCCATGAGCGTGGGGAAGTCGAAGGCCACGGACAGACCCGTCTGTCCGTGCTCCAGCAGGAACTTGTAGCGTTGGTTCGTGTCTTCCGCGCTGCCGAACCCGGCAAACTGCCGCATCGTCCACAGCTTCCCCCGGTACATGGTCGGATGGATGCCGCGGGTGAACGGGTAGCCGCCCGGCACCCCCAACCGGCTGCGCGGGTCGAAGCCGGCCAGGTCATCCGGCGTATACACGGGCTTTTTCTCGATGCCGCTCATCGCGTCGCGTTCCCCCCGGCCTTAACCTGAGCGAGGATCTCCGCCGCTACGTCGTACGGGCTGCGCCGACCGTCGGCCACCTCGTCCAGTCGTGACGTGAGGAGTTGCTCGACGTCCGTTGCCTCCAGCAGCCAGCGTCGCACGCTGCGCTCCAGGACCGCGCGCGTCCGCGCCGCCAGGCGCCGTCGCCGCCGCTCCCCCAGCAAGCCGCTCGTTTGAAGATAGGCGTAATGGCGATCGAGAGCAGCCGCGAGCTCGTCCACGCCGACGCCGGTCGACGCAACGGTCCCCAACACGGGCGGCTCCCAGCCGCCGTCTGCCGGGTCCACCGCCTTCGCCCGCCCTCCACCGCCTTCGACCGCCCGATGATGCGGTGCCATGTGGCGAAACGCATTGCCCCGCCGAATGCCCAGCATCACCTCGACCTCTTGCCGGAATTTGTCCGCGCCGGGACGGTCGCTCTTGTTCACCACGTAGATGTCGGCGATCTCCATTACTCCGGCCTTCAGCGCCTGAATCCCGTCGCCCGATTCCGGCACCAGCACCAGTACGGTTGTTTCGGCGGTGCCTGCGATGTCGAGCTCCGTCTGCCCGACGCCCACCGTTTCCACCAGCACCCGCTCGAACCCGAACGCCTCGAGCAGATCGGCGATTTCCTCCGTCGTAGTCGCCAGCCCGCCCTGCGCCCCTCGGGTCGCCATCGAGCGGATGAACACGCCGGGGTCGAGGCTGGCGGATTCCATTCGAATCCGATCGCCGAGCAGCGCGCCGCCCGTGAACGGGCTGGTTGGATCCACGGCTACGACGCCGACGGAGAGGCGTTGGGCGCGGAACCGCTGGATCAGCGCTTCCGTCAGCGTGCTCTTACCCGCTCCGGGGGGGCCGGTGATCCCGACGCGCCGCGTGCCCCCGCGCCCGAGCAGGCCGTGCGTGTGCGACAAGACCCGCTCGAATCCGTCGCGCTGGTTCTCGACCAGGGAGATGGCACGGGCCAGGGCGGCGGGCTCACGCCGGGCGAGCCCCTCGAGAATCCGGTCGGTCGTCACGCAAGACCCATGCTTCAGGTTCCCTCTTCGGGGCGCTCGAGCGGCACGGTGCGCACCGGCCCCGGCCGCACGGCGACGCGCTCCACGCGGGTGGCCGTGGCAGCGAGAATGTCGAACTCGAGCCCGTGCAGCGCGAAGCGCTCACCCGGCCGGGGAATGCGTCCCAGCGTCTGCACGAGCAGCCCGGCCACGGTCTGCACCCCGCGCGTGTCCAGGGTGACGCCGAGCGCCTCGGCGAGCCGGCTGGCCGGCGCGCTTCCCTCCAGCTCGACGATCCGTACGGGCGGCTCGTCGGTGGGGGCTACACTGCCCGGCTCGAAGATCTCTGACACGAGGTCGCGCAACAGGTCCTCGAACGTGACCAGGCCTGCCGTCCCGCCAAATTCGTCCAGCACGACGGCGAGGTGGCTCTGGCCGCGCTGCATGTCCAGCATGAGGTCGGCCGCCCGCGTGGTGCCCGGGACGACCAGCGCGGGCAGGACGGGGACGGGCGCGTCGGGCGGCATACGGAGCAGATCGAAGGCGTGGGCCACGCCGATGACCTCGTCGAGCGACCCCCGGTATACCGGATATCGGCTATAGCCCGACTGGAGACACACGTGGGCCGCCTCTGCGGCGAGCAACCCCTCGGGAATGGCCACGATCGACGTGCGGGGCGTCATCAGCTCCCGCACGGGCCGGTCCGCGAAGGCCAGCACGCCCGACACGACCGCCATCTCGTCCGCGGACGCGAGCGCTTCGGTGTCGGCATTCGTGAGCACGGCCGCCAGGGTAGTGCGCGTGGAAGGGTCGCGCCACGGGACGAAGGGCGCGAACGCGCGGCCGAGCTTCTCGAGTCGGGGTGCCGCGTGCGCCACGATCGGCTCCGCCCAGCGTCGGCCCACCACGCGCGGGACGAGGTAGGCGGCGCTCACGAGCAGCGGGATGCCGAGGGCGATGGTAAAGACGCCGAGCACGGTCGGCGTCGTGCGGGCGAGGAGCGCGGGGATCGCGGCCGCCGCGCAAATGATGCCGACCGTGGTCAAGGCATTGGCGGTTGCGAGCACCCGCCCCGGGTTCTCGAGCACCCCGGCGGCGGCGCCCGCCCCGCGGAGCTTGTACGACACCCAGCGGGTGAGGTCGAGCTGGCTCACGGCCGCGGCCGCAACGCCGACGGCCGCCGACGCGGCCGCGAGGAGCAGCCCGCTCACGAGCAGCAGGGCGGGCAGCGTCACCGTTGCCTCTGGAGCAGCACACTGGTCACCCGGCGTCGATCCACCCGCTCCACCACGACCTGATAGCCGTCGAGCGTGAGCTCGTCTCCCGCGCGGGGTACGCGCCCCAGCACCGAGTAGACGAGCCCGCCCACGGTCGACACCTCCGGGTGCTCGAACGGGCGCCCGAGTGCCTGCGAGAGGTCGTCGAGCGTGACGCGGCCGTCCACCCAGTAACGGTCGCCGTCCTGACGGATCGAGGGCGCTTCGCCCACATCGTGCTCGTCGTGGATCTCGCCGACGATTTCCTCGAGGATGTCCTCGAGCGTAATGAGACCCGACGTGCCGCCGAACTCGTCCACCACGATCGCCAGATGCGCCGGGCCGCGCTGGAAGTCACGCAGCTGGCTGTCGAGTGTTTTCGTCTCGGGCACGAAGGCCGCGGGCCGAAGCAGATCCTGCCACCGTGCGGCGGCTGCCGCCTCTCCCCCCCCGAGGCCCATGGCGAACGGCACCAGGTCCTTCGCGAAGACGACGCCGGCGATGCTGTCCGGAGTGCCGTCATACACGGGGAGGCGCGAGTGCTCGCTTTGCCGGAAGGCCTCGATCACCTCATCACCGGGCGCGGCGAGATCGACCGCTACCATATCGAGCCGGGACGTCATGACCTCGTCCACCCGCGTGTCCGCCAGCGTGAACACGCCGAGCAGCATGTCGCGCTGCGCGGCGCCGAGATCGGGCTCGAGGGGACGCCGCGTGGCGACGAGACCATGCAGGCCCTTGTCGACCCACGCGAGCAGCCAGAGGAGCAGGCCGAACGGAGCGAGGGTGCGGCGCGCGAGCGGCAGGGCCGTGGCCGCCAGCTCGGGTGCGACCCGGGCCAGGCTGCGCGGCAACGCATCGCCGATGATGAAGAGAAACACCACCGCGACGCCCCAGCTGCTCAAGGCCTCCGCCCAGGGGCGATCCCACCAGTCGAGCGCGTGGCCCGCCGCGACCGCCCCGAGGACGAGCAGCGCGAGGCGGTCGACATGCAGCGCGCGGTGCAGCGGCACGCGTGCGCCGACCGTCGTGGGCGGCGCGTCGCCCAGCGTATGGAGCGCCTCGCCCACCGCCGCCTCCTCGCCGAGCGCCAGGAGGCCGGCCCACAAGGCCGCGGCCCCGGCCACGAGTGCGCCCCCGAGGGTCAACGCTGCGCCCGTGAGCGTCACCGCTCCCCCCCCTCCCGGCCGCCCCGCAACCGGCGAACGTAGCGCTCCTGGCGCAGCCACATCGCGGATCGCGTGCGGCCCCGCCCCTCCGGATGGTCATAGCCGAGCACGTGCAGCGTCCCGTGCACCGTCAGCCGCACGAGCTCCTCGTCCACGTTGCACGTTGCACGTTGCACGTTGCTCGTTCGGCCGTTTCGTGGAACGTGAAACGTGGGACGTGGAACGCCGTCGAGCCAGCGCCGGGCGGCGTCCGGACAGATGTACACGTCGCCCAGCAGCGCCCCGTCCGGCTGCGGCAGCGCGAACGCCAATACGTCGGTCAGACCGCGCCGGCCGGTCGCGCGGCGGTTGAGGCGGCGCATGGCGGCGGCGTCGAGCAGCGTGAGCTCCACGCGCGCCCCCCTCCCGCGGGCGCCTTCCCACGCCAGGACCCGTCCGACCGCGCGCTCAAGCCTTGGCCGCAGGCTGCCACGTCGCCGTGATGCCGCCACTGGACTCCGGATAGTCGATGCGGTTGTGGTACATGCCGCTGATGATGCGCACGAACTCCTGCTTCACCTGATCGATCTGCCGCAGCGTCATCGGTGCTTCGTCCAACTGGCCGGCGTTCAGCTTGGTGCGTACGATGTGGTTGATCACTTCTTCGATTTTCTGCGGTGTCAGGTCCTCGAGCACGCGCAACGCCGCCTCGACCGAGTCTGCCAGCATCGTGATGGCCGTCTCGGCCGAGTGCGGCTTGGGACCGGGGTAGACGTAGTCGGCCGGACGTGGGGCTCCGCCGTCACCGCTCTTCTTCGCGCGATCGAGGAAGTAGGTGATTTCGGTCGTGCCGTGATGCTCCGGGATGAACGCGGCCACGGCTTCGGGGAGTCTCGCCTCCCGCGCCAGGGCGATCCCGTCCGTGACGTGCGCCTTGATGATTTCCGCCGACTGACGCGCCTTGAGACGGTCGTGCGGGTTGTTACCGCGTGTCTGGTTTTCGACGAAGTACTGCGGGTTCTTGATCTTCCCGATGTCGTGGTAGTAGCAGCCCACGCGACCGAGCAAGCCATCGGCGCCGATCCGGTTGCACGCCGCTTCGACGAGGTTCGCCATGGCGACGGAATGGGCGTAGGTGCCCGGGGCCTCGAGCGAGAGGCGCCGCAGCAGCGGCCGGCTGGGGTCGGACAACTCGAGCAGGGTCAGGTCGGTCGTGATCCCGGTGATCGATTCCGCGACCGGCAACAGGAAGAAGGTGAGCCCGGCCGAAACGAGGCCGTTGGCCGCCCCCCACACGCCGCGCAGCGCGATCTCACCCGCGCCCCAGCTGCCCATGAGTCCCAGCGCCAGGGCGCCCGCGAGATACCCGAGCGCGATGATCAGCACCGGCCCGTAGAAATTGCTCCGGCGTCGCAGCACCCGCACCGTGAGGGCCGCCGTGACGCCGCCCACGACACACAGGAACAACGCGGGCAGATCGTGGAATACCGGCTGCAGCCCGATCACGATCGCCAGGATCATGGCGGCGATCATCGAGACCCGCCCGTTGAACAGGACCGTCAGCAGCATGGCCATGAACGGCAGGATGATGATCTCGGCGTGCTGGGGGGCGAACCGCGCCACGGCCGCCGCCTGCAACAGCACGAGCGCGAACAAGCCGCCGATCAGGGCCACTTGGCGTCGCTCGCGATACGTCTCGCGCCGGTAGAACACCAACAGCACCCAGAAGATCGCGAGGATGAGCGAATCCCGGAGGACGGGCCCGAACACACCGCCGGGTGACCGGCTGGTCGCCGCGCCCCGGCGGACCAGATCAGAATGCAGGGCGACGAGCTTCTCGTGCGCCTCGTTCGTCACCACTTCGTGCGCGCCCACGATCCGGTCCCCGGCGCGCACGATGTACTTGCTCGGGTCCACGCTGCGGCGCAACTCGTCACGCCGCCGCTCGGTCTCGAGCGTATTGGGTATGAGGGTCGGCCGGAAGAAGTGCCCTGCCAGCCGGACGTACAGCTGGTCACCGACGCTCGAGCCTTTATCGGGATGGATAGCGCGGGCCCGCGTGAGGTACTGCGCGTAGGTGAGCACCTGGTCGCGTGACACCGACTGCTCGCCCGAGCGGCGGCGCACGATGAGCTCTGGCGCCTGTTCGACCTGCAGCACCCCCGGCCCGGTCACGCCGAGCGACAGCGTGCGGTCGAACAGCTCGCTCAGCGCCCGCTCGAGGGCGTGCCGCTTACCCCCTTTGGCCAGGTAGCCGGCCTCCGGGGCTCCGAGCGCGAACCCGTGGGCCTTGGCCGCCTGCAGGATCGCCGCCGCGCCGCCCTGGTCGGCCGCGGTCTCCGCGCTCGAGAAAAAGGCGAGCATGGCGATCTTCGCGCTGTCGAGGGCCCGCTCCTGATACTGATAGATCGGCTTCACGGTGCTCGCGAGCTCCTCCGCTTCGCGCGCGAGCTCCTGATCGGACTTGTTGACGGGGAACGTAAACGGGGCGATCACGTCGCGATCCGCCACCGCACCGGGCGCGAGCAGCGGCGCCACGTTGGTGGCGCTCGAGGGGAACACGAGGTATCCGAGCAGCGCCAGGCCCACGACCCACGCCCAGCGGCTGCCGTGATAGCGCAGCTGCTCTTTCGTTGGCAGCCTCATGTCAGCCTTGTGCGTCCTCGGCGTACGCTCGGATGATGTCGCGCACCAGGCGGTGGCGGACGACGTCCCCGTCCCCCAGGTAGCAGAACCCGATCCCTTCGATCCCAGGCAGGATGCGCTCGACCTGGAGCAGACCGGAATCCTCCCGGTTGGCCAGGTCGATCTGCGTCTTGTCCCCCGTGATCACCGCCCGCGAGTTCACGCCGAGGCGCGTCAGGAACATTTTCATTTGCATCCCGGTCGCGTTCTGGGCTTCGTCGAGAATGACGAAGGCATCGGAGAGAGTGCGACCCCGCATGTACGCGAGCGGCGCAATCTCGATGGTGCGGCTGTCGATCGCCTTCTGCACCCGATCGCGCGGCATCATGTCCTCCAGCGCGTCGTACAGCGGGCGCAGGTACGGGTCGACCTTGTCGTGCAGATCACCCGGAAGAAACCCGAGGTTCTCCCCCGCTTCCACCGCCGGGCGCGCCAGCACGATGCGCCGCACCCGCTTGCGCGCCAAGGCGTCGACCGCCGCGGCCACTGCCAGGTACGTCTTGCCGGTGCCAGCCGGGCCGATGCCGATCACGATGTCGTGCTGCGCGATCGCCCGAAGGTACTCTCGCTGTCCCGCGGTCTTCGCCTGGATCACGCGGCGGAGGCCGGGAAGGATGATCTTGTACTCGCCGTCGGTGTGACCCGCGCCCGTCCCTGCCCCCTGCGATTCCTGGCTCACGATCCGGTCGACGTCGGCCACCTCCAGCGGCTCGCCCTCGCCCATGCGCACGAGGTCGACGAGCGCCTGGGCCACCGGCACCGCGCGCTCCACGGCGGCGAGGGGGCCGTGCAGCATCAGCGTGTCGCCGCGCAACGACACGCGCACGCCGAGTCGCTGCGCGAGCGCGACCAGGTTGCCGTCGTTCACGCCCGCGAGCGCCAGCGGATCCACGCCCTCGGTCGAAAGCCGGTGGGTGATCTCGTCGCTCATCGCTTGACCTCGATGTGGAGCGCCGCCAGGTCTGCCGGACCGGCCGGCGCGGGCGCACCTTCGAACAGGGCGCGCGCGGTCGTCGTCTTGGGAAAGGCGATCACGTCGCGCAGGCTCGCGGCGCCCGCGAGCAGCATCGTCACGCGGTCGAACCCGATGGCAAACCCGCCATGCGGGGGCGCGCCCGCCTGCAGGCCGTTCAGCAGGAACCCAAACCGGGCTTCGGCGTCCTCGGACGACATGCCGAGATGCCCGAACACACGGCGCTGGACCGCCGCATCGGTGATCCGGATAGAGCCGGAGCCCAGCTCGTTGCCGTTGTAGACGGCATCGTAGTGCAGCGCACGGCAGCTGAACGGATCGGTGTCGAGCCGGGCCATGTCATCCGGGTGCGGCGACGTGAACGGGTGATGTGCGAACACGGGCTTCCCCGTCTCCGGGTCGGGCTCGAACAGCGGGAAGTCCACCACCCAGCAGAACGCATGTGCCACGCTGGGTGAGGGACCGAGCCGGCGGATCACCTCCTGGCGGACGCGATCGAGCACCGGGGAGGTCACGCGGTCGGGGCCGACCGTCATGAGCGCGGCGTCGCCGTCGCCCACGCCGAGGCCGCGCAGCGCCTCGGCCGTGAAGTGCTTGCCGACCGATCCCGAGATCTGCTCGCCCTGACGCTTCACCCAGGCGAGACCCGCGCCGCCCAGCTGCTTGGCCGTCTCGGCCAGCTGGTCCACGTCCTTGCGCGACAGCACGCCGCCGCCCTTCACCGCGAGCCCGCGGACGCGCGCGCCGTCTTTCAGGGCCGCCTGGAAGAAGGGGACGGCCAACGGTTTCACCTGCGCCGTCCAGTCGGCGATCGGGAAGCCGAAGCGCAAATCCGGCTTGTCCGTGCCGTAGCGCTCCATGGCCTCGGGCCAGGTGATGCGTGGAAACGGCCGGGCGATCGTGTGGCCCGCTTCGTCCCACAGGGCGACCAGCACGGCTTCCACGTAGCCCAGCACATCTTCCTGCCCGACGAACGACGCCTCGAGGTCGATCTGGGTGAACTCGGGTTGCCGGTCGTTGCGCAGATCCTCGTCCCGGAAGCAGCGCGCCAGTTGGAAGTAGCGGTCGAAGCCGGACACCATGAGCAGCTGCTTGTAGATCTGGGGTGACTGCGGCAACGCGTAAAACTCCCCCGGGTGCACCCGCGACGGCACGAGGTAGTCGCGCGCACCCTCCGGGGTCGGCTTGGTGAGCACCGGCGTCTCGATCTCGAGAAACTCCAGATCGGACAGCGTGCGGCGCGCCCGCTGCAGCAGCCGGTGGCGCAGCGTGAGGTTGCCCTGCATCTCGGGACGGCGCAGATCCAGGTGGCGATGTTTGAGTCGCAGCTCCTCGGCGGCTAACTCTTCACCTTTTCCGCGCGCCACCGGAATCGCCGGCGTCACCGCGGGCCCGACGACCGCCAGCTTGGTCGCCTGCACCTCCACCTCGCCCGTCGCGAGCTCGGGGTTCTTCATGTTCGCGGGGCGCGCCGTCACCTGGCCCTCGACTTCGACGACCGACTCGCTCGTGAGACCGCCCGCGACCCGCCGCACCTCTTCCGGGGCTGTCGGCCCGGCGGCGACTTGGACGATCCCCGCCCGGTCGCGCAGGTCGATGAAGACGATGCCGCCCAGATCCCGGCGACGGTGCACCCAGCCACCCAGCCGCACCGCTTGACCCACGTGCTGCAGCCGCAGATCGCCGCAGCGGTGCGTACGTCTGGATGTGGAGCCGACGCTGTCTATGGTACCTCCGCCTCGCACAGCACCCGATAGAATTCTTCAGGCGTCCGCGCGCTCAACAGCCGGTCCCGCACCGGCTCGCGGCGGACGAGCCGCGAGATCCGACTCAACGCCTTGACGTGGGCTCCGGCACACGATTCCGGGCCGGCCAGGAGAAAGAACAGCCGGACCGGCTCGCCATCGATGGTTTCGTACGGCACCGGTGCGAGCGTCGTCCCTGCCACGATGACCAGGGCGGAGAGGACCGGCGTTTTCCCGTGTGGGACAGCCACGCCGTAGCCGATGCCTGTGGGGAACTGCCTTTCCCGCTCGAGAATGGCTCCGAGAACTTCCTCGGAGGGCCCTCCGTTGCCAACCGCAGCTACGTCCACGAGTTCCCGGAGCACCCCCGCTTTGTCGGTTGCGTGCAGGGGGACCAGGATGCGAGCGGGGGTCAGGAGCTCGGACAGGCGCAAGGTGATCCAAGTGTCCTAAACGATTGAAGATAGTTAAGTTAGGGTTGAGATGCAACGCATTTCCCGAGCGGCACTTACATGGTCGATTTGCTGAACCTAGCGCCCGATGCGGCGCGCGCGGCGCTCACCCAGTGGGTCGCGGAGCGCGGCGAGCCGGCGTATCGCACGCGACAGGTGCTCCCCCGGCTGTGGAAGCGGCCGGTCGCGTCGTGGGACGACGCGACCGAGCTGCCCGCTGCACTGCGGGGGGCACTGGCCGTGGCGCTTCCGCTGCGCCGGTTGCGGCTGTCGGCGCGCCAGGTCTCGCAGGACGGCACGGAGAAGTACCTGTGGGATCTGGGGGACGGCGAAGCGGTCGAGTCGGTGCTCATCCCCGAGGGGAAGCGGCGCACGCTCTGCATCTCGTCCCAGGTCGGTTGTGCACTCGGCTGCGTGTTCTGCGCGACGGGGCGGATGGGCTTTCGGCGGAACCTGTCGGTGGCGGAGATCGCGTGTCAGGTGCGCGAGGTGATGCTGCTCGACGCCGCGCTGAAACCAACCAACGTCGTCTTCATGGGCATGGGCGAGCCGCTTCTCAATTGGGACGCCGTGGATGGCGCGCTCACGATTCTCAACCACGCCGACGGATTCGGCATCGGAGCGCGGCACATCACCGTCTCGACGGTCGGCATCCTCCCGAACGTCGCGAAGCTGGCGCAACGGCCCGAGCAGTTTCGGCTCGCCCTTTCGCTGCACGCGCCGACACCGGCGCTGCGGCACGAGCTGATGCCCATAGAGAAGAAGTACGCGTTGCCGGCGGTGATCGCGGCGCTGGCGCGATTTCGTCGCCGGGTGACGCTCGAGTATGTCCTCATCGGGGGAAAGAACGATGCGCTCGAGCAGGCGGATCAGCTGGCGCAGCTCGCGCGCCCGCTGGGCGCGCTCGTGAACCTGCTGCCGCTCCACCCCGGCGGGGCGCCGGACCTCTCGCCCAGCCCCCGGGCGCAGATGCTCGCGTTCGAGCGACGGCTCCGGCGCCACGGGCTGGAGGCGGTGCTGCGCCGCAGCCGCGGGCTCGATATCAGCGCCGCGTGCGGGCAGCTACGGGTGGAACTCGAGGCGCGGCGCAAAGTCGGCACCGAGGAGCACGCTCGCGTCGAGTAGCCGGGCGCTGTCCGGCTGCACGACGACCCGGCCCAGGCCCAACGCCCGCCGCACGCGTCGCCCCACCTCTTCCGTGCCGCGGCGGACGACGATGCGCGTCGAATCGAGCGTTCCCACCGTTTCCGGTGCGTTGCCATAGGTGAGTACGTCGATGCCGGCGCGCCGCAGCACGCGCGTCCCGACCTTCGCGAGCCCCGGCGTGCCGCTCGCGTTCAGCACCTCCACCGTGACGCGGGGCGCGGCATCGGCCGCTCCGGGCACGGGAAGCGCGGCGCCGCCCCCACGGTCTCCGCGGCATGCGGCGAGCGCCGTGACGCCGGCGATCAGTATCCGACGAGCGCGTTCCAGAAGTCCACCGTCTCCGGTGGGAGCGGCCAGCGGCCGTCGATCACGCGCGCGATGCGACGGGCGGCGACCTGTTTCAGAATCGCGTCTCGCTCTTCGGGCACTCGGGCCGCGAGCGAACGCCGCAGCTCCTGGTCGAACGGTCGCCCGGGCTCGAGATAGTCGGCGAGGTAGAGCATCTTGCCCACGTCATCCCACTGGGCGAACCCGAGCGAGTGATAGCGCACCGCGGCGAGAATTCCCGGGTCGGTCTCACCGTCATGCGTGGCGCGTTCGGCTGCGAGCGGGCCATGAGCGAGCTCGTTCGCCGCAGGGGCGTCGCGCAGCGCGTCGTGCAACCACGCGGCCGTGAGCCAGCGTGCGCGCTCGCGTTCCGGGATGTGCATCGCCATCGCCCACGTCGCGAGGAGCGCCGCCACACGCTCGACGTGCGCGCGGCGCTCCGGAGTGACGACGGCCCAGGAGGGGAGGCTCACGCCAAGGCTCGCACGGAGATGTCACTGGCCACGCCCTCCCCGAGCACCACGTTGTCGATGAGGCGCGTCTTGCCGACCTTCGCCGCCACCAGGACCGCCGTGCGTGCATCGACCCGGGCCACGGGGCGCATCTGCTCGTCGACCAGCGCCAGGTATTCGGGTGCGACGCCGGGTGCCCGCAAGACCTCCAAACCCCGGCGCGCGAGCGGCCCGGGGTCGGCCTCGCCGCCGCGCCACGCCTGCTCCACCGCCCGCAGCGCGCGCGACAGGGCGAGCGCGGCGCGGCGCTCGTCGCCTTGCAGATAGGTGTTACGCGATGAAAGGGCGAGTCCATCGAGCTCCCGGACCGTCGGCGCCACGTCGACCTCGAGCCCGAAGTCCAAGTCCGCCGCGAGTCGCCGGACCAGCATCGCCTGCTGGAAGTCCTTTCGCCCGAACACCGCGACGTCGGGCTCGATGATGTGGAACAGCTTCGCCACCACCGTGAGGACGCCGGCGAAGTGGCCCGGCCGGGCGGCGCCCTCGAGGGCGTCGGCCATGGGCCCCGGGCTCACCCGCACCAGCGGCTCCGTCGGGTACATCGCCGCCGTGTCGGGGACGAAGAGACAATCGACGCCGCGCTCGGCGGCGAGCGTGCGGTCGCGCGCGAGGTCGCGCGGGTACTGCGCTAGATCCTCGGTGGGTCCAAACTGGAGGGGGTTCACGAAGATGCTCATCGCGACCCGGTCGGCGCGCTGTTTGGCCCGGTCCACGAGTCGGAGATGCCCCTCGTGCAGGAATCCCATCGTCGGGACGAACCCGATGCGGCGGCCGCGGGCGCGCTCGGCGCGCGACCATTCGCGCATCTCCTTCGGGCTCGTGAGTTCCTGCATCGCGGGTTAAAGCAAACGAGGGACCCCGCGGCTTGGGTAGGGCCCCGAGGTGGAGGTTTAGGGGCGCCCTCGCTCCCTCACGCTGACCGGAAAGGCGTCTTGTACCCCTGGTGTATTTCGGAGCGCGCCTAGCGACGAGTCGAAGGCACTCCACGTGGCGCCCGGATCGGGGAGCCGCAGGATATAGGGAGTCGGATAGGGACCTCCCGCTACGATCGCGGCGTGCCAATGCTCCAGTGCGTTGCGCACCTGATCGCCGCCCGTGGTGTCGTAGAACGTGACCCGCATTAGCGTCCGATAGTATCGCGCCGTACTGCCGGAGTCCGGAGCGACCGATTGCCCCGTGTCATCCGGAAAGAATAGCCGCGCGAGCGGCACGACCGGAGGAATCGTGTCGGCGTCCTGGCACGGCCTCCCGCCGGAATTGCCGATGATCGCGAACATCCGTCCGTCGCGATACAGGCGTAGGGTGCCGCGATTCAGCGTGGTCAGCCACCCCTCGCTGTAAGGCCGGTGACCGCGCGACAGAAGGACCAGGTGGCCCGCTTCCCCCGTCCCGGGCACGTCCCAGGTGATGTCGGCCGCCGTGGCGAGCTCGTTGCGGAGCCGGAACATCGTGCCGCAGAGATGCGCGACCCGGACCGTCGGAAGCGCGAGTCTCGTCAGGTCGGGCGGTCGGGCGCACCCTATCGACTCAGAGAAGCGGGCGAGACGCGGATCGATGGACGGGAGCTCGCGCTCGAGCGGCCAGCGGGACGCGTAGATAGCGAGGGCCGCGTGGCAGGTGACGGAGTCGCCGCCCACCTGCTGAATCAGCCTGCGGAGCAGGCGCTCGTCGTCTCGGACGACGGGATTCCGCCCGAGCGGTTGCGCGATGTCCGGTCGGTCGCCGCGGTGCAGCCCCTCGATCACCATAGCGAGTGCGGCGGTGTCGGCTCGGGGATCGCTCGCGAGCGCGTCGCCGTGCAGCCGAAACAAGAGCTCCTGCGCGAGCCCGGACGGATGCAGGCCACGCCCGAGAATTGTCAGGAGTTCGACACTCGCCGTCACACGTGGGTTGGCGAGTAGGCCGATGGCTGGCCCGACGCCCGCGGCAGCGCCCTCCGTGAGGCGTCTCAGCTCCTTCAGCGGCAGGGTTGAGTCGCGCGACAGCACCCGCCACGACACGCGTTTCAAGACGCTGTTTTCCGAGTCGAGCGCGACGTCGACCGAAGGGCGCGTCCACCAGGGCGCCCTGGGCGGGATCGGGTATGTGGGTTGTGCTTCAACGAACGTCACATGCTGCCACTCGCGCGGCACGACCACGGCCTCGAGCATGCTCCCGAATGGCTCGACACAGAACATCGGCTGCCGAGTGCCGTCGTCCGGGCCCAGCACAACGCGCAGCCGGTCGCCGTCAGACTCGATCCGGTTGATGTACGTGTTCGTGGAACAGCCAAGGCGTCGTGCCGGCCTCACCGCGATGATCATGGCGTGATCGAAATCCACGCGGGGTGGCGTTGCAATGCTGTCCGGAAGCCGCGTCTCCCCACCGGAGCGGTATTCTCGTCCGAAGTACCGCCATAACGTCCACCACGCCGCGCCGTCGCGGATGACCGCGACTCCAGGCTCGTCCACCTCGAGGGCGTACGTCGTGAGGCGGGTGAATGGGACCGGATCGGGTCGTGGTGCGGCCTGCCCCGCCAGGCAACCGGGAACCAGCGAGATGAAAGCGAGCTCAAGTCGCCACGAACGCAGGAGGGTCATGCTCATCTTGAGAGACGCTGGGTGCGTCATGATGTGCACGTGCCGCGCGCGGCGCTATTCCGCCTTGAGCACGATCGAGTCGGTCAGATAGGGATTGTCGAAACGCGCCATCTCACCCGCCGCCCTGCCCGGCACCGGAAACAACCGGGCGGAGAGCGGCTTGCGGAGCTTGGTGGAGAGAGCCGCGACGTCTGCGATCAGGGCCGCCAGCCGGTCCGCCCGACTGTCGCCCGGCAGTGGCACGACGTCGAGGCCCGTCCCGCAGACGCTCGAATACAGCAGCAGGTCGCGCACGCTGAACCTCCCCTCCGATGCGCGTTTCGCCAGCACGGGATCTTCCAGCACCGGGAGCATGAGCCCCGAGTACCCGCAGGTCTTCACCCGCAGGCTCTTGAGGACGTCCGTGATCG
>WNGQ01000756.1_pt1 | contig 33401 bp, 21 predicted proteins | sample 5407661 | NCBI WGS metagenome assembly WNGQ01 (sample SAMN13153382, study PRJNA577476) | soil metagenome | isolation source: 60 cm soil or saprolite under Garry oak tree replicate 2 | place: USA:California | collected 2016-06-15 | reverse complement strand
GATCTCCATCTCCATGATGATGCGGGCACTCGCGCACTCAGCCAGCAATTCGGCGGCGATCCGCAGGTTCTCGGCAAGCGGCACGGCGGAGCCGTCCCACATGTGCGACTGGAAGAGCGGCTGCTCGCCGCGGGCCACTCGTTCCGTGGAGATCGCCACGAGCGGGCGGACGAATCCGTCCAGCTTGTCCTTCGGGCAGTGGTCGGTGTGCAGCGCGATATGCACCGGGTACCGGCCTGCCACCCCGGCGGCGAACTGCGCCAGCGCGACCGCTCCGGTCACCATGTCGCGTACCGCCGCACCGGAAAGGTATTCGGCGCCGCCGGTGGAGACCTGGATGATCCCGTCGCTGCCGGCCTCGGCGAAGCCGCGCAGAGCGGCATTCAGGGTTTGGCTCGATGTCACGTTGATGGCCGGGTAGGCGAAGCCCTGCTGCTTGGCCCGGTCGAGCATCTGTGCGTAGATTTCTGGGGTCGCGATCGGCATGACGGTTACTCCCTGTCATCGTGCTGGCGTTACCTAGTATCCCGGAGCCAGCCCTGGTCTGGCGCCGTCGGCCGGCCTGTTACCGGCGCTAATGGCGCCTGCGCACGTTCGCGGGGCTAGTCTCGCAGGATGGGACGTCATGATGCCGATCCCAGGGAACGCCTGCGGTACGTGATCGTCGCGGTAGTCGTGATAGCGGTGATCGTCCTCCTCCTGGTGGGGATCTCCGCACTGCATGACCTGGCCGGGCACTAGCTCACCCCGGCGCCAGGTCGGCAACCTCGTAGGCTGCGCGGTAGGCCAGCCCACGTGCGGTGACATGCGCGCGGGCGCCGCGATCCACGATGACGGCCACGCCGACCACGTCGGCGCCGGCCTCGCGGAGCGCGTCCACCGCGGTGAGCACGGAATTGCCCGTCGTCGAGGTGTCCTCGACCGCGAGCACGCGGCGCCCGGCCACCTCCGGGCCCTCGATCCGCCGCTGCAGCCCGTGCGCCTTCTCCGCCTTACGCACCACGAAGGCGTCCAGGATTCTGCCGTGCGCGGCCGCGGCATGCATCATGGCCGTCGCCACCGGATCGGCGCCGAGGGAAAGCCCGCCGACGGCGTCGAAGCACAGGTCGGCGGTCGCCTCGAGCATGACCCGGCCGGCCAGCGGGGCCGCCCGGCCGGCCAGCAGGATCCGGCGCAGGTCGACATACCAGCTCGCCCGCTGGCCGGACGACAAGATGACGTCCCCGGGCACGATGGCCTGGCTCCTGATCATCGCGAGCAGGTCGTCGTGGTCGGTCACGGCATCCGACCCTATCCGGCGGTGCCCAGCCGGGTCGCGGCACGGGTACATGGTGGTTAAGTCCCTGATCCGCGCTATATGTCACGGCCGTAGCCACGCGCTGGTAACGTCTCGCGTCGAGGGAAGGACGGTGTCGCGTGGATCGTTGCGCGCTGTTCGTGGACGCGGGCTACATGCTCGCCGATGGCGCAATGGCCGTCCACGGCACCCGCCACCGAGACTCTGTTTCCTGGGACTACTCTGGCCTGCTCAAGTTCCTGTCCGGGCTTTCGCGTGACCGCAGCGGCCTGCCGATGCTGCGCTGCTACTGGTACGAGGCGACGGTCGGGGGACGGCGGACATCCGAGCACGACACCCTTGCCGACCTACCCGGGGTCAAGCTGCGGCTCGGCCGGATGCGGCCCGGCCGCCGCGAGGGCGTCGAGACCGAGATGCACCGTGACCTGACCACCCTGGCCAGGAACGGGGCGATCAATGACGCCATCCTGGTCAGCGGCGAGGAGGATCTCGCCGAGGTCGTCGCGGAAATCCAGGACCTGGGGATACGGGTAATCCTCATGCACATCACGGTGGACGGGAACTGGAGCATCTCCCGGCCGCTGCGCCAGGAATGCGACGACATCATGGAGATCGGCGGCGCTCACCTGCGCCCGTTCGTTGACCTGATCGCCGGCGCGGAGCCGGCCCGCCGCGACGAGGAATACCCGGCCGGCGCCTATTCTGGACGGTCGCTGGCCAACGGTCACGGATCGGCGGGCGGCGCCGTAACCCGCCACGGACTGCCCGCTGCGGCACTGCCCGCCGCTCCGGCCATCTATGCCGCCCCGGTCGTCAACGACTACCACCGGGCCGCACAGCCGCTGCCTGCTGCCCGGCCGGCCGCGCAGGAGGAACAGCGAGCCGAGGGCCAGTCCCAGGGCCAGTCGCCGCAGGGCCAGCCCCCGCAGGGCCAGCCGGGCGGGGTGCCGGGCCAGGCCGCGGACCTGCCGGGCGAGCCGGGCACTGCGCGGCCTTCCCAGCATGGCGGGCCGCCGCCGGGCGGGTCGCCGCCGGACGGGTTGCCACAGTCCCAGCAGGGCGCAGCCGAGGGGCAGGCCGCGGGCCTGCCGGGCCAGCCTGCCGGAGGCCCGGGCCAGCCGGGCGGCCCGCAGCCAAGCCAGCCGGGCGGTCAACACGCCCAGGCGGATGGCGCCCAGCAGGGCCAGGCAGGCGGACTGCAGGGCCAGGCAGGCGGACTGCAGGGCCAGGCCGGCGGACTGCAGGGCCAGGCCGGCGGACTCCAGGGCCAGGCCGGCGGACTCCAGGGCCAGGCCGGCGGGCTGCAGAACGCGGCGGGCGGCGGGCTCCCGGGCCAGCCCGGGGGACTTCACCCCCAGGCCGACGGGCTCCCGGGCCAAGCGGACGGACTCCGCGGCCCGGCCGGCGACGTGCAGCAAGGGCAGCCTAACGCCGTCCCGCGGGCTGGCGGCTCGGCCAGCTTCGGGATACCGGATCCGCTCGGCGCCCCGACCGGGCCAGGTCCAGGCTCACAGGCTCCGCAGCACGGCGCCGGCCAGGCGGCCCGGTCGCATGGCGGCCAGGCCTATCCGCCGGATCCGTTCCTCGACCGGATGCCGGCCCCAGGTACCGATGGCGGACCTGCGCAGGAGGCCAGCCAGCCGGGCGGGTCACAGCGTCATGGCCTGGGCGGCGGGGCCCGGCAGTACCCGCCGCAGGACCGATACCCGGCCGCCGAGCAGTATCCGGCCGGCGAGCTGTACCCGGCTGCCGAGCAGTACCCCGCTGCCGAGCAGTACCCGCCGGCCAGTGGCGGTCAGTACGGCGGATCCGCCGGGCAGCTGCCACCCGGCCAGTTCTCCGGCCCGCAGCATGCTCAGCATGGCGGCGGTGCGCTCGGCCCGTCGTTCGGCGCAGCGCAGGGCGGTCCCTACAGCGGCCCGCAGCCCGCGGCAGCCCAGCCGCCGGGTCCGCAGCCGGTAGCCATCTCGCTCGCCGACGCGGTGCAGACGGCGCACGCGGAGGGCTTCGGCTTCGGCGAGGCGGTGGCGCGGGACGCGCCGGCCCTCTGGCTCGAGGCCGTGCTTGCCCGCAAGCCGCGCATGCCTTCTGACCTGGAGGCCAGGCTGCTGCAGGGCTCGGCGCTGCCGATTGACTCGCTGTTGCACGACGAGGTGCGGCACGCCCTGCGGCGCGGTTTCTGGGATGCGCTTGAGCGCTCGCGGCGATAGCCGGATTCGCACGCGATCGGCAGCACGGCTGTGCGTTGAAAGCCCCGTCCGGGTGGGTACGTTCTGTATCGTGCCTGTTTTGAGTCGTGAAGAATTTGACGCAATAGAGTTCGATGCCGCCATTAGCGGCAATCATGAGGCCGCCGCGCAGCGGATGAGCAGGCTTGCCGTCACCGGCACGCAGAGCGCATCCATGCCGCGGGCAGAGGCGTTTCTGCGTGCGGGTGAGCAATGGCTGCTCGCCGATGATCCGGCCGCGGCGGCCAGCGGATTCCGGCTTGCGCTGGCCGACGGCGGGCCGGTGTTCGTGGATCCGAGAGTTCCGCTATCCAGGGCGCTCTTCCTGCTCGGCAAGTCGGCCGAGGCGCGGGGCCTGATCAGTGCGCTCAAGGAGGAGGGCCGGCGTGATCCGCGGGCGTGCGACCTGGTCGCCGAAGTCCTTGTCGAGCGCTCCGATCTGAATGGCGCCCTGGACTGGGCAACCGCGGGCGTAGAGCTGTGCCTGCAGCGCGAGGCAGGCCGTGCCCGGCATTCCGGCCTCCGGTCCGTGCACGCGGATCCCGGCGATGACGACCGGGCCGAACTCAGGATGCTGCTGAGCCTGCGGTACCGGATCCGCAATGACCTCGGGCTGCCCGAGGATCACTACGACAGGCTGCTCGACGAGCCGCCCGCCGGGGACGCCGGGACGGCGGCCGGCCGGCCGGCCCGCACGGTCAGCGAGTCCGATGCAGGATCGAGGTCAACCAGGACCACGTCGCCGTCGCCGATGTCACCGGATAGCAGGCCGCGGGCCAGCTGATCCCCGATCGCCGACTGGATGAGCCTGCGTAGCGGCCTGGCGCCGTAGACCGGGTCGAATCCGGTGACCGCCAGCCACTCCCGGGCAGCCGGGGTCACCGTCAGCGCGAGCCTGCGGTCGGCGAGGCGCCTGGTTAGCCTGGCCACCTGCAGATCGACGATCTCGGTGAGTTCCTCTGTGGTCAGCGCGTCGAAGAGAATGACGTCGTCAAGCCGGTTCAGGAATTCCGGCTTGAAGGTTGCCCGGACCACCGACATGACCGCCGCCTGCTTCGCGGGATCATCAAGCGCGGGATCGGCGATATACGTCGATCCCAGGTTGGACGTCAGGATCAGAATGGTGTTGCGGAAGTCGACGGTCCGGCCCTGGCCATCGGTGAGCCTGCCGTCATCGAGCACCTGCAGCAGGATGTCGAAGACTTCCTGGTGTGCTTTTTCCACCTCGTCGAGCAGCACGACGCAATACGGCCGCCGCCGGACCGCCTCGGTGAGCTGGCCGCCTTCCTCGTATCCGACGTAGCCTGGCGGCGCGCCGACCAGCCGGGCGACCGAGTGCCGCTCGGAGTACTCGCTCATGTCGATCCGGTTCATCGCGCGCTCGTCATCGAAGAGGAAATCGGCGAGTGCCTTGGCCAGCTCGGTCTTGCCGACTCCGGTCGGCCCGAGGAACAGGAACGAGCCGGACGGGCGGTCGGGATCCGCGATACCGGCCCGTGACCTGCGGACCGCATCCGAGACCGCCTGGACGGCCGCGCGCTGGCCGACGATCCGCCTGCCGAGCTCGGCTTCCATCCTGAGCAGCTTGCCGGTCTCGCCTTCTAGCAGGCGCCCGGCCGGGATGCCGGTCCACGCGGAGACCACGTCCGCGACGTCATCCGGCCCCACTTCCTCCTTGACCATGGGCCTGGCGTCGGCGGCCAGCCGGCCGTCCGGCGAGCCGCGGCCCGGGCCCGCGGCGTCGGCGGCCGCCTGCGCCGCCGCTGCGGCGATTTCCCGCTCAAGGGCCGGGATCTCCCCGTACATCAGCCTCGACGCGGCCTCGAAATCCGCGTCCCGCTGCGCCCGGTCGGCCTGGCCCTTCAGGTCGTCCAGCCGCTTCTTCAGCTCGCCGACCTTGTTCAGGCCCGCCTTCTCCCTGTCCCAGCGGGCTACCAGCGCGGTCAGCTGCTCCTGCCGGTCAGCCAGGTCAGCGCGCAGCCGCTGCAGCCTTTCCTTGCTGGCCGGATCGGCCTCCCTGGCCAGGGCAAGTTCCTCCATCCGCATCCGGTCAACGGACCGCTGCAGCTCGTCTATCTCGACTGGCCGGGAATCGATCTCCATCCGTAGCTGCGAGGCCGCCTCGTCGATCAGGTCGATTGCCTTGTCCGGGAGGTACCTCGCGGTGATGTAACGGTCGGACAGCGTCGCCGCCGCCACCAGCGCGGCGTCGGAGATCTGCACCTCGTGATGCGCCTCGTACCGGCCGCGGAGGCCGCGCAGGATCGCGATCGTGTCCTCCACCGAGGGCTCTGTGACGAAGACCTGCTGGAACCGGCGCTCCAGGGCAGGATCCTTCTCGATCCGCTCGCGGTACTCGTCCAGCGTGGTAGCGCCGACCATGCGCAGCTCACCGCGGGCCAGCATCGGCTTCAGCATGTTGCCGGCGTCCATCGCGCCCTCGGCCGCGCCCGCCCCGACCACCGTGTGCAGCTCGTCGACGAAGGTGACGACCTCGCCGTCGCTCTGCTTTATCTCGTTCAGTACCGCCTTAAGGCGCTCCTCGAATTCGCCCCGGTACTTGGCCCCGGCCACCATCGCGGCGAAGTCGAGAGCCACTATCCGCTTTCCGCGCAGTGACTCCGGCACGTCGCCCGCAACGATCCGCTGGGCGAGCCCTTCCACCACCGCGGTCTTGCCCACCCCGGGCTCGCCGATCAGCACCGGGTTGTTCTTGGTGCGCCGGGTGAGTACCTGGATCACCCGCCGGATCTCCGCGTCCCGGCCGATCACCGGGTCAAGCTGGCCGTCCCTGGCGCGGTGGGTCAGGTCGATGCCGTACTTCTCCAGCGCCTGGTAGGTACCTTCCGGATCCTGCGTGGTAACCCTGGCACTGCCGCGCACCTGCTCGAACGCGCTGAGCAGCTCGCCCGGGCCGGCCCCGGCCTCGCGCAGCAGCGTTGCGGCCTGCCCGCCGTCGGCGGCCAGGCCAGCCAGCAGGTGCTCCGTCGAGACGTACTCATCCGACATCTGCGTGGCGCGCTTGGCCGCGGTGGCCAGCGTGGCAAGCAGCTGACGCGAGGTCTCCGGTGCGCCGACCGTGGTGCCTGCCGCGCTCGGCAGCCGGGCCAGCCGTTCGTCGGCTCGCTTCAGCACGGTGGCCGGGTCGGCCCCGACGGCTCGCAGCAGCGGGGCCGCCGTGCCGCCGCTCTGCTCGATCAGCGCGGCAAGCAGATGCAGCCCGTCGACGTTCGGGTTCCCGGCCGCGGCGGCCCGCTTGACAGCCTCCGACAGCGCTTCCTGGCTCTTGCGAGTCAGCTTGTCATCCATGGTCTGCTTCCTGCCGGATCTCGTTCGCTGCCAGGCCGCGCATCGCGGCGCCGTCAGTTGCCGCGGTCCCGCTTGCGGCGGCAGGCGCGGACGGCGCGGGCGGCAGGCGGCCGGGCTGGGCGGGCCTGGGTGTGCCGGTGCCGCCAGGCGCGCGGACGGGCACCAGCGTGCCGCCGGCTCTGTTCCTGAGCAGGCCGGCCAGCCGTGCGGCCACGGCGCGGGTGGACTCAAGCTCCGCGCGCAGCCGGACAATCTCAGCCTGGGTCTCTGCCAGCCGAAGGCGGCTGCGCCGGTCCTCGTCCTCCAGCGCCAGTATCCGCTTGATCCCGGAGAGGTTGATGCCCTCCTCCTGGGAGAGACGCTGGACCGCCCGCAGGACGAGGATGTCCCGGAGCGAGTAACGGCGCCCGCGGCCCGCTGCCCGGCCAGGCGAGACCAGGCCCATCCGGTCATAGGCGCGCAGCGTCTGCGGGTGCAGCCCGGAGAGCTGCGCAGCCACGGAGATGACGTAGACCGGCGAATCGTCGGATAGCTCGAACTCGTTAATCATGTCATTCCCCGCACCAGTCTCAGCTCGCCTTTGCCCGGCGCAGCAGGTCTTCCCTCGGGTCCTGGTCCCCGGCTGCCTTCCTGAACGTCTCGAGTGCCTCGCGCTCCCCGTCGCTCAGGTGCCTCGGCACCTGCACATCCACGGTGACCAGGAGGTCACCCACGGTGCCATCCGGGCGGCGGACGCCCTTGCCCCGGACCCGGAAGGTCCGCCCGTTGGGAGTACCGGCCGGGATGCGGACGTTGACCGGCATCGCGCGATGGGCAGGCACCCTGATCTCCGCGCCGAGCGCGGCCTCGGGATAGGTAACCGGCACGCTGACGGTCAGGTTGTGCCCCGACCTGCCGAACACCGGATGCGGAGTTACGTGCACCCGGACGTACAGATCGCCGGCCGGGCCGCCGCGCTCGCCGGGCGCGCCCTTGCCCTTGAGCTTGATCCGCTGGCCGTCGCCGACCCCGGCCGGGATGCGGGCCTGGATGGTCCTTGTGCTCATCGCGCGGCCGCTGCCCGAGCACACCGGGCACGGATCGTCGACGACCAGGCCGCGGCCCCGGCAGGTCCGGCATGGCTCGGAGAACGCGAAGTCGCCCAGGTTCTTGCTGGCCTGCCCGCTGCCCGCGCAGCTGGGGCAGACCCTCGGCACGGTTCCCGCCTTGGCCCCTGTGCCCTTGCACGTCCTGCACGGCCCCTCGCCGGCCAGCCGCAGTGACACGGTGACGCCATCGATCGCGTCACTGAAGGTCAGCGACGTATCGGTCTCGATGTCCGCGCCGCGCCGCGGCCTCGTCTGGGTGGTGGTGCGGCCGCCGAAGACCCCGCCGAGCAGGTCGCCGAGGCGCCCGCCGGTGCTGCCGGGCTGACCGCCGAAAAGGTCACCAAGATCGAACCCGAACCCGCCCTGGCCGCCTGCCGTGCCTGGCATCCGGACGCCGCCGCTGCCGAACAGCGACCTGGCCTCGTCGTACTCCTTGCGCCGCTTCTCGTCGGACAGCACGTTGTACGCCTCGGAGATCTCCTTGAAGCGCTCCTCCGAAGCCTGGTTGCCCTTGTTGGCATCCGGGTGGTACTTGCGGGCAAGCTTGCGGTACGACTTCTTGATCTCGTCGGCGGAAGCGTCCTTGGAAACGGCGAGGACCTTGTAATAGTCCTTCTCGAGGAAGTCCTTGGTGCTCATCGGCCTCTCCTCGTCCGGGTCAGTCGGGATCGCTTGCGCGCGGGGCGCCGCCATCGGCCCGGGACTGGCCGGCCGCGGCCGCGTCCGGGCCGGCTTCCGGCGGCTGCCCGGCGGCCGCCTCCGCGCCGGCTGCCTCCGCGCCGGCTGCCTCCGCGCCGGCCGCGCTGTCCGCTCCGGCCTCAGCCGGCTCGGCCACGGCAACCCTGGCCGGGCGCAGGATCCTGTCCCCGATCTGGTAGCCAGGCTGCAGGATCTGCACGCACGTCGGCTCGGTCACGTCCGCCGAGTAGGAGTGCATCAGCGCCTCGTGCAGGTTCGGGTCGAACACGTCACCGTTCTCCCCGTAGCTCGTCAGGCCGAGCTTGGCCACGGCCGACTCAAGCGACTCGGCCACCGACTTGAATCCGCCAGAGAGCTCTTCGTGCTCCCTGGCCCGGCCGATGTCGTCAAGCACCGGCAGCAGCGCCGCAAGCACGTTCGCCAGCGCCTGCTCCCTGACCGCAACCCGGTCCCGCTCGACCCGCTTGCGGTAGTTCGCGTACTCGGCCTGCAGGCGCTGCAGGTCCGCCGTCCGCTCGGCGAGCCTGGTCAGCGCCGCCGCCTGGTCGCCGGCGGCCTGCCCGTCACCGGGCACCGGCGAGCCTGCCGCCTCGCCCTGGCCACCGCGCTTGTCATCGCTGCCGGGCGAGCCCGGCGCGGCGCCGGCCGCGGCACCAGCGGTGCCGCCCTGCTTCGACGCGGCATGCCTGCCTGGCCTGGCCTGGCCCGGCCCCCCGCGTAGCGGCGAATCTGCACCGCGCGGCGAGCCGGACTGACCGGTATCCCGGACCTGTCCCGTCGCCGGATCGATGCGCCGCCGATCGCGGATCACCGGTCCGGTGCTCTCCTCTTCCGGTGACCTCATCAGGCGGCGCCACCCTCGCGCTCGCCGGTCTTCTCGTCATCGACGATCTCCGCCTCCACGACGTCGTCGTCAGCGGCCGGGGACGCCTGCTCGCCGGCCGGCTCGCCGGCCTGGGCCCCCTGAGCCTGCTGCTGCGACTGGGCGTAGATGGCCGTGCCCATCTTCTGGCTGACCTGGGCGGCGTTCTCGCTGGCGACCCTGATCGCCTCGGTGTCGGTGCCCTCGAGCGCCTTCTTCAGCTCGGCAATCGATGCCTCCACCTCGGACTTGATGTCCTCGGGGACCTTCTCGGCGTTCTCCGCCAGGAACTTCTCCGTGGTATAGGCGAGGGTTTCCGCGCGGTTGCGTACCTCGGCCTCCTCGCGCCGCTTGCGGTCCTCCTCCGCGTACTTCTCCGCGTCGGCCATCATCCGCTCGATGTCGTCCTTGCCCAGCGCGGAGCCGCCCGAGATGGTGACAGACTGCTGCTTGCCGGTGCCCAGGTCCTTGGCTGAGACGTTGACGATGCCGTTCGCGTCGATGTCGAAGGTGACCTCGATCTGCGGGATGCCGCGCGGCGCCGGCGCGAGGCCGGCCAGCTCGAACATGCCGAGCTTCTTGTTGTAGGCGGCGATCTCGCGCTCGCCCTGGAAGACCTGGATCTGCACGGACGGCTGGTTGTCGTCGGCGGTGGTGAAGATCTCCGAGCGCTTGGTCGGGATCGTGGTGTTGCGCTCGATCAGCTTGGTGAAGATCCCGCCCTTGGTCTCGATGCCCAGCGACAGCGGGGTCACGTCCAGCAGCAGGACGTCCTTGACCTCGCCCTTCAGCACGCCGGCCTGCAGGGCCGCGCCGACCGCGACGACCTCGTCCGGGTTGACGCCCTTGTTCGGCTCCTTGCCGCCGGTCAGGTCCTTGACCAGCTCGACCACGGCGGGCATCCGGGTGGATCCGCCGACAAGCACCACGTGGTGGATCTTGTCAAGGCTGACCCCGGCGTCCTTGATCACCTGCTGGAACGGCGCCTTGCAGCGGTCCAGCAGGTCGGAGGTCATCTTCTGGAACTCGGCCCGGGACAGCTTGGTGTCCAGGTGCAGCGGGCCCTGCTCTGAGTGCGTGATGTAGGGCAGGTTGATCTGCGACTCGGTCGAGCTGGACAGCTCGATCTTGGCCTTCTCCGCGGTCTCCCGCAGCCGCTGCAGCGCCATCTTGTCCTTGGACAGGTCGGTGCCGTAGCTGTTCTTGAAGTCCTTGACCAGCCAGTCCACGACCCGCTGGTCCCAGTCATCGCCGCCCAGGTGGTTATCGCCGCTGGTGGCCTTGACCTCCACGACGCCCTCGCCGACCTCGAGCAGCGAGACATCGAAGGTACCGCCGCCCAGGTCGAACACCAGGATCGTGGCCTCGGTGTCCTTGTCCAGGTGATAGGCCAGCGCCGCGGACGTGGGCTCGTTGATGATCCGCAGCACGTTCAGCCCGGCGATCTGGCCCGCCTCCTTGGTGGCCTGGCGCTGCGCGTCGCTGAAGTACGCCGGGACGGTGATCACCGCGTCGGTGATCGTCTCCCCGAGGTATGCCTCGGCATCTCGCTTCAGCTTCTGCAGGACGAACGCGCTGATCTGCTGAGCCGAGAACTTCTTGCCGTCGATCGTGACCTTCCAGTCGGTGCCCATCTGCCGCTTGACCGACCGGATCGTCCGGTCGACGTTGGTCACTGCCTGCCGCTTGGCCACCTCGCCGACGAGCACCTCGCCGTTCTTCGCGAAGGCAACCACGGACGGCGTGGTCCGCGATCCTTCCGCGTTGGCGATAACCGCGGGCTCGCCGCCTTCCAGAACGGCGACGACAGAGTTGGTGGTCCCAAGGTCGATGCCTACCGCACGTGCCATGAGTTAGTCCTTGCGTGTGATGATGAACCCGAAGATTGAGTCTGGACGACGCAAGTTTGCCACCCGGCAATGCTCAAGTCAAATGAGTTGAGTCAGGCGTGCTCAACTTCTCCCTGAGCCGGTCCTGGGCCGCCACTGCGCGCGCTGACCTGCTGATTTGCGAGGATCGCTAGCCAGCAAGACCTGCCCCGCCGACCGATGCCGGCTGCCGCAGACCCGCGCTCAGCCGCAGCACGAACCGGTCCGGCGCGTCGGCCAGGACGCCGCCTGCCGGGTCGTCGTCCCCGTCGCGGCGCACCACGTCGGCCCGCGGATCCAGGATGTCCCTGATCACCAGGCCGGACAGCAACAGTACGGCAGCGAACCTGGCGAGCAGGACCAGGAAATACTGCCCGGCCCCGATGCCTCCCGCGGCAGCCGGCCCGGCGACGATCGTGATCAGGTAGGCCCAGATCCCGAGGAAGTAGGCAATCTCGGCGAGCTGCCAGAGTGCGTAGCCCAGCAGCCGCGGCCTGGCCAGCACCACAAGCGGCGCGAGCCAGATCACGTATTGCGGTGACCAGACCTTGTTGAAGAGCAGGAACGCGGCGATGACCAGGAAGCACAGCTGCGGCAGCCGGGGCCGCCGCGGCGCGGCGAGGGCCAGCACGCCGACCGCCGCGCAGCCGATCCCGAACAGCGCGAGCGATACCACGTTCACGGCGCCCAGGGACATGCCGCCGAGCACGGGCCAGTGCTCGGTCTCGAAGAAGTACCAGATGGAGCCCCAGTCGGCGCCCCTGGCCGCGTTGAACCGGTAGAACTCGGTCCAGCCGTCCGGCGCGGCGAGTGCGACCGGCAGGTTGACGGCCAGCCAGGCCGCTGCCGCCGACCCGGCGGTCACCCAGAAGGCCCGCAGGCGGCCGGCTCGCAGGCAGAGCAGGAACAGCGGGCCGAGCAGGAAGACCGGGTAGAACTTGGTGGCCACGGCCAGGCCGAGCAGGATGCCAGCGAGCACGCCGCGCCGGCCCGCCCAGGCCGCCAGGCCCAGCGTCGCCAGGCTCATCGCGATCAGGTCCCAGTTGATGAGCGCGGCCAGGATCACCGCGGGCGACAGCGCGACAAGCAGGGCCGTCCACCGCCGGGCAGGGCCGGCCAGGTATGCCGTCGCAAGCACGGCCGCCACTGCGAAGATCACGAGCAGCGCCGCGGTCACGTCGAAGAACTCCCGGCCCCTGATGGAGGCATCGCTGATCGGCCGGACGACCCAGGCCGCCGCCTGCATCGCCGCGCCGATGAGCACCGGGTACTCGACCGGATGGCCGAGATAGGGGATCTTGCCAGCGGACAGCCGCTCGGTGAAGTAAAGCGGGTAGACGTCGGTGTAGCAGTGCGCCTGGTACAGTCCGATGCTGGTGTTCCAGGCGCCGGCCCGGCAGGCCGCCTTGCTGACGAAGCTGAGGCCGCCGCCCGCCAGCCCGGCGGTCACCAGGACCGGGGCCGAGCCCGCCAGCATCGCCAGCCGGGCCGTCGGCGCGGGCCGCGGCCTGAGGCCATCCCCGGGTGCGTCCGGCCGGGCCATCTCACGCTCCGTCATCAGCTGTCAGCCGCCAGAATCCGCTGGGCTAGGTGGGGGCCTGAGTGATCAGTGCCCCCGGTCAGGCTAGCGGTCTAGCGTCGCCGCGGCTTACGGCATCCGGCCGGCCGCCCAGTCAGCGGCCCGGCCGCGTGTCCACACTAAGTTACCGCCGGGTACGATGCGGCCAGGAATCAGCCGCGCCGTGCGCCAGTTCGGTACCCGCGGCTGCGCCAGCCGCACACCGCGGCCGGCTGGCCGCCGCGCAGATCATCGGCCGCGGACCCGGCCGGCGTACGCTGGCACCGGCAGCACGCCGGGCAAGCGCCGGCCGCCCGGCGCCGCGGGAGGAGAGTTCAGGTGGCTCTGCGCATCATCGTTGGCCTTGCCATCACCGCGGTGGCCTTCGCCATCGCCGGCCGTCGGCTGTGGTGGCTGGGGCGGCTCGCGATGGCCGGGCAGCCGGCCCCGGAGCGGGTGCGGGCCCTGCGGGAGCACCCGGGCCAGGGAGCGGAGACGCAGGTCACCGAGGTGTTCGGGCAGCGCAAGCTGCTGAAATGGTCGGTGCCGGGCACCGCGCATTTCCTCACGTTCTGGGGTTTCGTCATCCTGATCCTGACGATCATCGAGGCCTACGGCGACCTGTTCAGTAAGACGTTCGCCATCCCGTGGATCGGCCACTGGGCAGTGACCGGCTTCGGTGAGGATCTCTTCGCCGTCGCCGTGCTGGCTGGCATCAGCACGTTTGCCGTGATCCGGCTGCGCAGCGATCCGGCGCGGGCCGGCCGCAAGTCCCGGTTTGCCGGGTCGCACACCGGCGCCGCCTGGCTCGTTCTACTTATGATCTTCGGCGTAATCGCGACGCTGCTGCTGTACCGCGGCGCGCAGATCAACACCGGGGACTTCCCCTATCCGCACGGGGCGTTCGCGTCGCAGCTCGTGGGCCACTGGCTGAGCCCGCTTGGCCACGGGGCGAACAGCGGACTGGAGACCGCCGGCATCCTGGCCCAGCTTGCCGTCATCCTCGGCTTCCTGGTCTTCGTCACCTACTCCAAGCACCTGCACATCTTCCTCGCCCCGCTGAACGTGCTCTTCTCCCGCCGCCCAGACGGGCTGCGGGATCTGCAGCCGATGCGCTCCGGCGGCAAGGTGCTCGATTTCGAGGAAGCCGACCCGGACACCGACATCTTCGGGCTTGGCAAGATCGAGGATCTCAGCTGGAAGGGCATGCTCGACCTGGCCACCTGCACCGAGTGCGGCCGCTGCCAGTCGCAGTGCCCGGCCTGGGCGACCGGTAAGCCGCTATCCCCGAAGATGCTCATCCTTGACCTGCGCGACCACGCGCTCGCGAAGGCGCCGTACCTGCTGGCCGGTTCCGCCGAGGCCCGCGGGCACGTCGCAGACTCCGTCAAGAAAGAGGTTGAACGGCCCCTCGTGGGTGACTCGGCGGCCCATGGCGTGATCGACCCGGACGTGCTCTGGTCCTGCACCAACTGCGGGGCCTGCGTCGAGGAGTGCCCGGTCGACATCGAGCACATCGACCACATCACCGGCATGCGCAGGCACCAGGTGCTGATCGAGTCGGCCTTTCCGGCCGAGGCGTCCACGATGCTGAAGAACCTGGAGAACAAGGGCGACCCGTGGGGGATGGGCGAATCGAAGCGGACCGAGTGGATGGCCGAGCTCGATTTCGACGTGCCGGTCGTGGACGACGCGATCGGCGATGACGTGGAATACCTGTTCTGGGTCGGCTGCGCCGGTGCGCTGGAGGACCGGGCGAAGAAGACCACCAAGGCGATCGCCGAGTTGCTGCACACCGCCGGGGTGCGCTTCGCCGTGCTCGGCCCGGCCGAGACCTGCACCGGCGACCCAGCCCGGCGGATGGGCAACGAGTTCGTGTTCAGCATGCTGGCGCAGCGATGCGTCGAGACGCTCAATGCTGTGGGCGCCCGCAAGATCGTGGCCAGCTGCCCGCACTGCTTCAACACGATCGCTAACGAGTACCCGCAGCTGGGCGGCAACTACGAGGTCATGCACCACACCCAGGTGCTGGCCCGGCTGGTGGCCGACGGGAAGCTGACCCCGGTCACCCCGGTGGACGAGAAGATCACCTACCACGACCCGTGCTTCCTCGGCAGGCACAACAAGGTGTTCACCGCGCCGCGGGAGATCATGGAGCAGGTGCCAGGGGTGCGGGCGCAGGAGATGCACCGGTGCAAGGAGCGCGGGTTCTGCTGCGGCGCCGGCGGCGCCCGGATGTGGATGGAAGAGCGGATCGGCAAGCGGATCAACACCGAGCGGATCGAAGAGGCGCTTGGCACCGACCCGGACACGATCTCCACCGGCTGCCCCTATTGCATGGTCATGCTGGGCGACGCGATCAGCGCCAAGAAGAGTTCCGGCGAGGCGAAGGAGTCGCTGGAGGTGGTCGACGTGGCCCAGCTGCTCGTTCGCTCGGTGCGCCCGCCAGACCCGGCCTCGGCCGGGCCCGCGGGCCCGGCCGGGTCCGGTGGCCCCGGCGTTGCCGCCCAGGCCGGCCCGGCCGGGTCCGGTCGCCCCGGCCCGGCTGCGTCCGATCGCCCTGGCCCGGCTGGGTCCGCGGGTCCGACGAGCCCGGGTCCGGGCTGAGCGGGGCGGGACCGGATGGAGTCACGGCGGGCCGAGTCGTTCAGCGACGGCGTCTTCGCGGTTGCCATCACGCTTCTCGTGATCGACCTGCTGCCGATCGGAGCCGACACGATCTCGTCGAGGCAGCTGACGCACGCGCTGTCCGGCGCCTGGCCGCAGTACGCCGCCTACGCGGTCAGCTTCCTCACCATCGGGATCATGTGGCTGAACCACCACACCTTGCTCGCGCACGTCACCAGGGTCGACCGGCCGTTGCTGGCGCTGAACCTATTCCTGCTCATGGGCGTGGTGGCCATACCATTCCCGACCGCGCTGGTGGCTGAGCACCTGACCGGCGACTTCCGGGCCGGCGGCTCGGTCGCCGCGGTGGTGTACGGCCTGGTCATGGTCGCTATATCGGTCGGCTATTCCGGCATGTGGCTGTACCTCGAGGCCCACCGGGAGAAACTCGGCGCGCCCGCGCGGACGCGGTCTCCGGGTACGGCCAGCCTGCGATTCAGCGCGGGCCTGGCCGGCTACGTGGTGGCGACGCTGCTCGCGGCGTTCGTGTCGGCAGCGGCCGCGCTGACGCTATATGGCGTGATCGCCGTCTATTACCTCTTCGACCATCTGCCCGACCCTGCCGCCGCGCAGGGCGATCCGGCTGCCGTGGACGACCCAGCCGACGCCGAGTCCGGCCTCTTCTGAGGCCGAGAGTGACTCGTTCCTGGGCCAGAGTCCGGCCTCTTCTGACCACAGGACGCACCGGGGGGCTGCGGCCCGACGCCCGCTTCATGATCACGGAAGCCTGGGAACCAGCGCAGGACCCCCGGCACCAGGGTGGCTCGTTTCATGATCAAGGACGATCTGGCCGGCCGGCGAGCCGACTGGTCACATGCCGTCTGGCAACGGATTTACATCCGGTCTGGCACGGGGATGCCGAGCAGGCCAAGCCCGGTCACGAGCACCCGCAGGGTCAGCGCGGACAGCGCGAGCCTGCTCTGCCGGATGGACGGCTCCGGCGCCTGCAGCACCGGGCACTGCTCGTAGAACGTGGTGAACGCGCTCGCGGTATCGAAAAGGAAGCCGGCCAGCTTATGCGGCTCGGCGGTCGCCGCGGCGCCGCGTGCTGCCCCGCCGAGCCCGAGCAACTGGAGCGCAAGCGCCCGCTCTGCGCCCTCGGTCACCAGTATCGGTCCTGCGGCCTGGTCCGGCTGCTGGCCGGCCCGGTGGAAGATCGAGCGGATCCGGGCCGTGGCGTACTGCAGGTAGGGTCCGGTGTTGCCGGTCAGCGCGAGCAGCCGGTCGAAATCGAGCGCATAACTGGAGTCCCTGGCGATCGACAGGTCACCGTACTTCAGCGCGCCGATGCCGACCGCCTCGGCGATCCTGGCGCGCTGCTCCGGGTCGTCATAGCGGTCCTTGATGACTTCCTCAGCGCGCTCGACCGCCTCGTCGATCAGCGTGATCAGCTTGATCTGCGCACCGGTGCGGGTGCGCAGCCGCTGCCCGCCCGGACCTGTCATCAGCCCGATCACCGCATGCTCCGCGCTGGCCGCATCGGTTAGCCAGCCCGCCTGCCGCGCGGCGGCGAACACCATCTGCAGGTGCTGTGATTGCTCGGAGCCGACCACGTAGATGAGCCTGGACGCGCCTAGCTCGACCAGCCGGTACCTGATAGCGGCCATGTCGGTGGTGTCATAGCCGTACCCGCCGTCGCTCTTGCGCAGTATCAGCGGTAGCGGCTTGCCGTCCCGGCCGGTGAACCCGGGCGGGAACACGCAGAGTGCCCCGTCGCTGATGACGGCTATGCCGGCCTGCTCAAGCTCGGCGCAGACGCTGGCCAGCATCGGGTTGTAGAAACTCTCCGGCGCCATGTCGGCATCGGTCAGGGTGATATCGAGCCTGGCGTAGATGCTCCTGAGGTACTCCATCGAGTCGCCGACCAGCAGCCGCCACAGGCTCAGCGCGTGCGCCTCGCCCGCCTGCAGCTCGACTACCCGCTGCCTGGCCCGGTCGGCGAAAGCCTGGCCGGCGACGAACTTCGCCCGCGCGGCCTGGTAGAACGCGGTGAACTCACCGCCGGCCAGCTGGTCATAGGTGGCCTGCTCGCCGATGTCCTGCGCGTGCTCGATGAGCATGCCGAACTGGGTTCCCCAGTCCCCGAGATGCGCGGCCCGGGTCACCTGATGGCCGAGGAATTCGAGCACCCGGACGATCGCGTCGCCCACCACGGTCGGGCGCAGGTGGCCGACATGCAGTTCCTTCGCGACATTCGGCCCTGAGTAATCCACCACGATCCGCTGCGGGGTTCCTGCGGCTGGCACTCCGAGCCGCGGGTCATCGAGCAGGCCGGATGCCTGCTCAGCGATCCAGTCATCGCTCAATGTGAGGTTGACGAATCCGGGCCCGCTGACCTCGACTTGTCCGAGCAGGTCGGCTGCGGCTAGCTGGGTAGCCAGTTCGGCGGCAACCTCGCGGGCGCCGCGGTGCAGGCGCTTGCCCAGCGACAGCGCGACGTTCGACTGGAAGTCGGCGAACTGCGACGGCCGGATCAGCGGGTCGTCCCCGGCGTGCTCGTCGCCGAGCACCGCGCCAAGCGCGTCGCCAACCAGGCGCGCGAGAACTTCCTCGGGATCGGCCATGGATCCAGCCTATCGGCACGGGTCAGGGCCGGCGCAGGAAGTGACCGCCGCGGGCAGGGCCGAGCCGCGCCCTGATCTTCTCGGTGATCTCTCCGCTGGCCAGGCTGGCGGCGAGCGTGCACGCGGCGGTGATGGAGCGGGCCTTGGCCGCCCCGTGCGCGATCACGATGTTGGCCTCCAGGCCGAGCAGCGCCGCACCGCCGTAGCTGTCCGGATCCATGCGCTCGGCCAGCTCACGCAGGCCCCGGCGCTGCAGCAGGGCGCCGACCCGGGCCGCGCGGGAGCCGCCGATGGCGGCGCGCAGCTGGGCGGCGGCGAAGGCCGCCGCGCCTTCCAGGGTCTTCAGCGCGACGTTGCCGGTGAAACCGTCGGTGATGATCACGTCCACCCGGCCGGCCAGCAGGTCGCCGCCCTCGACATTGCCGACGAAGCCGATGGGCAGCCCGCCGTGCGGCTGGGCGGCGTCCAGCAGTTCATGGGCCCGCCGGGTCAGCTTGTTTCCCTTGCCGGGCTCGGAGCCGATCGTCAGCAGGCCAACCCTGGGCTCCTCGATGCCGTAGGCGGCCTGCGCATACGCGACGCCGAGCTGGGCGAACTGCACGAGCATCTCCGGCTTGGGATCGGCGATCGCACCCGCGTCGAGCAGCAGCGTGGGCCCCGGCGCGGTCGGCAGCACCACCACGAGGGCAGGCCGCAGGACGCCAGGCACCGGCCGCAGCCGCAGCCGGGCCGTGGCCACGATCCCGCCGGTGGAACCGGCCGAGACGACGGCGGCGGCCTGGCCGCGCCGCACTAGCTGGCAGGCGACCGCGATGCTCGACCGGGGCCTGCGCCAGCTAGCCAGGGCTCCTTCGCCCATCGACAGCGAGTCGTCGGCCGCGACGATCGGGATATCCGCGAGCGCGTCGTGCCTGGCGAGCAGCGGCCGCAGCGCGCCTGGCCGGCCGGTGAGGACCACTGGTATCCCGCTGTCGTGAAGGGCGCCGACCGCTCCGGCGACGACCTCGGCCGGCGCGTGATCACCACCCATCGCGTCCACCGCGATGACGGCCCGCGGTTTGCTGCCAGCCGGCTTCCCGGCCCCGGCGGCGGAGGGGTCCGCCGGGCGATTCAGGGTGTCACCCGCCGCGTGGTCGCAGTCGCGGTCACGATCGCGGTCACAGCCGGAGAGGACCGGTGCCGCGATCGCATGCCGGTGTCCCGCATGCGACAAGCTTCTCACCGCCGGAGCCGCCGCTGGCAACGGGTGCCCAGGCTTCGGCGGCGGGTCCGGACAGGTGAAAGTCCCTCCAGCGCGGGGTATATCCGGGTTGACTAGCGGGGGCACCGCGGACCAGCACCACCGGCCGGGAACGGCCATGCCGAGAACGCCGGGTTTTACCTGGGCTTTCCCTGGGCGTTCTCTAATCGTGACCTTTTATATTTGTTGCGCGCGGCCCGTCGGCTCGGCAGCCGCGTCTCAGGGATAACTGGCCCCGGCGGCAGGCTACTGCCGCCAGGCTGGAGACTCGCGGCATCGCATCGAGGCTGGCGCCGCGACCGACCGGAGGGAGATACGTGACCGGAATTCAGCACACAGTGCCTGACAGTCCGCTGGCGGGCCGCCGTTTCCGCGCGTACACGGCGAAACACCTGGACGCGCTGACGGCACGGGCCGGCCTCGACGCCGGCCAGCGGCTGGCCATCCAGGCCGTCGCCACCGTCCTGCCGTTCCGGACCAATGCGTACGTGGTCGAGCAGCTGATCGACTGGGACGCGGCGCCGGATGACCCGATCTACCGGCTGGTTTTCCCGCAGGCCGACATGCTGCCTGAGCCGGACATCCGCAGGATCGCCGGGCTGCTGGCGGGCGGCGCGCCGGATGGCGAGGTCCGTGCGGCCGCGCATCAGGTACGGATGCGGCTCAACCCGCATCCCGCCGGGCAGCTAGCACTCAACATTCCCGACCTCGCCGACGGGCCGGTCCCCGGGATCCAGCACAAGTACCCGGAGACCGTCCTTGTCTTCCCTAAGCAGGGGCAGACCTGCCACGCGTACTGCACCTACTGCTTCCGCTGGGCGCAGTTCGTGGATGAGCCTGACCTCAAGATGGCGACGGCCGATGTCGACAGGGTCGTCGCGTATCTCCGGACGCATCCCGAGGTCACCAGCGTCCTGATCACCGGCGGCGATCCGATGATCATGGGTGCGTCCGTGCTGCGGCGTTACCTGCAGCCGCTGCTCGGCGCGGAGCTCGGCCACATCGAGTCAATCCGGATCGGGACCAAGTCCCTGGCCTACTGGCCGCAGCGGTTCGTCAGTGACCCCGATGCCGACGACACGCTGCGGCTCTTCGAGGAGGTGGCGGAAACGGGCCGGACACTGGCCTTCATGGCTCACTTCTCCCATCCGCGCGAACTCGAGCCTGAGCTGGCGGGAAAGGCGGTACGCAGGATCAGGGCGACCGGGGCCGTGATCCGCACGCAGGCGCCGCTGATCCGGTCCATCAATGACGATGCGGCGACCTGGGCGGACATGTGGCGGTCGCAGGTCCGGTCCGGGATGATCCCTTACTACATGTTCGTCGAGCGGGACACCGGGCCGCAGGACTATTTCGCGGTCCCGCTCGCCCGGGCCTGCGATGTCTACCGGGACGCCTACCGGAGCGTCTCCGGACTGTGCCGGACGGTGCGCGGACCTTCCATGTCGGCGACGCCGGGAAAGGTATGCGTGGACGGCGTCGTGGAGGTGGCAGGCCAGAAGGTGTTTGCCCTGCACCTGATCCAGGCGCGCGACCCTGAGCTTGTGGGCAGGCCGTTCTTCGCCCGGTTCGACCCGAGCGCGGTCTGGCTGTCCGACCTAGAGCCTGCCTTCGCAACCAGGTTCCCGTTCGAAACCGATTCCGATGAACTGCCCGGCCTGCTCGGGCAGCCGATGCTCATCCCGGTGAGCTGAGCCACCGGCAGTTTCGCCCCGCTACGGGTATGGCCCGCCAGGCTTCGGCCTGGCGGGCCATGCCCGTTCTGCGCGCAGGATGACAGTCCGCGGGTCAGGCGGTGCCCGCTCCGTCTCAGCCGGCGCGGCGGGACCAGGCACAGTCCGCGGGTCAGGCGGTTGCCCGCTCCGTCTCAGCCGGCGCGGCGGCACCAGGCTCGGCTGGGCCCTTGCGGCCGCGGATTGCCAGGCAGCTAGCCGCGCCCACGGCCAGCAGGACGACTGGCAGCACCATGGTCGAGCGCATCGCGTCCACGTAGCCGAAGGTGAACACGTCGTGGCCGATTCTGCCGACCTCAGCGACCAGGCTGGCAGGAAGGCCGGATTGCCTGGAGATGCCGCCGTTCTGGCCGGCCCCGACCTGGATGCCGTGCTTGGCCGTGCTGCGGATCTCGGTGACGAACCGGCGCCGCACCTGCGGCGGCAGCGCGGCCGAACGGGCGGCGGCCTGGCTGGACATCGATGCCACGAGCCTGTTCTGCAGCAGGGCGCCGACTGCTGCGGTACCGATCACCAGGCCGACCTGCCTGACGGTGTTCAGCACGCCGGAAGCGGCGCCCGCCATCCGCGGGTCGATATTGCGCATGGCCACCGTGATCAGCGGCGCGAAGATGCAGCCCAGGCCGAGCCCGGCCACGATCAGCGGAACCAGGAAGCTCTGCCAGGACGCGCCCGGGTGCGCGATCAGCGCCATCCAGCCCATCCCGGCCGCGAACAGGAGCAGGCCGGACATCAGGATGAACTTGCCGCCGATCTTGTCAGTCATCCGGCCGGCCACCGGCGCGACGAACATCGAGACAACCGAGGCTGGCGCCATCGCGAGACCGGCCTTCAGCGCCGAGAAGCCGAGGACGGACTGCAGGTAGATCGTGAACGGGAGGAAAATCCCCATCATGCCGACCGCGAGCACGCCCGACACCCAGTTCGTGACCGCGTAGTTCCGGTCCCTGAATAGCGCGAACGGCACCAGCGGTTCCCGGCCCTGCATCAGCTTCTGGACCACCAGGAATGCCACCAGCAGCACTACGCCGGCGCCGAGAATGAGCGGGATGCTGATGAACGAGGTGATGGTGCCCCAGTCGTACTTCTGCCCCTCGACCAGGCCATAGCAGATGGCCAGCAGCGCCGCGCTGGCGAGCAGTACGCCAGGGATGTCGAGCCGGTGCCTTCGGCCAAGCCGCAGGTCCGGGATGATGACAAAGGTCAGGACCAGCACGAGCACGCCGATCGGCAGGTTGACGAAGAAGATCCACCGCCAGTCGAACGCGGTCACGAGCAGCCCGCCGAGCGTCGGCCCGGCGATGGTGGCCACCCCGGCCACCGCGCCCCAGACGCCGAACGCGGCACCGCGCCGCTCCGGCGGAAAGGTATTCGTGATGATCGTCAGGGTCTGCGGCATGAGCATGGCAGCGCCGAGGCCCTGAACGGCGCGGAACCCGATGAGCCAGCCCGGGCTCGGGGCCAGTCCGCACGCGGCCGAGGCGGCGGTGAACACGGCGATGCCAGCGGCGAACATGATCCGGGGCCCGATCAGGTCACCGAGCCGGCCCGCCGTGATGACCAGGACGGCGAGCACGAGTGCATAGGAGTTGATCACCCAGAGGACGTCGTCGAGCGATGCGTGCAGGCTCGTGATCATGTTCGGGATCGCGATATTGACGATGGTGAGATCGAGCAGGGTCATGAAGAACCCGAGCGAGACGACTATCAGCACTGCCCACGGGTTCTCGTGGTACTTCCGCACGCTGTCCTCCTTACCGGCCCAGGCCCGGCCCGGACCCGCCCAGCCCGGGTCCGGACCCCCCGGCCCGGACCGGCCCAGCCCAGCCCGGGCCGCGACGGCTCACATCCGCCGTCCCGGGAACGCCAGGGTCAGCAGATGCCCATCCGGATGCATTCCCGAGCCTAGGCCCCGGTACTGACAGAATGCCTGCCGAACCCGGTTCGGTTCGGCCCCGCGGCCGGCCAGTATGCTCCGCCCATGGAACTGAACGGAACCGCGGCGATTGTCTCCGGCGGCGCCAGCGGCCTTGGCGAGGCAACCGCCCGCGGGCTCGCCGCGGCCGGCTGTGCCGTCCTTATCGCGGATCTCAGCGAGGAGCAGGGCACGGCAGTCGCGGCTGCGACGGGCGGTCGTTTCGTGCGCACCGATGTCGCCGATGAAGAGTCGGTGCAGGCGGCCGTGGATGCCGCGGCGACGCTCGGGCCGCCGCTGCGGGTTGCCGTCAGCTGCGCCGGAATCGGCTGGGCGGCCCGCACCGTGGGCCGCGACGGGACGCCGCATGACCTGGCCGCCTACCGCAAGGTGATCGACGTCAACCTGATCGGCACCTTCAACCTGATGCGGATCGCGGCGGCCGCGATCGCCAAGACCGATGCGGCTGACGCTGACGGGCAGCGCGGGGTGATCATCAACACCGCGTCGGTGGCCGGCCTGGAGGGCCAGACCGGCCAGGTTGCCTATTCGGCTTCCAAGGGCGGGATCATCGGCATGACGGTGCCCGCCGCCAGGGACCTTGCCGCTATCGGCGTCCGGGTGAACACCATCTGCCCGGGCATCATCGACACGCCGATTTACGGATCCGGCCCGGCCAGTGACGAGTTCAAGGCCAGGCTCATCGCGCCGATCGTCTTTCCCAAGCGGATGGGCACTGCCGCCGAGTTCAGCCACCTGGTCCGGGCGCTGATCGAGAACGACTACATGAATGCCGAGGTCACCCGCTTCGACGGCGGTATCAGATTCCAGCCCAAGTAAGCCGCGCCTGGTTCCGGCCCAGGTCAGCCGCGTCAGGCCCGCAGGCGGCCGCCAGCACCGGAGCACAAGGCCGGGTTCCAGCCGGAGTGAGGTAATGATGGCGGACGCGGTTCTCGTCACCGTCGATGGCGGCATCGCCGTTATCACGATCAACCGCCCGGAGGCCAGGAACGCCGTCAACGGCGACGTCGCGCGCGGCATCGCCCGCGCCAGCGACGAACTGGACGCTCGCAGCGACGTCCGCGCGGCGATCCTCACCGGCGCAGGCGGGAGTTTCTGTGCCGGAATGGACCTGAAGGGCTTCCTGGCAGGCGACGTGCCTGCCGTTGCGGGCCGGGGCTTCGGCGGGATCACCGAGCGGCCGCCCGCCAAGCCGGTCATCGCGGCGGTGGAGGGCTATGCGCTGGCCGGCGGCTTCGAGCTCGTGCTGGCCTGCGACCTGGTGGTAGCGAGCGAAGAGGCAAAATTCGGGCTGCCTGAGGTGACCAGAGGGCTGGTGGCAGGCGCCGGAGGGCTGCTCAGGCTGCCCCGCCGCATCCCCTATCACCTGGCCATGGAGATCGCGCTGACCGGCGAGCATTTCCCGGCCGCGCGGCTGCATGAGGCCGGCCTGGTCAACCGGCTGGTGCCGGCCGGCCAGGCGCTGGCCGCCGCGCGCGAACTAGCCGCCCGCGTGGCGCGCGGCGCTCCGCTCGCCCTGGCCGCGAGCAAGCGGGTCATCGTGGAGTCTGCCGACGCCGGCAGTGCCGAAGCCTTCGCCCGGCAGAGCGAGATCATCAGTCCGGTTTTCAGCTCTGCCGACGCGATGGAAGGAGCAGTCGCCTTCGCCGAGAAGCGGGCACCCGCCTGGCGAGGCGAGTGAGAAAACGCGCCGAGCGGACATTTGCCGCGGCCGGATGCCGTGGCGGCAAGCGGAACCTGGCCAGCGCGCGCCGGAGAAACGGCTCTGCGCCCGTGGCAGGCCACGGGCCTTGTAGGGTAATCCGCACTGCGCCGGATCTCCTAGGCTTTCTGGGGATGCCTGGCTGGCCTGCTACCAGGGGAAAGTAGGGAGCTGCAAAGATGACAGTGCCGCAGATCAGCGTTGTTGTGCCGTTCTACGACAACGAGGACCTGCTTGGCGACTGCCTGCAGTCCATTGCCGCGCAGACCTTCGCCGACCTGGAAGTCATCATGGTCGATGACGGCTCTGCCGACGGCAGCGCCGCGATAGCGCAGCGCATGGCGGCCGCTGACCCGCGGTTCCGGCTGATCAGGGTGCGGAACGGGGGCCCGGGGTACGCACGCAACCGGGGTATCGAGCACGCCAGCGGCGAATTCCTCGCCTTCGTCGACGCCGATGACATGCTGCCCAGCCACGCCTACGAGATCCTGCACCACACGCTGCTCGGTTCCGGTTCGGATTTCGCCTCAGGCAACGTGCTGCGGGTAGGGCCGTCCGGCACCCATCAGTCGGCGTTGCATTCGAAGGCGATCAAGGGCCGCCGCATCGGCACGCACATTAGCAAGACGCCGCAGCTTCTCTACGACGTATCGGTATGGAACAAGCTATTCCGCAAGGCATTCTGGGATCGGGCAGGCCTGAGTTACCCGGAAGGCATGCTCTGGGAGGATCTTCAGGTCATGACCAAGGCGCACGTCCTGGCCAAGGCCGTTGACGTGATTCCCGACCCTATCTACTACTGGCGCGAGCGCGGTAAGGGCGCACTGTCCATTACCCAGTCCCGGACGGACATCAGCAATTTCCGGGACCGGATCACGGCGCTGCTCGCCATCGACCGCTTCCTGGCGGGCAACGCCTCGGCGAAGCTGCTCCGCCAGCACCAGCGCAAGGCGCTTGACAACGATCTCTGGCTCTACGTCCGCGACCTTTACCGGACCAGCGACAGCTACCGCGCGGAGTTCGTCGAGCTGGCGGGCCAGTACCTGGACCAGGTCCACAAGCGCGTGATAGCCAAGCTCCCTTCGACCCACAAGCTGGCGTTCTACCTGGTCAGGCAGCGGGCGCTAGACCGGCTTATCGAGTTCAACCGGTGGCAGGTCGAGCAGCCGGTGCGGACGATCCCGGTGCTGAGGAAACATGGCAGGCTACGCGCTGACCTCCCGTTCCTTGGCGACCGCTCGGTCAACATCCCGGTTCGGGTCTACCGGCCCTACTGGCGCGAGCTCGACCCGTTCGTCCGGGTCGAAGGCGTCAGCTGGCGCGGCAGCCGGCTGGTTATCACCGGCTGCGCATATATACCGTCGATCGCGATCCCGAAGCGCAGGCATACATCCAAGATCATCGTGCTGAGCCCGCGGGGCCGCAGGCGGCCGCCGATCGTGCTGCCCGCCCGGTCGTTCCAGCATCCCGATGCGACCGTGTGGTCGCAGCAGGAGCGATACTCCTATGACTGGGCCGGGTTCGAATGCGAGATCAGCTCTCGCTGGTTCCGGATCGCCGCGCGATGGCTGACCGGAGACTGGGACGCTTTCATCCTGGTCCGGGGGCGAGGAGTGTGGCGGCCCGCCCGGGTGCACACGCCGGTGATCGGCCCCGCGGAGCGCCCCGAGTACCTGGAGGTGGCACCGGGCATGCGGTTCGGAGCGAACTGGGTCGGCCGTCAGCTACACGTCGGCGTGAGCAGGACGCCCGCGGTGCTGCGCGGCTCCGAGCACGCCGACGGGCTGCTCACCATCGACGTGGACATTGACCTGGCCGGGCCAGGCACGGCCGCTGATCTCGTGCTTGCCTGGTCGAAGGGCGCCGCCGCCCGGCGGTTCGCTGGGTCTGTCGAGCGGCGCGACGGCGGGCCGGCCCGGCTGCGCGCCGTGGTGCCCGTGGACGGGCTGACCCCGGCGGCCGAAATTCCCGCCGACGCCGCCGCCGTTGCCGCGGCCGCGCTGCGTTCCGCCGGGGCTGCCGCGCCGGAGCCGGGCGAGCTGGCCGCGCGGGATTCCGGTGCGGCGGCCGCAGTTGATTCCGCCGATGCCGCCGCGCCGGAGCCGGGCGACGCGGCCGAAGCCGGATCTGCCGATACTGGCGCTCCGGAGCCCGCCGAGCCTGCCGCGGCTGAAGCGGCCGGGCCGGCCGCCGCCCCGGCCGCGGCCACCGCCGACGAACCCGTCCAGTGGGACCTCTACGTCGAGCCGGCCGGCCAGCGGCGGCTCGCCGTCGCCTTCCCTGCTGGGCTTGCCGAGTTCAGGTACCCGAACGGCGAGCGGGAACTGGCCGTCGAACGGACCCAGACGGGCAATGCCGCGATCACGGCGGGCAGGCTGCGGCCAGTGATCGAGGAGAACTCCTGGGGCCAGGACGGGCGGCTCACCCTGCGGGGCAGCTATCCGGCACCGGAGGGCTACAAGTACGAGGCGGTGCTGCGCCGCCGCGGCTCCACCGACCGGCATATCGTAGCCATGGCTCGCGACGGCGAGCGCTTCTCGATCGACATCGACGTCGCCAGGATGCCGTCCTACGGCCAGCTGCTGCCACTGCGGGACGGCAGGTGGGACATCTTCGTGCGGCGGGCCGGCGCGGCCGACGGGGAAATGGTCAGTTCCAGCTATGCGCACGCCAGGCTTGCGCAGGTGGCCGGGGACAGGGTTGGCTCCTGGCCGAAGAACTACAAATTCACGACGGCTGGCTACGACGCGCCGACGATCCTCGCGAAGCCGGCGCTCAAGCTGTCCGAAACCGGCCGCTTCCAGCGAAAACTGCTCCGCAGCGGCTATTACCCGCTGCAGCAGCGGCTCCCGCTCAGGGACGCGGTTGTCTTCGTCAGCTGGAAGGGCAAGCAATGCGGCGACAACCCGCTTGGCATCGCCGCCGAGCTACGGCGGCGCGGCGACGGCCGTGAGCACATCTGGGCGGTCAGCGACTGGTCGGTGCCCGCCCCGGACAATGCCCGGGTGGTGCTGCGCGGGACGGAGGCCTACTACGATGCGCTCGCGCGGTCTCGGTACATCATCGCCAACGACGACATGGAGTCCAGCTTCAGCAAGCGCGACGGCCAGATCTACGTGCAGACCTGGCATGGCACGCCGCTGAAGAAAATCGGCTTCGACATCGAACGGCCGCAGTTCATCAGCGGAACCAGCTACTTCGACCACCTGGCGAGCGATGTCGCCAAGTGGGACCTGCTGCTGTCGCCCAACCCGTTCAGCACCCGGATCATGCGCCGTGCGTTCAGGTACGACGGCGAGATCTGCGACTCCGGGTACCCGCGCAACGACGTGCTCTGCAGCGGCGATGCCCCCAGGATAGCGGCCAGGGTGCGGCAGCGGCTCGGCCTGCCGGACGGCAAGCGGGTCGTGCTGTACGCGCCGACCTGGCGGGACAATCAGTACTACGCATCCGGCCGGTACCGGTTCGACTTCCGGCTCGATCTCGAGCGGGCCTGGCAGGAACTCGGGGACGATCATGTGGTCCTGTTCCGCGGACACCACCACATGGCCGATGATGTCCCCGCGGGCAGCAGGCCCGGGTTCGCCTTCAACGTCACCACATATCCGGATATCTCAGAGCTTTTCCTGGTCAGTGACGTCCTGGTCACGGACTACTCCTCGGTGATGTTCGACTTCGCGCCGACCGGCCGGCCCATGCTGTTCTTCACCTACGACCTTGACCTGTACCGCGATGACCTGCGCGGGTTCTACTTCGACTTCGAGGCGGAAGCGCCGGGCCCGCTGCTCGCGACATCAGAGGAGGTGCTCGCGGCGATCGGGAACATCGACTCGGCGGCCGGGCAGTACCGCGCCGCGTACCAGAAGTTCACCGGAAAGTTCTGCCCGCTCGATGACGGCAAGGCCGGCGCACGCGCCTGCGACCGAATTTTCCGGAACTGACCGGCCGGGTATCGCCGCGAATGAAAGTGCCCGGGCGGCCTTAACGCGTACTTCATATCCGCCGCCGTAGCATGGCGGGCATGCCGGGAAATCTCATTTCCCGCGGCACCACCGCGCGGGACCCGGATAGCGCCGCCGACGACCGGCGGCCATCGCATCGCCGCCCGGACTGGCTGGTCATCGCCGTGCCCGCGATAGCAGCGCTAGCGTTTGGCGGCTATCGCCTCGGCGGCCCTTCGCTGTGGCGAGACGAGGCTTACACGATCATCGCCGCGCGCCGCCCGGCCGGGCAGATCGTCGCCCTGCTCGGGCACACCGATGCGGTGCACGGCCCCTATTACCTGATCATGCACGTCGTCGTGGTCCTGCTCGGCACATCCGCGGTGGCTGTCCGGCTGCCCTCGCTGCTCGCCATGAGCGTCGCCGCGGGATTCACCGCCGCCCTCGGCAGGCGGCTCGCCCGGACCGCGGCGCGGCCGGCTCCGCCGGTTACCGGGCTGCTGGCCGGCCTGCTCTTCGTGGCGAGCCCGAGGACGACGTATTACGCACAGGACGCGCGGCCGTACGGGCTGGTGGTCATGTTCGCCGTCGTCGCGACTTACCTGCTGATCAGGGCCGCGGCCGACGGCCGCTGGCGATGGTGGGCCGGGTACAGCGCGGCGATCGCGCTGGCCGCGGAGTTCAACCTGTTCGCGCTGCTGCTAGTAGCCGCGCACGGCGTGACGCTGGCGCTGGCCCGCCTGCAGGCCCGAGGCGGCCAGCAGGACAGCGGATCAGGCCGGGCCGGACCGCCGGCGGCCGCGGTGGCGACCGGCAACCCGGGCCGCCAGCCCGCCGCAGAGCCGCGGCCCTGGCTGCCTCGATGGCTGGTCGCGGTAGCGGCTGCCGTCGTGGTAATCTCGCCACTGATTTACCTCGGATACCAGCAGGGCCACACGCTCGGCTGGGTGACCAGGCCAGGGATCCATGCGGTCAACCGCATGGTGACGGATTTCGTCGGCTCCGGGCGGCTCATCCCGCTGGTGGGGATCATCGCGGTTGGCGGCATCCTGGCCGGCTGGCGCTCTTGCCGCCCGGGCCAGCCCGCACTCGCCGTGGTCGCGCTGCCGTGGCTGGTGCTGCCACCGGTCATCCTGATATTGGCATCCCAGGTGCACCCGGCCTATGTGGAGCGGTACGTCATCCTCTGCATCCCCGCGCTCGCCCTGCTGGGCGCGGCCGGGCTCGCCGGGCTCGCCCGGCTTGCCGCGATGACCCCGGTAGCCGGCTCGCGCCCGGCGCTGGCCTGGGCGCCGGCGGCCGTGATCCTGGCGGTCCTTGCGGTCCTGCTGATCGGCCCGCAGCACCTGGCCGGGCCGGTTGCCGCGCGGCCGGATGACCTGCGCGCGGCGGCCGCGGTCGTCGCGGCGAATGCGCGTCCTGGTGACGCGGTCTGCTATGTCCCGGCGAGGACGCGAGTCGTGAGCTTCGCCTACCCAGCTCCGTTCAGGCGGCTGCGCGATCTGGCACTGGCCAAGTCCCCGGCCGCGTCAGCAACCCTGGTCGGTATCCAGGTGCAACCGTCGGCGCTGCGCAGCCGGTTCGCCGGCGTGCGCCGGGTCTGGCTGATCCAGTGGGGGCGGCAGCGGTCTGCCCGGCCGCCGACGGCGACCGGGCGGGCAGAACTGGCCCTGGTCGCGGACATGCACCTGGTCCGTCAGTGGTATGCGCGATCAATGGTGCTCAGCCTGTACGAAGCGCGGTGACCGGCCCGCTGGGGCCGGCTAGATCAAGGCGGCAAGCCCGCGCTTCGGGGCGTAGGCGGCGAGCTTCTGCCGCAGCTTGCCGCGGCCGCGGTGCAGCCGGGACATCACGGTGCCGATCGGCGTCCCCATGATCTCCGCGATCTCCCGGTACGGGTAGCCCTCGATGTCGGCAAGGTAGACGGCAACCTTGAACTCCTCGGGCAGATCACGCAGGGCGCGCAGGATCTCCGAGTCGGCCAGCCGGTCGAGTGCCTCGGACTCGGCCGAGCGAGCCGGCGCGGCCAGCGGGTCGGAGCCGACCTGCCAGTCCTCATGAAAGTCAGTGCCGAGCGCCTGTAGCGGCTCGCGCCGCTTCTTCCGGTAGCTGTTGATGAACGTATTCGCCAGGATCCTGTGCAGCCAGGCTCGCAGGTTGGTGCCCGGCATGAACTGGTGGAACGCCGCATACGCCTTGGCGGAGGTCTCCTGGACGAGATCCTCCGCATCGGACGGGTTCCTCGTCATCCGGAGCGCGGCCGGGTACAGCTGGCCCAGGAAGGGCACAACGTCCTGCTCGAAACGGCTATCCTGATCCGGGGCCTGCTCGCTCGGGCTCATCGTCGCTCCGCTCCTCGTTAACCCTGTCACCCTTATAGACGTAGCGGAGCGCCGTCCGGTGACGTGACGCACGCAACATTGCGGTTACGGGACGCTGTCGCTTTCCATAACAGGCTAGTTTCCCGCTATCTTCGGCGCCATCGCGGCCCCGGCTTGGCCGGACCTGACCTGGCTCCTGACTCCCGGGCCTGCGACTTCGCAGCTTCGCCGTGGCCCGCAAGCGCGGGCCACGGCTCAGATCCAGCCGTGATACCACATCCGGGACAGCCAGGAAGAATACGGGATGATCTTGGCGGCCAGCACCGGGTACAGGTAGTAGAAGTTCGCAAGCACCGCGATGAGGTAGACGCCGGTGACAGTGGCGCCAGCCGCCCTGCGCGCGGCGCCTGCCCGCGCGTAGCCGATCATCAGGCCAAGGCACAGCGTGATCGAGATCACCAGGAACGGGTCGAACACCACCGAGTAGAAGTAGAACATCGTGCGGTGGTCGTGCCAGGCGAACCAGAACCAGGGCAGCCAGCCGCCAGCCAGTCCGGCCAGCACGGCGCCCGCCCGCCAGTCCCGGCGGGCAAGCCACCAGACCAGGCAGACCGCGAGCGTGAACATGGAAGCCCACCAGATCGCCGGCGTGCCGAGCCCGAGCACTTCCTGTGAGCAGTTCTTCGCCCCGCAGTTGCCTGACGACGAGGTGTAATAAAACGAGACCGGCCGGCTCATCACCAGCCACGTCCACGGCCAGGACTGGTATGGGTGGTGCGTCGTGAGCGTGACGCCGAAATGCCACATCGCCTTGTTGTACTGGTACAGCGAGTCGAGCACGGACAGCACCGGCGTGTGATTACCGTGCTGCGCGGCCCAGTTCCTGTCGTAGCCGGCCCCGGAGGCAATCCAGCCGGTCCAGGAAGCGACGTAGGCGGCAGCCGGGACCAGCCCGAACGAGACCGGCAGCCAGCTTGCGTCGCGCAGCAGCGCGCCGCGCCACGGCCGCGGGTAGCCGGCCGCCCGGCGGGCGCCCACGTCCCAGGCGAAGGTCAGGATGGCGAACACCGGGATGTACCAGATCCCGTTCCACTTGGACGCGCAGGCAAGGCCAAGGCACAGCCCGGCCGCGCCTCGCCACCAGCGGATGCCGAGCCGCGGCCCGCCGTCGTCGGCCAGGCTCGAGGCGGCTGCCGCGGCGATCCGCGCGCGGGAGCGATCGCGGTCGATCACCAGGCAGCCGAACGCCGCGAGCACCCAGAACATCACGATGATGTCCAGCAGGGCGGTACGGCTCATCACGAACTCGAGCCCGTCCAGCGCGAGCAGCAGCCCGGCCACGCAGCCGAGCAGCGTGGACCTGGTCATCCGGCGCGTGATCCGCGCCGTCATCAAGATGGCCAGCGAGCCGAGGGCCGCAACCGAGAACCGCCAGCCGAACGGGGTCAGGCCGAACAGCCACTCGCCTGCGGCGATGAGTACCTTCCCGAACGGGGGATGCACCACGAACTCGGCGCCGGAGGCGAGAATATGCGTGGACTTGCCGCTAGCGAGCAGCGCGTCGGCGTTCTTGACGTGGTTGATCTCGACGCCGTGCCGGAGGATGCTGTAGGCGTCGCCGGCGTAGTACGTCTCGTCGAAGACGATTGCATGCGGGACGCCGAGCCTGCTGAAGCGCAGGAACGCGCCGAAAGCCGTGACGAGAAGCGGGCCAAGCCAGCCCCAGAGCGCGCTGCCGGGTATGGCCGGGGCCAGTCGTCTAGCCAGCGCGGACGCCTGAACGTCCGGCCCGGCCGCCAGTGGCACGGCTTCATCTGCCCTCATCGAATGCCATCGTAGGCGGGCCGGGCGTTACCGTGTGCGGCGGAGGGAAAGGCGGCATGGGCGGTAGCGAGCACGGCGAAGGCACGGGAATGCTGCTGATCGCAGCCGCCCCCATCGGGCGGGCTGACGATGCCTCGCCCAGGCTCGGCGCGGCGCTCAGCGCGGCGCGGATAATCGCGGCCGAGGACACCAGGCGGGTCCGCAGGCTTGCGGCCGCGCTCGGCGCTCAGCTCACCGCCAGGATCGTGTCCTACTACGACTTCGGCGACGTGGAGCAAAGGCGGGCCGCCGCGCTGCTGGCCGACCTGCAGGCCGGCCACGACGTGCTGCTCGTCACCGACGCCGGGATGCCCGGCGTCAGCGACCCTGGTTACCGGCTTGTCGCGGCGGCTGCCGCCGCGGGCATCCGGGTAAGCGTGCTGCCTGGGCCGTCCGCCGTCACCGCGGCGCTCGCGGTCTCCGGGCTGCCCACCGACCGGTTCTGCTTCGAGGGATTCCCGGCCAGGAAGGCGGGCGAGCGGGAGCGCAGGTTCGCCGAGCTTGCCGCCGAGCGCAGGACGCTGG
>WNGQ01000755.1_pt1 | contig 33406 bp, 30 predicted proteins | sample 5407661 | NCBI WGS metagenome assembly WNGQ01 (sample SAMN13153382, study PRJNA577476) | soil metagenome | isolation source: 60 cm soil or saprolite under Garry oak tree replicate 2 | place: USA:California | collected 2016-06-15 | reverse complement strand
GCATCCCACACCGCTGCGGTGGCCTGTTCGGCGCCGGTCAGCATCCGGGCGCAGCGGTGCTTGACCGCCTGGAACTGCCCGATCGGGCGGCCGAACTGGTGCCTGATCTTGGCGTACTCGGCGGCGGTCTGCACCGCCCAGTCGGCGATGCCGCAGGCCTCGGCGCCGAACAGGACCGCGGCCAGCTCGGTAACCGCCGGCCCGGTCCAGGCTGGGCAGCACCCGGCCGGCCGGCACGGTGATCGCGTCGGCGCGCAGCGTGGCCAGCGGCCTGGTGAGGTCCAGGGCGGCGACGTCCGTCACGGCCAGGTCGGCCCGCGTCGAGCGCGACCCACGCCTCGCCGTCGGCGGTGCCGACCCCCGCGATGATCAGGTCGGCCATGGGCGCGGCGAGCACCGAGGACGGTTGGCAGGGAGGCGCCGGGCAGCAGCGCCCGGCCGGTCTCCTCCAGCACGACCGCGAGCTCGGGCAGGCCGTAACCCTGGCCGCCCGCGTCCTCCGGCAGGTGCAGGCCAAACAGGCCCTGCTCGGCCAGGCTCGGGGCGAGATCCGCCCGGTAACGCGCCGCGCCGCCGTCCGTGCCGTCGGCGGCCGCCCGCATGACCTCGGCCGGGCAGTGCCGCTGCGACCAGCCGCGTACCGCCGCGGCCAGTTCCAGGTGCTCAGGGGTGAGGCCAAGCGCCATCGAGTTCCGCCTCGCTCGTCGGGTAATTCCGGCCGATGCGGACACTGTAGATCGACACGCTCGATTCCGGAACGATGGCTCGCGGGAGCGCGACTTCCCCAAAGTCAGGGCCATTTTCGCTGGTCACTTCCCGTGGGTTACCAGTGAGTAGTATACTAAGTTACTTACGGGTAACCGGAGTCCGTGCCGGTATGGGACGGGGAGCTGGCGGGAGACCACATGGCGCACTTCAAGAGCAACCTGCGCGACATCGAGTTCAACCTCTTCGAGGTCCTGAACAGGCAGGAACTGCTGGGCTCCGCCCCGCACGCAAACCTCGACACCGAGACCGCGCGCGGCGTGCTCGACGAGGTCAACCGCCTGGCCACCGGACCGCTGGCGGAGTCGTTCGCCGACGGGGACAGGCACCCGCCGGTGTTCGACCCCGCGACGCACTCGGTGACGATGCCCGAGTCGTTCGCGAGGTCGTTCCGCGCCTTCGTAGACGCGGAATGGTTCAGGCTGGAGCTGCCGCCCGAACTCGGCGGCCTGGACGCGCCGCGGTCGCTGTGCTGGAGCGTCGCCGAACTCGTGCTCGGCGCGAACCCGGCCATCTGGATGTACGCGAGCGGTGCCGCGTTCGCCAAGGCGCTCTACCTGCTCGGCACCGACGAGCAGAAGCGGTTCGCCGGGCAGGCCGTGGAGCGCAAGTGGACGGCGACGATGGCGCTGACCGAGGCCGACGCCGGCTCCGACGTCGGCGCCGGCCGCACGAAGGCGATCAGGCAGCCCGACGGGACCTGGCACATCGAGGGCGTCAAGCGGTTCATCACCAGCGGCGAGCATGACCTGGCGGAGAACATCTTCCACCTGGTGCTGGCCCGGCCCGAGGGAGCGGGCCAGGGCACCAAGGGGCTGTCGATGTTCCTGGTTCCCAAGTACATGGTCAACGCCGACGGCTCGCTCGGCGAGCGCAACGGCGTCTACGCCACCAACGTCGAGCACAAGATGGGCCTGAAGGTCTCGGCGACCTGCGAGCTTACGTTCGGTGCGGACCGCCCGGCGATCGGCACGCTGGTCGGGGACGTGCACGACGGCATCAGGCAGATGTTCCTGATCATCGAGCACGCCCGGATGATGGTCGGGACCAAGGCGATCGCCACGCTGTCCACCGGCTACCTGAACGCGCTCGAGTACGCCAAGACCCGGGTCCAGGGTGCCGAGCTGTCGAAGCTGGCCGACAAGACGGCGCCGCGGGTCACGATCATGCACCACCCCGACGTCCGGCGGATCCTGATGCTGCAGAAGGCCTATGCCGAGGGGATGCGGGCGCTCGTTCTGTACACGGCCACGTTCCAGGACACCGTCCAGCTCGCCGCGGCGGCCGGCACCAATGACGATCGGGCGGCGGCCGTGAACGACCTGCTGCTGCCGGTGGTCAAGGGGCTGGGTTCGGAGCGGGCGTACGAGATGCTGACGCTGTCGCTGCAAACCTTCGGCGGCTCCGGCTACCTGCGTGACTACCCGGTCGAGCAGTACCTCAGGGATGCGAAGATCGACAGCCTGTACGAGGGCACCACCGCGATCCAGGGCATGGACCTGTACTTCCGCAAGATGGTCAGGAACCAGGGCGTGGCGCTGGCGTTCCTGCTGAAGGAGATCAGGCAGACGGCGCGGGCCGAGCAGGGCAACGGGCGGCTGAAGAACGAACGGGCCGCGCTCGGCCGGGCGGCGGACAACGTCGAGGCGATGGTGACCGCCATGCACGGCTACCTCGCCGACAGCATGGAGCTCCCGGCCGAGATCGACCGGGTCGGCCTGAACACGACCAGGCTGCTGCTCGCCCTCGGCGACCTGACCGTGGGCTGGCTGCTCGTGCGCCAGTCCGAGATCGCCACCAGCGCGCTCGACGCCGGCTCGGCCAGCGACGAGGACGCCGCGTTCTACCAGGGCAAGATCGCGGCCGCGCGGTTCTTTGCCGAGACGGTCCTGCCGCGGCTGGCCGCCGAGCGCGAGATCGTCGAGACCACGACAACCGACCTGATGGACCTCCCAGAAGCCGCCTTCTAGCCACATGAACATCGTTGCCACATCGATGTTCGCTTGGGCACTTCAGCGGTGACATCGATGTGGCAACGCTGTTCGCCGGCGAACATCGGAGCCACATCGATGTTCCGGACGGAGGGCCGAGAGGGGCATCTATGCCGCATCGATGTTCCGGTGGGCCGGCCAGGCGCTCAGAGTTCGTACCGGGGCGGCGCGGCGCCGGGCGGATATGGGAGCTATCGCGCGGTTCAGGACGTCGCGGTGGGCGGGGTGGCCGCGGCTAGCTAGAGGGACGAGGTTGGGCTGCTATGTGACGATGCGGAATCTCAGATGCGTGGCGAACTGGGATTCCAGAACCTCGGTTCGCTCGAGCTCGATTGGGTCTGTGAGGGTGTCGAACAGCCTGGTGCCGGCGCCGAGAACGACCGGCGCCACGTGCAGGTGAAGGCTGTCCACCAGCCGTGCCTTCAGCGCCTGCTGTATCACGCTGGCGCCGCCCATGACGTGCACCTTCCTATCGCCGGCTGCGGCTCGCGCCTGTGCGATCGCCGGCTCGATCCCCTCGGTGACGAAGGTAAAGGTGGTCTCGCCCCTCACCACCACGTCGTGGGGACGGTGCGTGAGCACGAAGACCGGCATCCCGTAGAAGCCGTCATCGCCCCAGCCTCCCGTCCCGTCGTAAATCTTGCGGCTCGTGACCACGGCTCCCGAGGTGGCGAACAGTGCGTCATCGAGGAGGCGCGGGCCGTCCGGATCCTGACGAAACCAAGCATGGAGGATCTCGCCTCCCGCACCAAGTCCGGCGCCCTCCTCACCCGGTCCGGTGATGAAACCGTCCACCGACATCGAGATGTCAACTTCCACTAGGCCCATCTCGTACCTCCTACTTGGGCGCCGCCGGGTCGGATGCGGTGGAGCAAGGTCGCCGCCCGGGCGGCGAGCGCGGTCGCAACCCTACCCATCGGCCAAGACGGCATAGGCGCGAACCGGGAAGGTGCCGATGCCGGCGACCCGGGGCGGGGCGGCATGGAAGCGGAAGCCGTTCGGCGGGAGCTGGTCAAGCTGACACAGGTGCTCCACGATCGGGATGCCAGCCGCCAGCAGCGCCGTGTGCACCGGGCGCGACTGGCCGCTGGTGTCGTCGATGTTGACCGAGTCGATGCCGACCAGCCCGGCCTGCTGCTCGACCAGCCAGCCGGCGGCGGCGGCGGTGAGGAAGGGGTTACCGGTGCCGTAGCGCTCGGTGCCCCAGTAGCGGTCCCAGCCGGTGTGGACCAGCACGGCTCGGCCTCGAACGTCGTAGGAGGCCAACGCGTCGCGGTCGATCGCGCGTCGAGCACCGATCCGCACCACGACGCCGTCGAGGTCGGCGACGCTCTCAAGCGGCAGGCCGGCCACATCGGTCGCGTCGGCGAAGCGGTGAAACGGGCTGTCGAGGTAGGTGCCGGTGTTGGCCACCATCGAGATGCGCCCGATGTGGAACTCGGTGCCTGGCCCGTAGCGGGCGGGGGAGGCCTCCCTGGGGAGATAGTCACTGATCTCGGGTCCGGGCAGTCCCGGATAGGTGACCATGCCGTGGTGGATCTCGTGGCTCAGCTCGATGAGACGACGCGGCGCCGACAATCCGAAGGTTGTCATGGGACCTCCTTGACAGGAGTGATGCGGAAGCGGTCGCGGTAGTCCGTGGGGGCGAGGCCGAGGTGGCGCTGGAAGACACGGCGCAGCGTCTCCGCCGTGCCGAATCCGCAGCGGCGGGCGATGGCGTGCACAGGGTCCTCTCCTTCGGCCAGGCCCCGGCGCGCCGCCTCGATGCGGACCTGCTCGACGTAGCTGGCGGGCGGCATGCCCAGCTCGGCGGTGAACCGGCGCTGAAGGTGCCGCGGGCTCAGCCCGGCGTGCGCGGCCAGGTCGGTGACGCCATGCCGGGCGCCGGGGTCGGCGTGCACGGCGGATACCGCGGCACGGATCGGGTCTGTGGACGGCTGTGCCGTCCACAGCGGCACGCTGAACTGGGACTGGCTGCCGGGGCGGCGCAGGTACAGCACCAGATAGCGCGCCACGTCCCGCGCCACCTCAGGGCCAAGGTCGTCCTCCACCAGCGCGAGAGCGAGGTCCATGCCCGCGGTCACCCCGGCTGACGTCCACACCCGGCCGTCCCGGATGAAGATCGGATCGCAGTCGACGGTGACCTCAGGATGCTCGGCGGCGAGCTGCTCGGCGCGGCCCCAGTGGCTGGTGACCCGGCAGCCCTCGACCAGCCCCGCCGCGGCCAGCAGGAACACCCCGCTGCACACCGACGTGACCCGGCGCGCGGTGCGGCCAGCTTCTGCCAGCCAGCCGACCAGCGCCCGGTCGTGGCGCGCCAGGTCCACCCCGTAGCCGCCGACCGCCACCACGGTGTCGACGCCGGCCGGGTCGAGATCCGCTAGCGAGTACCCGGCGTGAACCAGCAGCCCGCTGGCCGCCCGCACCGGGCCGGCGGACCGCGCCGCCACCTGGCACACATATCCCGCGTCCGGCGAGAGCACCCCCGCGTGGCTGAACACCTCGTGCGGGCCCACCAGATCGAGAGGCTGGAACCCGTCGAAGATCAGGAAAACAATGCGTCGCGAAGTCACATCTTCAGTGTCCAATCCCGGCCGTCGCGGCGTCAACGACATGTATCCCACAGAACGCGCCATCATTCAAGCGCAGGTTGCGGTATCGCTCACCCACCAGTTCTCGTGGATTCGACAAGCTGGACAGTCGTCCGAACAAGAGCTAGGGCCGGCTTGCTGGGTAAGACATGAGCGTGCGATCGGCTACCAGGGGCAAATGTGTCGTCGAGGCGGTGATCTTCGACCTGGACGGCGTGATCGTGGACTCCGAACCAGTATGGGAACGGGTCCGCAGGCAGGTTGTCACCGACAACGGTGGCAGGTGGCTGCCGGACGCCCAGCAGCGGCTGATGGGCATGTCCACCGCCGAGTGGTCCAGGTATCTCAGCGGGGAACTGGGCGCGGGCCTGGCGCCCGAGGCGATCGCCGCTGCGGTCATCGATCGGATGAGCGGGCATTACCGGGATCGTGTGCCGCTCATGCCAGGTGCCGCAGACGCCGTGCGCACGATGGCGGCGCGCTGGCCGCTCGGGCTGGCCAGTTCATCGCCGCCCGAGCTGATCGACGCCGCGCTGACCGGTGCCGGGCTGCTGGGCCTGTTCGCCGCCGCCGTGTCCACGGAACAGGTGGCGCGAGGTAAGCCGGCGCCCGATGTCTACCTCGCCGTCGTTGATCGGCTAGGGTTCCGGCCGGACAGGTGCGCGGCGGTCGAGGACTCCACCAACGGACTCCGCTCGGCCGCGGCCGCGGGGCTGCACGTGATCGCCGTGCCGCACAAGAGATACCCGCCCGACCCGGCCGCGCTTGATGCGGCCGGTCTCGTGCTGACGCGGCTTGCCGACCTCACGGTCGACGCTGTGTGCCAGCTCGCGGCCGAGTGAGTTCTGGCGGGGCCCGAAGCGGGACACTGCCGGTCCCGCGTCAGCTCTGGATGGCGGCCCTAGCCTCACCGGCCACTCGTCGTAGGCGACGACGTCGCCGCGGCGTCGACCGCCGTCACGTCGGGCTCACCGGGGATTTGGCCGATCCCCGGCCGTCAGGTCCCCAGGGCGAAGGCGGTACTCCTGAAGGCGCAGGCTGTGGTACTTCTCAGTCTCCCCGACCCACTCCATGCCGATCCTGCGCACCGTCGCCTCTGCGCGCGTGTTGGCGGGCCGCACCAGCGCGATGACCTGCTCTATTCCCTGTTCGAACGCCCACCGAGCGAGGGCGAGCCCGGCTTCGGTGGCGTAGCCATGGCCCCAAACCTGCGGGTGCAGCTGCCAGCCCATCTCGAACTCTTCATCGGGTGGCAGGGGCAGCAGGGTGGCCCCGCCGATCACGCGGCTGTCCCGACGGAGTTCCACGGCCCAGCGGCCGGCTGGCGCCATCATCTGCGCATCTTCGGCGAGCCACTGCCGCAGCAGCCCGCGCATGGCCGCCAGATCCGGCACCCTGTCCATCGCAGGAGTCAGCCAGCGCGCGACCCTGGCATCGCCGTATGCGCCCAGCGCCGCCCCGGCGTCTTCGTCGTTCCAGCTACGCAGGACAAGCCGCTCGGTGCCCAGTCTGTCAGCCATAAGGTTCACGATAGCCATGGGCGGTCACGTCCGGGTCATGACCGGCGGCCGGCCATCCGGGTCGGTCCTCGGCTCGCGGCCTCCGGCGGCGACGCGACGCCGGGCAGGTAGCGCTGCGCCCACCGGCTGATCTGCTCGAGCGCGGGTAGCAGCGCTTCACCCGCCCGGGTGAGGGCATAGGAGACCGAGACCGGCGGTCCCTCCTCGACCGAGCGTACGACCAGGCCCGCGTCACAGAGTTCGCTGAGGCGGTCGGACAGGACCGAATCGCTGATACCAGGGATCGCCCGCGACAGCACCCGGAAGCCGACGGCACCGCCGCGCAGCGTTGCCAGCAGCACCCCGGTCCAGCGCTTGCCGAGTAGGTCGAAGGCCCTGACCAGGGTGGCGTCCGCGCTGATGCAGTCGCCAGAGTCTGAGTCTTCGGCTGGACGCCGTGGCGACCTGGCAGGCATGGGAACAATCCTAGCATTGAGAAAGTTACTTCGTTGTTGCTAGCGGCTACGACTGGAGGAGTCATGCGGTTGCCGCGGATCGCGGTGCTGGGAGCGGTGCACCGTGGACGAGCGGTTCCCGCTCGTCCTCGGCCTCGACACATTCGGCGACGTCACCCATGACGAAGAAGGCCGCCCCCTGTCACATGCCCAGACGATCCGGAACGTGGTCGACGAGGGTGTTCTCGCCGATCAGGTCGGGGTGGACTTCTTCGGGATCGGTGAACACCATACGGACGACATCCCGATGTCGGCGGCCGACGTGATCCTCGGCGCCATCGCCGCGCGCACCGGCCGCATCCGCCTGGGATCGGCTGTCACGGTCTTGAGCTCTGATGACCCGGTCCGGGTGTTCCAGCGCTACTCCACCCTGAACGCCCTGTCCGGGGGCAGGGCCGAGGTCATACTCGGACGAGGTTCGAGTGTCGATTCGTTTCCGCTGTTCGGTTACGACCTCGCCGACTACGAGGACTCTTCGAAGAGAAAACGCAACTCTTCGCCGAGCCTGCTCGGGGGCGGACCAGTGACCTGGGACGGCAAGACCCGCGCAGCGCTGCGTAACCAAGATGTCGTGCCGCACCTGGAATTCGGGCCATTCCCCGCGTGGATCGGCGTGGGCGGCAGCCCCGAGTCGGTCATCCGCGCCGCACGTTACGGATTCTCGCTGATGCTCGCGATCATCGGCGGGTCCCGGCCCGCTTCGAGCCCTTCTCCAGGCTGTTCGAGCTGGCGCTCGAGCGATTCGGGCAACCGCCCCGCCCGGTCGGAGTGCACTCGCCCGGGCATGTGGCCGCTACCGATGAGCAGGCACGCGAGCAGTTCTGGCCGCACTACCTGGAGGTGCTCCGCCGATACAGCAAGATCCGCGGATTCGCCGTTCCGACGAAGGAGTCCTTCCTGCATGAGGTGGGGCCGGTCGGGGCGCTTTACGTCGGGTCGCCGGACACCGTCGCCCAGAAGATCGCGGCGAATCTCGCCGTGCTCAATGCGAATCGCTTCGACTTGAAATACGGCATGGGAGGCCTCGGACATGAGGCGCTCATGACCAACATCGAGCTCTACGGAACGCAAGTCATGCCTCGTGTCCGCGAGCTTGTCGGATGACAGCGCCGCCGCGCCGTGCGGGGGATGGCGCCGTTCCCTCGGCATCGCCGCTGCCGTGCGGGACCCCGCCGTCGCCATCGGCGTCGTGCTCGGCCTGCTCTACCTTTTCCCGATTATCGCCGCCGTGGCCGCCGGCCCGCACTGGCAGCGCCATCTGGCGCAGATCGGCCCGATGAGCGCCAGGCTCGAGATCCAGGCCACCAGGAACCTGCACAGCCTGCCGATCGGCCCGTGGGCAGGTCTCGGCGTGCTCGCCGCCCGGGCTGCCACCGCGCTGCTGGCCGGCGGGCTGCTGCTCAGGTTCCGCGACTCGGGAGGGCAGCCGTAGGTCAGGACCCCGGGCGGGGCGGCGAGGCAGCAGACCGGAAATCCAGGTCTGCCGTCGCGGCGATCATGATCTCGGCGACGAGGTTGTAGGCGCGCCGCCACGCGGTCTCGGCCGCGGGGGTCCAGGTGGAACCCAGGTGGGCTGCCAGCGCCCCCGTGAGCGCATCCGCGGCCGACCTGTAGTGCCGCGGTCGCACCTCGGCCGCGCGGTGCCGGGCGGCGAGGTGACGGAGCCTGGCGGAGAAGGCATCGTAGGAGCTGATCGCTTCGACGATGGCGTGGAGTTCGGCGGCGAACTTCTCGGCCATCACGGCGGGTTCCTGGCTGAACAGAGTCCGGGCGGACGGGTCGATGGTGAACAGGCGGCGATAGAAGTCGGACGCCATCGCTGGCGCGTCGTCGCCGAGGGACGCGTACGAGCTCCGGACCAGTTCGATCTGTTCGGGCGTCATGGCTGGTCCGCGTCGAGTGCGCCGGCGAGGTCGGCCCGGCCGGGTATCCCGAGTTTCTCGTAGATCCGGCGCAGGTGGTTGTCGACCGTGCGAACCGACAGGTACAGGCGTTCCGCGATCACCCGGCTCGGATGCCCGGCCGCGGCGAGCAGTGCGACCTCGCGTTCTCGCGGCGTGAGGGGCACCGGCGGGTCGGCTGAGCGAAGCCCCGGCGTGGTCGCGCCCTCGCAGCGCGCGGCGAACTGTCCGGAGCGCAGCTCGAGGGCGGTGGCTCGCCGCTGGTCCGCTCGCCGTCGCGAGCCGCCGGCCGCTGCGGCGGCGGCCTCGGCCGCCAGCAGGATGGCTCCGATCGCCTCGAACCGGTCGGCGGAACCGGCCAGGCGGCCGGCGTCATCGTCGACGACAGCGGCGGCGTGGTCCGCTCGGGCGGCGGCCAGCACGCTGTCCGTCCCGGCCGCGAGGCCGGCCAGGCGGGCGGCGGCCTCTTTGCCGGCGCCCAGGCGCACCGCGTCATGGAGCAGCCAGGCCGCGACCGGGACGTGGCCGGCCTGCTCGGCGGCCGCGCCGGCGGCGACTAGGGCGGCCCGGGCAGCGGGCATTTCGCCGGCCGCGGCCAGCGCCCACGCCCGCCCCAGCGCCAGCTCAGCATCGAAGAACCCGAAACCCCGTGCTCCGGTATCGATCTGGCCCGCTTGGGCAGCACTGGCGGGGGCGTCTGCGAGCAGAGCATGGGCCATCGCAAGCAGGGAGTACGCGATCGGCTTCAGCCCGTCGTATCCGCCCGCCTCGGCGGCACCACGGGCGCGCTCGGCCAGCCTGCGCGCCGTGGCCGGCCGGCCCTCGATCAACGCGCACCGGGCAAGGTGGACACCGAACCAGGCGACTCCGAGTGATCGGCGCTCGCGTGTGGCCCGGTCAAGCCAGACCCGGCCCAGCTCGTGCGCCTCGGCCAGCCGCCCCGCCTCCACAAGTGCCCACGTCTGATTGACGATGTGCGTCCCGGCTGGAGCGATGGCGAGTTCGTCACCTAGCGCGATGTGCTCGTGGAATCCCCGCTGGCTGGTTGCCACGGCCTGCGCGGTGCGGCCGATCGTGGTCAAGGCGGCGGCGCGGGGGATGGCGGCAAGGACGTCGACGCGAGGAATGCTCGTATCGATCTGGTCGAGCAGCGCCAAGGCGGCCCCGGGATGGCCGGCGAAGGCGAGGACCTCGGCTTCGCCGGTGACAAGCTCGTCCCGTGCCGCGGCCGTTGCGAGCCGGGGCGAGACGGCCCGCCCGACGGCGATTGCCTCCGCGTCCAGCCGGCAGCCCCAGAAGAGGTTGCGTCGGCGCACTGTCGAGATCCGTACCAGCTCGTCGTCGCTCGCGGCTCGCTCGACGGCCTGGGCCAGGACCTCTTCGGCTTCGGTGAAGGACGACAGGTCGTACAGCGACTCGCCAAGCACGAGTCCGGCCGCCGCGGACGGCTGGCCGGTCATCGCCGCCCTCGCCAGGCTGGTGGCCTGGCGATTGTCGCCGGCGAAGCGAGCGAGGCGGGCCGCCCGCAGCAGGAGTCCTGGGTCGGCGCGGCCGGTGGCCGCCAGCCGCCAGGTCGCCACCCGGATCGGGTCTTCGCGGCGACGGGCGCCGCACGCCTGCACCGCGTCGGCCTGAGCCAACAGGATCGAGCGCGACCGCAACGCCGGCAAGCCCTCCTTGAGCACCTCACCGTGCATGGGGTGGGCCAGGCGCACCGACTCGCGCTGGCCGTCGGTATGCACCGAGATGAGACCGTTACGCTCCAGCGCTTCGAGCGCCGAGAGTCCGAAGCTGGCCTCAAGCTGGCCGAGGCCGAGCGGCTGGCAGAGGGCCAGCGGCTCCAGCGCGGCCCTGGTTGTGTCATCCAGCGCACCGATGCGAGTCCTGACCAGGTCGTGCATGCGACTAGTGGCGCCAATCGGCCCGGCCAGCTGCCACAGGCCGTCCTGGGGGACGAGAGTTCCGCGGGCCAGCGCTCCCAGCACCAGCTCGCGCAGCGCGAGCGCATTCCCGTGGCTGGCATCCCAGAACCGGGCGGACGCATCCGCTTCGAGCGGGCCCTCTAGCACGACGTGCAGCAGCGTGTCGACGCCAAGCGGGTCGAGGTCGGCAAGTTCAAGCCGCACCGCCCGTTCGTCACGCCACCACCGCGTCACCGTCTCAGGGGGGAGCTCGCCGGTGACGATGGTGGCGACTCCGAACACCGCGCCGAGCGCGAACAGGTGGTCGACGATGGTGAGCGAGGCTGCGTCGAGGCGATGAGCGTCGTCGATCACCAGCACAGGTACGCCCGCTGCGGCGGTGTGCTCGGCGAGCAGCCCGAGGGCGGCATGCAGCAGCCTGGCCCGCACGACCGCGTCCTTCACGTCGCCCTCGCCCAGCTCGGCCAGCGAGCCGGCCGGCAGCAGATGGGCGACGACACCCAGGGGGACGGCCTCGAGCGACCGGTCCGCGGTCACCCGCAGCACTCGGCGGCCTCCCGCCTCGGCCTGCGCGGCGCATTCGTCCGCGAGGCGTGTCTTGCCGACGCCGGGGGCGCCATAGACACAGAACGCTTCGCAGCCTGCATCCGCCAGCGCCGAGGCAAACGCCTCGAGTTCGTCGTGCCGCCCCACGAACGGCCAGCGAGTCGCGACCGCCATGGACCTGATCGTAGCCCGGCGACCGTGACAGGGCCATGGGCCAGTCCGGCCGCGGTCGGCGCCGCGCGAGCGGCAGGTCAGCCACGGACTAGTCACCTCGCGGTGCGGCAGTGCGCACGAGAGATAGGTAGCGCTTACTCATTCAGGCGGCCAGGCCGCGGGCGGATGTTATACCTTCGCCAACGTCCATATCGAACCGAGCGGCTTCATCGGCGGTGCCTACTTCGGTACCGCGCAGGCGTTCACGTCGCTCGCAGGAATCTCCTTCCCGACAGCGACGGTCACCCAGCACAAGGTGACCCTGCTCAACGGATGGAAGTCCGCCCAGACCCCGTACGGCACCGGCGGCTTCAGCTACGCCGTCAAGGGCCGGGTCGTGTACCTGTCGGGCGGGATCAAGCTTCCGAGCGGCACCAATGACCTGTGCGCTCTGCTTCCTGCGGCCGCCCGCCCGGCCCATGTCCCGTACATCACGGTCGACGCGTCGTCGGGCACCGTCGGCACGCTGAGGATCCAGCCCAACGGGGACGTATTCGCCTCCAGCCCCTCCACCCCCTCGGAGAGCCGGACGCTGACGTCGCTAGGCGCGGTCTCCTACCCGCGCAACTCCTAACCCGCCCGACTGGCGCCCCTGCCCGGCCGGCTGGCCGGCCAGGGGCGCTCGGTCATGTCCTGACTGGGCGAGCCGACGCCGCCCCTTCGAGAGTGGTCTCGGCAACAAGGTTGTACGCGATGGCCCACGCCTCGCGCGTCGCGGCCTTCTCGGTGAACCTGGTCTGCTGCAGCGCCCGGTCGGTGCTGAACATGGGGCGAAGTGACGGATCCCGGCCGAACAGCTCCTGGTAGAACCGCGCCGTCATGGCTGGCAGCTCCGGGCCGAGACGCTCGAACGACGACTGGACCAGCGCGATCTGTTCCGGCGTCATGGACTGTTCTCCAGCGCTCGGGCCAGGTCGCCGCGACTGGCGACGTCAAGCTTGGTATAGACGTGCTGCAGGTGATTGTCTACCGTCCGCACGGACAGGTGCAGGCGTTCGGCGATGTCCTTGCTGGCTGTGCCCTCGGCAGCGAGCCCGGCGATCTCACGTTCGCGTTCGGACAGCTGGACGGCCGCCGGGGCACGGAACAGCCCAGGCGTGGCGGCGCCTTCACAGGCGGCGGCGAGCGCGGCCGAGCGGCGCAGGGCAGCCTTCGCCGCTCGCTGGTCGCCGGCGCGGCCGAAGGCCTCCGCGGCGCCCGATGCCGCCTCCGCCGCCAGCAGCATCGCGCCCAGCGCCTCGAGGTCGCCGGCGGCCCGGGCTAGCTCCTTGCCATCACGAGCTCGGGCGGCAACCGCATGCCGAGCGCGAGCGGAAACGAGCGGCGAGTCGCACGCGTCGGCCAGTTCGCGGATGCGGGCGGAGGTGTCCTTGCGGGTGGTGCGCATCAGGTCGTGCAGTATCCATGACTCCGCGGTCCGGTGCCCGGACGAACTGGCCTGCCCGGCGGCGCCGAGGAAATGCTCCGTCGCTTCCGTCGGCTGCCGCGACGCGACAGCGGTCCATGCGTCGGCGAGTTGCTGTTCCGGCTCCAGGAAGCCGAATGGCGGAACGGCGGCTCGCTCGGCCAGGGCGCGGCCGGCGGCGTCCGCTTCGCCCAGCATGGCATGCGCCAGAGCAACTCCCGACAGGGCGAGGCGCCGCGGGCCGGCAAAGCGATTGGCCTGCGCCAACCCGGCCGCCTCGGCGTAGTAGCGGCGGGCAGTCGCGACGCGGCCCTGCAAGATGGCCACCCGGCCCAGGTTCGCGGCGAACCAGATCTGAGCAATGGGCACCCGGTAGGACGCGACGATCTCGGCGCCTGCTCGCGCCATGTGCTCGGCCTCGGCGAGCCGACCCGCCTCTGTCAGGGCGAATACCTGATTGATGATGTGGGTAGCCGGGTGAGCGACGGCCAGCTCGTCGCCGAGAGCCGTGTGGTCGGCGAAGCCGGCTTCGGCGACAGCCACGGCATCCGCGGTCCGCCCGGTTGTTGCCAGGGCGACAGCCTCAACAATCGCCCGGATAACCCGGGTACGCCGGTCGCTGCCGGCGATCTGCTCGAGCACGGCCATCGCGCGGTCGGGGTGGCCAGAGAACATCCAGATGGACGCCTCGTCGGCGACGAGTTCCTCGACCAGCGGCCGGGACTCGACCACCGCTCTCGCGGCGGCGTTGATGGCAAGCGCCGCCTCGGGCTGGCACATGCCCCAGTGGGCGTTCTTGGCGCGGGTGACCGCGAGGCGGAGGGCAACATGCTCGCTGCTGGCAAGTCCCTGTCCGAACGCGAGGACCCGGTCAGAAGCGTCGAAGTCACCGAGCTCATACAGGGCCTCACCCAGCAGCAGCGCCCCGGCCGCATCCAGTTGCCCGTCGGGCACGGCCTCGATCAGGCGCCGCGCGAGGCGGAAGTCGTGAGCGTAGCGGGCCAGGTGCGCGCCGTGGACCAGGATGGCCGGGTCGGGCCGTCCCCCGGCGTCCAGGCGCCATACCGCTATCCGCAAGGCGGCCGGGCCGGGGGCAGGGTTCAGCGCTTCCAGCCGGTCGGCCTGCGCCAGCAGGATCGCCCGTGCCCGCAATCTCGGCATGGCGGCACGGACAACCTCGCCGTGCAGCGGATGGGTCAGACGCATTTGCCCGGCGGCGACTGTCACGAGGCCGGCCCTTTCCAGCGGCTCAAGCACCGCGGAGGAGACGGCCGCCTCAAGGTAGCCGAGCTCGAGCGGCTCGCACAGGGCGAGCAGCTGGACGACGGAGCGGGCTTCGGCGGACAGGTCGCCGATCCGCTGTTCGACCAGATCGAGCAGACGATTGGTGCTCGGCAGCCTGTCCTCCAGGTGCCACACTCCGGCCCGCTCGACAAGCGCGCCGGACTCAAGGCCGCCGAGGACGAGTTCACGCACGTAGAGCGGGTTGCCTCGGGTGACTTTCCAGAACTCCTGCTCGGCGCCGGCCTCCATCGGGCCCCCCAGGGCGAGGTGCAGGAGCGTATCGAGACTGGCGGCGCTGAGGTCGGCGAGGTCGGCCCGCTCGAGCCGGCCAGCACGCATCAAGTCGAGGAAAAGGTCCGGGATCGGCTCGCCGGCGCGCACCGTCGCGATCAAGAAGATCGTCCCCTGCGTGGCGAGATAGCTCAGGAGCGCAACGGACGCGGCATCGAGCAGCGGTACGTCGTCGGCGACAGTCACCAGCCGGCTGTCCCCGTGGCGCTGGCGCAGGGCCCGGCGAGTCTCCTCGAAGAGCTCGGCCGGGTTGACCTGCCCGGCGGGGTCGGTCCGGCCAAGCCCGGCGGCGAGGAGGCTGGCTACGGCGCCGAGCGGCAGCAGGGCGGTGGTACGGCTGCCCACCACCCGCTCGGTCGGGTGGCCGTCAGCCGCAGCCAGTTGCCGGCACTCGTCCGCCAGCCGGGTCTTGCCGACGCCGGGCGGACCGCAAATCACGACGCCCGCGTGACGCCCCGAGTACAAGGCTGCCTCGAATACCTCGAGTTCCGGCCGGCGGCCGACGATCGGCCAGCGTTGAACCGCGATTGCCACAGCCCCAGCATGTCAGCTTGGTGCCGGGACGCCACGAACTCTGATCAGTGCACTTCCATCGGGCCACTCCCGGCCGGCTGGGCACGCGGCGACGCGTGACTGTCGGTGCGGGGTGACAAGGTGCCCTCATCGACGATCAGCCGATCATCCGGCGGCCTGTCACGAGTCAGGGGCTGACAACGGCGTGCCGGAGGCCCGCCACGATTCCGACGATCCGGTCGGTCAGGTCGCGCGGAACGCAAAGCTCGTCCAAGGTGGCGTCGAGGTGGGCCGCGGTGCGGTCGAAATGCGAGTCACTGATGCCCAGGCCGCGGTGCGCCCTGGCGAGGTCTGGTCCCCGGTAGCGCTCAGGACCCCCAAGAGCTTCGCCGAGCAACGTGATCACATAGCTCCGGTGCACATGACCATCCCCGGCAACATTGCCACGTTCACCGACTATCTGGCCGGCCAGGGACTGCTCGCGCCAGGCTCCGCGCCGGGCGCGGTGCTGCGGCGCGCAGCCATGGACGCGGCCGGCGAGTTCGTCGCGGCCATGGGTGACCCGGCGAACTTCGGGATGGCCAAGTCGATCTTCGGCGCCGCCCTGGCGGATGGCGCCGACATCACCGACGCTGACGAGCTCGAAGCCTGGATGACCAGGTTCAATGCCATGAGCGACGGTGAGCGGGACGCGATCCTGGCCGGCGCGGCGGTCGGGATGGGCGGGCTCGGGGCTCGGCAGCAACCCCCGCGGCTGCCGCCGGTCGTGCTGCCTCCCGACGAGGTCATCGAGGCATCGAAGGCGCCGCTCCGGTGCTGGCGATGTTTGCCGAGCTGGCGAGGTTCGCGGGCGCGGGCCGCCCGCTGACGCAGAAGGGAAACCTCAGCCTGGCCGATGCCCGTGTGCTAGTCGGGCTGCTTGGCACCGGGGATGCGATCGACGAGAGCATCGGCGACCGGAGTTTCAAGACGCGAAGCTCGGCCGAGCTGCCCACCTTGCAGCTGGTGTTCACCTGGGCGAAGAAGGCCGGCGTGCTGCGCGTGCGGCACGGAAAGGTGCTGGCGACCAGGCGCGGGCTGGCGCTCGCCAGCGACCCGGCCGCCACGTTCGACAAGGCTTTCGACTCGCTCCTGGCCGTCGGGCCGCTTGCCGCGCGGCGCAGTCCGGGCACATGGATGCCCTGGCCGGAGGTGGACGAGCTGATCGACAGCATCGTCATTCACCTGCTCGTCGGCCCGTACGTCGAACGCGGCGCTGTCCCGCTCACCGATATCGCCAAGGTCGCCGCGGATGTGGTACTCGAGACATTCGAGTTCGGCCTGGTTGCCGACGAGCACGTCGCGGCGCGCGTCAGCTGGGACATATCTAGCGTCGTGGATGCGCTGCAGCTTGCTGGCGTCGCCCGTCGCAGCGGCCTGCCTGACTACGAGCCGGGCGCCAGCCGCCGTCAGGCGGGCGGCGATCTCGAGCTCACACCTGCTGGCCTGGCGGCCGTGCAGCAGCGTCTGGCCACCGCCGGGTACGACGCCCCGGCCGCAGGCAGCCTGGCCGGCGCTTCGGCCACGGAACTGCTGATCGGAACCGATCTTTCCGGCTGGCCGGCACTGGAAGGAGAAATCGAAGCGTGGCGCCAGCGCAGGACGCCGGAGCAGGCCGTGGCGGAGCTGGCTGACGCCGTGCGCGAGATCGCGGACCCGGCACTGCAGAACATCGCCCTGGAGGTGATGGCCGAGGTAGGGCCGGAGCTGGCGGCACCACACGTCCGGCAGCTCGAGGCTGACCGAGTAGCGCGCGGCTTCGCTCAGTGCTGGCTCGTCGACCAGGGCATGCTGGACCCCCAAGCGCTTTATGATCCCAGCGACCTGGACAGCTTCTATGAAGTACTCGCCCAGCGGCTGGTGACGGCGCAGTCGGCCGGACTCCTCGCCGCCTTGGCGCTGGTCGGCGGTGAACGGCAACAGGCAGAGCTGGTTGGCGAGCTTGGCCGGTCGTCTGCGCCGCCCGCGGACGAGCTGCTAGAAGCCATCGGCAGGAACCATCCGGTGAAGGCAGTCGCCAAGGCCGCGCGCAAGGCGCTGTTCAGGCGGCGGTCCGCTTTGCCGCAAGCTCACGGCCGGACTCGGCCGGCTACGGTGACATGACCGTCGACCCTGCGCAGGCGCCCGGCGCGGACCAGGTCGTCCACGAGCGTGTCTGTCCAGTACCACTGCCAGGAGAACCAGCGCCGCAGCTCACGCTCGGGTGCGACGACCGCCGCACGCACCCCGGCGCCGATCAGGTCGGCTAGCGCGCGGCGGGGATCGGCGGCGGTTCCGCCTGAGCCGGGGTGGACCTGGTCCCAGCGCGCCAGCTCACTCGAATGCAGGTGTTCGTCGCCCGCGGTCATCTGCAGGGAACGAGCGACGATCGCACCGCAGCGCTCGAGCGGCGCGCGCAGTGCCCTCAGCTCCTGCCGCTTGAGCCGCAGCTCTACCCGGAGGTCGTCGAGGCTGGACGGCCCGGCGGCGGCGAGGTGATCCAGCAGCCGCCGCCAGCCGGGATCGGCGGCGCGCATGCGGGTGATCTCGGCCCGGCAGATGGGATCGAGCAGGCCAGCCAGCTCGCTGGTCACGAGCAGGTTCTTGCCGCGGTGGACCGCAGCGATGAAAGCGCCGCGCCCGGCGAGATCGCCGAACCACGGCCACTTGGTTGCCGGCCAGGAGCCGAACCCCGGGCTGCCCGGCTTGTACGGGTCCTCGTGGCAGGCCTCGTAGAGACTGGGCAGCGCGCAGTCAGCCGTGCGGGTCAGCAGCCCGCGGCCGTGCAAGAACACCTCGGCGTCGGCGAGTGTCTGCAATGCCCGGCCGGGGGTCAGGCGGCATTCGAACGCCCGCCGCCCCAACAGTGCCGTCAGCGACTCCACACATCCCATGTTCCCTCGCCGGTACGTCAGCCGGAAGCGCACAGCCCCGCCTGACGGCCCTCAGCGCTTGCGGCGGCTCTCCTTCTTCCGGAGCTTGCGGAGATCGCGGGGCTCGACATACGGTTCCTGCCCGAGCGGGACGCCCGCCGCGACCGCACGCCCGCGCTCGAGTTCCGCGTTGAACTCGGCCCCGAGCAGGATCGCGATGTTCGTTATGTACAGCCACAGCAGGAAGATGATCACGGCCGCGAGGCTGCCGTATGTCCTGTTGTAGTGGCTGAAGTTCGCGACGTACACGCCGAACAGGCCCGATGCGACCAGCCACACGACAACCGCCAGCACGCCACCGGGGCTGACCCACTGGAATCCCCGCTTCGCGTTTGGCGAGATCCAGTAGAGAATCGCGAACATCAGGCTGACGATGAGCAGGAGCACCGGCCACTTCGCGACGTCCCAGACGGTGATGGCGACCGAGCCGATGCCGAGGACCTGCCCGACGTGACGGGCCAGGCCGCCGGTGACCACGACCATGACGGCCGACACCACCAGCATCACCATGATCACCACAGTGACGCCGATGCGGATCGGTGTGGTCTTCCAGAACGGCCTGCCCTCCGGCACGTCATAAACCACGTTGGACGCCCGCATGAAGGCCGCGATGTAACTGGATGCCGACCACAGGGCTGCGGCTATGCCCACGATCACGGCGATGCCCGCGGTGGTGTGGCCTTTCTGCAAATTGCTCACCGCATGCAGGAAGATCTGCCTGACCGCACCTGGCGCGGCGTTGCCGAGGTTGGTGATCAGCGGCTGGGTTGCCGACTTGCCGATCAATCCCAGCAGGGAGACCACCACCAGCAGGCCGGGGAAGATGGACAGCACCGCGTAGTAGGTGAGAGCCGCAGCCCGGTCGCTCAGCGCGTCGTCGCCGAATTCACGGATCGTCCGCTTGCCCGCTGCCAGCCACGACCCGCCACTCATGTCCGCCGGGCCGGCCGGGATATCGCGGCCGGAGCGCTCGTTAAGTCCTACCGGGCCGGCAGCCCGGGTCTCCTGCCGAGCGTCCGGCCCTGAACCGGGCGGGGCATCCGGTTTGCCGCGCCGCTCGGTGCGGGTGTCTCGGGTCGTGTCAGCCATGACGTCTCCTCCATCACTTGTCCGCCGGCGATCGGGTCAGCTTGCGGCCGCCCTGCACGACGCCGCGCTCATCGCCGGCCTCTGCGCCAGACCAGCCATCCGATCAGCAGCAGAACACATGCACCCGCCGCCGCCGCGTACGGTGCTGGCCGTTCACGCGCGGTACGCGCGGCGCGTGCGGTCACTCGCCGGGCCGGCACCGGGGTGAGCTGTCCCATCTTGGCCCCGGCAGCCGCGGCCGCCTGGGTGAGGTCACCGGCCTTTCCGGCGAACTGCTCCTTGACGCTTCCGGCTGTGGCCGTGATCCGCTCAGCCGCAAGGCCCCGGACATTGGCGGCCCGGTTCCTCATCTCGGCTGTCTTGGCACGCGCCTGCGCCTTGACGTCGAGCTTGGCGGTGAGCGCCTCGACCGTATCGCCGAGCTGCCGGCGGGTGGCCTCGATGTCCTCGGCGAGTGCCTGCGGGTCACTCGGTATGGCATTCCCCGGTTGTCCAGGTGCGGCGGCCGGAGCCGGTGCGCTGGTGCCGTCGGGCCGGCCGGACGCGTGTGCCCCGGTTTGGTCGCCGGGCCCGCTCGCCGTCATTTCCGCACCCTCCCTTTGATCTCCTCGACATCGGCCCGCACCCTGCCAGCGGCCTGCTCAGGGACGGGCGGCGTGGCGTGCTGGATCTGCCTGCGGCCGAGCAGCGCAAGACCTCCGGCCACCGCGAGCAGCACAGCGCCCACGGCCAGCGCGGCGGCCCAGGCGGGCATCACCCTTGCCAGCGCCAAGACGATCGCGGCAAGAACCGCGGCCACTCCGTACAGGGCGGCGAGACCGCCGCCGCCGAACATCCCCACGCCAAGCCCGGCGCGCTTACCCTTCTGCGCGATCTCCAGCTGCGCCAGCCGCACCTCCTCGCGCACCAGCCTGGACACCTGCTGGGACAGTTGCGTGACCATCTCACCCACCGGGCGATCCGGTGGAACCCCGGCTGGTGCCGCTGCCGGTGCGCTGTCCCCGGCTGTTTGCTCTCGCATGAACCTCACTCCTTCGCGGGTGGCGCGCCGGAACCCTTCTTCCGCGAAACCATGCTCATGTACCCCTGTTCCCCGGGTCTAACCGGGCGAGAGGGGGTTATCCACGGGAGATGCCGCTGGCCGGCCGCACACCGGAGCTGAGGTTGGCGTTGACGGTATCGTCCACGCGGGCCGAGCCGCGGAACAGGTACGCGCCGTGAGTGCGGACGCTACGAGGATGCGCCGGCGGCGCGCGTTCGCCCACGCAGGATGCTTGGATGCACTTGATCCGGTTCCTGACGAATGCGGCCAGCTGCTCAGCGTTGCGGGCGGCGACCGTGCGGTTCGGGTTAGCCGCCGGAGCGTCACGAGTGGTCAGGCACCGGGCCGATCTTGGGATTACGCCTATTCTTGGGGTGAAATGCCGAGCCGGGCGGTGACAAAGATGTGGGACAGTGCCGCCGCTGACCTCGTGGTGGTCGTCCACCTCCTATTCATCGGCTTCGTTGTGTGCGGCGCCTTTCTCACCTGGCGATGGCCGAGGGTCGTCTGGGCGCACATTCCTGCGCTGGTGTACGGCGCGCTGGTCGAGTTTGCCGGCATTGCCTGCCCGCTCACGCTGCTGGAGAACGACCTGCGCCGGCGTGCCGGCCAGGCCGGATACCGCGGCGGGTTCATCGCGCACTACCTGGTCAAGGTGATCTACCCGCCCGGCCTTACCCGCGGGATGCGGGTCGGACTGGGTATCGTGGTGCTGCTGGTCGCGGCGATCGGATACCGGGGCTTCCTGCGTCGGCATGCACGGCGACCGCGGCGAGAGCTGACATCTGACTGGAAACATCCGGTTTCTTGACTAGTTCCAGTATCGTGGCTAGGTCCTAGCCCGCGTCAGTCTTCCGGACTCTCAGCAGCGGCTCAGGGACGTTGGCCTGCGCGTGACGCCCAGGATCGCCGTGCTGGAAGCACCCGACGACGCCGACGGCCACATCACCTCCGAGCACGTAAGGCGAAAGGTGCTGGCGCGGCCAGCGCGTCCGCGCTTGGCGTCCATGGGGTCCGGCACCTGGGGTACGCCGACAGCGGGCACGGGCCGATCCTGTTCCCTGATCCGCCAGATCGCGCGAGGTTCGTCCGTGCGGACCTGGACGAAGCCGCCGCGAGACTGGCCGGCATCATTCGGGAACAGCACGCGGACTTGCTGCTGAGCCACGACCCGCATGGCGGCTACGGGCACCGCGACCACGTCAAGGTGCACCAGGTCGGTGCCCGGGCCGCTCAGATGACCGGTACGCGCGTCCTGGAAGCCACATTTCCGCGCGAGCTGGTGGCTCTGGTGTTCTGCCCGATGCGCCTGCTGCGGCTGGTGGTCCGATATGACCCGCACGTGATCCGCGGCTCCTACAGCGCCCGGTCGGCGATCACCCACCGCATCAACGTGCGTGGCTATGCGGCGCAGAAGCGGCGCGCGCTGGCCGCCCACTGGTCCGGCGCGCGGAAGGGTAAGGGGCGAGCAACATGGCTGCACAGGGTCATGCTCGCTCTGCCCGTGCCGGTGTTCGGGCTGTTCGTCGGGTACGAGGCATGCCGGCGGGCCGCCCGGCTTCTACCTCGCGTTCAGCGGGCGGGCGCCGGGTGGCGGTAGAAGTTCGGCGACTGGTCGAAATCTTGGTAGTACCGGTGGAAGACCGGTGTCGCGGACGATGCGGAAGGCGGCACGATCCAGGTCCAGTCCGCCGGGCACGCCCTGCCTTGCCGCTCTTCTCGCTCCAAGTGCTGGAGAAAGCGGACCGACTCGGTGTGGTGATCGGCGATCGTCACCCCTGCGGTGCTGAACGAATGCAGGACAGCGAGGTTGAGCTCGGTCATCGCCTTGTCCTTCCACAAGGTCCGGTCGCTGGCCGTCGACAGGCCCATGTGCCTGGCGATGACGGGCAGCTGGTCGTAGCGTCCCGTGTCGCCGAGGTCGCGCGACCCGATCTCGGTGCACATGTACCAGCCGTTGAACGGCGTGGCGGGGTAACAGACGCCGCCGATCTCCAGGTACATGTCGCTGATCACCGGCACGGCATACCACCGCAGCCCGAGGTCGGCGAACCAGCCGAGCTCCGGGTGTTCGATGCTGATCTCGAGTACGGCGTCGGCGGGCAGTTCGTGCAGCGTGACAGATCCGCCGGCCTCCTGCACGAGCATCGGGAGCAGGTCGAACCGGCCGGGACTTCGACCAGGTCGGCCGCCTCGCCAGCCGAGGTCGCCGGCGAGGCGGGTGATGCCCGCGTTCGCCGGGTCACCGATGACGGAGCCGTCGGCGGCCTCGTAGCCCGCATACCTGACCAGCTGTGAGTTGAGAATCCGCGGACCCGGCGCGCCCGGCGCGTCCGGCGCGAACACGGTGATCACCGGCCGGATGCGCCCGCCGTTCGTCGCTTCATGCAGGTGCGCGATCGACTCGGCGGCGATGTCCGGGGCCGCGGTGACGTCGCGGCGGTCCCTTACCCGCAGGCTCCGCCAGTACAGTCGCCCGATGCACCGCGAGCTGTTCCGCCAGGCGACGCGCGCGCCGAAGGTTAGCTCGGCCGGGGTGTGCCAGTAGGTTCCTGCCGTCTCGATCTCACGGCGAACCTGCCTGAGCCGCAGGTCGGGCGGCCCCGCGCGATTCTCGCTGTGGAACAGCGTGATGAACCTCTCCGCGCTGGCCAGCAGGCTGTCCAGCGCGAACGAGTCGTCACCCGCCAGGGACTGCCCGGCATGAAGCACGCTGAGGTCCTCGGCGAAGCCGGTCTCGATGTCGTCCACCGCCACCGGACAGGCAAGGAACGACGGGAACATGGCGGAATTCGCCTCGCCTGACGCCTTGTGCTGGGTGCCACGGGTCCGTCCGTTACCGCGTCCTGGCCACATGCCGAGACCGAACGCCCGGTGCACTCCACTCCCGCATGACATGGCCCCTCCGATGGGTGGTTCCGGTGGTTTCCCTGGGCAGGAACCGCAGCATCAGCGTGCGCCGCCAGCCCGGACGTCCGTCTTGCACTCGCCTTGACGCCTGCCTTGCACTCCAGGTCACGGCCATTCCGGGGGTCACGTCATCCACCTGTCGGGCCGCGTCGATGTCCTTGCCGGTAACAGGTCGGACCGCGCCGTCGCCTTGCTGGCCGCCGCGCCGAAGTAGTCGCCGCCCTTCTGGCGCGGGTTGTCGGTTCCCCAGTGCCGCACCCTGGACTGAGGAATCAGCTTGGGGATGTGCTTGGAACAATGCACGTAAGCCTCGGTGACATGCACGAGGACCCACTGCGCGGGCCGGCGGCCGGGGTGCCCGGACTCCGGGATGTCAAGATCAAGTTCTCGGATGCGTGCGGGCGTGACAATGCTGGCGTCGCCGTTCACGTGCAACCCGATCAGGTCGCGGCTGAAGTCCACGAGGAAGATGCCGATGTGCGGGTTCCGCAGCATGTTGCCGAGGCTGGCCATCACGCCGTTGCCCCGGTACTCGGGGTAGGCGATGGTGTGGTCATCCAGGACCCTGATGAAGCCGGCCGGACCAGCGCGGAAGCTGCAGTCGCACTCTCCTGAGCCGTCGCTGGTGGCGATGAATGCCATCTCCATGCGCTGGATGAACTGCTGCATGACCGGGGTGAGCTGACCGGTGACCTGGTTCTCGTAGAACTGCTGAGCCCGCTGGGTGGTGCCGTACCTCTCCTGGAGAATGCGCTCTCCGGCGGAGCCCGGATGGCGCTGGTGATTGTGGCGCTTCCGCGTCGGCAGGAATGCCCGGGCTGTTCTCTCTGGTACGGTCGTCGCCCCATTCGCGCGTGACATGGCGCCCTCCGGTCGCTGGCTCCGGCGGCTTCCCTGGCAGGAACCCGCAGCCCCGAGCATGCGCCGTCAACCAGGACGTCCGTGTTGCACTCGCCTTGACGCCTACCTTGCACCTCAGGTCAGACCGCTGGCCCGGGCGGCTCATGGCCCCGGCATCTCGCTCCCGGGCTGTGGCCAGGACGGGCTCGGCCCGGCCAGGGGACTAGGAGGTACGGCGGCCGAATGCGAGGTCCGTGGTCTCCATGCGGATCCGCGCCGACTCGGCCTCTGGCACGCCGAGCCGTTCGAAGATATCCAGCGCCTGCCTGAAGGCGATCCGCGCCGCGTACGGCTTCTGCGTGCTGAGCGTCGCTTCCGCGATTCCCTCGAGGATTTTGCCCTCCTCGTACGGGTCACCGATCTCCCTGGCTAGCCGGAGAGCGGCATGGTAATTCTCCAGGGCCTCGCCGTACCGGCCGGACCCGCGACGTACGTCGGCGATCCCGCGAAGAGCGATCACCTGCTCGGACAGGTTTCCGATCTCCTCGCCGATAAGTCGAGCCTGCTGGTAGTGAATCAGCGCCTCGTCGTAGCACTCTGCGCTTTCATAAATGGCACCGACGTCGTTGAGCACGTTGGCCTGGTCTGGGAGATCGCCGATGCCACGGTAGATGGTCAGTGCCTGCCGGTAAGCAGTGAGACCTTTCTCATAGCTGCCTTTGTAACGGTGGACACTGCCAATATTCTGATACAGGATCGCCTGGTTCTGTGCGCCACCTATCTCAGTGAAAATCTCCAGTGACTCGTGGAAACTTTCGAGCGCGTCCCTGTGGTAGCCGCAGTGCAGCTGCATCTTTCCCAGATTGTTGAGAGTCTTCGCCTCACCGCGCCGGTCTCCGACGTCACGGTAGAGCGCAAGCGCGTCACGCAGGTATCTCATCGCGTCCGGGTAGCGTCCCAGATGCCAGCAGGCGATTCCGGAGTGACTCAGCGTATCGGCCATCCCATGCCGGTCCGCGGCGTCGCAGTACAGACTCATGGCCTCATGGAAGTGCGCAAGGGCCTCACGGGAACGGGCCGCGCGCTGGTGGGCCAGGCCTATCTGGTCAAGGGCCTCGGCCAGGCCGCGCCAGTCGGCCAGCGACCGGTAGATGGCCGCCGCGTCCTCGGCGAGGGCAAGCGTGGCCTCGTGGCCGCCTGCCTGCTGGCTCACCACGCTGAGCTCGAGCGACGCCTGCGCGATCCTGGCGTGGTCATCGAGGTCGCGGCACGCCTGCAGGGCCTGCGAGTGGGCCGCGATCGCCTCGTCCCAGTAACCCCTGATCTCCACGAAACCGGCCAGCACGTGAGTGAGATCGGCACATTGCCGCTTCCACTCGTGCCGGCCCGCGTGCTGCGCGGCCAGCAGGATGTTGCGCCACTCCGACTCGAGCCAGGCTGCGGCGTCTTCCTGGGTGCCCAGCGCCGGGCTGGCGGCTGGCGGATGGGTTACCGACAGGGGTATCCGGTGCCGGAACGGATGAAGCACACGGTCGGCGTGGTCGGCTGTGTACAGGTAGTAGTCAAGAAGCCTGCCGACCGCCTGTCGCTGCTCGGAAGCGGAGTCATCCTGCGCGGCGCGCACAGCCGCGAAACCGCGGATGAGGTCGTGGAAACGGAACTGGTCAGCGTGGGCTCGCACCAGCAGGTGATGATCGAGCAGGGCGCTGAGCGCTTTCTCCGTTTCGGCAAGCGTGCCGCCGCCCAGGGCCGCCGCACCCTGCAGGCTGACATGCGGGCAGGGGCTCACTCCCAGCCGCCGGAAGAGTCGCTGGTGGTCGGGTTCCAGCGCGCGGTAAGACAGCTCGAAGGCGGACATCACCTCCGGGCTCGCCGCGCCGGTGCTGCCGAGTCGGGCGGGCGACCGGGACAGTTCCTCGACCAGATCGGCCAGGCTGGGCGGGGAGTCTTGCGCGAGCCTGCCCGCGGTCAGCTGGATCGCGAGCGGCAGTCGTCCGCACAGCCCCACGGCCGTGGCGACCTCGTCCTGGTCACGGGCCCTGCCGGGTCCCGCGATCCGCGTGAACAGCGTGACCGCGTCGTCCGGGGACAGCACGTCGAGGGTGAGCACGCTCGCGCCCACCAGGTCGGGAAGTCTGCGCCGGGCCGTGATCAAGATCAGGCACTGGCCCGCCATCGGCAGCAGCGGGCGGATCTGGTCATGCCGGGCGGCGTCGTCGAGGATCACGACGGCGCGCCGCCTGCTCAGCTGGGCTCGCCACAGCGCGGCGCGCTCGCCGATGGCGTCGGGTATCTGCGTCGCCGGCACGCTCAGCATCCGCAGCAGGCGGTACAGCGCCTCGGCCGAGTCGAGCGACGTGCTCCCAGAGTCGTGGGTGTGGAAGTTGAGGTAGAAAATCCCGTCCGGGTACTGGTCGGCGACCATGCGGGCAGCGTGCACCGCGAGCGCGCTCTTGCCCACGCCAGGCATGCCCTCGATCACGCTTATCCGCGGGGCGTCGTCGTGCTCCCCGGCCAGCAGGGCGACCTCGGTGCTTCGGCCGACGAACTCCACCGTCTCGGGCGGAAGCGTGTCCGGCCGTGCCACCTGGCCAGGGGGCCGGCTGGCGAGCCTGACGGCAAGCTGGGGGTCACGGCGCAGGATGCGCTGGTGAAGCTCGGACAGCACCGGCCCAGGCTCCGCGCCCTGCTCGTCGACGAGGCGGCTGCGCGTTTCCCGGTACAGGCTCAGTGCGTCACCTGGCCTGCCGCTCCAGTACAGGGCCGTCATCTGGTGGGCAACGAAGGTCTCGTCAAGCGGGTACTGGGCCAGCAGGCCGCGAAGCTCACCGACCAGGTCAGCGTGCCGGCCTAGCTCCAGCTCGCGCTCCACGCGCTGCAGGATGGCGGCCCGGCGTTCTTCTTCCAGGCTGTCGCGCATCCGCGCCACCCAGTCGCCGCGCACCCCGGCCAGCGCCTGGCCGCGCCACAGCCCGTCCGCCTCGCGCAGCAGCTCGGCCGCATGATCGTTGTCACCGCTCGCGATGAGGGCATCCGCCTGCCGGCGCAGCCGGCGGAACCTGTACAGGTCCACCGCCTCGGGATCGACGTCGAGCACGTAGCCGCTGGCGCGTCCGGCCAGCCGGACGCCGTCCCCGACGGCCTCCCTGAGCGACGCTCGAAGCCTGGCCACGTAGACCGACAGGCTCTCGCGGGCCTTCGGCGGCGGCTCAGCGTCCCACAGCCTCTCGATGAGCGCCTCAGCCGGCACGATGGTGCGCGGCGTCAGCAGGAGGATCGCCAGGACGCTGCGCACCCTGGCTGGCCCAAGGTCACATTGCTGCCCGGCCGACCACAGCTCAGTCGGCCCGAGGACCCGGAATTCCATGATCGCCTAGCATTCCCCTGCCGCCTGCGGACAAGCTCGCATGTTGTTCTCTAAAGTAGCCTACAGAAACATTCTGGCCGCGTTAATACCCTGGTATAGACGGCTCTCACATGAATCCTGCGAGAATTGCGGCTAACGAGGAAATGGCTGCTGTCTTTGGCGCTGGCGGTGCAATTTTCACATAAATTCGCGATGCTACTGCGCGCTATCCCGTTCGCAAATGCCGTATACAAGAACTTATTCGGCCGGCGGGTGTGCCGCAGCCCTCGATGGCGGCGATGGCGGCGATGGTTCGTCCTGTGCGGCAGGCTAGCGTGGCGTAACACGTCCGGCGGGGCGCCTGTGAAACAGGAAATGCGTGATACTGCCGGTATAAGAAGCGGCGTCTGGCCTTTTTCTCCGCACGAGCCTCCTGTGTCCGTTTCTGTCCCCGGCGCTGTCCGGATCGAGGCGCAGCGCAACTCGGTCCGCCGTCACGATTGCCCGATCGACATCACTCTCCGTATAACAGTTCAGGCACCCGTACCGGTGCGCTCAACCGTGCCGAGAGCGCCCGTCATCCGGCCTTGCCATGGCATTATGCGGTTGCGTTCCTACCCGCCGTGACCGGCTGCGGGCGGGCAGTGCGGTACGCGCGGCACGGACTGGGCGCCGACCGCAGGGACGCCAACCTGCCCAGCCAGGACGTCGCTCCGATCGATTCAAATGCCATATCTCGCGACCGCTAGTGGTGTAGCTTGTCGCTCTTGGAGGACCTGGTATTCAAGTCACCCATGAGGAGACCTTCTCGATGAAGACGCACCGGTCGTTACGGTATGTGATCAGGAGGATCAGCGGATCGGCGGGCGCCGCTCGCCGTGAATCCCCGGAAGGGACGGCTCGCGCCCACACAGCGCGCGGGATTCTCGTTCCTGCCCTCGCGTTAGCCAGTCTCGGCGCCGCACTGACGGCATCGCCGGGTCACATCGGCAGCCATGTCCAAGCGAGCACCCACCGGACAGCGGGCAGCCATGCGCTCATGGCGCGCGATGTCTCGGTGAGATCCTGCTTGATCGGCCAGAGTCCCGCGACGCACTCGGCGCCCCCCAGCACCGCGTGGATGTACGTGGCATCCCCGAACACCGCCTGGATGTACGTGGCCCCCCGCAAGACCGCCTGGATGTACGTGACTCCCCGCAAGACCGCCTGGATGTACGTGGCCCCCCGCAAGACCGCCTGGATGTACGCAGTGCGGCCTCGTCAGCTGGCGAGGTTGCGTGCTTGTCTGGGGACATCCCGGCTTGGCTGAGCGTCGGCACGGCCCTAGTCGCGCCCCTAGGCGGTCCTGGCGGTGCCGCCGTCTGGTTCGATGCCGTGCTGGCGGAGCAGGCCGCGCAGGCGGTCGATCTCGCGGTGGGCTCGCTGGTTGTCCGTGATGACGGCGTCGATGTCGACGCCGCCGGTTAGATAACCCTCCAGCCGCAGCTTGTCGGCGAGCAGCTGGCTTTCCCGGTCCCGCAGTGCCGCGGCGCGTTCGAAGTCTCCGGCGTCGAGCGCGGCCTCCTTCTGCTGCCGTACGTCGGCTAGCTGGTCGGCGGCGTCGAGGAGTTCGTCGGGGACGGCCAGGCGGACAAGCAGCGTGTCCGAGCCTGCCTGCTTGCACTCCCCGGCCAGCAGGCCGAGTATGTGCTCCCTGACCTGGGCATGCTCGGCGCCGAGCCTGGTCAGCACCTGCGCGGCCACGCCCTGGCCCTCGCGGAGCAGGCCGAGCAGGACGTGCTCGGTGCCGACGTAGTGGTGCCCGAGCTGCAGCGCCTCGCGCAGCGACAGTTCGAGCACCTTCTTCGCTCTGGGCGTGTACGGGATGTGGCCGGCCGGGGAGTCGTTGCCGCGGCCGATGATCTCCTTGACCTGGCCCCGCGCGCCGTCCAGGGAGATGCCCATCGACTCCAGCGCCCTGGCAGCGACGCCATCGCCCTCATGGAGCAGGCCGAGCAGGAGGTGCTCGGTGCCTATGTAGTTATGCCGCAGCAGCCGGGCTTCGTCCTGGGCGAGGGCCATGGACCGCCTGGCCCGGTCGGTGAGGCGCTGGAACAGCCCCTTGCGCTGGGTCCGAGTGGCTGCCCGCTTGATCCTTTCGGCAAGCGGCAACATCTGGCGTGGTCGCATCGGTGCCTCCTTCGCGGCGGGTGCCGCGGGTTGAGTCGGCCGCAGCCGGGGCGCCAGCCAGCCAGCCACGTCCTTGGTTACGATCGCGTCGGCCGCGAGCTCAGCCACCATGGCCCTGACCGGCGCGGGCGGGCCAAGGTCAACCTCCCAGCCGTTAAGGGCCAGGAACTGCAGCATGGCCACCAGCGCGACTTGCTGGTTGCCGTTGCGCAACGGCCGGTGGCGGACGAGCGCGTGCAGCAACGCGGCGGCCTGCCCGGCCGCGTCGGCCGCGCGGCCCGCGTCAGCGGGATCGCTGCCCGGCCGTGCGTGGTCCAGGGCCCGCTCGGCGGCGGAGGGGTCGAGCAGGTCGAGCACCTGGCCGGTGTCCAGTCCGAGCGTGCGCGCGGCGATGATGACGAGGTCGGCGACCCCCAGCTCGATCACTGCTCCTCGTCCCTGAGCAACTCGATCGCCTGCCGGTGGCGCGCGAGGTTGTCGTCCAGCAGCCGCAGGAACCGCTTGTCGCTGCGGCGCTGCTCGACCAGCAGGGTGATGGCCTCGCGCACGACGTCGGAGACCGAACGGCCCTCGACGGCGGCAACGGTCTGCAGGCGCTCGGCCAGATCGGGGTCGAGGCGCAGCAGCAGGTTCTTGGTGTTTCCCGGCTTCATCGGCATGGTGCTATCAAGATATCACCTCTTCGCCGACAGGGACGGCGGGTAGCCCGGCTGGGTCGGCGGGGGAGCGTGAACTCGACTAGCCGGTGAGCTATTTGTCCGGTTCGGGTGCGGGCAGGACGCAGGTCGCGGCGGCGCGTGTCGCGTCAGGCGATCAGGGCCAGGACGAGCAGCACTGTGGCCGTGCAGATCTCGATCAGGGCGCCGAAGACGTCACCGGTCATTCCGCCGAGTCGCCGCTTCGCGTGCCGCCGCAGCAGGTCGGCCGTGCCAAGGCCGATGAACACGGCAGCCAGCGCGCGCAGTGCCCACGGCAGGCCGTCCAGGGCAAAGCCGGCGGCGCCGGCCGCCGCCAGCAGCACGCTGGCGGCCCCGATTCTCGCCCGCGTCGACGTGGCGGCGGCTACCAGGGCACCGAACCCGTCGGGGCGGGCGGGCGGAGACGAGCGCCCGGTTGCGAGCACGACGGCAACCCGCGCGGTGACGACCGCCGCGATCAGGGCAACGGCGGCGCGCGAGGCGGAAGGGATCGATGCGAGGGCGCTGATCTGGGCCGCGACGACAAAGAGCAGCGTCGCCATGCCCAGCGGCCCGACGTCGGCCCGCCGCATGATCGCCAGGGCGGCGTCCGGCGGGCGGCGGCTGCCGAGCCCGTCGCCGGTGTCGGCGAGCCCGTCCAGGTGGAGCCCGCCGGTCAGCAGGGCGAGCAGCCCGATCGCGAGCGTGGCGGCGAGTAGTCGGCGGGCGGCCGGCTGGCCGCCCGCATCCAGCACCAGCAGCAACCCGGCCGCAGGCAGCGCGAGCAACAGGCCCACGACGGGCAGGGCGAGTACCGCCCTGGCTGCTTCTGGCCTGCCGATCCTGGCGGCGCCTCGCACCGGGATGGCCGTGAACAGGCTCAAGGCGTTCCGGAACGAGGCGAGGAACTTCCTGCGCGACCGAGCGCTCGCCGCGCCGGGGGACCATTGTGGCTCGACGTACGGTGGCTGCTGAGCAGACCGCCGTGCCCCGGGCTCCGGCGGCTGGCCGGACCACCGTGACCCGGGGGGCGCCAGTGGGGGAGCGGCCCACTGTGACCCGGGTTCCGGTGGCGGAGCAGACCACCGTGATCCGGGGTCTGGTGGCGGGTGAGCCGACCACCGTGGTCTGGCGTCTCGTGGTGATCCCGGATCCCACTGCGGTGGGCCGAGGTCCTGCGGCAGGTCATGAGCCCACGGTGGCTCAGCGGCTCCGGAGCGGGCAGGCCGAGGCGCCTGGCCAGGCTGCGCCCAGCCGGGCTGATGCGCAGTGGCAGGTCGCTGTGGCGGGCCAGGATCCCACGGGGCCGGTTCAGGGACCCGCGACCCCGCGCGCCCAGCCCGGCGTGATCCGCGCGCATCGGCGGGTGAGCCGAGCCCTTCGGAAGGCGACCGTCCCTCGGCGGGCGGCTGCGGTTCCCTGGTGTCTCGCCGCGTCCAGCGCGGCTGGCCCGGCCTCATCGCAGCCGCCGCGCGATGCCGGCGGTGCACAGCCAGACCTCGTCGCTGACGGCGGCGATGCGGGCGTTGAGCCGCCCAAGCTCGTCGCGGAACCGCCGGCCAGACTCCGTTTCCGGCACCACTCCCGATCCGACCTCGTTGCTGACCGCGACCGCGTGCCGCGGGGTGTCCCGCCATGCCAGGACCAGGCGGTCGGTCCGGTCGGCAACGGCTCGGGCGGCGTCGGGCTTGCCGTCCCAGGCGCCGCTGTCGTCCATGACCCGCGCCAGCCAGGTGGTCAGGCAGTCCACCAGCACGGGGGCGGCGGCTTCTGCCAGCACGTCATCGAGAGCCAGCGTTTCCAGTGTCCGCCAGTGGGCGGGCCGGCGCTGGCGATGCTCGCGCACCCGGTCGTCCCATTCCGCGTCTCCGGTTCCCGGCGGCGTGCCGGTGGCGACATAGTCCACGGTGTCGTAGCCTGCCAGCATTTCCTCCGCCGCAACGGACTTTCCGGAGCGCGCGCCGCCGAGCACGAGCACGCGCTTGTCGGCCGTGGCCCGAACGGCCAGGTCAGGCCGGTGGCAGGGCCGGGGGAGTGCTACGAGCGAGGCGGCCGAGTTGGCGAAGTCGGCCGAGCCGGCGGCGAACCGCGCGACATCCCCGATCACGATCACCGCCGGGTTGGCGAGGTCGGCGCGGCCGACCGCGGACGCGATCTCGCGCAGCGGCGCGGTCACCAGCCGCTGCTCGCGAGTCCAGCCATCGGAAACGCACGCGCTCGGCGTGCCCGCGTCCAGGCCCGCTGCGATCAGCGCCGCGGCCGTGTCGTCCAGGTGCTCGATGGCCATGAGCAGGACCAGGGTCAGGCCGCTGCGGGCCAGCGCGGGCCAGTCGATGGTGCTGCGCGGGTCGGCAGGCGAGGCGTGCCCGGCGACCACGCAGAACCCCTGGCTCAGCCCTCGGTGGGTGACCGGGATGCCAGCCGCGGCTGGCACCGAGATCGCGGACGTCACGCCGGGCACGACCTCGACCGGGACCCCGGCCGCGCGGCACGCCTCCACCTCCTCCTGGCCGCGCCCGAAGACGAACGGGTCGCCGCCCTTGAGCCGCACCACGCGGCGCCCGGCCCTGGCGCGGTCCACCAGCGTGCGGTTGATCTGCTCCTGCCGGGTCGCCGGCCCGCCGGGTACCTTGGCCGCGTCGATGACCACCACGTCCGGCGCCAGCTGGTCGAGCAGGGCCAGCGGCGCGAGCCGGTCGGTCACCACGACATCGGCGTCCCGCAGCCGCTGCCACCCGGCGACCGTGATCAGGCCGGGATCGCCAGGCCCGCCGCCGATGATCGACACCAGCCCGCCCCGCCGCGTCCGGCGGCCGGCGTCCGGGCCGCCCGCGTCCGGGCCGCCCGCGTCCGGGCCGCCCGAGTCCGGGCCGCCCGCGTCCGAGCGGGCCGCCTCCTCGACCGCGTCCACGCACCGGTCCCTGAGCATGGCGGCCCGGCGCGGGT
>WNGQ01000752.1_pt1 | contig 33428 bp, 25 predicted proteins | sample 5407661 | NCBI WGS metagenome assembly WNGQ01 (sample SAMN13153382, study PRJNA577476) | soil metagenome | isolation source: 60 cm soil or saprolite under Garry oak tree replicate 2 | place: USA:California | collected 2016-06-15 | reverse complement strand
TTCGTCGTTGGCCTATACACTGCAGGATGTTCGCAAGCAACGCCTGGTGGAGCCAGGAGATATCGGGTTGATCATCAGCGTTGGTGCAGGCGTACAAGTAGGTTGCGCTACCTACTACTTCTAAGGTGTCCAGGACGACCCGTGAGCAGGATGATTGGAAATGGCAGAGTTTGATGGCGCCAGGTGACTATCAGGATTACTCCTCCACACCTTGTATACTGGCAATGGGCATCGCAGGAGAAATGAACAGCCCGAGGTAATCTATGAAGATAGTAAGGTTAAGGAAGAACAGTGCAAGGCCACAAACGCTGGAGGGCGAGGTTGCTATTGTGACAGGTGCCAATTCGGGTATTGGGGCGGTCACGGCGAAGGAGTTTGCCCGGCGCGGGGCAAAAGTGGTGCTAGCAGCACGCCGAGTGAACGAACTGGAGGCACAGGCAAAAGCCATTACCGAGGCGGGCTATTGTGCTGTTACCATTCCTACAGATGTTACAGATCTCACACAGATAAGGCACCTGACAGAGCGCACAACAGAGCTGTTCGGACGGGTGGATGTGCTAGTGAACAATGCGGGAATTGCCTGGCGAGAGTCGTACATGGACAACTCAATAGAACAGATCGAGCAAATTATCAATGTGAATTTGCTCAGTACTATCCTGTTGACACATGTGGTACTCCCAGGCATGTTGGAGCGGCATCACGGCTCTCTGATCTTCGTGTCTTCTGTGGCGGCTCATATCGCTGTAGATCCCCTTTATTGCGCAACCAAGTCTGGCGTGCGAGGCTTCGCGCTTTCGTTGCGTCGCGAGTTAGCAAACACTGGTGTCTCAGTCTCCGTTGTCTCACCAGGATTTGTCCACACTCCAATGAACAGCCACATGCGGATGCCTATGCCAGGTCCAGAACCGGTAGCGAGGGCAATTGCTGATCTGGCGACCCATCCACGGCGCGAAGTGGTCGTGCCGGGCTTCTACCGTCCAATCATAGAGGGCGAACGTCTCTTCCCCTCGATAGCAGACCGTCTTATATGGTGGCTCCGTCCGCACGTCATTGCATCAACTCGATCGCCAAAACCTGCGGATTTGCCCATAAGGTCAAAATAGCAATCCCTCCTGGGGATTGATCCTTTCGTGCTGGAGGAGCAACAGTGGAAACCACGAAGCCGACCATTTTGATTCTCACCGCTCTGACCGGTGGAGGCCACTTGAGTCTTGCCATGGCCTTGCAGGATATCCTGAGTGAGGACTACGAAACGCACATTGTGGACCCACAACCCGGCATCTTTCGTCAGTATTACACATACGCGGGTCGGCATTCTTCAAGACTCTGGGGATTAGGATACAAATATAGTGATAATGAGAAGGCCGCATTACGGTTACACAAAACGCTGACCTTGCTCGTCCAGCAACGCCTGTATAGACTCACGGAACTTATTAAACCTCGGCTCATCATAACGACACATACTCTGGTGTCATATGAGATTGCTCACGTGCTTGTGCAGCAACGCGCAAGCACTCCGCTCGTGTTTCAGTTCAGCGAACTAGAGGAGGTTCATGCTACGTGGTTAACGGTGAAGAACGCAGATGCCTACCTTGTCCCAACTCGCGAAATATTTACACAGGCACGAGCACAGGGCATCAATGAAAGCCGCCTGCATCTGACCGGCATGCCGGTACGCAGACAGTTTCTAGAGGAATATAAAACAAGCAGAGCTGAAACACTAGCTCGTCTTGGTCTCGACTCTGCAGTGTTCACCGTTTTCCTCCAGGGAGGCGCAGAAGGAGCCGGCGGGCTTGCTTCGATGGTGAAAAGTATTCTGTCAGTGGCTTCGCCTGTACAAATCATCCTGGCCGTGGGAACGAATAAGCAACTGGCAATGCGCTTTTCAGGCATTGCTCGCTTGAGAGTGCTGCCTTTTACACAAACCATTGCCCCCTACATGGCTGCGGCAGATGTGATCATCGGCAAGGCGGGACCGAACTTCATTGCAGAGGCGATGATACTAGAGAAGCCATTTCTCGCGACGTCCTTCATTCCTGGACAGGAAGCACCTAACCTTACATTTCTCGAGCGTCACAACCTGGGCTGGGTTTGCCTGGAACCGGTAGCACAGTACCATCTGCTTGCCAAATTAGCGAGCGATCCGGCGGCGCTGGCTGAAAAAGTCAATAGTATTCGTGTGTATCGCGCATGGAATATGCAAGCGAACCAGGGTATTTACCCAGTTATTGCGGGACTAATAAGTAGAACCTCGCAAAACCTGAGTGCGCAACCACATTGAAAAGGCCTGGAATTCATGTCGTAGTGCTCTGCGGAGTGTGTACCTGGCACCTGTTTTCGCCCTCTCTTTGGAAACGTATAAAGATGGAGGAGTACTTGCATGCGAAATGGAAACATACCTGTTTGTCTTTCATTGCTATTTGTCGTCGCGGTATGCACCGCCGCAGGCATTTCACCCCTGGCAACGCAAAGGGCACACATCGGCCCCTATCAGTTGCTGTTGAGCTTTTACAGCCTACCGCGGACTGAACAACTCCTCAACATGACCATCCAGTCAACAACACCCGCTATGAATCTACGGTTTTCACAGCCGGTCCTCACTCCGGCTCCTGGCACTGATGCAACCGACGTACATGTCACGCTCAGTCCCGACAGCGACACACCCGATGTCTACGATGTCAATGTCACACCGCCCATTCGCGGTCTATGGCTGCTCCACATGACAGCAAGCGGCCCCGCTGGCTCCTTTGCCGGTGATATCCCCATCGACGTTCTTGGTCCACCCGCCATCCCGATATGGCTAGGCTGGCTTATTGGTCTGTCCCCGCTTCCATTGCTTATTGCCTTCATCCTGGTGCAGGTGCGTTGGCGCAAGAAATTGCGCGCATGGGTACGCCAGGAGAAGCCACAACGCTCTTTTTAATACTATTGGATGAAGGAGGGAATTCCCATGGTACGTGCCATCGCTCAGACAAAAGGAAAGAGAGCCTCTCACAAGTCAGCATCGATGCGGCCCGATATCACAGAGCATAGAATCCGCCAGGTCAGTGCCTGGATTGTGCTCTGCCTGCTGCTGCTAGCAGAATTCGGTTTGGCATGGGATCGGCGATGGCATGACATGGTTGGGCGCGATCAATTCTGGATTCCGCCGCACATCATGATGTATACAGGTATAGCAGGTGCAGGGTTGATTGCCTTGTGTGTGGTGCTGGTAGATACACTGCGCTACTATCAGAAGAAAGCGGGGGTGGATGATAGCTCAACCGTCAATATTCTCTGGTTCTTCCATGCGCCTCTTGGTTTCATCCTTTTGGGTATTGGCATGCTCATCGACGCAATAGCCGCCCCTCTCGATAACTACTGGCACGTATTGTATGGCGTTGATGTCACGTTTTGGGCTCCATTCCATCTCATGGGACATCTTGGCGCGGTTATAGGAGTGCTGGGCATTATTTATGCCTTCGCGTCGGAAGCAGCCTATGAACGACAGGTGGAGGATCCATCTCCCCGCCTTCTCTGGCTCAATGGACCTGAGTGGGGAATCGTTGTGCTATTGGCAGGGTTCCAGGAAGTAGTTTTACCGGCATTGACGGCTTTCATCCCCATCGTGCTTGGCCCAGTACAGCTTATAACCTACCCACTCATCCTGGTCCTTGCGGCGAGTCTCTTCCCCATCAGCCTGTATCTGTGTATCCGCAAACCAGGCATAACACTGCTGATGATCTTGATCCTCTGGCCTTTGTCATTGGCAACGGAGACCTTTACCCCGCTTGCGCTACGTTTCATGGTAGCGAGGCTTGGACTCACCTATCGCCTGGGGCGCGAGCCTGTATTCGACGTGACAATTGCCATGTTGCCGCTCCTCTATCTGGTATGTGCCTTGATGGTGGAAGCGGCGGCCTCCTGGCAACGTCGATCTGGCGAGGCAAGGAATGACGAGCTGCGAGGAACGTGGCTTTTAGGTGTTCTGATGGCGGTGCCTGCGGTGGTGATCCCTCCAGGTATTGCGCATGCTTTCAGCCTTTGGGCTCCTGCCATCCCACTGCCGCCAGACGTGGTTCATGTGCTTGAACCCGGCTGGTTAGCCATGCTGCTCACATTGCCGATAGCGATGCTGGTGGGAGCAATTATGGCTTCCCTGGGCACTGTTTTTGGGGATATCTGGCACTGGAATAGACAATGATGAGTACATTGTATTCCCCAAGACATCTTGTGAAATCCTGTGTTTGCATCTCTCTTGCTCATCTGCTATACTCACCCCATGTTGGGTAATAAAATAAGCATGTTCGTGAGAACCGTATGCCAAAAGCAGCAGTGCACGCAGTGATCTGGTCACCAGAGCGAGATAGATATGAATTGCATCAGCAGGGCGACAGAAGCCATCATCCTCTGCGCACAGAGGATGGATCCGGATTCATCGGGCTGGTCGATGGCTCCTCCTTTGCATTCCAGGGCAAACACGGGCGCTTGACGCTCCGGAAAGAGTCGAGGCTTCATGGCGAGGGCTATTGGTACGCCTACCGTAACCAGGGCCGCCGGACTCGCAAGAAATATGCCGGACGCACTACCGACCTGACGATTGCGCGCTTAGAGGACATAGCCGAAGCACTCACAGCTGAACCCCGCGTTTCAACTGACGAGCGCTCCCAAGTGAAGGGGGGAACGATCCCCGAGCTTCAAGCGGGGGTGCCAGCAGAAGAGAGGAGCGCAGTTCTTCACGGACGTGTTCCTGATACCATCACCACCTCTCCATCTGAACACCACACACCAGTGCTTGCCTCTAAACTCCATCTGCCCCGGCTGCATGCCTCCCTCCTCACACGCTCGCGCCTGTTGACACGGCTTGATACTGGTCTGCAAGGCAAACTCACACTGCTGTCTGCTCCTGCTGGCTTCGGCAAAACGACGGTGGTGAGCCAATGGGTGGCCGATCACCGCAAGCGCCAGCATCATCCGCCTGTCGCCTGGATCTCACTTGATCCAGGTGACAACGATCCTGTCCGTTTCTGGCGTTACGTCATTACGGCCTGCCAGGCATTCCAGCCAGGTATCGGCCAATCCGCTCTCGCATTGCTCCACACCGTAGCACGATCTTCCCTGGAACTGATGCTCAGGACGTTCCTCAATGAACTTGCTTCCCTGCCGCATCGAGGTATACTTGTCCTGGAAGACTACCACGTGATCACCTCCCCTCAGATCCATGAGACCCTGACCTTTTTGCTTGATCATCAGCCTGCGGTGTTCCACTTGATCGTGATAACACGGGTTGATCCTCCCCTTCCACTGGCGCGGCTGCGTGCTCGCGGTGACCTCTGCGAACTGCATGCCGAAGACCTCCGTTTCTCACAGGAGGAGACGGCCATTTTTCTCCGGCAAGCCTTGCCGGCTGCGCTCTCCCCGGAGGAAATTCGCCACCTTGATACCCGTCTGGAAGGCTGGGTGACCGGACTGCGCCTGGTCACCCTCATGCTCCAGAGACGTTTGACCCAGCAAGAGATCGAGCACTTTCTTGCGACTTTCTCCGGCAGCCACCGGCATATTCTGGAGTTCTTCGTCACAGAAGTGCTGAATGCACAACCAGAGCCGCTCCAGTTCTTTCTTCTCCAAACAAGCGTGCTCAGTCGTTTGTCCGGTTCGCTCTGTGATGCCGTCACCGGGCGAAACAATAGTGAGCAGTTCCTCAAAGCGGTGGAGGATGCTAATCTGTTTCTGCAATCTCTCGATGGCTCCGGGCAGTGGTATCGCTATCACCCACTCTTCGCCGAGGCCATGCAACAGGAGGCCCGGCAGCGTTTTGGAGAAGAGGCCCTGCATGCGTGGTATAGCAGAGCAAGTGTGTGGTATGAGCAACAAAGTATGTTGACCGAAGCGGTGGAAATGGCCCTGCAAGCTCGGGAGTTTGCGCGTGCTGCTGCTCTCATTGAGCAGAATATGAGGCCGCACTATGCGTATCATGAGATGAATGAGTATCACACGCTTCAGCGTTGGCTCAGCTCCTTACCGGAAGACGTTTTGGGGCAACATCCTCGACTCTGTTCGCGTGCTGCCCTCCTGTTGGTGTTCTCCTGGGAAGGGCGGACAGATAGCCGACCATCTACCCTGGCACAGATCGAGCGGCTGCTTCACCGGGCGGAGTGCGCCTGGCAGGCAGAGGGCAACCGCAATGGGCTTGGTGAGATCCTCACTTTTCGTGCCTTCCTCAGTTGGGAGCAAGGAGATTTTGCTCTAGCAGCTCGTTTCGCCAGAGAAGCGCTTGCACTCTTACCAGAGAGTGAGTCGCAATGGCGGGGTTCCTGTTTCAGAATCATCGGGGAAGAAGAGATGCTGGCAGGTCGTGTCCGTGAGGCGAGACAGCTCTTCCAGGAAGCGTTGGCCCTCTTTGAAGCTGCCGGGAACAGCTACGGGGCGCGTGCTGCACTGCTCGCGCTGGCAGAGGTATATTGGCTTCAGGGAGCATTGCGCCAGGCTGCCGAGTTGTATCGTGCGGTAAGCTCTACAGCAAGAGAGGATCTCCCCAACGCTGGGAAGGCGCAGCTTGGCGTGGCTCGGCTCTCCTACGAATGGAATGTCCTGGAAACTGCCGAGCAGGAGGCGCAGGAGGCCCTCGATCTAGGCACACGCCTCCAGGATGAGGCCCTCCAGGTGCAGGCATCGCTCGTCCTGGCGTCCATAGAGCAGGCTCGTGAGCAGACAGCACCTGCCCAGCAACGGCTCCATACGCTACTCGCTCGGCTGCCAGGAGAGTCGACGCACCACCTGCCGCTGCTCGACCGGCACATCCTTGCCGGGCAGGCCCGGCTCTCGCTTGCGGCTGGAGACCTGGCGGCGGTAGAGCGCTGGTCCACGACGAGCGCCATGGACCGGGAGAGTATACCACGGCTGCACCAGGAGCAAGAAGACCTCATCACTCTCCGCTTACTCATGGCACAAGGTGAGGCGGAGGAGGCCATCCCCTTGCTCGAAGGCTGGCGGGTAGAGGCGCACCAGCATGGGCGGACTCGCAGTGAAGTGGAGATCCTGGCCCTCATGGCTCTGGCGTACTTTGCCCAGCAGCGCCCGTTGCAAGCCTCTTCTCTGCTCAGAGAAGCGCTGGCGCTTGCACATGCCGAAGGCTACCAGCGCCTCTTTCTGGACGAAGGAGAGGAGATGGCGGCCTTGCAGCGGGTCGTCTTGCCCACGATCAGGAAGGACCTTTCCGAGACGTATGTGCATACGTTACTGCATGCCTTCACCCAACAACAACTTGGACAGGGAGCCTCATTTACATACAGCTCTCCCGTCTCGGCCCGGCTCATCGAGGCACTCAGCCCACAAGAGCAACGTGTGCTTCGTTTGCTGGTGGCTGGTTTGTCTAACCCGGAGATCGCTGAGGCGCTGGTCGTCTCCATCAACACCGTGAAAACGCAGGTCCGCAGTATCTATCGCAAGCTCAATGTGAAGAGCCGCAAAGAAGCGCGTTCGGCAATACGCAGCCAGAACCTGCTCTAGACAGCTTTTACTGTGTGTTCAGTCTCTCTGTGTAGAGGGTCTCTCGCTATCTTCCTCCAGCCGGTCCTTTCTTAATCACCCGCTACAATCATCCCGTTCGGGTGATGCAGATCCCCTGACTGTGCTCTATACTGGAGACAACGAAGGGCTATCTTGCTTCTGAGCACAATGCTCGTTGAGATATCTTGCATTTCGATCACGCAATTGAGTGAGAAAAGGAGGGAAAATAATGCCATACAAACGCAGATGGTGGGCGGTAGCAGCCGTTGGTCTCTCGATCTTTCTTTCCGCCCTGGATGCGACTATCGTGGCGCTGGCGCTGCCCTCGATGGCTCACTGGTTTCAGCTCTCGGAGAGTCTGACATCTCTGGTCATCTTGAGCTACACCATTCCCCTCACCGCGCTAATCCTGCCCTGTGGAGCGCTGATTGGCCGCTTTCGCCCCCTGCCCACCTTCCTGGCCGCGGTGCTGGGGTTTGGTCTGGGGAGCATCATGTGTGGTCTGGCAACAAACTTCCCGCTGCTCATACTGGGTCGTGTGATCCAGGGGAGCTTTGGCGCGTTGATTGGGACGCAAGGACTGGCATTGGCTGCTGCCGTTGTCGCGCCTCATGAGCGAGGGCGAGCTATGGGCCTCATTGGCTCGCTGGCTCCTCTGGGCGGGATCGCTGGGCCGGGGATTGGCGGTCAGCTCCTGGCGCACTGGAGCTGGCAAGTGGTCTTCTTCGTCAATGTGCCGATCTGTGGGCTGGCAGCCTTGTTGGGATTGTTCAGTCTGCGCGGCGTCAGCCTGGGAGAGCGGAGGCCCGATGCTGGCAGTGGCTTTCGTCACATGGCAATGTTGCTGCGTCGCTGGTCGTTCTTCTGGGGTCTGATGGGGTTTCTCAGCACAGTGACCATCGCCGGCGCCCTCTACTACCTGCTACCCTTCGATCTGAGTGATGTGCAACATCTCACGCCCTCGACGGCAGGACTCATCTTGTTGTGCATGCCGCTGGGCATGGGGGTCGTGGGACTGCTGGGAGGATACCTGACGGATCGCTATGGCGCACGGCCTTTTACCCTGACCGGTTCGGGTCTGGTGCTGGTCGGTGTGTTGTTGCTCTCCCTGGTGTTGGTGCATCCAACCTCGGTGTTTGATCTGACCTGGCGTCTGCTGCTAGTAGGGATCGGCATGGGGCTCTTCAACGGGCCGAACCAGACGCTGCTAATGAGCGCTGGGACAAAGGAAACGATGGGAGCAGCCAGCGCGCTTTCCAACCTGAGTGCCCGCCTGGGTTCGGTCTTTGGCCCATTGCTGCTGAGTATCATCTGGTCATTCTTGCCCGGCTCCACGCTGCATATGAGCGCTGGAGGGGTTGTTTTCGTTGCCCTGGCCGTGCTGAGTGTTCTGTGCGCCTGGTTGGTGAGGCCCCAGCCAAGCTATAACCCGGCAAAAACCGGGTCTGCACCGTCGACCAGGGAATCCCTGGCCAGGCAAGAAGAGTGACGAGGTGTGTGTGAGAGATCTGCCAATGGTGATCATTACATATCGACACGTGCAGAGTAACAGAAAGGAGTTACACAATGAACCGGGAACATGTTGAACAAGAGGTAGTGCGTCTTGCTGACGCCTGGGCCACCGCCGAACTGCGTGGCGATACCGCTTTCCTTGAGAGCACACTTGCAGACGATTTCGTCGGCATAGGGCCTCTCGGATTCATGCTGACAAAGCAGGAGTGGCTCGCGCGACATCAGTCTGCTGACTTGAAGTACGCATCTTTCAGCCTGGACGAGATCAAGGTGCGTGTGTACAACGATGCAGCCATCTTGATCGGCCGTCAAGTCCAGAATGGAACTTATCGCGGCAACAGCATACAGGGGCAGTTTCGCACCACGCTGGTGTTTGTCCAACAACAAGGGCAATGGCGACTTGCGGGTCTCCACTTGAGTCCCATTGGCCAGCCACCGAATTTCACTCGGCCCTAGCCCTCGCGCGCTGCGACTGAGCGCGTCTCGCTGCAAAATACCGGCGGCTAAGGTGGCCGCCGGTCGGTTCCGGTGAGAAGCTTTGTAGTACTGAATGAAGAATTAACGAGGTGAAACTGTCATGAGCATCTATAGCATCGTCTTGTTCTTGCACGTGAGCGGAGCCATCGGCTACTTTGTCAGCATTGGCGCCTGGCTGTTCGTCCTGGTTGGCCTGCGGCGGGCGCAACGCGTCGAGCAGGTGCGCGCCCTCGTCAATCTGATCGGCCTGTCAGGTCCCCTCTTCGGGATCAGCGTGCTGCTCCTTCTCGCCGCAGGGCTCTACATGGCATTCACTGCCTGGAGCTTATTGACCGGCTGGATTCTCGTTGCACTGATCAGCCTGGTCTTGATGGCCCCGCTCGGTACTGCGCTCATCGAGCCACGCAGGCGGGTCATCGACCGACTGGCACGAGAGACGCCAGACGGTCCACTGCCCCAGTCGCTTGAGCAGCGCACCCACGACCCCGTTCTCTTGATAGCGCTACAGACCATAGCCATCTTGCTGCTAGGCATCGTCTTCCTGATGACGACCAAGCCTGCGCTCACCGGCTCCCTCATCGTGATAGCGATCGCTCTGGCACTCGGCCTGGCTTCGGGCGCGCTCGCCTCTCGCACGATGCGTACCCCAGGGCAGAGCGTGGCCGCGCGCGAGCCGCTAGGATAGCTGAGCCTGGCGGCAGGTAAAGCTGAGGTGCAAGATGTGCAATTTCGAGTCGATCTTTCTCGATTTAGCTCTATGAGTGAATGTCAGATTATTGACAAATTGGCCAACGAAGCCAATAATTGAATCGGCAGGGTTCTCCTGATCACGAAAGGATACGCGATCGAAGTTCAGCAAGCCATCAACGAATTCGTCGATGCTGCTACCGCAGATATCCAATAAATGCAGAAAGGGATACTATGAGCATTGATCAACACGACCATTCCGGGCTGGGGACCGATCACGAGGAGCAGGCCTTACAAGACCTGCTCCAGTTCCCGTTTGTCGACGCGCTCTTTGGGCGGCGTTCACGCAGGTTCTTTCGGGGAGCCGAAATACCGGATGGTCCACTGGCCTATACGTCCAAACACGAGCCGGTCCCGCTCACAGAACTGGAAACATTGCTCATCCTGACAGCTGTTGGGGGAAATACCGGCTGGCACCACTCGATCACCCGTCATGAACGTTACGCACCCCACCTCTCCAACTATCCGGCAGCAGCAGGTGGGCGTACCTTTCCTTCTGCGGCAGGGTTCCATACCAGCGAACTATTTTTCACCGATGACAGTGGAACGTATATTTTCACAACCCGCGATGCGCCAGCGCTGGGCCAACGCGAGGCAGACGGTTCACTCTCGCTCGTTGACCTGGTCAAGGCTCACCGCTCACGCATCCATAAACTATCGGACAAGCGCGTCTCTATTCCACCCAAAGAGCCATACATGGAAGGGCACAATACCTGGGTTGCTAATCGTCCTGGTTCGTTGCTGGTCATGCCAACCGGCGATGTCGCCCAACATGCCATCGCGAATCTCTGCTTCTTTGCGCAGAACGGCTACAGTATCTATGACGACGTGAACCAGCGTCGCATCCCAGGTATCGAGAAGTTCGCAGACATTGTGGATGTGGACAATCCGCTTCCGCTCACCTTCCTTGATCAGTACTCACTCACGGAATGTACGGCAGAACTTTCGACCGCCGCCTATGCAGGCATGCTGATGCAGCAGGCTATTGGGCTGGGAGGATGGATGTTCAACGGAATTGATCGCCTGACGATGCTTGGCGCGAGTGGTGATCCGGAGGTTCCGGGATTAGGTTTTCGTTATGATACGGATGAGCGCTGGGCTTTGCCCAATCCGACAGGGCTTCCAGGGGTCTTTGAAGGGCATTGTCCTCCCCACTACCCCACTCTGCGGGCAGCCGTGGATCATTTCTGTGAGCGCAAATTCGGTCAGGGTGGTCCTTTTCATCCCGACACTCCCGGACCATGGAAGGAGAGCCGGAAAGTACGAGCAAGCGCCCAGGTACACGACGAGAAATTCCGCGACTGTGTCGCGTTGCAGGCACAGTATGCCTTTGACACCTTCGGCAAATTCCCGGCCACCGTCCCGACCATCTTTATCTTGATGTACCTGCAATCACACCATCTCGATCTGGAGTACTATGATACCCTGTTTGAGCCGGGAGCTTATCTACGTACTCACGCCGAGCATCTCGCCAGGTGGCACACGGGCATAGAGTAGCAGAGGAGGAGCCAGCAGTATGCCGTATCTCAATGGCGCGCACACTTTACTACACCCTTCCCATTCCTACGTCTGGCGTTCCTCCAATTGATGAATACGCTCGATCTGCTGGCGATTCCACTCATCGTCAGAATAAGGCGTGGCGAACCAGGCTTCCAGGATCTCCCTGGCCATGGCCTCTGAGGTGGCACGCAAGCTGAGGGCGAGGATGTTGGCATGGTTCCAGATGCGTGCGCCACGCGCGGTTTCGCTATCGTGACAGAGTGCCGCTCTGATACCAGCTACCTTGTTGGCGGCAATCGAGGCTCCTGTTCCTGTCCAACAGAACACAATGCCTTCGTCGGCTCGCCCCGTTGCTACCGCCTCTGCCGTCTTGCTGCTGGTGTACGGCCAATCGCTATCGGGGTCATTCTCGGCCAGGGGACCAAACAGAACGAGGTCGTGGCCGCGTTTCCTGAGCTCTTCGACCACAGTGTCGGTAAGGTGGGTGCGTTCGTCGCTGCCAACAGCTATTTTCATGTCAGAACCTCCCTGCTCGTTGTGCGTGCGAGCTTTCTTCGTGACTTTATTGGTTAATCTACTAATGAAAGTATAGAAGCAAAGAGAAGAGCGCGTCAATCCCTTTCATTGATCTTGTTGGTTGATTTTGTCAGCATCATCAGACCAAAGCCATAGTATGCGTTCCGAAGGTGTTTGCAAAAATTCAGAGGTCACCCAAGCGGTACTGACTCTTTGTCTCCATCAATCAAGCGTGGTATACTTCGGGAAAAGCTGATACCAGCCTATACGCAGAACTGCGACCAGACTGCACTCAACAGCATTTGCTTATGAAACCCGGGAATGAGATGACTTTAGAATATTGAGTGTCCCATACGCTAGCATTGACGATGCATGGAGGATAGCAGTAATGAGCGAATACCAGCGTTACGAATTCATGACCATCGATCGACCTCTGACAAGGGAGCAACTCGATGCTGTCGATGCACTTTCCAGTCACATCGAAGCATCTTCCACCCACGCCCTCATCGAATATCACTGGGGTGACTTCAAGCACGATCCCATCGACGTGCTCCACAAGTTCTTCGATGGCTTCCTCTATTGGGCCAACTGGGGCGCGCCCGAACTGGCATTTCGCTTCCCGCATGGAATCTTACCAGCCGATCTCATCGAGGGCTACGATCTCGATGATTTCGTCACGTTCACCCAGCATTCGGATTATGATATCCTCGATATCCAATTTGGCGAGATGGAGGGGCCCGACGAATGGATTGATTATGAACTGGGATCGCTCATCGCTATTCGCGATGAATTGATGGAAGGCGATCTGCGGGCGCTCTATATCGTCTGGTTAGCCGGTCAGCACATGATGGGGGGCTATGACGAAGAAGAGGACGAAGAGGAGGACTATGAAATCAGTGTGCCAGCAGTTCCGCCCGCTTTTGGCACACTGACGGCGGCACAGGAGGCGCTGGCAGAATTGTTGCAGGTGCCAGAGGAACTGCTCGTCGCGGCAGCTCGACATAGCAAGGCGGCCGTGTCATCGACTGGCGATGACACGGCCGCATGGGTCAAGTTGCTGCCACAGGATCGCCAAAACGATTATCTGGTTCGGTTAGCACACAATGAGCCAGGCCTGAGCCGCCTGCTCGTCAAGGAGTTGCGCGAACTGGGCCAGGACAAGACCAGAGCAACGCCACCGACGGGTGAGCACGTCACCTACGCCACGCTGCTCGCCGAAAGCAAGGCTGTTAAATCCCAACTTGAACGCGAGAAGCGCGAGCAGGAGCGATTGGCACGTCAGCGTCATCTGCAAGATATCCGTGATCACCAGGACGATTACTGGAATCAAGTTGATCAGGCAGCGATGCGCAGTTCGGGCACGGGATATGACGAAGCCGTTCAATTATTGATCGAGCTACGTGATGCAGCAGATCAATTCAAAGAGACCCGGGAGTTTCAAGACCGTTTCAGTGCCTGGGTCAGGCCTCACCTGCGCCGTCCCGCTTTAGTCAAGCGCTTGCAGGGTCGCAGGTTCACATTGCCAGAAGCGTAAGAGGTTAAGCCGCCACAATCTCGCTCGACTGGTCAGCATATGCCGTCGCCGCTGCCTCAGTGAACATACGCTTGAGGTAGTAACCGGTCAATGACTGCTCATTCTCGGCGACGTCTTCCGGTGTCCCTAGAGCAATTACCTGGCCGCCAGCGTCGCCCGCTTCTGGCCCTAAATCGATAATCCAATCGGCGCTCTTCACCACTTCCATGTTATGCTCGATCACGACGATCGAGTTCCCAGCATCTGCCAGGCGTTGTAACACTTGCAAGAGCCGCTCGATGTCGGCGAAGTGCAGCCCGGCTGTGGGCTCATCCAGGATATACATCGTGCGGCCCGTTGCTTGCCTGGCGAGTTCCCTCGCCAGTTTGACACGCTGTGCCTCACCACCAGACAGCGTTGTAGCGGGTTGACCCAGGTGTATATAGCCCAGACCAACATCGTACAGCGTCTTCAGCTTATTGAAGACGGCAGGTACTTTCGCGAAAAACCTCATCGCCTCTTCCACCGTCATGTCCAGTACTTCGGCGATATTCTTGCCTTTATAATGGATCTCCAACGCCTCGCGATTGTAGCGCTTGCCCTGACACACCTCGCAGGACACATACACATCCGGCAGGAAGTTCATTTCAATTTTTACGATGCCCTCACCTTGACAGGCTTCGCACCGTCCGCCTTTCACATTCAGTGAGAAACGGCCGGGCCGGTAGCCGCGAATACGCGCCTCCGGCACCCGCGCGAAGAGCTCGCGTATGCCCGTGAAAGCATCGGTATAGGTCGCGGGATTCGAGCGCGGTGTACGCCCGATGGGCGACTGATCGATCCCAATCACTTTATCCAGGTACTCCAAACCTTCGATGGAATCATGCGCACCTGGCTTCTCATGTGCACGGTAGAAGGTATGGGCTAGTTTCCGGTACAGGATATCGGTGATAAGCGTACTCTTGCCGGAGCCGGAGACACCGGTCACCACCACGAATTTCCCCAGCGGAATCTCGACCGTCACATTTTTCAGGTTATGTTCGCGTGCACCTTTAATGATTAGCGATCGCCCATTGCCCTCTCTCCTCTTCTCAGGCAGAGGAATCCGCTTGCGCCTCGCCAGGTAATCACCGGTCAGCGAATGGGTATTGGCCATGATCTCTTTGTATGTGCCTTCTGCGACAACCTGTCCACCATGCTCGCCCGCGCCAGGACCAATGTCAACAATGTGATCGGAGGCACGCATGGTCTCCTCGTCATGTTCGACCACCAGTACGGTGTTCCCAAGGTCACGCAAACGGGTGAGCGTCTTCATCAGGCGTGCGTTGTCATGCTGATGTAGTCCAATGCTCGGTTCATCGAGGACGTAGAGCACTCCTGTCAGCCTGGAGCCGATCTGGGTTGCCAGGTGAATACGCTGCGCCTCGCCACCAGAAAGACTGGCCGCCGCCCGGTCCAATGTCAGGTAATCCAGGCCCACATCCAGCAAGAATTGCAGGCGTGCCTGGATCTCTTTGAGCACCTGGCGCGCAATCAAATGCTCACGTTCTGTCAGCATCACCTCAACCACCGGATCATGCTTCACCTTTCCACTGTCGGTAAGAGGTCGCATATTCGCCTGTGAGGAGCGCGCTCCTGTGTCGGACGCTAACTTCTGGAAAAACTGCTGTGCTAGTACAATTGAGAGTTGTGTCACCTGCGCAATAGTGCGCCCACCCAGTGTGACGGACAGTGCTTCTTGCTTGAGTCGAGTGCCGTGACAATCCGGGCAGGTGCGTGCGGATATGGAGCTTTCGATTTCCTCGTTCCGAGGCGCAATGCCTCCCTCGTCTACACTTCGTTCAGCATGCATCTTCACCAGTTCAGGATCGGTGATTTGCAGTACACCAAGGCCAGCGCAGGTAGGGCAGGCACCGTGCGGGCTATTAAAGCTAAAGGTGTGTGGCGCAATTTCCGGCAGGCTGATACCACAAGAAACACAGGCCAGTCGTTCGGAGAATAATATCTCGTCACCTCCAATGATCGCCACCTGCACGATACCGCTGCCGAGCTTCAGCGCCGTCTCCAGCGAATCCGTCACACGCTGGCGGAATGATGGGTCAATCTCCTGTTGCTGCCCCTTTGGTATTGCCAGCCGATCAACCACCACTTCTATTGTATGTTTTTTCTGCCTGTCCTGTTCGATCTCGTCGCTCAGATCATAAATCTTGCCATCCACGCGCACACGAATATAGCCGGAGCGCCGCATCTCGTCAAAGATATGTTCATGCGCGCCTTGTCGCTCCTTTACCAGCGGCGCCAGCAACATGATACGCGAACCTTCAGGCAAATCGAGGACCGCATCGACGATTTGCTGGACAGTCTGCTGGCTTATCTCGCGCCCACACTTTGGACAGTGCGGATGGCCGATACGAGCATACAACAGACGCAGGTAATCATAAATCTCGGTCACCGTCCCGACTGTCGAACGCGGGTTCTGTATCATCCCGTTCTGATCGATCGCGAGAGCCGGGGAGAGGCCATCGATAGAATCGACATCTGGCTTCTCCATTCTGTCCAGGAACTGCCGCGCGTAGGTCGACAATGACTCCATATAGCGGCGCTGTCCTTCGGCAAAAATGGTATCAAAGGCCAGGCTACTCTTGCCCGAGCCGGAAAGACCCGTGATGACCACCAGCTTGTCACGGGGAAGCGTAACATCGATGTTTTTTAGATTATGTGCGCGGGCACCGCGAATACTTATTTTATCTTGAGGCATACAACTTCACCACCCATTCCCTCAACTCTATTAGGAGAAATCTTCTGGCTGTCATTCGTGGACTGCTATTTTTTGATACGAACGTTCAATACGCGCTACGCTACTCGTATGGTCAAGCGATTGCGAGTCAGCGACACGGGGAATTTCCAATTACGAAGAGAAGAAGCATAGACATATATCTCTGCCAGTATAACAACGGAAAGCGTAGCCTTTATTCCCTCTGGGGCCAGGTGTACTGGCTACTTAGCACATCCGTCCTTAGCTAATGCACAATCAAGAGACCATTTCGGGAAGAGGAGGCGTCCCCAAACATCTCCCTTTTTATGCACGAGCTGACACAGCGATGCAACGGACACAAATGAAACAAGTGAAACAAACCTCATGGGAAATGCATCAAGAGGCAGTATTGAGTTGCACGCGAGATTTTTCACCACCAAAAAGTAGAATTAGAAGCTGAAGTAGAAAACTTCCCACTGGCTCTTTAGTGCTCCTTTTCCTTCTAATTTTTGCAACACAGCCCTTAAGTTGCCCTGAGCATGACTCACTCTTTCTTGTTATATATACTTGTGATATATATTAAGGAAGTGCTACGAGTTCATTTGACGCGAGAAATCAAGAGACCGTCATGTACCCTCGCATTGAATGCGGGGGCTTGCGGACAGAGTTTGCTCTGTTCGTAAGCCTGAGACATGAGCAGACTCAGGTTTGAAAGAGAACCTACGTTATCGGCAAGTGTTCAAGAACCTACCTCCGGGTGCTTCACCAGCCTGGAGCTCTAGAACTGCTGGATTAAACAGGCGTAGAGGGAGAAACCCGTGTCCAGCGGAAAGTACCGACCGATAACCTTGTCGAGGTGAGCATCACCTGGGAAACCAGAGGCCCGAAAGGGTACAAGCAAAGGAACTGATCCATGTCAAACGTGTTCGTGTTAGATACCAAGAAGAGGCCGCTTGAGCCGATCCATCCAGGACGGGCACGACGGCTGCTCAAGGAAGAAAAAGCGGCTGTCTACCGACGATACCCTTTCACGCTCATTCTCAAGAGGCAGGTTGAGGCACCTGCCCCTGCGCCTCTGCGGCTCAAGGTCGATCCAGGAGCCAAAACGACGGGGCTGGCTCTGGTCAATGATGCAACTGGCGATGTCGTCTGGGCCGCAGAACTGACCCATCGGGGAGCCGCTATCAAGTCGGCACTGGACAAGCGCCGGAGCGTGCGTCGGGGGCGCAGACAACGCCAGACACGCTACCGCGCCCCTCGTTGTGCCAATCGCCGCCGTCGTGCAGGTTGGCTTCCCCCTTCTTTACTCAGCCGAGTCGAGAATATCCTGGCCTGGCTCAGACGACTCTCACGACTCTGCAATCTCAGCGCGCTTTCCCAGGAACTCGTGCGCTTCGATATCCAGAAGGTGGAGAACCCGGAGATCACGGGCTGGCAATACCAGCAGGGAACGCTCTTCGGTTTTGAAGTGCGTGAGTACTTGCTCGAGAAGTGGGGGCATGTCTGTACCTATTGTGGTGTGCAGGGGGTCCCGCTGCAAGTGGAGCACATTCTCTCTCGGGCGAAAGGGGGCACCGACAGGATTGCCAATCTGGCGCTGGCCTGCGAACCCTGCAATCTGAAGAAGGGCAGCCAAGATGTTCGGGATTTCCTTGCCCATGATCCTGGGAGGCTGGCACGCATTCTGGCGCAGGCCAGAGAACCGCTTAAAGATGCCACCGCTGTCAACGCGACCCGCTGGCACCTTTTTGAACGTCTCAAGGCCAGCGGATTGCCCCTGGAAACCGGCTCAGGAGGCCTGACCAAATATAACAGAGCAAAACGAGAATTACCGAAAACTCATTGGCTCGACGCCGCAGCAGTGGGAGCCTCAACGCCTTTGCACCTGTGCACTGCGAACGTCTTCCCCCTGCTGATCAAAGCCACTGGACGTGGGCATCGTCGCCTGTGCAACCCCAACGAGATCGGCTTGCCCGTCAGTCACCGCAAGCGGCACAAACGCTACTTCGGGTATCAGACCGGCGATCTGGTTCGAGCAGTTGTCCCAGAGACGCTTGCCTGCCGAGGAACGCATGTTGGGCGAGTCGCCGTGCGAGCCAAGGGAACCTTTAACATCACTACGAAGAGAGGAAAAGTCACTGATGTGCCTTCTCGGTTTTGTACGCCCATCGGACGTACGACGGGCTACAGCTACCAGACAGGAGAACGACATGCGGCCCCACTCCCAACCAGCCCATAAAGGAACGGCCATTCCTCCCCGGCATGAATGCGCGGGGCTCCCTGGCCCGTTCTCTGTGGATTTCTTCCCTTCCACATTCCCGTTGGATAGTGATGCAAAAGATCAGGAGGGACACTTTATGGACGAAGATAGCAGCCCCATTGCAAGCATGCGTGCCATCACCATCTCCCGCGAATATGGCAGCGGTGGTGGTGAGATTGCTGCACGTCTGGCGAAACGCCTGAACTGGCAATTGATTGACCATGAAGTTGTCGTCCGGGTGGCCAGGATGCTGCGTGTCAGCGAGAAGGAAGCAGAGGAACACGATGAACGCGTGGAGAGCCTGGCCTCACGCATTTTCAGGAGCCTGCGACTGGTTCATCCAACCATGCCTGTCACGGTCGACATTCCGCTCGCAGTGGATTCCCGTGCCTTCTATGAAGCACGCTGCCAGGTCATTGAAGGCGCTGTCGCCACGGGGCAGGTAGTGATTGTCGGTCGTGGTGCCCAGGCTCATCTGACACACAGACGTGACGTCCTTCATGTGCGCATCATCGCACCGCTTGAGGCACGGCTCATCTATGTCACGAGCCGTGAGGGTCTGGATCAGGAGGCGGCTCATGCACGTATCCTTCAGAAAGACCAGGAGCATGCCCGCTATCTCGAGACGTTCTACCATCGGCATCCAGGTGATCCGCACCTGTATGACCTCGTCCTCAATACTGGCATCCTTGATCTGGAGAGTGCCGTGGAGGTGATTTCTATCGTCCTGGAGAGGAAGGCCAGTCGGCTCTCACTCCCGGCCCAGGAACTCGGCCCGGCGGTCGGACTGCCTCGGTATCCTGGTCAACCCGAAGATTTCCGACCTCCACAGTAGTACAGTGGTCTTGGGAGGAGACTGCTGGTGTTTGTACTGGAGATGTACTTTCACAATCGCTTCCACTGTATCTGCGTCTTGAAATTATCTGGGGAGCCACTTTTATGCATCATCTTCAACTCAACCCGAAAGTCAGTGTGAGTATTGTCTTCGTCGCGGCCTTGTTCATGTCGATCATGGATACGACGATTGTGAATGTGGCTTTGCCCTCGATCGCTCGTCAATTGGGTGTCTCTGCCGACTCCCTTGATGCGATAGTGGTTGGATATATGGTCAGTCTTGCGGTCATCATCCCTGTATCTGGATGGCTGGGTGATCGTTTCGGAACCAAACGCATCTTTTTGTTTGCACTGGCCTTGTTCAGTGTCGCCTCTGCCTTGTGCGGCCTCTCCATCAATTTTCCCATGTTGGTAGGATTCCGAGTGCTGCAGGGGATGGCTGGCGGGGCCATGACTCCGGTCGGGACGACCATCCTGTATCGGACCTTTCCTCCTGCCGAACGCGTTCAGGTCTCGCGAGTGCTTATCGTGCCCACAGTCATAGCCCCGGCAGTTGGTCCGGTTCTTGGAGGCTTGTTGGTGGACCTGTTCTCGTGGCGCTGGGTCTTTTTTGTGAATGTGCCCATTGGCATCGCGGCCTGTATCTTCAGTTTCTTCTTTTTGCAAGAGTACCGTGATCGAACAGCTGGTCACTTTGATCTGGCAGGTTTCCTTTTGGCAGGCAGTGGATTAGCGCTCGTGATGTATGCATTGAGCGAAGGTCCATCGTATGGATGGACCTCGATCAGTATACTTGGAAGTGCGGTTGGTGGACTGCTACTGCTGAGTGTATTTGCCGTGGTGGAGGTGCGAGTGCAAGAACCCATGCTAGATCTGCACCTGTTCGGTAATCGTCTGTTTCGCTCGGCGAACCTGGTGACGTTGTTTTCCAGTGCCGGTTTTCTTGGGGTACTCTATGCCGCTCCCCTGTACCTCCAGGTAGGACGTGGTGTCTCGGCATTGACCTCGGGGTTGACGACGTTCCCCGAGGCGATTGGCGTTGTTGTTTCTACCCAGATCGCGGCTCAGCTCTATCCCCGTATTGGGCCACGCCGTCTTATGGCTGGTGGCCTGCTCGGTGCAAGTGTGGCCATGGCTCTCCTCAGTCTGATGGAAAGCGACACGAGCTTGTGGTGGATGCGCTTGCTGATCTTCCTGGCGGGGGCAGGCATGGGGTTTTCCTTTTTATCTGCCCAGACGGCGACCTTTGCGACTATTTCGCCTCGTGCGACTGGTCAAGCATCAGCCTTAGCAAATGCGCTGAGGCAGATTGGGTCTGCTCTTGGCGTGGCAGTAGTAGGTAGTGCGCTTGGAATCGTCGGGCCAACACTCGAGAGTGCAACAGGGGCGGTAGTACCAAACCTCACGGCGTATCACGCCGCTTTTCTTGCCGCTGCTGTGCTCGAGGCCATTGCTGTTGTCTTTGCGTTCACGATTCATGACCGCGATGCTGCCGCGACGATGCGGCGTCAAGTCAGGCACGTGGAAGAAGCGGAGCTGTCTGAACTGCCTCCAAGAGTAGAGACAGGATTGTAGTCCCATGAAATGTCTCAGGATTACTCCTTGTTCTGGAGGGGAAAAGAGAGCTGCGCGATGAACGAAACAAAGGGCCGCTTGTGCTATTTGGAAAACTACATGTATAATAAGGCAAAGGAGGGATAACACATGAGTGAAGGATTCATTTCGCGGGCGTTCCGAGGCCGTCGCCAACAGAGTGACGTGGCCGGGCGGCTCCCGCCTGGACAGTATCTTGAGCGCGGCTTTCCGGTCCTCTCGGCAGGGCCGACGCCGCATACTCCCCTGGAGCAGTGGGATTTCTCGATTGTAGGGAACGTGAAAGAACCAAAGCGTTGGACCTGGGAGGAACTGCTGGCCCTTCCCCATGAGACGCCAACCGTCGACATCAGTTGTGTCACCAAATGGACCAAGTTCGATACCCATTGGGAAGGCGTCTCTGTCGAGACCTTGTTGCAACAGGTGGACTATGACCCCAACGTCGCGCGATATGTCATCGCCTTCAGCGATGGTGGCTACACGACGAATTTGCCGCTCGCCGATGTGCTGGGAGGAAAAGCCTGGGTGGCCTTCATCTACGAAGGGCAACCGCTGGCTCCCCAACATGGTGGGCCTGCGCGACTGCTGGTACCTCATCTCTACTTCTGGAAGAGCGCCAAGTGGGTCCGGGGTCTCCGATTGATCGAGCGGGATGAACCGGGCTTCTGGGAGTCGCTTGGCTACCACAATTATGGTGATCCATGGAAAGAACAGCGTTACTGGGGCGACTAACCTGGCAACTCGGTGAGGTGGTGGCCACCCACCAGGAAACGGCGCGCACCAAGAGCCTGACGCTGTCGGTTCCCAGGTGGGCGGGGCATCTGGCTGGCCAGCACGTGGATATCCGTCTGACGGCAGAGGATGGCTATCAGGCTGAGCGCAGCTACTCCATCGCCTCGCCACCCGAGGACGGACAGCAGATCGTGCTCACGATTGAGCGGCTGGACGACGGGGAAGTCTCGCCCTACCTCGCCGATGAACTGCGCGTTGGCGACAAGCTGGAGCTACGTGGTCCCATCGGTGGCTACTTCGTCTGGGAGGAGCGTCTGGGCGGACCCCTGCTCCTGATTGCAGGCGGATCAGGGATCGTGCCCCTCATGGCGATAATCCGGCACTGCAGGGCGGTGGGCAGTCCCATCCCGACACGCTTGCTCGTCTCGTCTCGCACCTATGAGGATATCATCTACCGGGACGAACTGGAGCGCCTTGCAGGGACCGATATGACCCTGGAGGTGATCCACACGCTGACGCGGGCGCAGCCGCCTGGGTGGAAGGGCTACAGCCGTCGCATCGACGCCGAGCTCTTGCGAGGGATCGCCTGGCCGGTGGAGCGGCATCCTCTTGCTTACATCTGTGGCCCGACACCGTTCGTCGAAACAGCGGCAACAGACCTGCTGCCGCTGGGATATGAGCCGACACGCATCAAAACGGAGCGTTTCGGTCCGACAGGAGGTTCTTAAATGGACGATACGACATTAGATGGCAATGCCGCAGGTGGTATCTTGCGGGAAGTGTTCCCCTTTGAACTGACGATCGCCGAGGAAACGTGTGCGCATTGCGGCGCCACCAGGACAGTTGGTGAACTCACCGTCTACAAGAGCGCCATGGGGACGGTCATGCGCTGTCCCACCTGTGAGCAGGTGCTTATGCGCATCGTCAGTACCAGGGGCCGCTACTGGCTCGATATGCAAGGGGTGCGTGTCCTTCAAATCATAACAGAGCTGTAATATATCCAAGCATACGATCCGGATCACATCCAGGAGCGACTTAGAGGAGGCTCCATCTCTGTCAGAGAAACTTGCAAAGCGGCAACCTTCCTCTTCACTACCGGTGCATCACCTTGAGGAGCGTCTGCTTGGTTGATGGAAACAGATCATCCCAGGCGGTGGTTTGCCAATCATCGAGCGTGTTTTCTGGAGGAATCCAGGGTGGGAGGGAAACCAACATGCGATCGGCCAGCGCGCTCACAAACGGCTCGTACGTCTCTCGTAGCGCGGCCAGCTTCTGCTCGGTTGCCGTTCCCTCCCTCAGGTGGATGCCGGATGCCGCAAGCACATCTCGGAGATGGGCAAATTCGGCCGCTGACAGCCGATTCACTCCAGTTGTGGGTGGGATACCAATGACCAGTGCAAGATCGACGACAGCATGACGGGCCATGGCAAAGGTGAATCTGGCTGGTTCGTCCGCTAGGCCCTCAATGCCCGTCAGAATCAGCGCGGACGTATCCAGGATGACGGTCAGAGCTTCCACCCAGGATTGTTGATCATGTTGCGAGCGGTAGTAGGCCAGGATGGGATACGACAGGTGACTTTCCAGAATGTCCGCGCACCACACTTCCCAATCGCGCAGGAGCAACCGCAGTTCCTCGACGTTCTTGCCTGCATGATTGCGACGTAGGAGCTCTGCTGCCGTAGCTGGCGAACCTGCGCGGGAGTCCAGTAGGGAGATTCTCAGCTCACGCCGCGAGAAAGCCTGGTAGATGACGGGCACATAGCTGATCACCAGTGCCAGAAAGATGAACCCCAATGCAACCTCGCTGACCACCAGCAAGCGTGCCACTCCCGGCAGGGGGGTGATATCACCCAGGCCAAGGGTGAAAAATGTGGTTCCGCTCAGGTAGAGATAGGTCGTGAAGCTGATCACCTTGTCAGGGGCATTGAGGGGAAGAGCCAATCCCCACAGCAGCAGTGCAAACCCGAAGACGAAGAGTACAGCCCAAAACCCGAACAGTGCTAGCAAGGAAAGCGGTCCCAAATAGCTCAGAATAGACTCCCGTCTTGCACCCGCTCGCGTCACGTAGCCGAGGGATTTCCACCCCAACTGGATCACAAAAGTGATGAGTCGGACGAGGCGGAAGCGTCGCGCCACCCGGCGAGGTAAGATGATCGTCTCAAAGGCGTCCAGAGCAACCAGTAGAATCAGCACAATCCCGAAGATGACCGCAAGTATTCTCATCGTTTCTGACCTCCTTGTAGATCTTCATGTACTTTTCGACCATAACACTTTCGGCCGACAATAAGCAAATCGGCGCGGGAAAAAGCGATGTTGGAAGCAGCGCACGGGAGCAAAGGGGCGTGAAAAGATACCTCCTTTGGAGCATGACGGCTCGTCTCTAAGGGCGTTATAATGGTTTATGCAATGAAACAGAGTTGACAGAGAAAGATGAATATTTCGGAAGTTGAACCAACGGAACGAGAAGCGGCATTTCTCGCCGCAGCGCAGGAGAGGTAACATCATGACAGATCCAAAAACGTCGCTTACCAAGTTCAAGGATGCTTTGCGGGTGCCTTCCATCTTGCATCCACACCAAACGGACGAACAGCGGTACCGCTTGCGGGTACATATGCGTCCCGCTCAGGTCCAACTGCACTCGGAACTGCCACCTGTCGAGGTGTGGACGTATGAGGGCTCGCTGCCAGGACCCATCATTGAGGTCTCGCGCCGACAACGCGTTCAGATCGAATGGATCAACGCTATCCCCGAGGACCAGCCCTATCCCATCACAGCCGTCACCGCCCCGGATGGCTCACAAAATGAGCCTGGACGTAGTGGGAGACCTATCAATCAGACTGTGGCGGCGCTTCCAGCCTGGACCGTCGTGCATCTCCATGGTGGTCGGACTGCAGCGGTGAGCGACGGCTGGACCGAGAACGCCTCCCTCTCTGGTCAATCGACGACGAGCGACTATACCAACGACCAGCAGGCCACGTTGCTCTGGTATCACGATCATGGCATGGGCATTACCAGGTTCAATGTGTATGCGGGCCTTGCCGGTCTGTATATCATCCGCGATGCCGAGGAAGCAGCGCTGCACTTGCCCGCCGGTCCCTACGAGATCCCCTTATTGCTCCAGGATCGCAACCTGGATACGGCAGCCGATGGGTCGCTTACTGGCCGCCTGTTGCATAAGATCGAAGATAGCACGATGGAGTTTTTCGGCCCGTTCACAATGGTCAATGGGACCATCTGGCCGCACCTACCGGTCGAAGCGCGGCAGTACCGGCTCCGCCTGCTCAACGGGTCGAACGCACGCATCTACCGCCTCGTGCTGCTCGATGAAAGTGGGACTGCTGTCCATGAGCAGATCAAGCAGATTGGTACCGATGGGGGCCTGCTCGGGCAGCCGGTTGACATCCCCCGGGATGGACTGCTTCTCGCACCAGCGGAGCGTGCAGATCTCATCGTCGACTTTCGCGCTTTGCGAGGGCAGCGGCTGACCCTGGTCAACACCGCTGGCGCACCATTCGATAACAGTCCGGCGACCCAACCACCAGGGACGCCAGATCCGGATAACCGGCTCCCTCACCCGGAGGTGATGGAGTTCCGCGTCTCCTCGCAACCGGTGGATGATCCCTTCGTGATACCCGCGGCGCTGTCCTCTTCGTACCGCCGACTCGAACATGACCGGTTGCCCCCTGCTCACCAGCACCGATTCGTGGCGATGGTCGAGTATCCCGCCGGCATGCTCACCTTCCACGAACTTGCTGAGGTGTCGGATGGAGATGCCGCAGCGGGAGAAGCGCTCATGGTGATAGCGGATGAACAGGGAAAAACCGTGCGCTATCGCACGGTAGCCAAACAGTTTGAGGATACCGTCAACTGGTTCGTGGCGTATGGGTCAACCGAGGTATGGAGTGTCCTCAATCTGACGGAAGACACCCATCCCTTCCATGTGCATCTCGTCCAGTTCCAGGCGCTCAGCAGAGATCTTTACAACAAGGACGGCTTCGATCCGGCAACGGGAGGAACGATGGCACCCATCAGCTTTCAAGCGCATGGGGCGCTCGATGCGAACGAACTGGGCTGGAAAGATACTGTGCGTGTCAACCCTGGTGAGATGGTCTCTATCACGGCAACCTTTGATGGCTTCACAGGCCGCTACATGTACCATTGTCATATCCTTGAGCACGAGGACCATGACATGATGCGCCCGTTTGTCGTTATGCCAGCCGCTGCCCTTGCGGCCATGGATATGCCCGAGATGTCCATGCCCAAGCCTGCAGACGAGGAGCGTAGGACTTGACAGAAATCGGTTACCGGGTTATTCTCTCAATGAGAAACAGGTTCCCTGTACATTACGTTCATCTTCCTATTTTTTACTCCTTTTACCCAATCAACCATCGGAAAGGGGCGATCAATGCAGATGTTTTCGTATGAAGGCCAGGTTGGCACTTCCCACCAGCCATACAAAAGGTTATTCCTTTGGCTTGCAACGCTGCTCATCATTGGTACGCTGCTCTCTGCTGCTCTGAGTGTCGGTTCGTTGAGCGGAACGGCATCCGCCAAGGCTGGCGGCTGGCGCCTCATCTGGAGCGATGAATTCAACGGGGCCGCAGGTACGGGCGTTAACACCGCAAATTGGATCTATGATACTGGTACCGGGTATGGATGTTCAGGCTGCCCCTCCAACTGGGGCACCGGCGAGGTCGAGTCGATGTCGGCCAGCACGGCCAACGTACATCTGGATGGGAATGGTCATCTCGCCATTACACCGATCCGCGACACGAGCGGCAACTGGACCTCAGGGCGCATCGAGACGCAGCGCACGGACTTCGCGGCTCCAGTCCATGGCGAGCTAGCTGTCGAGGCGTCGATCCAGCAGCCCAATGTCACAGGCAGCGCGGCTTTGGGATATTGGCCAGCGTTCTGGATGCTCGGAGCTCCGTTCCGCGGCAATTACCTCAACTGGCCTGGCGTCGGCGAGATCGATATCATGGAGGACATCAATGGACTGAACTCTGAGTTCGCGACCCTCCACTGCGGAACGGCTCCGGGCGGGCCTTGCAACGAGTTCAGCGGCATCGGTAGCGGGCAGCGTGCATGCTCAGGCTGCCAGACGGGGTTCCACACATACCGCATGGAGTATGACCGCGGCGCTTCGCCCGAGCAGATCCGCTGGTACCTGGACGGGGTCAACTTCTTCACGGTAAACGCCAACCAGGTCGATGCAACTACCTGGAACAACGCGCTGCATCATGGGTTCTTTGTTATCTTTGACTTGGCGATGGGTGGTGGCTTCCCGGCAGCCTTCGGCGGCGGCCCGACGGCCTCTACCGCCTCTGGGGTACCTATGGTCATCGACTACGTCCGGGTTTACACATCGCATCACTAGTCACTGTACGGCCGCCATTACGAATACACTAATAGAGGGCTAGCGAGCCATATAGCTTGCATGATACGTCTGTAATCCGACTCAGTTTCCAGGTTCTGCCGGATTTTCCTCTAGCAGAACCTGGTGTAACTGTCTTGGTCTTTATTTCCTTTCCGATCTTCTCGATGACCAGCAGCATTTAGCTTCTGCGCCGTAAGCCCCCTGGGCCTTTTAGGCACGGGGTACTTCACGAAGCAGGAGACCTGACATCATTTTGCGCGACCGCAGCCGGACGGCTGATGAAGAGACCGATGACATCGACGAGCAGGGCGGCAACGGCCAGCACGCCGAAGAGCAGCGTCTCCGGGAGGACGATCCCAAAGAGGGCGTCCAGCGAATAGACTCCGGGTCCCGCGAGTCCGAGAGCGACGCTCACGGCCATCAGGACCAGCGTGTACTCGTAGCCGCCCTTACTTAAGATGAAGCCGTTTTTCCAATGACTCTTGAACGTCGCCATGAACATGGTGCCGAAGACTCCCGCCGCGCCCAGAGGCGTCAAGAAGCCCAGCGCCAGGGAGAGGCCGCCGCCCACCTCCCCCAGGATCACCAGGCTGACCCAGAACCAAGCTGGTTTGAAGCCCTGTTTCTCGAAGCCCTGCCTCAACCTGGCCAGACCAGAACCACCGAACCAGCCAAAGAGCTTTTGCGTTCCGTGGACGACCATTGTCAGCCCGACCACCAGGCGAAGAATGAGGAGAGCGATGCTCATTGTGATAGCCATACATTATATTCCTTTCCACATCGTCTGCCTGGAACTGCCGCAGTTGCGGGAGGATTCTCAGACGAGCGACTGCAATCTTCTTGATTGCAGTATAACCAGTAACTGTAAGAATGTCAAGTACAGTTGCGGGAGCGGAAGTAGGAGACTGCCGCAGACAGACCAGGTGGATTACGAGGGGCGACCTGATGAGGCGACGCGCTTCAGGACAGAAGCAAGTGTGTGATGGCTGAGGAGCTCAAGCAGATAGTGTTCGGCTTCGGCTCCAAATTCATCCAGGACGGTTTGAACTCGCGCGTTCACACCGCCGGTGCCAGTCGTGTGTTCCGCAGGGTCTGTAACTGCGACGGCCCGATAGACCTCTGCGAGCGTAATATCGTCAGCTGATCGGGCGAGACGATAACCGCCGTCCCGTCCTTCACGTGCCTGGATCAGGTTGGCACGCACTAACTGGGCCAACACTCGCCGCAAGTAGACGGCGTGTGCCTTGAGGTCCTGAGCCATGCTGCTGCTCGAGCAGGGTCCGTCTGTTTCAGCGAGGACCACCAGCGCCTGTACTGCCACTGGGAACCATCCAGGGCCATGTGAAATTCCTACACGCATACATTTTCCCTCCATCCTAATTGTAACCGATAAAAGTGCAGTTTGCAAGAGAGGGGTTGTGGGGTTTCCGTAGCAGTGGGACAGTTTCCAACGTTTAGTATGTGAAGCGGCTTATAGGGCGGATAGAGCTACCTATGAATGGCCCATCGTCAGGTGCCAATACTACTGAGTATTCAGGGTGCTTTGTGTGCTCAACGGTTGCCAATGGACTTTTTTCTGCTCAGCGGCAAGCAAATCTCCTGTCGATGATAGGAAGCTGAGCCAAACGTTGTTTTTTTTGTCCACCTGCTATCGAAAGGCCGAGTACCTCGGCTTGACCATCACCAGCCTTCCCGAGCGCTGGTTCGACCTCGTCGTGGTCGGTGCGGGGCCAGCCACCCCACGTGCAGACGGCATGATTTACGTTGTCATCCCTCTTTCAGCGGGAAGAGCAGGGAGTTCTCCACCAACACTCCTGTCCTCCAACGCCCCCAGTGCGCGCAGCGACGCCTTTTGTGCGTCGGAGAGGCCCCGGATGCCCGTGATATCGAGTCGCTCGTAGGGTCGATCCCGCCGCAGCGTTTGGAGCGGCTCGCCACTCTCGAGGTCCCAGAGCCGGATGGCCCCGTCCTCCCCGCAACTGGCCAGCGTGCTGCCATCGGGACTCACCTTGAGCGACTGCACCGTCCCCTGATGCGCTTCTTGCACCCGCACGCACTGCCCGCTCTGCACCTGCCACCAGCGCAGCCTACCATCACTGCCTCCACTGACCAGCACCGCTCCGGTCGGACCCCAGGCCAGCGCGTTTATCATCGCGCTCACCTCATTCAAGGTGTACAGGCGTTCTCCACTTTGCACTTCCCAGACGAAGATCTCTCCGCTGTCTCTGCCCCCACCCCCGCTGGCCAGGCGCGTCCCTTCGGGACTCCAGGCCACGCTCATGACTATGCCTCGATGCCCTCGCAGCTTCTCGAGCAGTGTGCCGTCGGAAGCCTCCCACAGGCACACGCTGCCATCATCGCCACCACTGGCCAGGCACATGCCATCCGGACTCCAGGCCACGCGACGAATCCAGGCCGGAGGGTCCGTCCACCCAACCCACCGGCGGGTGCCAGTGGTCACCTCCCACACCTGCACTGGCGAACTGGGAGCCATCGGGGCTCCAGGCGACGTCGTAGAGCGTGACCGCATAGCCTTGCACGATACGTAGACACTGCCCACTCTCCATGTCCCACAGCCGCAGCGTGCCATCTTCACTGCCACTGAGCAGGCGGCGGCTGTCGGGGGTGAAGGCCAGGCCGTTCACCACGGCGCTATGTCCCTGCAACGCCACCCGCGATGTGCCCTCCTGGCCATCCCACAGCCGGATCGTGTGGTCAAAGCTGCCACTGGCCAGCGTGCCTCCATCCGGGCTCCAGGCCAGTGCTTGCACCCGCTCGGTATGCCCCACAAGCGTCTGCAGACAGCGTCCGCTCTCGACGTCCCACAGCTTGACGCTGCCATCCCAGCTCGCGCTGGCGAGCCGGCGGCCGTCGAGGGCAAACGCCAGTCCCACCACCCAGTTGGTATGCCCTGTGAGCATCTGCACGAGGGTTTCTGGTTGCGCTCGAGGCCGTTCCCACAGGCGAATGTGCCTGTCGAAGCCCCCGCTGGCAAGCAGGCTGCCATCGGGACCCCATGCCAGCGCGAACACCGGGCCGCTCCCGTGGGAGAGCGTGTGCAGGAGCGTGCCCAGCTTCGCGTCCCAGAGCCGGATGGGTGCATCATTTCCGCCGCTGGCAAGCACCTGTCCATCGGGGGCAAAGGCGACGCAGTTGATGGTGGTGCTCTGTCGGCTTGTCCAGAGGAGGGTGCCGCACTCCAGGTCCCACAGCTTGATGGCCCCATCCCAGCTCCTGGTGGCGAGCGTGCGTCCATCCGGGCTGAAGGCGAGGGCCGACACCGTGTCAGTATGTGCCTGCCAGGCCCGGTGCAGGAGCTTCCCTTCCTCGCGCCACACCCGCACTTCCCCGCGCCTGCCCCCTGCGGCCCAGTACTGCCCGGTCCTGCTCATGGTGACCGCCATGATGGCATCGAAGGGCTCGGTGAAGACGCTGTCCTGGAGAACCGCTCCAGAAAGTCGCGCATCTTGCATCTCGACGCTTTGCAAATACACGCCGCGCAGGGCCAGTCGCGAGAGATCCAGGCCACGCAGATTCCCCCGCAGCACACGCAACAGCGTCACCAGGTTGGCTGGCCCATACCCCTGAGCGTCCTGGTTCCAGGTGCGCACCTGGTCGAGGAGGAAGCGCAACCGTTCCTCCACGCCGCTGTATCCTCGATACGCGCTCCGCAGGCGCGCGAGCAGGGGAGCCACGAGCAGCCGCTCCTGGGTCAGCCGCACATAGTCCTTGGCCTGGGCCTGACAGAGCTGATACTGGATGAGGAGCGAGAGCCGACCCTGCTCGATCTCCTCACTGGCCTGGGCGACCAGGTGCGTGGTCACATACTCCAGCACCACCGATTGCAGCGTAAAGCTCCCTGGCCGTTGCCCGCGCTCGATCAAGCTGCGGCGGCGGAGCCCGTCGACGGCTTCCAGCACCTGCGCAGGCGGCCTCGGCGTGCCGAGCACCACGAGCAGCTGCTCCAGGCTCACCGGCTCGCGCAGGATGGCCAACCAGCACAGCACCGTCTGCTCCAGAGGCGAGAGCCGCGCCCATTGCTCGTCGAGCAGCTCGGTGATGCTGCCAAAGATGGTCGTTCCCCAGGAGAGGAACTGGCTGATCTCCCCCCCGAAGAGGTCGGCGATGGTCTCGGCCACGATCTTCAAGGCCAGCGGGTTGCCTGCGTACACCTCGACCAGGCGCTCTCGGTCGTGCGGGGAACCCACCACGTCTTTCTCCGTCAGCAGCTGAGCGCCTGCCTCTGCATCGAGCCCGGCCAGACGCAAGGCACGCACCGGCGAGCGGCTGCCTTCCAGCGCCACCAGGTCCGCCGGTTTCTCCCGACTGGTGAGCAGCAGGCAACTCTGGTGCCTGGTCTCGGCCACCCGGCGTAGCAGTCGGGCATAGCCCTCGAAACCGGCACGTATGCGGCCCGTGCCCTCCCCTTCCTCCAGCAGCATCTCCAGATTGTCCAGCACCAGCAGTACCCGCCGCGCACGGAGCTGCTCCAGCAGCAGATGGAGGCGTTCTTCCAGGGAGTCGGGCAGGTCCCGCAGCAAGTGTGGGGCCAGCACCTGCAGGCAGCCATCCACGAGCGCGGAGCTGGAAGGGGCATCACGTAGGGAGCGCCAGAGCACCACCTCGAACTGCGCCGCCAGCCGGTGCATCGCGGTGACCGCCAGCGCCGACTTGCCGATGCCGCCCATGCCCAGCACACTCACCACGCGACAGCGCGCCTCTCCCACCCACTGGGAGAGGCGCGCCAGTTCCTCCTCGCGCCCGTAGAAGGCCGGCACATCCAGCGCCTCGCCCCAATCGAGGCGCGGTCCCCGTGCAGGCTGTGGCAGAGCTGCCGCGGTCTGCTCATCGGTGTTGGTCTGCTCGTCCGACTGCGGTGCCACGAGCACAAGGCGGGCGTGCTGGGTACCGAGCAGTCCCTGGAGCCACGGCTCATCGAGCAGCACCTTCTGGTGCGCCGCACGCCAGAAGGCGCGGATCTCCTCCTCCTCGTGCCCAGCGGGAAAGGCCGAGGCTCGTAACCCCAGCACGATGAGCTCTTTGAGATGCTCGCTGGCAGGATAATTGCTGCCCAGTTCCCAGGTGATCACGGCGCGACGGGAGATGCCAAGAAGCTTCGCCAGACTCGCTTGCGTCAGACCCATGTGTGTGCGCAGCGTCAGCATCAGCTGCCCGAAGGCATAGTCTGGTTCACCATAGCGGGATCGCTTCATGGGCAGGTCTCCTTTCTCGCCTCGCCCACGAGTGTCAACCCATGTGAAACGATGGGAAATGACATGCCAACTGCTGGACGATGCATTTCCCAGGACACAGCAGTATACTCCTGGGTGTTGGGTGTGCGTTCCATGCAGGTCAACGCCCTTCCAGGTGATCTGGGTCATGCCAATCGACCTCAGATCACCGCTCCATTCATCCACCTCTATGATAACAGATTTGCTGGCTGACCACGAGTCTCTGGTGAGAGAGCCAGGTCGAAAAAAGGTTCTCTCACGGGTGCCTGCTCTCTGCTTCTGAAGAAGGAAAACGATGTGAAACGACATGCGAAGTGATGGACACTGACTTCTCGCGCGTCCCCTTCTATACTTGGTAGCAGAAGAAAAGAAGAGCAATGGAGGGCCTCTTCTTCAGGAAGGACATGATGTTCAACAAAGAAAGGAGAGGCTCATGACTCATCTTCTCGATCTCACGGTTGCGGCCCATGGCGGCCTCGATCGCTTCAACCAACTCAAGACTCTCTCTGTGCATGACAGTACATCGGGTGCATTGTGGTCGCTGAAGGGCCAGGAAGGAGCACTGGGCAATACACGCTTAACCGTAGATCTGCACAGAGAGCACGTGTGACACTCCACTTGGGCTCAAGCCCAGTGGCTTCTTCTGCCTCTCCTCTGTACGCGAGAAGCTGAGAAATGCAGCGTGGCTGCTACTCATTGCCCTTCGTAGTGGAGGAGGAAAAGCTGAGAGGACGCACCCATTCATGCGTGGTCTCTCTTGCGGTCGAGTAGGGAGCGGTTGCCCTCTGACGAGGGTCACCCGTCACCCTCTCGCCGAACCGGACTTACGAGTTTCCAGGTATCCGGCTCTCCCTTTACGTTTCGCTGAAGATATTCTCTATCAGGGAGCG